>ULUE01087732.1_pt1 | contig 339613 bp, 334 predicted proteins | sample 1958211 | NCBI WGS metagenome assembly ULUE01 (sample SAMEA4835752, study PRJEB28245) | human gut metagenome | biome: gut microbiome; material: fecal sample | place: Denmark | collected 2008 | reverse complement strand
TTTATTATAATATATCTTGATATAATAAAATAAATAAAACCCAGTCTATAATCTAAATTACAAACTGGGTTTTTTTGTTACTGGCAATAAAGCATAACAGAAAAAAACTCTGATATTGCTATCAGAGCCTTATTTCATGTTATTACTTTCTGGCACCACATGTACTACATTCCTGGTGAGTCACAGCATCGTGATGTCTTGTACCAACCTGTACCTTGTCTGTCCGAACATAAAAAGAACCCCAAGTGATGCTGAGTGCACATCTACCTGCGGGGTCTGGGTCTGGACAGTCAGGAAAACAGCTGGTGCAATGGTCAATACACCACTGAACCTTGGCACCTGGGTCAGTCAAGTTGTCACAGATTGTTCCATCAGGCCATGCACTGTGATTCTCATACACATCCTGCTCCTCGTAAATTGGCTCATCCCATGCCTCTTTATCTACAACGGTCTTCCATGTATGCTGGTGAGCCACTACTAAACGAAGTGTCTCTACTTTATTGTTTGAATATCTGACTGTGATCTTTACTGTACCCTTCTTCTTAGTGGTAACAGTAAAGGATTTCTTGTTCTTTGCAAGCTTTACTGTCGCAAGCTTTGTATTAGAGCTCTTCACATACTTGAGCTTTATGTTGGTGTTTATTACACGCTTTTTAGACGAACTCATTGTAAATTTCGTAGTTCTGACTACGTTACATACTATACGTCTCTTGTCCTTTGTGATCACCGTAAACTTTGTTTTTCCGTTACGGATTCCTGACACAACCACCTTGCGTGATGATGCTTTTCTCATCTTCACCGCACTCTGGCTTCCAAAGCTTATCTTTGCAATATCAGCCGGCATGGTGATAGTCTTTCTCTCTCTTCCTGCCAGATAGCACGTCATAGTCTTGGTCGACTTATACGCTGTGCTCTTACTGGTTGTTGCAGCATTTGCCGAAACATTAGGTATCAGTGATAATGCCATCACACATACCATAATCAAAGTTACAATTCTGGTTATAAAACCTGTCTCACTCTTTTTCATATTACATTCCCTCCTTCGTATAATGCACCGTATTTACGGTATCCCTCACACTAAAATAATTGATGTGCTATATGGATATGCAATACACACACTTATTTTCTTATTATACAGTACAAGCTACATCATAGTCAATATGTTGAGTATTTACATTGCATACATTTTCATAACTAATATTGGAACTATTTTAAATATCCATAGTCCAGATTTTTATTTTCATTTCAAAGAAGTCTACTATATCACCCCCATTACTCAGATTCCATCCGGACTTTATATACTCATCCGTCCACTCAATCACTATATCTGCCATCTCGTCCAACGGAATATTTGGCAATGGTCTGAGACATTCACCTACTCCGTACATCCTGGCAAGACATATTGCAATTTTCACCCAGTTTTTTTCGTACCTTTTAATCTCTGTATCATCCATACTCTTTTACACCTCCGCAATATTCCTCTAACTCTCAAGCTCATATACGAAGTATAATCTTCTAACATAGATATTCCGTATAAAAAACGGAGAATTTTGTCAGGCGATGCTATTTTCTTTTATTTTTCACTTTATCATCCGGCTGTATGAATTTTAGCTTATCAGGGGTGCGGTAGCTGAAATGTACCGTGTACATATCTCCCTTTTCTGCCTGCAGATTTATTGTCTGCAGATCTTCAACGACATACTTTTTGCCATCATAGGTATATTCCAATGTGAGTTTCTGGCTGTATCCACCCATCATATCGTCATTTGTCACCTCTGTCACGGTTGCGACAGCTTCAGAGTGGATACGCCGGTTCTGAATATACATTCTCACAAAAAATATTACTACAATTACCAATGCTGTGATCTTCATAATCTTCCACAGCATTACCAGCTTCTCGCGGCCAAATGCATACATGACAATAAAACAAAAAAGAAACGCTTCTAAACAATACAGCATATATTTTTACCTCCTGCAATCAAATACCTAACCTGTAAACAAATCATATCACCAGTTATATTTCTTCCGTTTTTTCAACGGCAGGCAAACGACCAGACAAAAAAGAACCACAATGCATAATTTGCATTGCAGTTCTCCCGCTGATATCTGATTATATTTATCTAAGCAATAGTGTACTCCGTCCTGTTACAGTCCTCAAAAAGCTCATCATCAAGCTTTCTCTGTAGCTGTGAGCGGATAAATCGCACTCCCATTCTGTTTTCGGCCGCCTGCTTTGCCAGCTTGTGCTTTGCATTAGCTGACATCTTCAGCCGCACCCCGTAATAGTCCGCAATCTTATCGACCGGACTGATCCCTTTGGCATTTAAGATGGAGTAGAAATCATCCTCTGTCATCTCATTTAGCTGCACTATAGTGCCTATACGACCGGCGACCTCGCTTCTGACATTTGCGTACTGTACAAGATCTTCCTGAGTGAATGTACTCCTGTATCCGTCAAATGACTCGTCAGACGATACTGCACCAAAACCTATAGCCCTGCTCTTATTCACAGCCACATCCTTTGCTCTGACCATGGAATCGAATGAACCCAGGAACACAAAACTTACATTTGATGTATCTATATCAAGAGCTGGTTCACTGTTCGACGGATTGCCATCAAAATGAACCATGTCCCCCTCCAGGACCTTCAGCAGTTCATTCTGGACTATGTAACTGTAATGCCTGTCGTCCGCATCCTCGAACATCTTGTCAGCCTCATCAAGGACAATGATAAGGTGGCCCATTTTATCCTGAGGCACCCCATCGAACAGATTTCTGACCTTTGTATTGCCCTTCCAGCCCGTGCCCGTCAGAGAGGTAGCATTGTGGATCACTATGTTCGGATATAGCTTTGCGAGCTGCCTGAATATCTCTGTCTTGCCACAGCCGGTAGGGCCTGCAAAGAGTACATTCTGCCTCCTGCCATTCACATGATTCCAGAGGAGCATGGCAGCGGCGCGCTTTGCCTCCTTCTGGCCGTACACCTTACTGTCCAGATACTCGTATATCCTGGCAGGTGAACTCAGTATATGACTCACCTGTCCTGATGCTTCTGACGGAATCTCATCTTCATAAAGGATATTCTCCTCTATTTCCTCAGCCTCACCACCAGTCCTCCTGTCGTGATGATCGCCAAATATTATGTCACTTACCCGGCCACTCGCATCTGAGTCACACGGAATACTCTCCTGGTCAGTCTTGCTGTATGCACACATGAGCGTAGCCGAAATGTCCTCCACATCCTCGTCTCGGATGTTCAGGTTTTCCAGAGCTGTGAGCAGCAATTCTCCGACCGTTTTGCTGGTTTTGTGCTGCCAAACCCTGTTCAGCTCTTCAACCTTATCGAGCTCCTCATAATACTCTTCATCTGTCATAGAGTCATAGACCCCAGCCTTTGCCTTTTGGGTGAAGACGACCGCCGGATTGGTTATACTCCTGTTCCTGAACCCTCTTCCTGCCGCCTTGATAAGTTCTGCATAAAGTTCTTTCATATTTGTTATATCCATGTGTAAACTCCTTTCTTTCTCCGAAGTATCAGCAAATGTCTTGTTTTCATGCTTAGAGTATACACACGATATTTTTTTGTCTCGTAAATTCTACGAACGTCTCTCATCCCCGTCTGATCTGACCTTGAGATACCCTCCACTTACCAGATTGGCAACCACCGACTGCTGGGCAAATGAGTCAAGCCCCACAGCATTTCTGCCGTTTCTGTCCTTGTACACATAAACTCCCATTTGATTACCAAGCACTGTCTCATTATAGGTTACGCAGTCATCGTCAATGTCAGCCTGAAGCAGCCCGTCATCTATAAGCCCATTTGCAATCGATTCCATGTTGATGATCACCTTATCGGTTATCTGCTCATGCATATCCTGTGACTCAAGATGTTTATGTAGATTATAAACCATCGCCCTGAGTGACAATCTATCCTTCTCTATAGGAAATTCAAATGTCCTTAGTGCTTTTTCCACCATATCTACACTTTCATTTCCATATAAGTAAGCGTTCTGTATAGCGGCATCATCGTGCTCATTTGCTCTGATCTTAAACACCTGATAGCACATATTTGCAACATTGTCCATGGAATGCAGATTCCGTCCGACCACATCGATCCATGTCTGTACATCCGTGATAGCCGGTGAATTGTCTTCCCCATAAAACAGCTTGTCAAATGAACCAAAGTCATCATTTCCCATCTGCCACAGTTCAAGCTTCTCTCCGTCGGCACACCTTTTCCCTGTATAGAAATGATTCTGTTCGTATCTGAAGTAATATTTTTTATTCTCCTCAGTGTCATTTATGATTTCCATATCCTGATATCCAGGCCTTGTAATATGCCCAGGTTTTAACTGACTCACCTTGAGTTCCCTGCGGGTCAGGCAGTCAACAAGATATGTCGCATATCTCGTATCATATGCATGATAATGCTCAAGTCCCTGTGGCTTTCTCCTATATGTAACCGCTATATACAAAGTCTCGCCTTTTTCCAGTCTGCTTCCGATCAGTCCCGAAAAACGGGCCATGGACTGATATGCATTGTACCTGTACTGCTCTGCACCACCATCTGGCACAGTGTGCAGACACACCTCCTTCAGTGAATGTGGGAAGAAATATATATCCAGGAGTTTCCTTGATCTGTCACTCTCCATAAGACTTAGATACTCACCAAAGTCCGAACACCTGCACCCATCCCCGCCGGCAGGATCATGAATACTGTTTATATCTACCTGATCCCCGGCAGGCATATCCGGTGAATCGGATATCTTGTATGCCCAGTTCGCAGGGTCGATTCCTGTATAGCTGAGTGATACCTTATCATTTCGCAGTATAACTCTGGCAGCATGAGACATTCCCCAGTAATCTATACCGGTTCCACATCCAAAGCTCACCGACGATACCTCTTTTTTACTCTTTAGGATTCTGGCAAGTATATCTGTATAAGCACGGGAGAATTCAAATCCATATGCTCTGGCATATTCCATTACGTAGTAGGCAAGAAGATACCTGTCACTGTAATCCCCCTCGCCGTTTTTGAACAGATTGCGGCATTTTTCATGAAATTCCTCCAGCTCCTCCGGGCTGAGTCCGTCAGTATATTCCTTTAAATCCTTGAACACTCTTCGTAGGTATTCCTTCAAATTAACTATATTTGCCATGATTATCTTATGTCCTTTCTACTGCTGCTTCCATTACTGTACTGATAATAAAATCCTGTCTCTGTCTAATACAGAGAATCGGGACCGTATGTTCTCTCCATTCTGTACAACATATCCGTCTTCTCCATCGCCTTCCTGATGTAGATAACCGCATCTGCCATGTCATATGCATTGCCATATATTGATATGTTGTGCTTACATAGATACATATCAAGAGCCCCTTCGACCACCTTTGTCATGATGGACAGATAGCTATACGGCACCTCATCTGAATAGAGAAGCGCCATAAACTCCCTGAACCGTGCGCAGAATGTCTCCGCATCCGCCACATGTTCGTGAAGATATTTCCACGGCTCAAGATCATGGAAAAATGGCTTCTCCTTCAATGGGGTACCGCATCCTTCCATAAAGAATTCATATTCTTCTTCATCTCCACCTATACCATAATCACAGTCCATAATATCAGCAGGAGATTCATTTGAACTCCGAACATCCCCGTTCTCAGCCTCAAGCTGCTCAAATGCGTCTTCCATCCTTCTTTTCATGTCCGGTGTCATCCATGTGTCCTCTGTGCTGTCACTTAGCCAGTAATACACCTCAATGCCCCACGAGATGACTCCTGAATCCGACAGAAAACCATCACACTCATATTCCAGGAGCAGATTATCCTTGTCCTGCCCAGAATTGAAATTCCTGCATCCTGCAAGTATTGTGTTAAATGACTCGTCGGGAAGCGTCTCAATCTTATTCTCCAGCCAGTCAAGCTTGAGCAGAGACATGCGGACAGCCAGGTACAAATACAGTCTCATATATCTGCAAAAGCTCTTCTGCCCGGGCAGGGCTTTCTCATCAACTATCCTGCCAAACCAGAGCATGTTTTTACCGGCATATATATCCATCAGCTCTAAAAACTCACCTATGAAGGTCTGCGTTTTAGACTCACTGAACTTTCCGTTCTCATCTGTTACATATGGGACGATCGAGTGAGACCTCCCGCTTATGATCTTTTCAAATTCGTCCATGAGATCATGGTATTTTTTCTTATTTTCGCTGACCTCATTGAGTCTTTGTCTCTCAAACCAATCCACGATCATTCCTCCTTATCACCCGTCCTAACTTACAGACTCCTATGTTTTTTCTTCATAACCGAGTGAAATGCAGCTCTCTTTCTGTCTTCCTGCACCCCCCTGTCGAATTCCGCCAAAGTCTCAGCTATATCCTCATCACTTACCAAATCTTCATGTATCTCTTCAGCCGCCGTATGTCCGAAAAATTTCAGGAACACATCAGGACATCCGACCGGTGCATCACTGTTGCAGTTTCTGTATTCCTCAAGGGCATCCTCCCTGTAATCATAATTCTGAAACCAACTGACAGCCTCCTCCATACCCGGAAAGGCATCTCTGTCATAGCTGCTTGACTGAAATGCAGAAAACTCAAACGCACGGCCCTCCTCCACTCCAAGGAAATACACCACGCCGAGTTCACAGTTACTGTCTATCCGCACTCCCGCAGACTCCTCAAACCGGTTTCTGCCGATCAGGAACACACCACCGCCGATCTCCCTGTCAAGCCACATTGGCAAGAACACATCGTGGTGCCCTCTGTCATTCCTGTTTGCGTTCAGTGTATCCTTCAGATCATCGCATGCATCATAGTATTCATTCCATGTGAGATAGTCCCCTGGGATAGCCGATTCATCATGTCCGCCAAATGGATTTCCTCCCGCATACTTGAAATACGCATCCAGTATCTCCATACTTTTCTCTTTTTTTCTGGGAGGTCTGTAGGTTTCATTATCGGAAGAGAATCCGGCGTCATACAAAAGTGTGTTGACCTCCACCTTGAGAATTTCATCCTGAATCCTCTCGGTAAGCTCTGCTGCATAATTTCTCTCCATCAGAGAATCAGCAAACCTGGCAAATAAAACATCATCACTCTCCGCAAACTGCGCCAGTCTGGCAAGCTTGTCAACCGACTTTCTGACTCCGATAAAAACGTCTTTTCCCCACACGGCCAACGCATTTTCTTGCAGGACTGCCATATCAGCCTTTCCCGGTATGTATTTGCTGTTCATGGAAAAGAAATCCAGCAGACCTTTTATATAATCGGAACTGTCCAGAACTCCGTGATACAGATCCATATAAAGCGAAGTGAGCTGAACATACGGATTCTTCTTCTCCCCTTCAAATTCAAATGAGACTAGAATCTCATTTGTGACCGCTCTAAGCACATCCACATCTATATCAAGCACCGGATGCCTGTCAAGACTCTCTGACAATCCTATAAGCTTCTCACGGATGCTGCCATTTTCCATGTTTTCCATGGAGTCCTCACCCACCGAGGTTTTTTCCACCAGCTCTCGAAGAGACATGATTCCATCCAGCCCCGCCACAAGATTCCTGTCTGTGAGCAGCGCTCTTACGAGAAATCTTGTGTACCTTCCCTTGCTGAGGGGAGTGTCTGCAAGGCAGAATAATTCTTCCTTTATTCTAAGCCGGAGGTTCTGCTCACGCTCTCTCCTGACATATCCATATATGAACGAACTCTCCATGTGCTCGTGATAATCGCGGCCTACCCTACAGTAAAAATCATCTCTGAATCCAGCCACAGACTACACCTCCCAACGAAGCTCTTTTATCCTGTCTATCTGCTTCTTTATGCAGGTATATGATCTGACAAACTCCTTAACATCGACATACAATGACATTCCACGCCTGCACAGGAATACGTCGATCATTCCCTCAACAAGATCATCGAACTCAGCCATGGCATGCTTCATCTCGTCACCGTCAAGCTCCATATAGAAGATCTCCCTGAGCCTGATATAGCGCTGACAATACACCTCCGCATCGATAAATGTTCTCTTAAACTCATTCTCGCTATTTTCTGTGCGCTCAAGCATCTCATCCATGTATTGATTATATTCTTCATCCTCATCAAGTTCACTCAAAGCCGCATCTATCTCCACATCAGACATCACATCCTCTTCTGCCTCTTTGAGATACTCCTCGTATGCAGCATTCTGTTCCCCGCACAATTTTTCTACCATAGACCTCATCTCAGGAGTCAAAGTTGTGCTGATATCGACATCCTTAAGCGACTCGTACGCCAGTGTAAATATATCGAACAGACTGCCGTCTCCCCTGCCACAGTAATACGACTCACCCCACAGCTCACAGAACTTTGCCACATCAGACTTTATTGCAAGCCTTCTCACCTCCACGGCATGTGACAATATCTGCTGAAAAGAATCCTCAAACGGCCATGTGAGCACCTTCTCTACCCAATCCATATTACTTATCATGAGACGAATGATACAATACAGATAGTCCGACACAAATTCCCGGAACTTCTCAGGCATTCCTGCCTCATTCTCATCCCCCAGAGCCTTTAACCACATGTTGTGTCTGTTTCCGTACTCATCCATGGACTTTATCAGCTCATCTACCAACCTGTCGAGAGCTTCCGTGCTGTATCTTCCGTCTTCGCACAATACAAATGCAGATACTTTATTATCTCTTCCTGTGACAGCCTCATCAAGCGCCGCCTTGAGCTGTCTGTATTTCTTTTTTCTGAAATCAATGTTTTCCCATTCCTTTTCAGATATCCTCAATTATCTACGCCTCCTAATTATATTTATCCGTTCTGTTATTCCTGACCGTCAAATCTGAAGCTGAGCTGAGTCTGCTTCAGTGACTTCACTTTTCGTTCTGTGATCTTGTCGTACTCACCGACCGAACCGCAGAGAAGCGGTGACGCGGGATCATAACATTTGCAGTTGGCCTTCACCGCATCCGGCGAGTAATTCGCATAACAGTATTTGCATCCATTCAGACAGGTGTTGTATGAGCCAATCTCCACGCTCTCCATGCAGCCGCACTCAGGGCGCTGGGACTTATCCTTTGCCACCTTTATGTCACAGCCTATAATCTCCTCTATGAGCTTCTTGTCTATGCAGCAGTTGTGTTCAATTCCGCACTTCTCCAGATCCACCACCTCTGCACAAGTAGCCATCGACATTCCATGTGATCTTGCAATGTCCGCTATCGCCTTTGCAAATGCTTCCAGATCGTCGTGACTCATCTCATAGCTGTCCACAACCTGCATATTTTTCCTGTTCTTGGCATATATATCGACGAAGCTGATGACGCATTTCTCAGTGCAGCCATCTAACGCCTCCGCAATCTGTGTAAATGCCCTTATGTGGTAATCCGGCGTATATTTCTTCGTGAATACTATCGGGTCATATCTCCAGATGACCCGTTTTTTCCCTATCTTTCCGGCAAGCTCCTGAAATGCAGGAATGAGCTGTCCCTTTTTATCAGGCAGATTCGTCTCCATATCCTTGCCGTAACCTGTCAGAGTGAACTGGAAATAGTATTTGTACGCATCCAGTTCCGGAAGCCTTGGAAGCATCGGTATGGGATTCTTTGTCCAGAACACAATGCAGTCAACCACCTCAGGTGAGAGGTCTATCCTGCTTATCTGATGCGCATTCATAGGATTCCTCACATACAGAAATCCTTCCTTTATTCTATTAAAAAACCATTCCGAGTAAAATGTCGGTATGTCCGTTCTTCTACTGGCACTGAGTATCATATTTCATCCCCCAATCAATAGCCTATCTGTCAACAGATTTAAGTATAATATAATGACCTGCCTGTTATCAATATCGTGTTTTGATCTATGCCTGCTTATATCTCACCTCATATGGAGGCTTATTATTGTTGTAAGTATGTGGCCGCGTCGTATTATAGTAATTCTCCACAAAATCATCTACTGCATCGTACAGATTTCTCTCATTACCATAGCTTTTTCGGTTGATCAGCTCGCTCTTTAACGTGCTGAAATACCTTTCCATGGGTGCATTGCTGTAGGGATGCCCCGGAGGGCTCATACTCTGACGGATACCTCTCTCCAGACAATATGTCGTGAATTCCTCCGATGTAAATTCATTTCCCTGATCAGAGTGAAGGATCAGCCGCCGTGGATCTATTCCTTCATCTGTGGACAGAGCCTTTTTCAAAGTCTTTATAGCAAGTTTCGAGGTCATTTCAGTGCCACACAGAGATGCTACAATACTCCTGTCATACAGATCCATAATGGCACAGTTGAACCGTATACTTCCATTTTCAAGTGCGATGAATGTAAAATCTATGCTCCACTTCTCATTTACCCGGCCCGCCTTGAAATTACCCTTTAAAATATCCGGACAAATGTGAAAAGGCATGCGCTTTTCATACGGAGGATGTCTGGCACCAACCACCGAACACAATCCAAGTTCCTGGTTCATATACTTTCTCGTTGTCTCAAGGCTGATATTATAACCCCTCTGAAGCAGATAATAATGCATTTTTCTGTATCCGTCGGTGCCATTATGCTCTTCATATATAGAACGGATCTCATCTAAAATCTGATCTTTCTGTGCCTTGCACCCATCTCTTTTACTGTGCAGGTAATTATAGTACACACTTGGCGACAGCCCAAACTCGTTCAAAAGCCAGCGCACGCCAAACCTGCCACTATACTTTTCTATGAATTCGTATATTGCTTCCCTACTCTCGCCATCCAGATCTTCTGACCTCAGCCGTGTAAAAGAAATCTTCTTATCGGTCTCAGCAAGCTTCTGCAATAGACCGCTCAGATACGGATCTTTCCTTTTCGCCTTGCTCATACGCAGTCCTCCTTTTTTGTAAAATCAATATCTCATGTCAGGTCTTATTGTACATCTGGTACATTTTTGTCCCGTACAAATTACGAAGCAATTTTCAATATTGATTTTTGGGATAGAAATTTTCGTATCCATGTGCTATTTTGATATTTTGATTTGTTTTATATATGAGAACTCAATTGAGAAGGAACAAGATTCCTGATTCTCTCATACATACAAACCACGGAGGTGATGACACTTGAAGCAGCAGCAACTGCTTGAACTATATGACAATTACTCGGACAATGCATTCCGTCTGGCCATGAGTTTTCTTGGCAATATAGCGGATTCCGAGGACATTGTCCAGAATGTATATACCAAGCTTATAGAAAAAAGTCCTCACATATCAAGGGGCTGTGAGAAGTCCTATATTCTCACCATGACCGCAAATATGTGCAGAAACCATTTGAAATCAGCGGCAAACAGACTGAACAGCAGCTATGAAGAGCTGGCAAACGATGATCTCACAAGTGGCTTCAATATGGAGGAACAGTCAATGTTTGCAGCCATAAACAGGCTGCCCGATACATACCGCACGGCTCTGTATCTGCACTACTACGAGGGGTATTCATTCAAGGAGATCGCTAAGATGCTTCATTTGTCAGTCTCAGCAGTCTCCATGCGGATATCCCGCGGAAGGGATCAGCTAAAAGAATTTTTAAAGGAGGAATAGATCATGAATAATAAAGATATAAACGAATTATACAAAGCTACCATGGACAATGTGACCATGCCCCAGGATGACAAAGACGATCTCAGGGCAAAGCTTGCCGAACAGGCTCAAACCGGCAGATCTGGTCACAGACTCGCCCGCGTCGGCAAATATGCCGCCATCGCCGCTGCCGTGTGCGCAGTTCTTCTGTGCATCCCGGCGACAAGGACCACTGTCTCGGCTGCCATCGACTACATTAAGCAGACATTCCACCTGGCAAATGGCACCGAGGTGACATACGAGGAAAACAGCGAGGGAAACTCCATACAGTTCACCATATCTACAGATGATGTCAATGGGTACACAAAAGTTGAAAATGGTCGTCTCTACCTTGTTCTCGGAGATACCAAAAAAGATATCACCGACCAGTGCGGTCCTGACAAATATTTCCGTCATGAGATCAAGAATGCGGACGGCTCACACAGCGTCATCCTCATAGGAGGTACACCTGAGAGCTGCGGATGGGCAGAGCTCTTCTTTGACAAGAATGGGAAATATGTATTTAACAACATGAACGTTGAAGACTACAGCGACCCATGGCTTAATGACGCCCTGCATGCTGAGGGTGTTGACACAGGCAATCCTTACCTGGATGATGACCTTTCAGATACATCCGGCACCGCCGCTGACGGAAATGCAACATATATCGAACAGTAATTTTTCCTAATAAGTCATATTAAAAAGCAAAAGATACAAAATTTTCCTAAACAAGCCTTTTTCGATCAAAAAGGGATAAATCATCAAATATTTACCTCATATTTCTCCCTTTTTGATGATTTAACCTTGTCTTAGGAAAATTTTGTATCTTTATTTCTTCTATCATATATATTTTTAGGAAAATAATCTCTGAATAGGTATCCATTCCGATCATTCTGTGTCGTAAGATTGATATAGAAATCGCTACAGTCTCATAGGAATTCCCTTGTCCTGGAGATATTTCTTCAGATCTCCTATCTCAAGCTCTTTATAATGGAACAGAGATGCCGCAAGTGCTGCGTCCGCACCGCCCTCTGTCAGGGCATCATAGAAATGATCCTTTGTTCCCGCGCCGCCTGAAGCTATGACCGGAATGTTCACGTTGTCTGCTATGGTTCTGGTAAGCTCTATGTCATATCCAGCCTTTGTTCCATCGCAGTCCATGCTGGTAAGCAATATCTCTCCTGCTCCGAGTTCTGCAGCTTTCATAGCCCACTCAACAGCATCTATTCCGCAGTCGATACGTCCGCCATGCTTGTATATATTCCAGCCGGAACCGTCATCACGTCTCTTTGCATCAATGGCAAGTACAACGCACTGACTTCCAAACTTATCCGCTGCATCTGCTATGAGTGTAGGGTTATCTATAGCTGCTGAGTTCACGGATATCTTGTCCGCACCCTCTCTGAGTATCGCCTTGAAATCATCAACTGTTCTGATTCCGCCGCCCACTGTAAACGGAATAAATATAGTCTCAGCCACACGCCTTACCATATCAACCACAATATTTCTCTGATCTGAGGAAGCTGTTATGTCAAGGAATACAAGCTCATCAGCTCCCGCCTTGTCATAGGCTGCACCAACCGCAACCGGATCCCCGGCATCTATAAGATTTACGAAATTCACACCCTTTACAACTCTTCCGTTCTTGACATCAAGACATGGTATTATTCTCTTTGTATGCATGCTCTACACCTCCAGGTCGATAAAATTCTTCAGTATCTTAAGTCCAACTTCTGAGCTCTTCTCAGGATGGAACTGACATGCAAATACATTGCCGCGCTCCACAGAGGCATGAATCTGAGTTGAATAGAATGTAGATGCTGCCACATCATCTGGATTCTTCGCCTTCAGATAATATGAATGAACAAAGTATACATATGGGTTCTCAGGAAGCCCCTTGAAAAGTCTTGCCTTCGGATTTATCTCAAGATTATTCCATCCTATCTGCGGTATCTTAAGTCCCGGCGCATCCGGTATACGGAGTATCTCACCGTCCAGGATCCCAAGTCCTGTTGCCTCCGGTGACTCCTCGCTGGTCTTGAAGAGGAGCTGAAGACCAAGGCATATTCCGAGGAATGGCTTGTCTGCATCCACAACATCATAGATGACGTTCTCAAGACCATACTCCCTGATCTTATTCATGGCGTCTCCGAAACTTCCAACTCCCGGAAGTATAACCTTGTCACTCGCCATAATCACATCTCTGTCCCTTGTAATGACAGCATCCTCGCCGAGATACTGAACTGCCTTCTCAACACTTTTTATGTTACCTGCATCGTAATCCACAATTGCTATCATATCTTAAAGTCCTTTCAAATCAAGCATTTTCCCAATGCCTGCGTACATTTCAAATAGTCCTTACTGTCATTTTGTTACTTTTTTGTATGTTTTGTTACATCTCATTACACATTGTAATTAGTAAATAATTAGTATGCTAAAATTTATACTAATTAGCTGTTAGCTGCTTTGCTACTGCATTGATTTGTGCAAGCTGTTCAGCTCCTGGTTTCACATCAACATAATTATCCATCGTTGTTGCTATATTACCATGTCCCAATATGTATTGAAGTGTTTTAGGTGGTAAATACTGCATATTCGTAGCAAATGTATGTCTGCAAATATGGGGTTCAAATTTACGAATAGGATTGTCTGGATTTGCATTATTAAACCTTTTGATACAGTTCCGTAGATATTCTTCTACATGACCTCTTACAATCGTTCTTCTACTTCGTGTTGCAAGAAATACAAACCCTTCATATGCATTACCTTGTTCATCGAAACATACAGGTTCTATATCGCCTTTTAAATAGCGATTCTTAATAATGCGCTGAAAACTTTCATATACACCATCTGTCATAGGAATGATTCTTTTGCCATTCATTGTTTTTGTAGGCAGTACAACATGAGTATGATTGACACATTGTAATTGTTTGTCAACCACTATCATTCGATTATCCATATCAATATTATCAAGTGTAAGTCCACATAATTCTGACGCTCTTAACCCACTCCAAAACAACACATATAACATATCATAGCAATGTGAACTGTGCGTGTCATTTAAACAGAAATTAAGAAATCGGTTCATATCTTCTACTGATAGAGCTTTCATCTTTTTGCTGTCGCTCCTGTCTGTAGTAATGCGTCTGAATGGGTTCTTTGCCACATAATCATAGTCTAAAGCATATTCAAAGGTTCTTTTTATCAAACTAATCTGTGTCTGAATAGATGAACCTCTATACTTTTTCTTCATATCAGCAAGCCATTCTTCACAATGTTCTGGTCTGATCTTGCCAATTTCCATATAACCTAGCTTATATTGTTTCAGCGTGTTTACTGTCACATTATAACCAACTTTAGTATTGTGCGCTAACTTTTTTCTATTATATAGAAAATTAAGGTATCTATCCACTACTTCTAATAGTGTGAGTTTAGCACCATCAACATCAATGTTGTTCTCGAGATATGCGTTTATTTCAGCCTCCTTTTCACGCAAACTCTTTGACGATCTCTTACCCTTTGGTAATTGGTCTGTCATTTCAAGCCTATATGAACTAATAACCCTTGCTTTCCCGAAGCAATCTTTGTAGTGATATTCATATCTCTTTGTTTTCGGGTTATAATACTCATTAGGTCTTAATGTTTTTCTCGTAGGCTTGTTCTTTTCTGAGGTAGTTTTGTTTGCCATTCTTTAGCCTCCTTAAATCAGAAATGCCTCGAATGCATACCACATTGAATTGTAGCACATTCAAGGCACATTGTCCATTTTTTAAATCTGTTCCACGTTATTAATAAACTCCTCAAACTGCTTTCTTTTGATCTTAATTGTTCGCCCCAACATCAAATGATACTTGTTACCATAATCTTCACGAACGATTTCTCTAAGTCTATGCTGTCCAATTCCAAATAAATCGGATGCTTCTTTTATATTCAACAAGATCTTGCTATCTAATGTAACTACTTCGCTTTCTATAAAAATCACACTCCTAAAAATTTTTTGTAAAATAAAAAGGCATTACGATAATGCAACACCTTGAATATTCAATTTTCATATAAAGGGCAGAAGCCATACGGCCTCTGCCCTATCTTACACTCGTGTTTCTCTAAATATTTTTTACGCTAATTCAACTGTATCTGTTGACAATATCGTCAGTATTAATGATACCATTGTCAATAGCATATTGTAACAATTCCTTATCACTCAGTTTATGCACTCATAATCACCTCCATAAGTTATTTGTGCTTTACCGAGCTAATAAACACCTATTAGAATCTACGCATACGGTGTAAATTATCATTTAATGCCTGTATAATTGCATCACTCACTTTTACAACCTTTCCTCCACTTGAATATTGCTGAACCTCCTCATTATCGATCGTATAATACCCCTCTACTATCTTACCGCAACTACTTATAGCCTGGTCCAATGTGCCAGCTGACATAAACCGCCAGATAGATTCGATATCATTACGTGATAAATTAACTGCAATAAAACTTAGGCGGTCTGTTATAACAAATTCTGCTGTACTTGTTATGCTATCATAACACCATGCCACCGGCGAAAACCACGTTGGTGCTACTTCTAAAACATGATCTTTTCCAAATCTATACTCTTTACCTACCATAAGACCTCCTAGAACACGTCCATGCTATTCTGTGTTGACTCAGTATGTGTACTAGCAGTTGTACACCTTGTTTTTGCTTGATTCACCTGAGCAGTTAAGTTAGCTGATTTTTGGCATTCCCTAACCTCCCAAGCATCACTTGCTTTCTTTATTTCAGAGTCATACACCTGCTTAACACTTTCATTTGATATTTTACTTCCGATAGCTCTTATATACTCATCTTTATGATCTCTGACAAATTTACTAGCTTTTTGTTCAGCAACTACTTTTAATACCAAAATTGCTATACCTAAAGTCCCATCAACCGCAGCATCATCCACTGGACCAGGAACAGGGTCCGGTAAAATAGTATAAAGCAAAGCAATAACAAACAGAATTACCATCGCTCTATTCATGTTTTTGTTCTGCTCATTTGCTTGTTTTCGTAATGCTATTGCAACTTCTTCATCAGACATCGTTGCCACCTGTGTATTTTCCATAATAACCTCCTATCAAAATAAATTCATACCTACTGTACTCTCAACTCTACTAGCTAAATAGCTTAGACGGTTAAGTAATCCATACAAATTACCCGAGTATCCTCGTGTCTCGTAGCTATCAAAAAGAACAAATTCTCCAGCACGACCAATAAATTCATATGTATTACAAAACACATACAAAGTTATTAGTAAATCATTACCATTTTTTCTAAAGATACAGAAATTCTCAGTAACGTCCTTAAACTGTAAAATGCAATCCGTCATTATTTCTGTAAAACTATTTACGCTCCTAAGTACCGCTAACTCTTCTGTAACATCCTTTTCCACAAAACTGTTCATTAGAGAAACAATAAAACCTAAGTATCTTAACTGCAAAGCAATGCCCTTTTTATCATCTACTGAGTCATACACTTTCATATTTTCGGTACAAAATACACTGCTCATTGCATTCTGAAACTCAGCACTTTTTAAGTACTTATCTGTTATAGGTGGCATATTACTGAATGTCTTTAAAGAAGAAATTTCCATGTATACCACCTCCCATCTATTGATACTCTAATACTGTGCTCAAGGTATCATACGCGCACATGGTTCTCTTAAAAATATTTGTTGCATTGCTAATGTATTTCTCCGGATCTACCAGTCCAGGGCTGTAGTGAGTTAACCACATCTGCTCAACATGTGCATCTCTTGCTAATGACGCTGCCTCACTAAAGGTCATATGATAATTCTTTACAGCATTATCTAAATTATCATCTGAACCATACATTCCCTCACAAATAAATAAATCTGATCCCTTGGCAAACTTTACAATATTGCCACAAGGTCTTGTATCTGTGGTGTATGTTACTTTAAGCCCTTTCCTAGCTTCACCCATTATAAGGTCTTTTGTGAATACTCTACCATTCATGCGTATTACCTTATTATGCTGAAGATCTGTCCATATTTCGGGCGGTACTCCATTTTTCTTTGCTTTATCTGGATCACATTTTCCAGATCTTGATAAGCAAAAAGAATAGCCATAGCAAGGTACACCGTGGTTCACTGAGAACATGGTAACCTTAAGTCCAAATAAATCTAATGAAGTGCTTTCCTCGGTACACTCTATACACTTTATCTCAAATGGTAGCTTAGCTATAAGAGTTAATGCTGCATTAACTGTTCGCATTAATCCCTTTGGCCCTATTATAATTAAAGGGTCTGTCCTCTCTGCATTTGATAAGGTGGCTAATAAACCTGGCAGACCAAGAGTATGATCTGCATGGTAATGTGTAAAACATATAGCCTTTAAATTACGAAGCTGTATACCAGCCTCCCTAAGGGCTAACTGGGTACCCTCACCGCAATCCAACAAAAAAGCAGCACCATCGCATCGCACGATAGCACTGCTCAAATGTCTATTTACCAATGGGGACATACCTGATGTCCCCAGCATACATATATCTATCATAACAACCTCACTACTCAGCCAATATTTCTAAATAAGACTCCTTGATCTTTTTTTCTATCGTCTCATCATCATATCCCTCAAAATAAACATTAGGTTCCATATTGAACAGTACATCTTCCACTGTGTACTCATCAGCCTCCGGATAGATCTGTTTAATCCTTGCAACCATATCATCTGCAGACACATAATGATCTACACCATTTAAAAAATGTTCTATATGTACCGCATCCAGCTTATCCTTCAAACCTTCAATACTCTTTTTCAAATCAGGAAATGATGCAAGAGGATATGACTCACCTAATCTAGCCCCACCAGTGATCAACAAGAAATTATGACCATTTGGAAGTTCACCTTTATCGTAATTTGCCCAAAAGTCATTTAATCCATTGTATGTATACATTCTCACTCTTTTATTCTCATTGTTAAAGTAAATAACCATTTTAAAACTCCTCTATTCTATATTTTTCTTTTAGAGTACTCGTACACAAATACTCCATAGTATCATTACAAGAACATAAAGCTACTGGTAACCCCCAGAACTTTTCTAATTCTTCAAATGTAGTGTTTAATCCAACCACATCAGCCTCATCGACATAAACTAACACAACCTTGCCCGTACCTACTCCAACCATAGGTATAACAAAATAAGCAACAGTATTTAAATAGTTATGTTTATTGAAAACTTCTTCAATAAAAAATGTACTCGCACCAATATTTCCTAAAACCTCAGCCAATTTCTCCAACACATTCTTGTCTAAACTACTAAGGATCTCATCAGCACGTTCACTTGTTACCCCGTTAAATGTTAACATTGCACCACCTTCTCAAAGCAAAACCGTATAAATTATCACCGCACCAATTTAATACAGTTGATGGCTTATAGCTGCAATCGAGTTCTTTATCAATTCCAAGTGATGCATAGTTTTTAGCACTACTTAAGGCATTACGATAAGCTTTATTCACTTTTGCAGTATCAGTTATAGCCTTGAGCACCAAATCTGATCGTATATTTCTCCAATCACTGTAGCTAAAGTCTTTTATAGGCTCTGCATACATTATTGAATCCTCATAACCTAACTGATAAAATCTTTCAGCTTGTTCGTGATTGTATCGTAAGATTTTCCTATACATAACCAACTGATATAAACAACAAAAATCTTTATGATCTATTTCGATTTTTTGCTGCTTATATAGACTTAAAACTGATGTAGTATCTACATACGCTAGCTCATTTCCAAAGTAATTTAATATCTCATCATAAACGTTTTGCATTATCTACCTCTCAATGCTTGATTATACCAAGCCTTGTACTCCTGCCTGCAGTAAATTGTGCAGTTCTTTTTCCGTAAGAACTTTAAATTTTGTGGAACTTCTCCATCAAAATAAAGCTCTGAAATTCTACTATGCTTTATTAAGTCTGGAGAGATAATTTTGACACTGGCTGGTATAACCACAGACTTTAGTCTCTGACAACCACCAAAAAGATCAGGAACAGATTTAAGATATTTAGGTAACTGTATAGATCTTACGCCTCTGTAACACTCTAAAATACTTTCAACTGATAGCTCTTCTACATCATCTGAAAAATATCGTTTTATTCCTCGAACTTTATGGTTATTAAAAACTGTTTTATGTAGTAAACCTCGATAAACTGCAGTAACAGCTACATTGCCAACCTTATCAGGAATAACTATATTCATTGATTTGCCGGAATACTTAAATGCCATCAATTGACCTTTATAGAGTAAATAGCTAAAGTCTCCCGATTGTATAAGCTTTCCTTTCTCAAAATTATTATACAACCTATTCACTTGATATTTTGATAGTAAAATAGCTGAAGCTTTTACGCTTTTATGTATAAAAGCTTGTGCATACTTTTTAAAATCAGCAAATATTGAATTGTCCATACCAGATATATCATCTGTAGTCCCACTAAATACAGCTGCATTATTGGTACTTGAATTACAGTGCTCAGATGTACCTGTAGTTTCTGTATAATCCACATCAATAATCTCCGGATCTACATCAATAGAGTCAACATCTACACTTGAAACATGCGTTACAACCAAATCACTATTAATGTTCACTACAGGTTTATTGTCATCACCTGGATTATTATCGCTTGTAATACTACCATTTCCAAACGACTGCATAGCATCAACTTTCTTACCTGCAGAAATACCACCTTCATCACCTGTTGAAGATTTTACATCAAAATCAAACAGATCCATTCAACCACCTCCTTATAAGATCATAATTCTGTCGCATAGGCAAAGCTGCTCCATAAAATCTCTGAGTAAAGGCCATAAATAAATGTGCTAATCGTTTCACATCAGTTATGCCTAATACATTTACTATTACAGGAAATGAAATGTCACGTACATTTAACTGTTGTAAAACGCTTACGTCGTAACCCTCTTTAACCAACGCAGAAATAAATATCAACATTCTTTCCGCAATAAAATCATCTATTGTCCTCTCGGCAAATACCTCATCTACTGCTTTACATATAGATTCAAATACATTGTCAAACAATTTGCTATCAGCACAAGGTAAAAAACCCACATTATGCAAATAAGCAATTATTGTTTTCACAGATTTTGTATCACCTCTGCAGTCTACTCCTAAAGTCACCGTATCCATGCCTAGAGACTTCAGCTTATACACTGTAGGCAAGAAATCATAATCCTTGCTTAACAAATAAACCTGAGCAACCTCAGTATTGTATGTGTGCAACACATCATGCAAACAGTCGGTTATCAACTTCATGTCTGCTAAATTCTTATGACATTCTGAACTCAATGCAGAAGTCTCACAATACTCAAGTCCAAGGCTCAGATACTGCTTTACTGTGCCTCCCAGTAAGTCCTTTGATCCATAAAACTTTCCTATGATTTCATAGAAACCGTTTAAAGCAATCGCCTCATCCCAGTATGGTTTAAAGGTACTAAACGTTACATTTTCAGCATCAACATATACTAATATTTTATACATTGCCTGCTCCTCCTTGTATTAAATTATTTTATTCAATCTGGAACAGAATACCATCCGTAAAATCCTGCCAAATCAAACAATAATTACCCTTACAAAGGCCAACATTATTTATAATTACTGTTTGTCCCGCTAAAACTTTACTTTCGTTCTTTAATCCAAATAAATTAGATTTTTCATAATCTAATACATGGCTCTGACTGGATGAAACAAAAACATCAGAGTAAATTGAATCATCTCCAAGATTAGTTACACTGTATTCATACCATACCAGGGTAAACTCCCCATAATTCGATACCTGATTGTTTGAACTTAAATCAACTATTTTCTTTATAGCATCTGATCCTGTACACACCTCTTTGAAACAAATTAAATATTCATTTCCATCTACAGAAATGACAAAATAATCACCAACTTTATAAGTCTTTTTCTCAAGTATCTGTTCTTGTGTTGTATCAGTATCAATATCTGTTAATCCGTTTTCTATTGTTTTGATGACAGTATCTACATCATCTCCGATAGCATTAACAATCGGCTTATCGGACTGTATTTCCCCATCAGAGATAACTATTTGAGTATCGATTTTCTTTACATTAGCATTTCCAATAGCAGCAGTAAGATAATCACAAATCAAATCTTTTAAAGCTGTTTCTGAACTCTGTGTCTCATTTAATTTGTGATAATCTTGTATGAAAGCGCTATCAGATATAGTCTGCTCCACTAAAGAGTCTAAATCTGCGTATGTAACTTCACAATTACATTCTCCTTCAGAGACAGACAATACATTTAATTTTACTGTATCTATAGTAGCTAGTATTAGCTTATTGTAAGAATCACCTAACTCACTATTATCAACAACAGTATTATTTACAGAATGAGAAGCATTATACCCATCGCAAACTGATTGCGCTGCGTCTTCAGCACTTTGACAACCTACACATAAAATACATAACAATGCTGATATTATTATAAATTTTTTAGACATTATTCCACCTCCCTCTGTTCTATAGGGATTTGAAATACGAGAAACTTTCCATTAAATGTCTCCCACTCTGAGTCTGTCCTTGCTTCAAATTCATCCGGAAATTCAAAAACAAATCTGACATACTTAGTCTGCAGAGATTGATTTACTGCCAATCTATTATCAATAACATCCGTATAATACCCAACATCTAATGAGTTAAACGAATCACTCAAATAAAAATCTTCTTTGTAGGGTTGTTTTGATACAACTCTCTTTGCTCCAACTACTCTCGTTTCCAAAGGAGTATCACAATTATCTGCATACACTCTCACCGTGGGCAAACTAATCATCTTATTATCGTGAAAAGAATCAAACATACCAACTTGTCTATCATTAGTTGGTGCAGAATCATACGCTACACTATAGCTAAAGTCATAGAAGTAACTATCACTCAGATTATTAAAATTCTCACCATTTAACGGAAAAACTTTATGTTTCTCATAAAACAATTTATTGAATTTTATTGTATATTTGGCACCATTTATAGATTCTATCGTAAAAGAATCACCAGTTTTAAGTAGCGTGTTACCCTCTACAGCTTGTTGTAAACATGCAGAACTATAATAAATATCATTAAACTGATATTTATTTTGTGGATCTTTAATACTAATTACAACATATGAATCTTCTGGAATCTCATCGTATGGTTGCAAACCAAACTCTACATGGTGCGTCGTATCATTACTGAAAAACTGCTGTACACTGTCATAACCAGTCCAACCGACTTTACAGCCCTTTCCCATAACCTGACCAGATTTATCTAAAATCTTTGTAGAACACTCTAAAGTGATTTCATCATTTGATTTAAAAAATTCAGTCAAATCAATATCTACACCCAAACTGTATGAGTAGTTTATATTCTTTGAAACTTTAGAATTATACCAGTCATATACACCTACTTTGGTTATCTGCTTAATAGCTAAATAACCCCATAAATCATTATCAGCTATTACTGGAACTCGCTGATTTAAATCAAAAACAGCATTAGGTGCTATAGCGTCTGTTTCAGTGGCTACTATTTCTGCTCCCAATGTAACTGACAACGACTGTTCTGTACTTGGCTCTTCTATGCTAACGGGAGCTCTTTGACATGCAGATAGTAATGTAGAACCTACTAACAGCGCTATCACTAAACTTTTACGCATGTAGCACCTCTACTTTCTCAGAAGAAACAAGAAGCTGCCTAATATCTACAGACTTTAGTGCCTCCTTTAATGAAAGGTCATTTGCAATTACTAACGCAGTATCATATATTTTTCCCGAAACCTCAACATATCTTGGAAAATCATCTGGTGCATTGTTAAGCAACTCTGTGTACTTAATATCACAACAGAATCTAAACATAGTCTTGAAGATATTATCTTCCACATGACTCATAGGAGCAAATGTATTAAACCCCTGAAATCCCAGATCCTGTCTTTTAGCCATAGAAATCCAAGTTTTGTTATCATGTTGCAAACATAATAACTTAAAGTACTTCCAAGCGTCAGAGCTTTCCATTAAAACATCTGCTATTCTTGCGTCAAGTACTTTATGCAGATGATAACTCACAACAGATTCACCATCATCAGCAATACACTCCTGATACAACTTGAGCAGTTTCTCACTTGGACTTCCAAAAGTAACTAATGGTAACCTATAATTCATCGCAGATGTTTTGTCACCAATTATCAAAGAATCCTTCCATGCTTTATATGTTAAATAGCACTTAGTGTCGCCTATTATAGTTTTCATGCAATAATATGCATCTGTAATAGGCCACACACCAAGAACTTTACCATGCATTACAAGAATTACTGAGTTAAATTCATGTTCATACAATTTACACGGGATAATCTGATGCACATTGTATTTTTCAAGCAGACGATACATCCAATCTATTTTTGCGCCTTCAAAATTATTCATTATAACTGCACAAACACTGCACTTATCCTTAACAGATAATACCATTCCTTGCACATCCTTAAAACTACTGTAAGACTTAACCCCTAACTCATCAGCAATTTTATTTAAATTAGCTTTAGTGGCTACACCTAGTTTCATGATTTTGCTCATATTAATATCACACAAGCACAGTAAGTATAATGCTTGCATTTCACTCCTATGAGAGAGCATGTACCTACTCAAGGTCGCACATAAATCATCAGTTAAAGGCTGATTAAAGGTAACAGCTAATCGAATAATATCATAATTCCATGTATACGGATCACTAGTAAATCCTAACTTAGCAGCTGCAATCTTTATTTCTACTGGTGTTCGTCCGTAAAGTGGAAACTTTTCCAGAATAGTGCTAAATTCTACCCCAGAGTCTAATGCTCTGACAATTTCCTGCCACTTAACAATTTTCTGTGCATTTTTCAACTCAGGGTACTGCTGCGCATATTCATATAATTTCTTTATCTGAGTTTTAGAATTAGAATCTGGCTTGTACTTATTTGGTATTAAAAATGTATCAGTCACATACTTACCATCTGTCCAACCTAAGCTTTCCAAGGCTAAATCCAAGCACTCGAGATCAGAGCAATTGTAATGTACCAAAGCTTTCCAATCTACATTAGGATCATTTAAATGATTCTGTACAAATGTATAACCTGGATTAGCTATCGGAACTTCTTTTCCATTTAAGGCTGTAAAAAAAGTTCCACAACTTTTTACTGTTGTTCTATTTAAAAATTCATTGCAAGCCTGTTCATCTTCATCTATTGCACCAGATTTATCTAAAAGATCGCCTAATACAACAAATAAATCATTAGGATTTTTCTTTCTAGCTTCACAAATGCGCTCTCTTAGAGGTTTGTAGTATACCCCCTCAACTTCACTAAATGAATTCATTTGCTCCATAAACGCCTCCTATAAATAATTTATTAACCTTATATCATCATTGAAATAATTATTATCAGTGCAGCAATCAAAGCAAATACTCAAACCAGCGTCTCTAAAATCTGTAAGACCTAGTCCCACAATAGACTTTCCACAACAGATACAAGATCTTTTTACACAAGATGATTTAATAGTTCCAGTCTCGATAAACTGCTTTTTATGCGTAGTAAGATATCTTTTGACTCTATCACTGAAATAGATATCAATCCCCTGTGTGACTGTCTCATTATCATCAGCTTTATCATTGTGCTCCAAAAATGCGTCTGCGTAATATTCCAATGCACCAGTAAAATCACGCTGAACTTGTCGTATTTCACTCATACTATCATTTGCTAATGCAGCGGCTAACCTTCTGTTATAATTTCTTTCAATACGCTTAAAGGATTTTTCAATTCGTACATCTTCACAAATTAACATAACAACCTCCATAAAAAAGAAGGATCGCTAGTTAAACAATCCTTCCTCACTGTAAAATGCATCATAAATAGACTTCAATGCATTACACTTTTGTAACTTTTCTAAGCTACGTACTTTTCTCTTTCTAACACTTTCTGGATGTATATGCAAATCATTTGCAATACTCCTTAGAGACTTGCCCTCATGATAGTGTTGACAAATAACATAAGCATTAGTTTCATCAAGAACCGTACGCACCACAGTCCAAACCTGTTTGGACACATAGTTATAAACTGCACGATCGTATTTAGGGTTTTTACCATCATTCAATCGTTTTAAAATATAATTACCTATCTCATCTGTACAACGTAAAGCTTCGTATTCTCCTCTGGTTAATGCTACTGGATAAAACATTAAGCGACGATATTGATAATACTCATGCATAATATAATACCGCCAGAATGTTCTGAAGCTGTAACCCAAAGTTGCGTTGTAGCTGTGTAAAGCAGTCAACATAGCAAAGTATGACAACTGTTTAAAATCATCAAAGTCTTTACCATTCATACTCATCTGATAAAAACATTTTGTGATAAATCGTATATTACTAACATACAACTGCTCTAACGCACCTTTATCATTTTGCTTACATAACCCAATAAGTTCTCTTTCGTCCATAATAACCGCACCCCTTTTATTTTTTAGTTGTGCCGTTATCTAACGAAAAAACACCTACTTTCTCAAAAATTCTTTTATCTTTGCATAATCAATATAAGATCCACTTTCATCGAAAAATTCATTTACATCAAATCCTGACCTTTTTGAAGCCATAATCAATAACTTTAAATTTTCGGGATCTTCTCCGCCCTTTAACTGCTCAATGACATTTAAATCATTATAATAACCAAGCACTGCGACTTCACTTTGCTCCACCGTTAAATTCGCAGTAGCTAATTGCTCCAAATACTCATCACCCAATCTAGCGGCTGCACTAAAAATGGCAGCCCTCTTATCATTCTGCGGGCTATGATGTATCTCCACTCTACCACTTAATCCACTATCACTCATTATAACTTCCTTATCTGCACGTAATGTGCACTTTCCGTCACTATTCTTACTGAACCTAAAGCCTTTATCTCCTTGATAAACTGATCAATATTTTCAATCAATTCAGTAACAGCAACTCTATTTATTGTGGACCCTTCAACAGAAAATACAGCATACTCACTTAACTCGTCCAAGTTTTCATTATTACATACCATACTACCCTTCAAGACTTTATAACAAAGTATTTTCACAAAATTATAATACATCTTAATACCAGCGCCATCTTTCATCGACTCGACAAACACTGCATATAATGGAACAAAATAATGACTTACTGCAATTCTACTATAAGAACTAAATGTGGAATTGAACAGTCCAAACCCGCGATCAAATTTTAAGTATGCTGATACAGGTGTCTTCATCAGAGATACCATATTTGTGTAAGACCCTATAGTTCCCATTAACTGTATCAAATTGTATCGTTGTATACAGGTGAGCTGCTTTTCAGCAGACAACCCCTTTATACTTTCTGGTTTATTTGTTATAAAACTCTCAAGACTACCTAAAGACTGATTCATAAGTTTTAGACAATTAGTATCTTTAAACTTTCTGGTCTTCGAGCTGTCTGATACCATTACACCAATTTTATCTGGAAGGAGGGATAGCTTGAAGCTATCCCTAGGAATTTCATGCTCGAGAGCTTCTGCAAATAACTGTACATCAGCCAGGATGCTATCAACCCCAACATAGCTGTAATGTTTTCCAGTATCAATTACAACTAATGAACCTATTTCAGGTAGATTGGCACAATTATCAGTAAATTCAATAAATAAGCAATTTACTGCAAATTGATTGAAAGGATACACAGATGGAAACCTTATGAATCGTTTCATAAGATCCTCGAAGTTGCTATATAACGCAATAGTACAATACAAATAATAATCATTATCTGTAATTTCTTCATTTACCCAAGCAGTGACAACATTCTTAGCATAATTACCAAACAGCTGTTGCATTTCTGTATTTTCAGTAGCTATCTTCCTTACTACAATAGTATCCAGATATAACTCCTCCAATGAAGCGATAATCCTAGGTACAAAATAATTTCCACCTAACTGATTTACCAAAGACCAGTCAAGCACATTATTCTGTAGATCATTTGCTATACGATCCGCTAAAGTGGAGTTGTCTTCTAAATACATGGTAATAAAATTGCTGTTGAATCTGCCATCATAGTTTGCCTGTAGTATCTGTAAAAGATACTTATTCTCCGTATACTTAGATAATAGGTCATCTGGCACTACCTTACCTGCTATCTCATATTTATTAAGTAATGTTACTATCCTCGCAAAATCAGGATGCTCATTTAAAAATAAATATTTAGATGAATCTGGTGATAGACAAATTTGTGTATAAGCCTTCAAGTTATCAGTATTAGCACTCACACTGTCGAAAGTATCTTTATCAAAAACACCATTCAGTTTCAAAGCTAAAAATGATTCAAGCTCACATACACTGTTGGAATACGCAACTACCATGTCCTTATCATACCCTCGCTCAAGATAAGAGCAAAGCATAAGACAAATATCAGAAGTGTAAGCATATTGTAGCAGGTCTCTATCGCACCATGGTTGCTTGTAAACCTCTTTAAACTTCAGCACCTCTTCGGGTGAGATATCTCTGTATGGTAAACTTATAATAGATAAGAATTCTTCATCACAATCATTCAACATTGACACATCATCTATCAACAAATTGTAACTTAACTCTAGCCACTTTCTATAAGCGCTTTCCTCATCTGTAACTTTTTCATCAAAATTTGCATTCCATGTGTCGACAACAGGATTCAAAGTATTGTCTATTACTTTATAATCTTGTTTCTTCATAAATCTAAAGAAACAAGATTTCAATCCATGTAATTCCCGATCTTCCTCCTGTAATGAAGCGTGAAAATCATAATTAACCAACTCCATTGAAAAATCTACAAACTGCCTATCATTATGTATCTCAGAAACTGTTTCAACCTCGTTCTCTGAAGATGCCACATCACCAAATGCGTTTAATTTAGTTAGATTATCATCATAAGTAAAATCCTCGTAGTCATCTATCTCATCAATAGCGTTATTAGCACTACAATCAACATAATCTTCATAATCATCAACTTCATCGATTACATCTGAGTTACTATTAACTGAAGTTGAGTTGTTAGCAACTTTATTATTATAATCTTTCAAAAATTCACTCGGATCCACTGAGTTCACCTCCCAATATCACTTCATACGAACTTATGTTAGCGCCTGTACTAACATAAGTGCCCTTTCCATCAATAAACAAAGAATCTACTACTAGACCATTTATATCTATCATAGCCACATATCCTTTCACCGTGTTATCTGCTTTGTATGTAGAGTTAGATATTTGATAGAGTCCCTGTTCTCCAAACTTATAATAGCAATTTAAGGCAGTAGTATTTAATTTATCTGCCTTAACGCTTTCAACTCGAAATCCATCAACCGAAGCTCCAGCGGGTAAATCAACATAAACTTTACAAGAATCCTCTGGATTTAATATCATCAAATCTACATAAGTTAATCCTATTTTACGATCCCCACTGTATAAAGAAACTGAAAACTGTACGTTTGCTAGAACAAACTCACTTTGTAAATTTACATTAAACGAAAACCTGCTCAAATACTTTTGGGCACCCCATATCCTAACACCCGAATCATCCAGTAATACTGACTGATCATCTACTCCACAAATATTCATACTTTGTATTGCATAACTTATAGTGGAATCAACATGATAGACATCATAATCAGATTGACACCCACAGCATAAAAGACCTGCTAATGCTACAAGGCCAATTTTAGATAATGATTTCATTCTCTCTGCTCCTGTTTACAATAAATTCATCATTTATTAAAGTTGCTCGCCAAACTGGTTCACCGGATCTTCTATAAATTACATAACTATTGAAATCCCTTCCAATAGCAATGCTTCCATTAGACAGCATCAATCCTCTCTTTGCACTGAATGAAATAAAATAAGATTGTTCCAAAAACATCTCAACAAAGTCATTCCATGTCATTCCTATTATCTCTAATGCTCTGTTATTTTTGAAGAAACGTCGCACAAAACTCAGAAGTTCAACGTCACAAAATGATTTAGAAATATATGGCTCAAACTCACTTAACATTTGGCTGGCTAAATAATCTATAACATGATCTGGGCAACTCACTCGCTTCAAGTATGCAATCAACCTGATTACATTTGGTACGTATTCTTTATTCAACAACTTATTATTATCTTCTCTGAAGAAACTTACATTCTTGATAGCCCTAATTTGATCTAATGTAAAACCATCTGATGCTAACTCATCGAATTTATGTAATCTTGTCATCTCTTCCTCAAGCAATTCAATGAAATCGGAATACATAATGTCATCCAACGGCATAACCGATAAATCATAACCATCGGTTGCTAGTTCCGTAACTTTTTCACAAATAGCCGCCGATACATGCCCTGTAGCTAAAAATGAAGAATCTAAATTTAATTCAAGTATAGAAACTATATTTTCACAAGCTGCATCCTTTAGACCTGGATTCAATAACGCTGTAAAATTCTGACACTGTGAATAGGCTGTTGCAATAAGCATTTTACGCATATCTGAAGCAACACAATTCTTCAACTGCTCAGGTAGTGTATCACTGGATGGACCTACTCCTAATGGAACCCACTCTTTAGAGTATATAGTCTCCTCAACATTTTTAAAATCTACATGTTCAATTGTTCCATCCTGAATAAAGTTAATAAACTCAGTTACATCAGTCTGATAGGATTTACCAGTCGCCCTGTATCTTTTATTGAGAGCCTTAAGTATTGCCACCTCTTCAGTAACAAAATCTAACTGATAAAATGCTCCCTCCACAATAAGTGGGTTACTGTTTACAGTTTTGGTTACATGAATAAAAGATCCTTCTTCGATCTGACTATCATCTTTTACAGGCTTGAATACTGTAATCGATTTTGGCACATCCACAGATTTCATTTTTAATGATCTTCGCTCAATGTCACTCATTTCAGCTATCGTATCAATTTTATTTATCTCTTCTACGAACTGTGTCGCTAACTCTTCTAACTCAGGAGCACTCTCGAGAATAGTGAACTTCTCGTTATAAAAGCCTCGTTTTAATAACCATCCTAAACTTTCTATATGCCAGTCGCATTTATTAGGGTTCAACTGTAACTTTATTGGTTTATGTAGTATACCCCCATCTTCTCTTACACTCGAAACAAAAATACGCTCATCAGTAGAAAAAGAATGGTCATATAAAATACAACCATTCTTTGTAATCGTTCCACCGAAACCATCGCACAATTCCCATCCCTTATCTAATAAGGCATTAAAATACATATTATGTAAAACATACTCACTCGTAACTTTCATCTTAACTCCCTAAATAAAATTATAAAAATGACTATTAGTATCATTACTATTATACAAATCAAGATTGCATACACATTTACACCATTTGTAGATCTCTCCTTAACTGAAGCTTTCTGTGGACTACTATTATTAAATCCTCTAAACTGGATAGGTAACATACCAGCTGTTAAAAGCTGTGCCTGTTCATTATCTGAAACAGTAACTTCATCAGAAATACAATCTGAAGAAGAATCAAATGGAGACGTCAAAACTTCAGTCTCCCCCTCTAATTCTTGCAATGATAACACCACTTGACTTGTAGTTTGCTTACATGGTAAAGGATTCAAACGTACTGACTGCGTGGTTCTAATGGAACCACATTTTAGACAATACTTTTCACCATCTAAATATCGTCTGCCACAAATGCTGCAGTACACTTATATCACCACCTATCATTAAAAATATAGCAGTGGCCAAACAAGCCACTGCTATAAGAGTCAAACAACTATCTACAATTACACCGACTACTTTAGCCGCCGGTAAAAACTTTCTAAGATAAAAATATATAACACAAAACGCTGTATAAAAATACCACGCGTAATTATCGATGGTCACTATGCACGGTATCCAAACTATACGGTCCAAAATACTAATGATAGTTATCACAACATCCTTAAACGTTTTTATTCCGAAGAAAAGGCTCCAAGCAATACAAACAAACATATCTTCACTTTGCTGATAACAAAATATAAGATAGCTCTGATCTGTGATAGGGGCAATCCAATTAAATCTAAATATGCCACCATCCTCAATAGCAACTTTTTCTGCATTTGCATTATCTGGACCCAATGCGTAATTAGCATAATCGTATATAAACTGTCCTTTGTATAACCCCATTAAAACAATATTCTGTGCACGCCTTTTCCCTAAGTAATCTACAAAATATAACAAAATCCATGTCCAATAGTAAATCATAGCCAGTATACTCAATAAGCTATCACTCAAAAACCAAGTAATGGTAAAAGCTACCAAGTAAAATATAAAAGCTATTCTATAAATATAAAACTTTGTATATGTGCCAGGTATACAACCAGTGGTAATATTATACCCTACAATAAACAAAGTAATAATAACCATTTCTCGTAGTAATAACATTTTTTGACTCCCAATTACTAATTAATAATAAAAACAACCCCCTCAAATTCGGGTTTGTAAATTTGTGTTAATTTCATTCAAATTCATTCAACATCACTTAGAGCCACTCAGATTTAATCAAAATCACTCAACTTCTATCAAATTTATTCAACTTCTATTAAAATCATTCAAAATCACTATAATTAAATAATGATGGAAACTTTTAATTTCCATCATCCGAAGTATCTACCGCATCTGTATCCATAGATTTATTATTCTCTTGACTTGTATCTGTATCGTTTTTATCATCCGAATCTTTCCCACTGTGAAGATCATCTAAAATACCGGAGCTGTCGTATCTTCTAACAGCTTCCATAAATGGCAATTCACTCAATAAAGCCTCATTGTACTCTTCCTCTTTTGAATTGCAAAAAGCTTCTAGAATAACATTCATCATTAAAGGATGCAACATAGCATCACTTATAATAAAAACGAGTAGCTTAATGAATACATACGCACACACAGTAGAGTAGAAAGTTACATTAAATTTTGTAACAAAGAAAGCTATACCGCTGATCCAAATAACGCCAACCTCTAACAACCTAAATACAGAAACTACAGCTATTCTAGAACAAATCTCCACACAATTTTTAAAAAATATAGTCATAGCGGTCAATGAATTTTTCAGCAAACTGTTCTCTGGATGCTGATAACAATATGCCAATACACACTCATCTGCATAATCAAGATATATTTTACTAACATAAGTACCGGCCTGCATTATCTTAGAACCTTTCACATTATCAAGAATATCTCCAAACACCCCAGCTTTTTCACTAAGTTCATCCGACTTACCTTTACAAATATCAAAAACTGTAGAAAATCCTTTATGAATCAATTTTGTAAAAATCGGTATACACACTGAACTTTTAAAACATGACACTGCTCCACTAAAGCAATGAAGAACAGATCCTTTGTGTCCGCAACTAACATAGTATATCTGTGCATATTTTAAGTAAGCTGACACATATCTCTTAATAAAAGTTATTAACAATACAGCAAAGCTAGCAAATGCAAATCCTCTAAAAACCTGAACAAACCAATAATTCTTCTGTAGTAAATCATCTCCATTATGTACAGCATATAAATATCCAATGTAAACCAAAATGGTTATGCTTACATCAGCCAAACTATTTATAAATCCTTTCATTGTTATTGTTTTGTATCCGATAAAACATATTAACAATAGCACGACTGTATTTGGAATAGCAGCAATAGATAAAGTATTACTCCATCCCACATAAAACAAAATGAAAACTATCGCTGCTAGCACTGTATCAAGTAATACATGTATTACATAGAATTTATAAGACTCCATAATCTATAAAATCGACCCTCCTTACTTTAGGATAAATATAATAAACTGCATATCCTACTATATCGGAATAATCCACGTAACTATTATTCCAATATCTTGAATCTAGAGAATCCCCTCTGTTATCTCCTAATACAAAGTACGATTCATCTGGAACTATAAAAGTTCCTGTAAAGTAATTTTCGCTACTCACATAATCTTCAATCAACTGCACGCCATTCGCATACACAGCACCCTCACGTATATCTATCACGTCACCAGGTAAACCTATCAATCTTTTTATCATTAACTCATCATCATGATAAAACACAATAATAGATCCTCTCTGCAAATTTGACGTATCTTTTTTTATTAATAATTGAGTGTTAAGTGGAATTGTATCTAACATAGACCCAGATGGAACATTTACTCTAAAATAATCCTGTATTACATTATGGCTGTACGATAAACAAGCAAAAAACAATACAGTTATTAAAACAGAAATCATAAACTCTTTCACACGCACTGACACTCAACTCCTCTGTTTAAAAGAGTTTGCATTATCAAATCCCTATGACATTTATGGTAATCTAGACAGGAACATACTAGATTAATGTTAATTCCTGCTTTTGAGCAAAACTCTATGTAAGTTAATATTTTCTGAGTATCAGCTGATAATAGCTCTTTACTATAACCTTCAGCGAAATACTCAAAGCTATTTGGATTTGCCTGGTAAAACTCATTCAGTTCTTGAGATGGGCATAAATCTGCTAAAATCTTAAGACCTAGCTCTGTATTATTCTCTATGGCAAAGTTCTGTGCATCCGTGCAATCATGGTTTTTGTACCAATTATAAGAACATAACCTAACCATCAACTACCTCCCTTAAACTTTGTGGAATCACACCTTCTAACAGCTGATTATATTCAATACATGAGAGTTTTGTGTATAATCCGTGATTAATAAAATTTAGTGTATTTTGTACATTCCCAACATGAATGGCACTATAAAACTCACTCCACATATTACTAAAATACTCCTCACTTGGATTATACAGCTCTCGATTAAATGAATTCATTTTCACCTGATACCCATTCTGCTGAAATATATTGAATAAACTCTCCGTTTGTACAGTCACACTATTTACATGCCCAAGTTCTTTTCTTAAGGTTTCCACTGTATAAAAACACAACCAATCAACAGCTGCACTACTGCAATAAAATCTTCTGCAATAAAAATCTTCCTGATTACCCTTATAATAGTATCGAACAGAAACAGATTCATTAGCAAAGCGGTTTGACACCCAAATACTTTCATCTTTTATAACCGGAAGCAATTTAACTGTTATAGCATTTTTCACACAATAGCGTAATAAATAACTATTCTGCCAGTTTACTCTAAAGTATTGAATAATTTCATTTGATAAATGATAGTAAATCTCTAGCATACTATCATTTAATGCATAGATGACACTTTGTACAGCATCATCTATAGATTTATCCTTAACGCAATGTTCATCATACTTAACATGATACATTCCATTACAGGCGCTAATATAAAATTTCACTGGACCATCTCCTATCAAGCTTATTCACGTACTCAGTTAGCTCTTCTGTAGACATACTGTCCAAATCCTTATGTTCCAAGAGAAATGTTTTCTCAGAGTCAATAATATACTCCCGTAGAGTTTCATCATCATTAATTTTGATATCTAAATCCTCGGCAGAAAATTCTTCTTTAGCAGGATGTAATAACTCATTTATTCGTTCATTAAGCTTATCATCCAGCAGTTTATTCCAATCTATATCAAACATCTTGCACCTCCTCATGCATTGGCAGTAATACCTTCAAAACATTAATAAGAGATTTTGTTAATCTGCTTTCATTAAACACATACATAAGAAGAATATGGTTAGGCTGTGGTTCTAAATCATACTGCCATCTTAGTTCATCCAAAAAAGAATCATCTAAAATGGTATAGCACGCCACATTATTACTACTAGCCATTCGTATATTATTGAACTTATTATAATTACCATTGTATGTCAAAAAGACAGGTTCTACCTGATTATGTGCCAATCCTAAAAATGCTGTGGCGCCTACAGACTTCAACTCATCTGTAGGAACATATCTATACCCTACGAATGAAGTGTGCCTTCTTTCCTGAATACCAGATATTTTTCGATTTCCATCAATATCATAAGTATAAGCCCTGTAGCCAAGTAGAATACCCATTGCATCAAATCCATCGTAATCCTTGGATACATGTCTTTCCCTGTATGTATTAAACTCTGGTAAAATGTCACAGATATCCTCTGCAATCAAAGCTTTTACTTTATCTCTTCCTTTTCCTTTCTCCTTATTTATGATAAAAGGTTTCCAGCTTTGTGGAAAAATCTTGCCAAACTCAGCTGCACGTAATTCTGGTATTTCCTCAACCCAAGCAGAAACTCTACCAAGTAACTCCAAAAGAAGACGGCTTGAATACTTCTGCCCCTGCACTGGAGGTGGGTTCTCACATATGATATGTCTAATCTTCTGACCATGAACAATCTTCTTTAACACCCTGTACAACTCTCTGTAAAACTCATCTCTGTCTCCTGTGTCTCGCATACAGTCAAGAATAATCCTTATATTATTATCTACTGATACTATTGCTATACCAGTACACGTTGAAGATTGATCAAGACTAACATCATACGAAAGACGTGTACTCAATTTTATATTTAAATCATATTCCGGAACGCACATCATCTCACGTAAATAATCAGCGCGCGGAATACTTATAGCTCCTGAAACTCTCATAGCTCCTCCTAACATAAAAATGTCCTGGATATTTCTACCCAGGACATCTCTCAAAAAATTTTCATATACTCATTAAGATCAATTGTAGTTTTCTCCTCAACTGGCAAATTAAAAACCTCAACATAAGCTTCATATACAGATATATCAGATTGCATTAAAGATAATGCAAACTTGATTAAATTAAATGAGCATTTCTTATACATCATATAATCAATCAATTCTAGATAATTTGTTGGTATAAAATTTTCCTCTAGTTTAGGCTGAAACTTTTTTAAACCGTCTTCCAACTTAAATGAATCTTCTGTACCGCCATAGATACTATGGATACCTAAAGCAGCCTGCATCTCTGCATCCTGCCTAAGCAACTCATTTAACTTTTGATACACTCCGATTTTTCTTGCGTTTATTACATTATCATACTCCGTAATAAAATTGATATATCCGCCATGCCTTCCGCAACTAAAGCAATTGTACACGCCTTTGTATTCATTGATTGAACAAGAAGGTGATTCATCATCGTGAAAAGGGCACGCAATAACAATATCATTTGCTCTATAAGTTGCACCTTCTAACAATTTATTCTCTGCACAAAATGCCTGGAAACTGTATCTCGCTTTTGGATTAACTAAAGCGCTCTGTTTAGATCCGCCAGTGTTGAGCCATTCCATAGTAACTTTCCTAACATACTCTGAAACTTTCTTGGCACTTTCTTTATTAACAACCATTAGCACCACCACAGTTATCTGAAATGAATTTCATAATTTCTTCACGAGAACGACCAGAATCAATCATAGCATTCAAGGTATCACCAAATTCTCCACCACGTTTTGAGGCAAGAATTCGCCACCTGCTGATCATTTTCTCCTCATGAGACATTTTCTTACTGGATTCTTTTACAGAAGATAAATCAAGTTCAATTCTACGATCTATACTCTCGAAGCGAGACTTAAGATCACTTATATGAACCCTGCATGCTAACAATCCTCTAACACTGATGCTGAGAGTTATCTTAATTATAATCTCCCCTGATTTACCTGGAGGGATATTATCTATAAGCAAATTTCCCAGAGGAGTGGCATCACCAACAAACTTTGTGTTACCCTGCACTATCTCCACATTAATAGCCTGCTGATTATCAACCGAAGTTATAAAATCTTTAGACTTTGATACTGGGAATGTACTTCCTCTTGGAATAACCACATCAACCATATCATCCTGCACAACACCGATTGATGTAATCAAATTATCAAAGATATTGATCTTATTATCCTTGTATTTTAAAAATCTTGCATGTATCCCTGCGCCTAAAGCGACGGCTTCATCAGCAGGAAAAGCATCATTTATCCTATAATCTGGATAATCAGCTCTCAGGGCTTCTTTTAAGATTGACGATTTTGTGGAACCCCCAACAAGAACAATAGTAGACACATTTGTCCTGTTTCTGCGTAAAACACTGTCAACTATAGTTCTTGTCTTTTCATAGGTTTTAGCTAATCCCCTAACAAAAACATCGTGGTTAATCTTTGTATCTATGACCTCTTCTGTTGGCAATCCTCTGTCAAGAACAACATGTATTATGCTTATACAATCCATAAAGCGCTTTTTGGAATTTTCCAGTTCCAAAATGAGTCTGTTCTGCTCTATCTCATCGATTCTACTAATATCTACTCCATCCGCCTTTAGATTCTCAAGCATAACCTCGTATGTATCATGATCTATATCATCTCCGCCTAATACTGGATCACCATCACCATCAATAGCTCTGATAATCTTAGAATCATCAGCTTTTCTAAGGCTATTTGGTATGCCGTACACATTGTATAACTTAGACATATCATCGCCGGCAGATATTCTTACAAGCGATACATCAAAAGTACCGCCACCAAGATCATACACAAGTATGTCCTGCGTTTTTCCTTTATCAGGTTCTATATCATAGCACATACTTGCTGCTGTTGGCTCTGCTATTATACCGAGAAGATTCAAACCCGCAAGATCACAAGCCTCTCTTGTATGCTGTCTTGCTATTTCATTGAACTTTGCTGGAACAGTAACTACCACATCCTTTACTTCTCCATAAAGATCTTTAGTCTCTTTCACCAAACCCTTAAGAATCTCAGCTGAGATCTCAGCCGGTGTCATAGTAAGTTCCTTGTCTCCTACTGTCATGGTCAAATGACAATCAACCTCAGGCATATGTCTCTTTACAGAATAAATGCATGAACTTTCATACCGATGCTCATATGCATCTTTACCTACAATGAACTCCTTATCTTTACCTGTCCACATAATACACGAGGGCATAGTTGTCCCGTGCTTTAGTGGAACTATCTTTGGTTTAGTTCCAGAAGGAACTAGTGCTATAGCACTGTTAGTTGTTCCAAGATCAATACCAAACGCAGCCGTCTTTCCTGTCTTATCCAAGATATCTTGAGTTGCTGCATTTACATCTTTATCAAAAAAAGACATTTTCTCCATGCTAAACCTCCAACTTCTTTATACTTTTTTCACTTATCTCATACACTCCGTGCATCGTACCTTTTGCAGATGACATGATAAAATTATCTGACCTACAATGAAAGATACTAGCATAAGTATCTTCTACAAAATTAAAAATACAGGCAGATCTACAAGCAATAAGAACTCCAGTACTCTGAAGTCTAATTGCTGCAATCTGCCTAGTACCCCTATAACATATCCACGTGTTATCATCTTTCTGTACGCAATTACCTAATACACCCGTTTTAGTTATCTTAACCATAGTCGCCTCAATTCGTAAAAGACCTAAGTTCTCTCAGATTGATCTTATCCAAACCAGGAATATTGAAGTTTCTATCCTGTTCGAAACTTGGTGTAAATGTTGCATAAAATTTGCATCTCTTGTAGTCCAAGAAAGGTATAAAAGAAATCACATCGTCTTCATCCTCGCCAATTCCTAAGTACAATGATTCCTTAAGATTCTCTCCTAACAGTTCTATCTCTATGGGATCAGTCTCATCTTCAAGTAATTTGCTTATTTCCAGTAAACTACTAAAGTTTGTAGAGACTATCATATCTGTTGGCATCTCCAATGAGAACAAAACACTCTCTTTTGCATTTACCGGAAGATAATCTGAGAAATTGGTATTATAGCCACCATCAGGCTGCACTAGGCATGCCATTGGTAAGTTACTGTAACCAACCGTCTCTGTTACGTATCCCCTGATAATCTGCATAGCTCTCTGTGAAAGCTGTGGTAAAGCGTTATAATTCTGTATTCTAGAATCTGAACTTATAGTCTGAGCTATCTGTCTTGGAACGATGGTGAGTACCTTTACAACATCACCCATTATCATTCACCTCCTAAAAATAATTCATCAGTGGAAATACTATAGGATTTATAATTCCCACATTATCATCTCTAGCAATCAAATTGCCTGATGGAGTCTCAGTCCAGCTATTCACTGGGTAAAGCATAAACTGACCGCCTCTAGAACACCATTTCCAGAGCTGATTGGTACGCTGCTCCAGCTGATATCTTGCATACTCCATACTTGCCGTATCACCTAATGTGACCTCATATCTCTGGTTCTCATACTCAAATGAACTTAACATATCTCCTCCTAAATACTGAATAAACATTCACACTCAGATTCATCACTAACATTACCTAGTACAATTTTTATACCAAGGTCGATACCATAATCAGTAGCCATTTCACGAAATCCTGAGAAATCCTCTCCTATAACAGCCATCTTTAATCTACCTTTATTTTCATGCACTATATTGGTGATTTCATCATAGACTTCCTGGTAATAATCTTCCCAGTAATTTACATTTTCCCAATACAAAACCCACAGATTATTCTCAACATCTTTATTTATCTGTGTTGGATACTCGTTTTTATACTTATCAAATACCTCTTTTATTCTTGTATAAGCAGTATCATCACACTTTACAAGAACTGTAGAATAATAACCCATAATACCTCCTAACCTACATGACACAGAAATAAACAACCACATGGATATTTACTTGTGCGCACTGTATGAATATACTTTTTCACGTACTCTATCTCTTCATCAGTGATATCCTTAAAATCACCTTCAAAGCTTCCCTCTCCTGCAATTATCAAATTATTAAACAGAACAGCGTGTCCGTAGTCATCCATCGCTGATGGCCTGCGCGTTTCTGACAACTCTGCTTCCTCATCAAAAATTAGATTAAACTGCTTGTCACTAATCTTCTTATTAGTTACATCAACAGATGAACAGTTTAGTAATTTATAATAATCCTGTAGATTCTGTGGATCTACAACTCTTATATCTTTATTAAATGCATCTAGTATTAATGCTCTCATACTACCTCCTAAAGTGTGTAATCATCCTGAGAATACATGCTCTCAAGTCTATTTAAGGCGATATCAGCATCAACACTTAGTGAAGTTGCTGTCGCCTGATACTTTTCATCGTAATCAAAATGTGATACTGAAAACATCTTCTTCAAAATAATCCTCTCAGTTATTCTTGAAGCGTTACGACGTTTAATATTTTCTATGGCTATCATGCCTTCCTTACGTAATACTTCATTATCACGTAAAACAAACAAATCATCTGCATCTGTAGATAAGTTCTGGCTACCTTTAGTAGAACTGTATTCTATTGCTTTATCCTTAGCTAAAGAATCCTTAGCCGGTGTAGATGGGTGCGATAAAACCAAACAATACACAGGATAATTCTTACGAAACTCTCTTGCATCCTTGGCCAGACCATCTATATTACTCTTACCATTATCACCATCCTTACCACCAGTAAGTGCAAAACTATGGTCAATGATAAAAGCATCTGCATGATACTTCTCGTAATCAGAAACAAGTTCACTATATAAACTATCATAGCTATAACTATCCCTAAGGATAAGTGACTTTGACTCTGCGATTTCTACCATAGCAAGATTAATGATTTTCCTAATATGCTCTGGACAATTCTCAAGATCGTTTATATGCGATGGTAAAACAAAATAGTTATATTTCTTGTAAATATAATTCACAAGGATTTCGCAGTACATCAATGACTTAACATTTTCTCCGCACATATAAACAACTCTACCACCTGCTAGCATAATGTTTGTTGCAGTATCCTTACCAAACATAGACTTACCTATATTCTCATTTCCTACAACTACAACAAGTCTATGTCTAAGAATAGGAGTTCCTTCAAACTCACCCTCTCCATCTATCTCCGGAATTCCGTACTTAGCTATCGGAATAAAACGATCCTTTAAAGAATTCAACAGTGTACTTGCCTTATCCACAGAATCGACACACATAATATCATTATCATCTGCATCGCTTATTCTACGATTTACTTCAGACGTAGTTGTTATTGTAAAATCTAACCAACCTGCAGCTCCTGTATACTCCTTTCGGCCAACTCGTAATGATCCCTGAATAATTTTTGCCTGTGATATTAAGGCTTGATTACTCACATGTGCTAAGAATGCTGCCTTAAGTGATGGTACATAGTTTATTACATTAACTGTGCTCTGTTCCATTAAAAAACACCTGTCATACAACTCAATACATCTACTGTATAGTTTCTGACAGGCGTCTGCTTTAACTGTTTCAATCTGTAAATTACTTTCCAGATGTTCATATTCAAGCCACTCAGCAATACCAACCTCTGGTGAAAGTATTGAATCCCCAATACTGGATTCCAAAGTATTGCCGAAAATACTCTTCTCAAGCTTAGGAACAAAATCCTTTGAAATCATTTTTATTCTACCAAGATCAGATAAGACCTTAAACATTACATAGTATTCCATATGCATTTCATCCAACCGAATGTATCTAAAGACATGCTGCAATACATCATTAAATAGTGTATCCTCAAAGTTTTTATGAGGTAATAAACTACTTATAAAAATGTCGAGAACCTTTTGTAGCTCTTCGTCATCAAAAATATTGATACTTAACATTCTAATTCTAACCCCCTTGTAACAGCTTCTATTGCGGTATTCTTCTTACTAAGAATATCTTCAATCAGCTTACATCGCGGTACTATGTTTTCCATAAAATATGTAACTTCTGGTGTATTCTCAGTTATAATGAAATATACATCTAACTCTTTGTTGCCTAAACCTCTGTGCGCCCTGCCTATCATCTGCTCAACCTCCACTGTGAACTCATAGAAAACAACATAATCACAGTCTAAATCGAGTGCTGTTGTTAACGATGTGATTACAAGTTTACAGTCTCCACTTGCGAACCTAGATGTGATTCTGGTTCTCTCCTGTATACTGGTCTCACCATCTATAACTTCAAAATCAATTTCATTTTTCTTGAAATTAGCAGACACCCATTCAATAATTGACCCCTGACTTATAAAAATAAGTCCAGGTACACCTCCATGCTCATTCACTAACTCCTCAAGAGCTTGAACCTGATTAACAGCACCATAACCTTTACATATCTGAAACAGCTTTACTCCACCACAATTGCATTCGCTCTGGCTTGGTGATGGACTTACCGCAATAACATGACCATTAGGAGTTGAAGTCCTTCCAAATTCGGAAGCTTTTCTATTAATAAAGAAAAATGGATCTTGCTCAATAGAAAATCGTTTAGATTCCAAATCCTGAGCTAGACGTTTGGGATTTGGGTATCTTTCAGGACGTAGTAAATGCGCTAATCTTGATAATTGAAAACTTGACGTAACTATTGGAGTTGCAGTTAATGCACAAGCGTATCTCACTTTACTTAGTAATGCACGCAACATTGATGCGCTTCGAGCAGAGTTGAAATTATTTAACTTATGTGCCTCATCAATAATAACAGAAATCATTTTATCTCTATAACTGTAGAGATAATCCATAACTCTTTTATTTAGCAGGCACTCCTCTGTTATCATAACTACATCATAATCAGTTAAATTCTGATTTATAAAATTCTTACCTACGTATGTAGAATCAGCGTATGTAGTAAGAACTTTCAAATCTGCGTATCTTTTCAGTTTATCTGGTGTTTGTAGCAACTGATCCTTAAGCACAATCATAACACTAAACATACCTGGATTCGCATGTTTCAGCATCTTCATAATAGCTGCTGCTATTAACGTTTTACCAGTTCCAGTATCATACAAAAACATTGACCTCTCAGCATACAAAAACTTCACAATATCTACACACTGACGATCATGAAGAGTTATCTCATTTAGAACATCATTAATAGCATGGTAGCTGTCCTTTTCACAGAGATACTTCTCGATCTCATTCATAAATACCTCCCAAAGCTGGAATATAATCACCAATTACCTTCAGTGCTCTATTCTTTCTGATCAGAACTTCGAGCACTCTATATGGGCAAAACTCTTTTCTAGCCAGCTCAATGCACTCTTCCACATCCTCAGCTAAATGGTAGTCTGTAGGGACTGGAATGTATAACCTAAGAGCCCTCAGCATAACAGGGGAGCACAAATCATTTAACTCATTTATATCTATAACTGGGTCCTTTCCCTGCACCATAAGAGCCCACTTACTCTCTAAAATCTCGATAAGATTCATCTATAATCCTCCTTTGTGATTAACTGATTTAAAATAAAATCAGCTACAACAGCTGCATTTACAAAATTTCCATACAAAACCAAAACAATAAATAGTCTGATAAATCTGTAAGCCAACCCACGTCTATACTGTACATAATCATCCTCAATAATAACCAATAACTCGATTAATTTATTAAGTGACCTCATTGTCTGCATATTAACAGTCCTCTGCTTTGTAAAATTAATAAGTACCCGAACAGCAGAACGCATGCCCGGGTACTTTGAAAAATCTAATCTTTTTTTATTATAATACTTTAGTCTAATTGAAATATAAGATAACAAAACAAGAGATTTGGAAGCAGCCAAATTTCTACTATCTATGATTTCTGCACCTTCAGTTGTAACCCTATGATTTATTTCAGCCACAACCTCTTTTATATCACGATTTGCAAGATTTAATTCATCACGCATACCATAAGCACTTTCAACCTTTTTACATATATTAGCCAAAGATTGTAAATAGGTATCAACCTTCTGCATCACAAACCTCCTTACCTTTATGAGAAATCAGTCATTTTATCCAAGTCATCTGAATCCTCTAAGCTGTCACTAGACAGAAACTCATTAACCAGCTCTTCTGGTGTCTTTTTACCACTACATACTGACTGCACCTGTTCAACTGTCAATTTAGAGTCATCAACTCCACCAAGATAAGGTCCCATCATACTGATAAAGGACTCCTCCAGCTCAGGATAATCCTCAAAAATAGAAAACGAGTACTTATACTCTGCACGGTATTCAATCAGCTCTTCTATAAATGAAAGCTTATCAATACCCTTTGCGTCGCAGTATGAACTTAATGCAATATCGATCTCGATCTCATCAGAACTACAACACTCCTCTGCTGTTGTCTCTACCCCATAGTCAAACCAAAGAATGTACATAATTATTCCCAGTATATTCTTAGTTAACTTACATAAGCTGTCACGCCATGCATCATTAGCATAAATCCCTAATGCAAGGAAATCCTTAAGTTTTTCATTGTATGCTCTGATACGATTAACCAAAGTACCATAACAATAATTTATTGATGAGTATTTTGAAAATCTACACTGCTGCACCCAAGAAATACCAGTTGTATTCTCAATCATAGACTCCTCATAAGCATCTATTTCGCTCCATTCATCGAGCTCCCCAGCTTTCGCCTCCTGAATAACATCCAATACATTGCGTAATGTATTTATTGTATCCATGCAACAATCAATACAATTATAAAAATCATCTGATTTTGCTGTAGTAAACATCTTTGAATACTCATGTGTTTTAACTAAAAATTTCATAAAAATTCCTCCTAATCTAGTAAACTAAAATCGTTAGGCACTTCCCAATTCTCCAGTGAGCTAAATGAATCTGCCCCGATCTTCTGTAAAAATATACCCAAATTTTGTTCTGGTATATATTTTGATTCTTCTGTAGCTTTATCCATATCTACAGAAGAATCATCTTTGCTATCAACAATTTTCTCTATTTCTTTATTGTTTGTTTGAAACTCTATTACATTTTCATCTGTAAATATTTCTTCATTGACTAACTGCCTGGTTTCATCATCCAAGTTGAAATCATCCAAGTTTACAAACTCTACAAAATCTGTAGATCTCTCAACCGGAATATCTGGTATCTCTGGTATCTCTGTATGAGTCTCAAAATCAAACAAAGACCCCAAGTTCAGCTCAGATGCAATATCATCTGCCACATTACCTGCACTACACATTGTATCTTTATCTTCATCAACAAAAGTAGGACCGGTAACAGTCTGTGTAAATTCATTTGACCCCACTATAGGTAGTAAAGCATTCAAATGACTATAGATTGCAAGTTCATTTATTTTATAAACAAATGCTCCTACGCACAGAATAACTAATACTATTAATTGTAATAACAATGGCACTTTTCCTGTAAATAAATTAACAGTGCTAAGCGCACGTTCTATAATGGTTGTGATCATTACAACTATTATTTGTATAAACACTGCAACAAACAGCACTCTTTCAATTATAGATTTTTTAAGATAAACTACCTTTGTACTTATCTCATTACACAACCTGAGTGGAGCAATACAAATAATCCCTAAAATATCCTGAAGCCACTCAGTCATTGAACCATATTCAAACTTATACTCCTTCTCTGTATATCTCATAGCCAGCACAACACCACCCAAACATAGACCATGGTAATTACATAATCTATCTTTATTCCAGACTTTGACTTTCCACAGACTAGAACATAAGCAGAGATCAAGCAGAATAATAACAAAGCAATTGCTTTAATAAATAGTATCAAGAAATTCAATACACTCAACCTCCTTGACCCAATCTATTTTTCCTTCAGCACCAATTCTGTAGTATAAACAGAATAATCTATCTTCACTTACACTATCTGTTTGAAGAGAATATAACACATACCCATACTCACTATTATGTATAATCACATGCACCGGATCCTGCTTAAACTTTAAATAAGTTGTAAGCGTTCGCTGCTCATTATCAATAGTTAAATCATTGTACACAGCCTCAGAACAAATACTTTTAACAATAGTCATCTGAGCATCCAACTCATATACACTATCATAATCATATAAAGCCTTTACCAATTGTTCGCCTAGAGCAGACTTATTGCTTTCTAATGTTTTATTGTACTGCCTTTGAATAAATACAGTAATAAAGATCAGAACCACGCAGAATAAACCGATTAAACAATATTTCTTTTGCTTACTCATCCGCTATCTTCTCCACTTTATATCTAACACCACCAGATGGAGTTTGAATTAGATAAACACCACTAATCTCTCCTAGAATTGATTTACCTAATGGTGATTCAATGCTTAAAGTCTTTTTTATAACTGTATCGCTGCTGTCGCTTACAATACGAAACTCTCTACTCTTCTCTAGTGGACTGCCTGCATCATCTACTTCAGTAACCCTTATAATATTTCCCAATGCTATTCTAGGTCCTCGGGTTGGTGTTATAATTTCGCAATTATTAAGTTGCTCCTGTAACTCAGAACGCCTTTTCTGTAAAAGCATTACCTGATGATTAGCTGCATCCAACTCAGAGTTTTCTGAGAAATCCATAAAACTCTTGGCTTCTCTCTGGAGAATAAGTGCTTTGTCTAAATCCTCAAGAACCTTAGATAACTCTTCTTGTTTTTCGTCATATTCTCTTTTAGTTAATTCCATAACTACATGCTCCTCCTACTAAACTGATCGGTATACCTAATAATTGCTGGATATTTACAATCATCCAAACCGTCTCTTTTTATAGCTTTAAAATCACCTTTAATATCTCTTGCAGAAATGTCCTCCAGACTTGCCCGTGACAAGATAAAAGTAGATAACCCTTTACGACTACGGCGATCTAATATCTCTTCAATTACCTGATAGGCCTCATTCTTAACGTATAATTTTGTAACAGTTATAAACATTACATCGGAGTAAATATAATCCTCGTATGACAAATACTTATTTATCTGATACCTTGGATTCTCACAAGCAAGAATTAAAGCCCTTTTCACTTCACAAGTATCCAACAAAGGTGCCACAGTAAATCCCGCATTCAATGCACGCTGCATACATGAATAAGCAAATGTAATCTTTGAATACCCAGCTGGTGCTATAATAATTGCTGATTTATGCGGAATTCTATTATTAGCAAAAACATCATTTATTATCTGTAACTGATCACAATACCATGTAAACAATTTATCGCTAGCACCATTTGCATCGTGGCTCAACTTATCCTGATTGTCCCTCTCCAGAATTTCTCTGCTCCAAAAGATTCCATGATACTTTGCTGGTATCTCAGTGTTGTCGATCTTCTTTACAAACTCACTGACATTTTTTACTTTGTCTAAATCAAGCGTTTTGTTTAATGGTTCATGTCCACACTCTGGACAAACCTTATCTTCAAAACCAAAACCACCACAAGTAAAACAATATTTTCCCATAAATACCTCCATAAAAAATACAAGGAATTTTAACTCCTTGTATCTAAACTCTCTATAACACTGTAAGTAGAATCTACATCAATTGTGGTCTGCGAATTATCTATTAAAGTACGCAATTTATGACACAATTGTGATAATGTACAACACTCTACGCATTCCGTTAACAGATCCGTTCCATCTGGAAAACAAATTAGATTTGCACATGGAACAGGTACAATCCCTCTCCTTCGCATGGCATTTCGTAAAGCCCTTATATGTATTAGATTTTGATAATAAATATTTGGGTGATACAACGTATTTGTACTCCGGGATTTCCCCTTCCAATTCACATCATCATAGGATCCACTAACATATTTTGTCCAATTTTTCAACTCAATTACGCATACCAATTTAGGATGTATAAAAATAATATCTATTTGAGTGTTCTTTTTAAGATAAGCTGAGTATACCTCAAGATTATGAATAACTTTACATTCCCTGAAATTCGCTTTCAGATAACTTGCAACAACACGTTCAAACTCTGTGCCTATCTTTTCCAACACTTTTCGGTTCAACTAGCTACCCTCCGTTTCATAATTCTCTATTTAATAATAAAACACCTAAAAGTAGATTTAGGTTTTACATTTCTGTGATTTACTTATATTTCTGCGTATGTGTTTTATAATTTCCAACATCCATCTCATTTAACCTAAAGAAATAATACTTTCCGTCATACGCTTTATCACTAGCTTGGCCAAACTCCTTATATTTATAATTAATCACCCTAACCTTAGGTCCATTTTGATTACTTGTATCATTACTATCCATAACAACATATGATCCACTGCCATCTTTAGCCCCTGCTAACCAAAACATAACATGTCCTGAAACTCCGGAACTACTCTGTTTATTATAATTTTCTTCTGTAGCAGTTGTATCTGCGTTACTATCCGAAAAACTTAATGTAGCCATAACATCTCCAGGTTTCACATCCTTAGGGTCTATGCATGTGTACCTATTATCATAAAACCAATAATGCACAGTCTGTCTTTTAAAAAACGTAAAACCACAATTATTAGTAACCTTACTAACAAATCCACTGCAATCGATCTTAGTAGGTGTTATATTACTTTCAAACTCAGCATTCATTGTAGCAGCATCCATAGCATATGTAGCACCACATTGAGTCATATTATACCCAGTATTAATTAAATTGAGTCTGTCTTCTGTAAGCTCAGATGTATCAATTCCCCATGCACCCATCCAAGAAGTTTCTGATTTACTTGGAACAAAAGTATTCTCCTTATCAAGCTTTCCACAGTATGTATCAGGATTTGTTGGATCTACATCAGCTAAACCTCCTTCGTACAGCATGTAAGCATACACATAACTACCTGTGACATTTGCTCCAAAAGCCTCCCCACACATAACTATATCGTAGCACTGCACAAGAAATGGAGTACTACCGTCAGAATATTTATTTTTATAAGCCTCACACCTATCTTTACTTACATGATAAACTGCGCCCCAATCATAACTAATGCTATCATCCCACGCATTAGTAGTATTGTACACGCTGTTAGTATCAGAGTCTGTTACAGTGACTCCATTGACGCTTTTTATAGCATCTTTTAGATTCATGCAGCTGCTCTGTAACTTTTTACTTAACTGGTCACTGTCTGTAATCTGATCATTTGGGTAACAACCATTCCAAATATTAATCACAGTGTCACTATTATTCATACAATAATTGTATGCCTTACTTGAGATAAACCAACCATCTGTATTAGCAGCAACACAACAAACAACATACCTTAAGTTGTTCGTACCACCTAGTGAATTATAAAATGTACTTGCTTTCATGATTTTTTTGAAATCATTTCCAAATTCAGAAAAATATGAATAAGCTTCAATCAATTTAGCCTCTGATAATGCACTAGTATCAACATAATCTGATGACAGCTGGTTATAACCTAATCCAAATGTAAATCTAATTACACCATCTGAACCTCTTCCGTGAGAAAGCGCATAAAAAGATGCCATAAAAGAATCATTTAACTTTGATGAATCAACTGACCCCAAACCTGTTGTATCCAAAGCACTTTTAAACAACTTATCATTTGCTGCTAGAACATCTGGTAAGTAGTAATGATCACCCTCTGTTCTTCCAGAATTTCCTGCACCATCCATACTTGACTTTTCACCAGATGAAGACCAATTATCATGCTGAAACACCGTCTGAGAATAAGCAGAATCAATCCCATCTGTAATACTATTTGCACCTATTTTAGATACAACTGTGTTATCAAACTTTGATAAAGTCATATCACTAGCACTGGCACCATTATAAGTCTCATTCCAAACCACTTTACCATTATTGTATGGTAAGTATGATTTTAACAAGTGAGAACCAGAGTACCAACCAGTTTCACAAGATTGTATACCACATAAGGCAGTGACTCCAACGTGTGCTTGATAATTACTTAACTCACCATTAGCACTTTTTCTAAATAGGTTTAACATCTCTTTTGCATAACCCTCGGTCATAGAATCAATAAGAAGTAAATTCACTCCAGTTCCGTTAGTGACAGACTTATCGCTTTTTTTCTTTTTCGTAGTATCACCGTTTATGTCTGAAAGTTTTACTTTCTTCATATCCTCCATTTCTTGTGTTATGGCTGCCCTCTTTTTTGCGACATCTGAATTACGTTGCAATATTAAAAGATAAGCACCTTCATCTGAGAAAGTGCTTATCATTAAAATCATAAATATCAAAAAGAATCCGCCAAACACAAGCATTACAAATTTCTTAAAGCTCATCTTTTACCTCATCTCTTGTTTTTAGCTTATCTATTATCTCCTGCGGGAATACTGCTTTAATAATAGCCTTATTTGATGTATAACCAGTATCATAATTTACAGCAAAACAATTTCGATACTTTTCATTTTTAGCATCATTTATATGTCGCAAGTAACCTTCTATTGGCTTACATCCAAAATCATTAACTAAAATGTCTATATCATCGTCGATCAGTTTACCGGCCATAACTGTAGTAATATTACTTTTTATAGCAGCAAACTCTCTATTATCAAATGTAGATATTGTATTTAATAATAAAAAGACTGTAACGTTATCCGATCTGCTTCCAGTTACCCTGTGACTAATTGTTTCAACTAATCGACCAAACTGTGCACTTCTCTGCAACTCCTCATAAAAAGATGCTGTATGTAAATGTTCGCGTTTGCGCCGTACAGTTTTACGATTGTCTAATGCCTGAGCCATAAAAACTCTAATAGTATCAAGATTATCTAACATAGTTCCAGAGTTTTTATTAAAAGAGTATATGACCAAAGGGGTCTTTATTACCTCACCTGTAGTAATCTCATTTGTAAAAGCCTCCTTGTATCTACCCTCACTTCTAAAGTAAGCTGCTAATCTGGTTCTGATTAAAGTACATAATTTCACCTGTTCCTCTGTATAGGAATTTGTAGATGATAAACCTTCCACAACCTCTAGAACGTCCCCCAACTTCATACTCTCCGTCCGTTTAAAAGTAGAAGGATTATTCTTTACAACATCCAGGTGATTGTACATCTTCATAACTGCCTGCTCTAAAATCATATCAAGATCTGCTTCGTTTCCTTCATTAGGCTGAAGATTTACCATAATGCTGTATAGCGTTATAGTATCCCTCACTGCCATATTAAAAGCTTCTTCACAATCATCCAATGTACACTCCAAATCATCTAACCTTAAAGTGTTTACAAATCTTGCATTAGCTCCATCCATGGAAATGATAGTACCTTGAACAAACTGGAGTAACTTATCCCATTCGCCACCTTTTATATCTGTCACAGAACAATGTACATCAGCACCGATCATCATCATCGCAATAAAAAACATTAACTGAGTTTTACCCCAACCGGATTTAGCCAACGCCATAATAACCTGTGCTGAACCGCTTCCAAAGAAATCAAGCCAGAATGGTAACTTTACTTGCCAATCCATTCCAATTAAAATACCTCTATCTCCAATTAAACCTTTTGTCTTATAGGGCATAAAGGCTGCTAAATTATCCTGAGACATTAACATGGGAGTTATTTTTCTATCCTGCTCATGTAAATAAGCTGCTGGTCCAAAATTGGATAAATACCTAGTTATATCACCATGTAACTCAACGTAGTTAATCTCATTAGAACTGAACAGAGCCATTAAACTCTTCTTATATGCCTTCAATTCTCTACGTGATTTTGCTGAAGCATGTACAAAATAATAGGTCTCAAAGAACTGACTTCCTTCAATTGACTCCTTGTAAGCATATCTGTATGAATCATAAGTTTCCTTAATTGCTGCTAACGTACCTGCATTAACATAACTTTTATGGCCTGCATTATCGTACTGCACAGATCCTGTTAACTTTTCATCATCGGACAACTGACCAAATACCTCGGAATACTTATTGTAAGCTGCAGAAGCTCTTTTCATCTGTCTCACAAACACATCATCAGTAACATTTAAATTTACCGGTGTATTGTAGGTACTAACCAATGTTATAACCCTAGGATGTAATCGTGACATTTCATTACGGATAGCCTGCGTTAAATTCTTATTATAATATACAGGCACTGCAGTAACACACCAGACTTTAGTTATATACCCATTAGTTAAATAACGATCATATAATGTTTTTATACCTAACAGAGATATCTTATCTCTGTTAATCAAGCTGCCGCCACTTAACCAATTGGCTAGATACTCAGCATACACATCCCGTAATTTCATGTCATCACCTCCTAAATAGTATTTGTGTATAGGTTATATAAACTAACAACCCTTGTTATCGCTTTTCTTGCACTTAAGTATAAAAATGTCTCCTGTTCTGTCAAATCATCTATCTTATAATTATCCCAGCTTAAATACTCCTCTTCATCCTCAAAGCAAACTAAAGTGTTCTCCTTGAGTAAACCAAATTTCTCCAAATGCTCTGCGCTATTACAAGCATTTAACTGTACGGTACAATCATTCACTATAATATCCTCGAAATCCTTACAGTCAATAATTAACAGCACGTCGACACCAAGCTTATTTGTCAATAAAATATTCATCACTTCCTGGTAATCACCAATTTTAGCGACATACTGTTCACGCATTACATCTTCCATGAAAAAGGAATTTGTCAATACATGATAACATTCCGGCAAAACCTTAACTCTTTTTGCACCTGTATTATCATACAATCTCAACACTTTTATAGTACAATGCTTCTGAAGCTTGAAAACATTCACTAAGGTTTCTACATACTGTTCAAAGTTGAAAAACTCTTCGTATACCTTAAGATATACTATGCTTGGTTTATTTACATATTTATGGACAAGTATCTTATCGTACACTGGCTTTGATAGGATCATCTCGTATGATTTCAATGAGTCATTTAACTTTTTAGCATTTTTAAACATATCCCTTAAGCCCACTGACAGAACATCTTCCTCTGCCAATAATGCTGCATTGGTGTTTTGGAGAATACTTAACTCATTTTGTGCTTGTTTTAACTGCGCTGTCTTTAATTCCAACTCGGAACTAACTGCAAGAAAATTATCTGCAAGTTTACAAAATTTTGCATCATACCCATCTGGTTGACTTACTATCTTTTCAGCTAATGCCTCTATTTCTTTATTATAGATAGAATCACTTTTACTCTCTAAGGACTTATCATCAAAATAAGCACCTTGTATTGTAGCAAAATCTATTGTGCTAATATTTGCATAATAAACCCTACCATACTCCTGCAACCGCTCCAGCAGCGTTGAATCAGAGCCTAAGAAAATATACTCCAATTTAAATATTTTCTTAAACAATCTAATGCAGGAGTAACTATCGTTATTTTGAAAATAACTTTCAAATACTATAACAGTCTTATTTTCTTTCAGTATATTATCCGGAATCTCAGCTAGGTTATTAACAAACATAACACCTTGCATAGCAATTTCCGCAACATCTGTCTTTATTACACTTCTGGAATAACTATCTAAAAGAATTATCATAGTTGAACTCATGTTACACCCCCATAACACTCAAGAAAACGTCTTCATCAAGTTCGAAATCTTCAAAATTAATACTCCTAATAATAGCCTTATTATTAGGAAATAATTCTTTTATCTGGTCCTCACTCACATAGGAGCTTTTTGACATAAGACTTATATTTTTATTCAAAACAATAACCAGCTCACAATTTTCAGTAAGCTGGTTCAGTATAGGCTGTGCTAATAATAAATCCGCTTTTAATGGAACGATACAATATAACACTCTATTAATCTTACTCTGTAATAAATCAATTGCATGCTTAAGCACTGAATTATCTATGGCTATTATGACTTGATACTTTGTCAATGCTACATTCTCAAATAAATAACGTAATAATTCCATCCGTACTGATCTCTCATCAGCATTAAATGCTGCACACACATTGATACGATTATACAAAGAAAACGAATGTAATAACTCCTGCATTCTATAAGACTTGAATTCTATAAAATTATCACTAAGCAGTTCAGAAATATCCGAATTATCTGTAAAATCAAATAACATAACAGGCTTATCAAGTTTACTTGCTGAGACAGCAAGAGCTGCAGACCATACTGAAACTCCAGATTTTCTATCACCAGACACTATAATAGTGTTTTTATTAAAGATACTATTATCTAATGACATAGGATTTAATACTGGGTTAAAATAAGTCTCTATATTTGTACCGGAGTTCTGATCTTTCCTAGGAATACCAGACTCTGTATTAATGATATTTGTTTTTCTCTTCTCTAACTCTAATTGATTAGAATCGTCAAATGGTTCTATTAACAAATTTGAATCATCTGCAGGAACAAAAGCCTTCTTTGCTTTATCACCACGCTCAACACGATAGACTGTTTTAAAAGTATTTTTAACATTAGCGTCAACACTAATTCCAAGTACAGTATCGTATATTCCCGCAAATGTTAATCTGCCGGCTATAGTCTTTATTTCATAATTACTAAAGCCTGTACTTTCAATTACAGCATTGAAATACTTTTTAGCCACAACCGATTCTTCATCATCAGAGGTAACAAATATCATCTCTTTTACCGTGAAGAAAGCTCCATTACTCAAAGACTCCTTCAACACCTGCATATCAGCCTTAATGTTGATACCATCCTGATACACATACAGTAACTTATCAACATTAATGATTGCATCTCTTATCTGTACAACATTTGTGCTTAAGGAATTATAGGCATAATCAACCGAAAATGCACCGCGCTCTGTAAAAAAATCTGCTAGCTTTTCTGTCTTATCACCAGCAATAATCATTATACTTTTCATTTACATTTTCCTTTCCTTCACACTAAAGAACTGATCATCCCCACTCATATGGTATTCAGTACCATCAGTAGCATGGAATCGATAAACATCAACTACTTTATTGTACAAAGCATTAACATCCTCTGAAACATCTATAGCTTTCATCAACGCTAGGTCGATAGCATCTACTGTATAAAACTGTCTAAAGAACTCAAGTAATTCCTGAAGATCTAAAACACTAACATCTCTGAAGCATGACTGTGACCCATCAATTAAAGAGAATATTGCTCGTAGTGCACTTTCAAATTCCTCGGCCTGAAAAGCTGATTGTGAATTTAGCATTAAGTATAAAACTTCTGTATGACACTTTTCTCGTGAAGTTTGAACAACTTGAGTTGTTATTTTCTTCAGATTAGTAGCTAACCTCTTATCAGAAACACGATTCATCTTCTTTACATGTCTCTTGTATTCTTTTGAAGTTTCTATATGCTCTGGAATCACAAAAGTACGTATAATAAGACCATAACTGGCCGCCACTTTAAAAATCTTTTGTAATAATTTCTTTGTAGCAGCTGCCACAGTATCATCGTTGCTACCAACTCTAAAACACAAAACTACCAAAGCTAATCCATTTACATACTCAAAAACACTGACTTTTCGATTAAGAGTAGTCAGCTCATGTGTACCCTCTTTACGTACATACATAAACTTTGCAAAAGAATCACTATTAGAATCTTTATATTCCTGTACTTTCTCATCCTCATGAAAAATACAAAATCGAAAAATAATAACCCCAACTGCAATAAAGAGCACCACTTGGACTATCACAACCCAAATAGTGCTCAATCCTAATATTACAGTAAATACATGATGTAAGACTATGTATAATAGTACATTGCCTATTATAAAAGCTTGTACTATTATACTAGTCTTATCTGAGGCCATTAGTTTTCTAGTATTCAATGTTTTCTTGAAAACATTGACCGGAAAAATCATAAAAACCTCCTAACTGTCATCTAGATTTGACAAATCATCTATGGATTCATCAGAATCATAATCATAATAATCATCCACTGGAGCATCCAAGCTATATGGATCGCCATCATCTTCTTCCAACTCTGGATTTTTATTCTCGAATACATTATCAGAATTTGAAGAACGTAAATGTACATTATTCACAACACTATCTAAATGAGTTGTGTGCATGATACCTTCCAACTTAGCCGAAATTGCAGAATTGCCAAACTCCATAACATTCTTCAATACAGCAGATAATACACTTCCAATTACCCACAAGCACAAAAGAGTTACTAATGCCATTACGTATACACAAATAGCTGAACCATTTGTCTTTCGAATAAATACAAGTGCTACATCAAATAACGTGAAATCAATAAAAATCAAAGCTGATACTTTGGCATAGCCTTTTAAAGGCACTTTCACTTCCTGCTGTTGAAGTATTCGTAGCAGTATAACTATGCCAAGTAGCAAGTACAAAATCGGTATAGCTACCTTAATAACATTTACAAAAAGATACATACAAATAACCATAAAATCGAATATGATTAAAGTAAACCAGCCATGTTCTTCTCCTATGAATTCCGCAATATCAGAATTCATAGAAATATACTTTGAGTAATCATTAGTGAATACACTAAGTAAGACATCCTTCAGTGACAGCTCCTCATAACATAAATTAAAAGGGTATAACCAATTTCCATAATCACTTACTCGCTGCGCAAATGCTATAGAGGCTTTAGTACTTATTAATTTTATCATTGTACTATCCGATAACTTTCCGATAGAATCCTCCATATCAAAAACAAAACTTTTTGTCTGTCTATTCACATAGCTAACTAAATCTGAAATCTTATCTGTATTTGGATTCCAATTCTGATCATAGTAACCATTAGCTTGCATAGTCTGCGCCCATAAAGTAGCCTTAGACTCTTCAGACAAATGAATAAAAATATCTGAGATACCAAGCCAGTCAGAATTATCACCAAATGCATTTGTTAAGTCTTCCTCTAGCGATTTAGACTCTGCCTTAAACGCATCTGAGTCTGCCATATAATCATCGGCATCTTCTTGCAGAACAATATCATAAGAACCATTCGTCAGAAACAATGGGCTGTTAACATATGAATACACCAAATAGTTATCTTTGTTTTTTCCATCAGAATAAGTAGATGTACTCCTAGGCAATCTATAAACATAAGCCATAAGATTGACCTTTCTTATATAACCATCTACTATTTGGTAAAATGGAGAATAGTAATCCACGTTATTACTAACTGTCTTATTCGCTGTAAGCTGATAAACGCTGCTACCATTAGTAGCTTCATACTTTCCATAAATTTGTAAAGTCTTATACAAAATATGAGTATTTATCTTGATACTATCTCCCTCAACAAAAATACCTGCTTCCTGACTAATAACTTGTGTCTTACCTCCTGATACATCCTCAGCACTAACTCCCACGGAATCATAGAAGTCATCTAAATCTCTCCAGCCAACTTTATACAAAGTAAGTGAAGATGACTGATACTTATAATTTCCATCATCGTCTAGCTGCACTAATGAGTCATTATCTGCATCATACTGTTCTGTCTTCGTACCAAGAACCTCATAGGTAAGGTTCTCACACATATTATTTATCACGATATTGTAGAACATAGGCAAATACACTGGTAAAACATAAACAAATCCAAATGAAACCATTGCACTGATTATGCTCAAAAGTATAATTTCCATTAAGTCTCTAACATACCTCGCAAATGCAAATATCAAGAACAAAATGATTACAGCAAAAAATACCCACACATACTGCCTTATAACTCTGAGTGCTGTCCCTAATATTTTGCTAGTGTAAGAAGACTCTAATCCAATTACGCCCGTAACATCTGAGGCCTTATCAATGAGATTACTTGATAATTCGACAACCTGCTTATGTATTCTGTCGTTAGTACCTTCAACATACTGCTCATATTGCATGAGTTCATCCTTGGTATAGCCAAGTGGATTGTTAGTACCTTGAATACCTGCTATAACTACATTATGTAAAACATAATTATCATTCAACTTGCCTACATTTACATAAGCTCCCAATGATCTGTCATAGGCTATAAACTGATAAGCATTTTTTGCTATAGCACAAGCTATTTCATACTTTGTATCTGAGCTGCTATCGTAAGGAAATAGCACCTTATTATTTACAGTTATAGTATCTGTCATAACTACTGGGCTATAATTATAAAGTGTTGATGATCTCCATGAAGTTTTAGAACCGAACACATATCTCTGAGCTCCTAGAATAGAAGTATTATCTGTGGTGTTTACATAGAAATATGGGTACAGATTCTTCACCATAAGAGAACCTACTTCATTCACAGTGTCATTGCCTGTAATCAAAAAAGCACTAATATTTATATCCTGTATACTTTCTTTATCTGTTTCACCCATCATAACATACTTACCAATATCTTTCTCTGATGAAGTTTTAAAGTACACACTTCTGCTAACAATAGCAGGATATGAATTCATAAATCCTACTGAATATGGATTATAGTCTGAACTCACCTTATAATATGATGGATTACAATACCCAGGAAACACAATCATATTGTCATCCGTTACGATATCTCCAAACACATTAACGTATAAATATCTTGTCTTTTTATCTGCAATATTACTGATATCAACCGTATTACTCATAATATTTTTCAACAAAACTGTCGTCATATTATCAATAACTCTCTGATACTTCGTACCATACCAAAGTATAGGCTGCGTCATAGCAGACTCATCTGTAATTGTATCACTTGCAAATACAGCAGATGACAATTCATCAGCATCAGTTTGTTCTGTCTCATTACCAGCAGTACTTGTCTCAGTTGTGCTTTCTGAAGTCTCAGTTGAATCTTCAGAACTAGCGTCACTGTCATTTGTTGTAGTCTCAATACTGTTGTCCAGAACTGTAGCAAACAATTTTAATAAAGATGTATCAGTAAAATTCTTGCCATCTTTTTCAAAACTAAAGCCATCTGCCAATTTATCATTAGCAAACATAGCACCATTCACATCTACATATGAAATAGATTGCTGTAATTCTGCCTTAAGTTCTTTATTGTAGGTCTTTATATCTTCATTCTTAACTTTTATACCTTTAGCAGACTCATTGACTGGTGTCGCTGAAACTACAACAAAATCAGAATTTGAATAATCTTTGGCTAGACTATTTATTTTTGAAGCCAAATTAGATCTGTATTCTTTCTGCTTTTTTGTACCTATATCAGCACTACTCAAATAAATAATAACTGTGTACTTTGTCTTTTTATCATTATTCAAAATTTTAGTAGCGCTTGAAAGTCCAGTACCACTACCAGTAAACCAAGCATAATTAGCCTTTGTTGAACTAAATTGATAAACCTTATTTTTCTTTAATGATTTATCTGTGGCTCCCTGTGATTTTAAAGCTACTATTGTATCTGCTGCTTTCTGATCTCCAACAATAATTACATTCTTTACACTTTTAGCAAGTTTACTATAATTGCTTGTATCAATTTTATTATCAGACTTTGTCGTAGTCTTTGATTTATTATCATCCGCTAATGCAATTTCATTGTCAAACAAATCTAACTCAGACTTCTTTTTAGTCTGCGGTGTGCTTGTGGTGCTCTCAGTCGTAGAGCCATTTTCAGTAGTACTAGTACTTTCAGTAGTACTTGATGAATCTTCAATACCGTCACCTATAATCCCTGACTGATTGTTATAATTCATCTCATTTCTTGAGTATATCCAAGATTTTGCATCACTATTATAGTGAAAACTTCCCTGAATAGTGACTAATGAACCCACGCTACCTGAATCAATATCATCAATGAAATCTTGTATTGATAAAAGTTTTGCAGGACCAGTTGGATTACCATTATCATCCAGACTTCTCTTATATAACGGTTTCCTTAAATCCTTAACACTATCGTATAATGACTCAACTCGTGTTGCCTCATCATCATCATTAGCTAACTTCCTCAGTGCAGCTTTATACTCTGATGAACCAGCATAACTAATAAAAGGTGTGTACACACTTGAACATGAAAACATTGCCATATACAGCTGAGATAATTCGACAGAATCTTGGAACTGATACTTACCACCGGATACGGTTGTATTTGAAAAAATCTCAAGCAATGACTCATTTTCATCAAAATCTAGAGAAGAGTCCACTGTCTTCTGTGACATCTTTCTACCGTATTGTAATAAATCTTTGTATGTTTCACACAAATCTTTTATAGTCTTATTTATTGTTGAATTATTTTTCTGACCATCTATAGTATACTTATCATGTTTTCCATCAACTGTAGGTGTCAAATCATACAATGTATTTGGAACATCCTGATAGACTAAAATGCCTTTGTACAGATTAGACAGTACTGTACTGTTTTCAGTTAAAAATTGATCTTTCTCTGATTGTGAAGTTTGTTTTTCATATTTCTTCTGTAATTCCTCTAAGTACTTAGAATAAAAGTCTATAATAACTTTACTATTATTTTCTGCTATATCAGCCAGAAGTAACACCTTTGAATATTTGCTAGCATCTTTTATGCTTGTTTTCAGTCTAACAGCATGCGTAACTTCGTCTGTCTTTTTGGCATATTCGTTATTAAACTCCAAATAATATGCAGCTAATCTTTTTCTATAAAACTCCTCCTCTTTGTCAGAAAATCCAAGTAAAGACTGATAATCTGTAAGCTGTTTATAGTACATACCATACTCATTCAAAGTTCTGAGTTTAAATAGCAATCCATACTCACCAGAGACATCCTGATCTAGATAATTTTCTAACTCATTTATTCTAGTAGTAATACCCAACTTGTACTCAGCAAGCTCTGTATCATTTTCTAATGTTGCTGCTCTAGCTACAGTAATATTTGTAAATAACAATACTGCAACCAGAGCCAATGCAATAGCCTTCTTCAACCTAATCGCCTCCTCTATTCTGAAATAACTCCAGATAACAATACCATACAGTATCAACTCATGCCTAAACCAAAGGAACGATATATTCTATCGCCCCTCCGGGATTTATTTCTCAGTAGTAATCTTCTGCTGTGTAGGAGCAGAAGCCTCTGTAGTAGCATTACTATCTGGGCTTACCTCGAAATAGTTCGTCTCATCTGCAGTTGCTTTCTTCGAGATGAAAATATGAACATAATTGTTATTACTGCTCTCTGGTGTAATACCAAAGGTAGTCACATCTGTTCCAGAACCACTAACCTCGCCTGTATACGAAGGTGTTCCATTAATAACTACAGAATACGTCAAATTAGAAACATCCTTATCAGTACCCTTAAAACCCGTTACCTGATAATTACCTAAGCTATCGGATCCCTCTGTTATACTATTTAAATTTGTCTGAATAAAACTATCAACCTTTTCCCCAACGGCATACTTTGTTCCTGTTGTCAAATCAGTTGATTTAGCAAGTATCTTTGAGTAAATATCCTTAGCTAGTTTCTGTTTGAACTTACCAAACTCAGTACCATCTGCACTATAACCAAACTGATAAGCCTTACCACTATTCATCCATTTCTGGACTGTTGCTGATAAATCCTCATTCACTACATTATCGGCTGCAGTTGCCATTGCGGAAGCTACTTGTCCATATGCCCGACCAAGTGTTCCATTAAACCCAATAGCAAAGAAGAATACAATCATAATCGTTGGTAATGCTACCTTTAGCATATAAACCGTAATTGTATCATCATCCTTAAGATTGTACTGTCTATGATCTTCAGCATAATCAGAATAAGCCTTAACATCTGGCAATAAACTTAATAAAAATGAAAGTATTGCATCTAAACCAGTCCCATGATTAGCTGTGCCTATAGTATCTTTTACCAATCCCGGTAAACCCAAGACCTTTCCACCTCTACCTGCATTCTTGATCTCATGTATTCTGTCAAAAGTAGGTTTGGAACTTAAATACAGCATAGTTACCAATCTCTGTAACATAACTAGTACCAACCCTATAAGACAGAACGCTGAAATAATAAACTGCAGTAAAGCACCAAGCCAATTAAACTTTGTAAAAACATCCCAACTTCCTGAAAACGCTGCTGTCTTAAATATTTCTGTCAATGCCTCATTTCCAGTATCTGCCGCGGACACAATTACTGGCCCTACTGAACCTATTAAATTGTTAATCACATGCATTTACATCCCTCCTTCTTAATGTGGAATCCATGCTACGATAGCAAAAGCTACAACAAAAGAACAAAAACTTGTTATAACTGTTCTTGCTAATGACGGATCTGAATCCAGATCATAGATTCCTAAACTTAATATTTTTACTATGTCAAACCCCCTGCGAAATACTCTATCTTTTCCTACAGGAAGTGAAACAACTTGTAAGATCTTTAATCCGATTCCATAATGCAGAATCACGTACAATACCCATAAAATTATGGTCACATATGAAGCAAAATAGAAAATGATTGCCCAAATGAAATTTATTAAATCTCCGGCAAATGCATCTTTCATCATCTTCTTAAAATTATCTTTCGTTTCACGGTAAAACTGTGAAATACGATACTTACTCTTTCCCAAAGTAAGATCATAATCTCCCTCCGATGTGTATGATAAATTCTCCCCATAAAATGGAATATCGTCCAATTTATCATTACCGGAAATTGTACTTCTGTACAATAAAGTATAATCTGCTAACTTGGAAGTTAATGGCATGACCAAAAGACCATTACTGAATTTCAATTGAATAACAACGCTTGTACAACTTCTAGTTAAATCAGAATAACTAGTACCATTGCTGTAGACATAATAAGACTTACCACTGCAGTATAATAATTTATCAGCTCCATCAGCTATTTTGTCTCCGATTTTTGCATCTTCAATAAAACTACCTAAGTTATAAGACAAGCCTCCATACTGAACTTTTTGCCCAACAAACAGGGCTACAATTTTTGACTTAATTGCATCATTATCATTATTATCTGCACTGCTAACTAATGAGGACACAAGTGCTGTATCTGTTATTGGATCCGATACAAAGCACACGTTACCTGTTGAATCATTCTTACAGGTGTATACAATATCACCGATTATCACCTTCTGCCCCTGAACCAAAGAATTTAATTCTACTGTGTTCGTATATTTTGCAACTATGCTATCACTTACACTTTTAGACAACCCTACGGTGAATATATTATTTAAATTCAATGTCTTAGCTATGTTGCCCTCGACTAAATGGAAATCGCCAGATACAGAATAAAAACTATACTTATCTGTATCCAAATATAGAATAGGACAAATCCTCAAATGCTTACCATCAATAACAGACAATAAACCACCTGAAGAATTACCAGAAGAATTGCTTAACATTTTAATGGAGTTGCCTTGTGCTTTTGCCTTAGCAACACCATCAGCAGTGACAATTGTATTACCGTATACATAATAAAAATCTTTATCTGTCAATGACTTACTATATCCGAACAAATCTGTAGCTGCAGGATGATCATTCCAAGTCATCTGTGTACCACAAGTCATGCTGTCACTAAAGTACCGAGAGTATAGCTTATCCACATTATTTACAGTCATGTTCCAACTATCAGACACATTAGCATTAGCTGCGCTTTGGTATAATTCACCAGATGAACTACCAACAGTAGCTACATTAAATGCCGCAACTGTAAAGTTTGGTATAATTTTATACTTACTACCATCCGCTGTAGTACCAAGGAAAATCCACTCATTACCACCGTAACTAAAAACTGTATCTTTATTGATTGTTACTTGACTTGATGTTCTAGTCTTTATTCTTAAACTTTTATCCTTATATGTAATCCTATCATCAGCGCCGACACTCTCGTACACAATTCCGGAATCTGTGACATAAAACTTTGATTCATAATCCATACCACTGCCACTTTTTTTACCATCATAGAATTTTATAGTTCTTGTCTGATTTGCTAACGCATTAAGATAATCAGTTGACATACAATTTCCATAATATTTCTTCCACCATTTTGTACTACTCTCACAGTATTTCTTTGTTGTAGCATCTGGCTGAAATCCATTACTTGTAAAAATTGAACTTATCGTATTATCTTTTATTGCGCTAGTCCTAAGAACCACCATTGAAGGTACAACATACCCTGATTTTACATACTCAACACCTTTTGTTCCGTACATAAAATTACATAAGGAATTTGTCATCCCATAGTTGGAATCCCACCAATCAACTAATGCAGTTGTAGTTGGTTTTGTATAGAAAACCTCCGACATTTTTGCTAAAGAATTATCAGAGTCATTAAATGAATCTAACTTGTAATTCTCAAACAATTCTAATGATGGAACCACATATGATAGATTAAGAATAAAATAAACTGGAATTTTATCATCACCGTCTATAACGGTAAACTTCCTGATTAATTTAGAAACACCAGAAATATTTGAAGCATTGTAATATCTAGTATTACCTCGCTTTAATGTATAAACCTGTCCTAGTTTAACATCCAGAATAGAATAGAAATCCACGGTTTTCTCAGACTTTGCATTTTCTACTATGTATAACTCTTTTGTTGTAAGAGACCTAAGCTGTGCGTTTGATAGTAAATAACAAATTATGTCCAAATTATAGTATACCTTACCGTTTATATCAGTTTCCATCAAAGTATCTGATACTATAATCTGATTACCAACTAAAGCATAGCCTGTGTCGGTTAAAATAACTGCCTGTGCCCCGGTAACTGTATTTGTCAACACCTTGTCCTCTACAATTGTTATATTAGACAATGACTCACGTATAGTATCCTCTGAAATAAGAGTAATCTCCTCATTATCATCAGATACTGTTGTATAGCCAACTGCTTGAGTTACGTTTAAATCAGAATCCAGGCTAATATTATTATCAACATACATGACTGCTGTAGCATAATTCTTTGCCTGGACCTTAAATGTAATAATATTTACTGTTAAATCATCGCCATCAACAGTAGTAATATTATCCTGTTTAGCATCAGAAATTTCTTGAGTCCAACTACTTTTATCTGCTACTAACTTTGATATAGAAATTCCAGAGTAATTGTAATTATAATTACAATCAAGAATCTTGATTACCTTATACAATTTTGACTTAGCTCGAGCATTAACAACACGACCCAACCCTAAAATTTCATCGACCGAGTAATTGTAATCACTATCATCACTACCATCATCTCCGGTACTTTGTTCAGGTTTATACTGAAGTAGATCCTGTAATTCTGAGTCGGTCACTGTTTGATCATACATTACGTTATCTACAGTAGCTATTTTTATACTATCTTCTCCATACCCTTTACTTTGCCAGGCAGAATCACTGTCAGTTAGTTGTACTTCTGAAAATGTAAATCTTGCATCTTCATTTGCAACTCGATATAACAACTTATAGGCCAACTCATTTGTAAGCGGTCCATATAAATTTATCATCTCACTCTGATCTTCAAAATTTAATATACCCTTTGCTACAAGAAACTGTACAGTTTCTTTATCAGACTCACTTAATCTGGATAAATATGATACACCATACTTATAACTTACAATAGAAGCCTCCAGTTTTGTCATATCTTTCTCTGATGACCGTAAAAAAGTTTCAATACACTTTAATGCATCAAGTGTAAGTAGCTCCTCGTTCTTAAAATAATTTGGTTTATTCTCAGAACAACTAAATTTCTTTGAATTTACTGGAATACTATACCCCAACACATTCTTTTCCTTGCCCTTGCTATTAACATACCCCAGTCCAGGTGACCACCCCACTCCAGCTTCATTCAAGTTATTAGAACTTAACTGTTCATAATCACCAAGAAACAATTTACCATTTTTATCATTGAAATCTTCCTTATTAATAAGGCCTTTATCCAACAGTTCCCTGAAGTATAACTCGTATACATTAGGAGAAACATAATAGTAGTAATTATTTTTATTATCTACAACTACAGGTCTACTATCTATAACTCCATACTTTGCTTTGTACAGCATCATCCAAAAATCAGATAACCCTATCGTAGATTCATCTTGTTGTTTACTGTCTTTAGTAAATACTTTTACTCTACGGCTAAGGATATTGTTAGAGATCAACCAGGACTCTTCAGAACTAACAGAATCTAAATTCTGTGAATCATCATAACTACCTGAAATTATCCACTCCTCACCATCTGCAACTAAAGAGTTGTATTTATCTAAAGAATCTTGATTCAATTTATAATCAATATCCTTGTAAATATTGTTTAAAGCATAAATTACACGTTTTACTTTTTTAGGCTGTGTCTTTTTCTTTGACGCTGCAGGACTCTCTGTAGTAGGAGATTCTGTCATCTTTTCGGTAGTTGACGATTCTGTTGCTTCTTCAGTCGTTGTTTCACTAGAAGTGATTTCTGTAGAATCTATCTCACGTGTACTCTTAACTTCCTCTGTGCTCTGGACTTCCGTTAAGGACTGGACTTCTGTTGTAGTAACAGTCGTTGTGGTACCAGCTCTTATAGAAACAGAACCCTGTAGACATAATGCACTGGCAAGAGCTGCACTTAAAATAGTGAATTTTCTCATATACACCACCTCCTATAAAGTTTTCTTTGAGAATTTTAGTAAAACTTTCATATCCGGAAATGCTCTTCGAATATCCGCATTCTCCTTTATCCGTACAACATCGTATGAAAGAAAATCTTTACTAAATGATCCTGGTTTATCAAAAAGAGCAGGAAATAACCTCTCTAAACTTTCTACATAGTCATGATCTATGGAAATAATAATACTGTCACAGACTTTATCTTTTTCTTTTAAAGTATTATTATTTCCAAGTTCATTGTATAATCTGGAAAGTAATAAAGACTTTACTATTTCGTCCTTCTTTACTTGTTCACTATACCGTTCTTCATTCTTCCTTTTACGGTAATTTTTATAAAAATTAGTATGCATCCATTGAGTAACAATTCCAGCTTTTATTTTATCTAATGGAGTTAGTTCCCTTAGATTAACTGGAGATTCTACATCTAAAACTCGACGCATTTTTACTCTCATTTAAACACTCCCATCTGAGTTAAACTGTTCAAATCCAATGCTGTAAGAGGGTTCTCATTTGCCTGTTCAATATCTACTGCATGACGTTCTTCCACTAAATGCTTTGCCCTGTATTTCTGTGCTGTAGCTTCCACTGCATTATCAGTGATAATATTTCCTACAGATTTGCCTCTCATAGCCTGTCTAAGTTTTAACATACCATACTTAAACTCAGCCTCAGTGGCATTGTACTTTATACTCTGTACAATCTGATTTAACGCTAAGACATCCTTACCTAACATAACAGCCTGAACTCTCTCCATATCATCTGCCGAAAAATCATCATGTATTCCACCCTCTATAAGGAATACAACATTCAACATAAATATCTTCATCTGCTCTACTATCAAATCTATACTATATCTAGCGAGAAGATCTTCCATACTAACTATTACTAACTGCAAATCATTAGTGACCATTGTCTCAAGCAGATTAATGAAGAAGCTATTATCTATCACACCTAAAAACTCTGCTATGGTTTGTGACTGGAATTGTCCATTAGCGATAAATTCAACTAAATTAGTTATCTGCCTTGGAACTCCCTTCGAGTATCCTATAATAAGATTTTTAACACTCCTGTCTAAAGAAACTTTGCTTTTCTCACAGCACTTATTTAACAGTAATGTAGATTCCGCGTTGTTTAATCTGTTAAAATTAAACATAATTGCTCTAGACCTTAGCTCCTTAAGTAAACGAGTTGGTTTGGTAGTGCAAAAAATAACATATACATTTGATGCTATTTTATCCAACTCCTCGAGTAATGCAGTCTGCTGTGCATCATTTAATGAGTGTGCTTCCTCAATTATATAAACAGAATTTCTATTACCGGACTGCAGTACAAAAATATCACGAATCATATCATCTACATCCGCTTTGCTGTTTTTCTGTCCAACATTTACCTTATGAACCCAAGAAGATTCACCCGTTGTCTGAAATGCCTGTATATTTGCCTTACAAGTTGGACAAACTCCACATGGATTATCATTCTTTTCATTTTCGCATGTTAATGCCATTGCAGTTATCTCAGCACAAGTTGATTTACCCGTACCGTAAACACCACCATAAACACTAATATGAGGAAACATACCATTATGTAAAGATTGTCTCATTATAGCTAAGGTGGCTGTATTTCCCACTACATCATCGTAGTCATATAACCTCATTATTCTACCCCCAGAAATGCAAAAAAAGAGGATGTGCATTTAGCACACCCTCTCCTCAAAATTACCTGTATCAAATTATTCCAAATCAATACCTGATCTTATGCATGAACACTTGCGATCTTAGCCATAAGATCCTTGATTGATGCACGATCTGTTGCGTGGATCATACGAGCATCCTCTGCTGTAAGACTTGGTCTGTTGCTACCTGAACCTGGCTTCTTTGTCTTGATGAATCCTGAAACCTCATCGTAAAAGTCCTCTGCTGTGTAGTTGATAGCATCAAGGATCTTCTGTACACCCTTTCTTACTGCAACCTTCTCAACGAAATCTGTCTTATTGTCCTTTGACATAACGTATGGATATGTAGTCTTACCCTTGTCTGAAACCTTCTTCTCTCTTCTTGGAATCTCTACTGTTGTAAGAGCCTCTGTAGCATCGTCGAAACGAACAACTGATCCGATAGGCTTACGACCTGCTCCAACCTTGAAGCAATCATACTCATAACCACCACCATCAACTGGAGATATTCTTGTTCTGTCTGAAGCTGTAAGATCCTCAAGCTTGTTTCTGACAAGAAGAGCGTTGATGTTGTTATTGAGGGCTACTGCGTCCTCAGCTGTCTTGATCTCAGATACGTTTACTGTATCGTATACCTTAAGTGGAATGTAGTTACTTGCTGTGAGAACCTTCTTTCTTCCACCAACCTCGCCTGGCTTCCTTGCAACCTTCATGATTGCGATGATCTTGTTCTGCTCTTCTGCCTTAGGGTCAACCTTGTACTGAAGATTGATCCAAGCTGCACTTGGTCCTACGATCTTCTCATCCTCAAGAATCTTACCATCGAAGTAGTCTGTGATAAACTGAAGACCAGCCTCACGATCGAGCATGATAATGCGCTCTGTTGTCTTGCTTGTATCGATATCGATAACGTCATCTGTTGCTCCGGCCTGTGTAAGATCACCATAGTCTACAAAACCACCCTCTGGTACACCAAGGACCATAGCAACGATCTTGCCAGGGTTTGCCTCACGAATAGCGATAGTCTTCTCCTTAACGAAGGCTGAAGCTGCTGCATCTCTTGTCTTTGTATCATCCTTTGCACGCTTTAAGAAAGCTTCATGCTTTCTGATATCCTCTGGAGATGCACCCTCCTTAAGGATCTTGTTGCCCTGTGCGTCAAGCTTGCACTTTGATACAAAGCTAACCTTTACTGCCTTGTCTGTTCTGGTAACAAATGTCTTGAGACGACCATGCTGCTGATTGAATGTATACACTCTGTAGTTATCTCTTACTGTCTTACCGCTACTTGCGATATAAGACTTGATAGCTGTGATCTTAGCATCTGCCTCATTCTTCTTTGTCTCACTGTCTGTTGTAGCTGCATTGCCTGTTGTTACAGCTGTTGGATCTCCTCCAAAATCGTTCATCGGCTTAGTACCTACTGCACCATCAAAGATGTCCCCAAGATCTGCCTCGCCAATCTGAGGCGTTGTTGCTGCTGTTGCGTTTGCCATAACTTTGTTCTCCTTTTCCTTTTCTTTATTCTTCGACGCTGGAAATTTGTATTGCGCCACCGTATGTAGGGAATTATCTTTTCCCAACCGTTTTATAAAGAAGGTTCGTTTCTCCTTATTCCAACTGCACACCAAATCTCCATCACTTGAGTAAACAACACTGGCTTTTACAATTGGAATCTTTCCTACTGTTGCTGCCCACTGGCATCCATCTGCTATTACTACATCTACAGACTGTTGCTTGTGTGGGTGCCTAAGCAATTCCGAAATAGGGATGATAGCTCTTCCCCTGTGGTCAACAACCCTCAACTCTGAGGACAAAGCCCCAAGTTCTATCAACTCTGTTAGCTTCATACCCTAACCTCCTTCTTACTTTTTTATAAGTGAAAACCTTAGCAATTACGGTTAAGATTGCCAAGGGAACTTATCAAATTAACACTGAATTTTCGATCTGATCAAACAGAATATTGAAGCTTTCCTTAACCATACTGTGCTCATCTCTACCCAAAGAATCACTTAAAGAAATCGAAAGTGTTTCATAATCCTCATTTAAAGGCTCAACCGAAAATGAAATATCAGACACATCACAATGTCTGCTATTTATAGTTATCACGTTGTTCTCGAACAAAGATTCTTTCTCAAGAAATCTCCTATTCTCATATGTGCTAAAAGATCCGTAACCACACCTGAAGTAAACCTTTAATACCAACGGTGATCCAACAAAATGAAGAATCTCTTTGTCTAAATTGCCGATAACCTCAATTCCATTCTGGGACAAATCACCTGCCTTTATCACTGGAGCTTCAAATTCAACACATCTTATATCTCCCATCTCCATATTGCTTCTATAACGCAAAGAAGATATGGAAGAACTAAGTTCAATCATATCTTCAACTACATTTGATCCTGCACTTATTACTGTTGATTTATCACCAACAGCATAACCAATAGGTCTTACTGAGGGCCATTGTGTAAGTAGCATCTGTCTTGTCAAGTTACCTAAAATTGACCCCAGTCCCTTTCTAACTGTATAATTCATTACATCACCCTTTCCACATGTATTATTCGGTCTCTGTACTTTTCGTTTGCTAAAATCACAGCCATTGCATAATTATTTATGCGTCTAGACATGTCATCAAACTCAGAAATCTTATCAAACAATGGCATAAATTCCGCATACTCAACTGCAGTAGTCAACGCAGACTCAAAAGAACTTGGTTTTGTCTGTGTTAATTTTAATAATTTTTCTCGTACCTTAGAAAAATCTACACTCACGCTCTCTATATCCATCGCAACATCAATGTCAAAGATAAGCGGTATATCGTAACTGCAATTTACATAAAATCGGCCAAGATCATCATAAAAATAACGGAGTACCTTCAAATACTCCGTCTTATCGCAAATCTCTCCTTCAAAAGAATCAAATACTTTTTTGTAAGGTAAAATACTTCTATCAAAAAAATCAGATACAAAATTTAAATGTATCTGACTTTTAACATAGTCTGAGAATTTTATGCACATAGGTTCGCTACAATCTATATCATAGTGAAAAATATTAAATTTCTTAGCTATTGCTAAGAAATGGGAAACCCTCTCATACGGGACATAATACATAATGCACCCCCTAGAAACCTTTTAGATATAGCATCTCTGATTCTATATCATTATTTACACTGAGATTTCGGTCAACTGCATAAGTTCCAGTATCCAAATCTCTAGCCTTCTTCTTGATAATGTCTTTATCCTCTTCATCTAAAGTGTACTTACTGTACTCTAAACACCTTAAAGTTTCTACATCATTATACTGAGTTAAAAACTTACGTAAGGCATCCTTCTTGAGAGTAAACACATTCTTGGTATCAAAAGTCATACCGGGATTCTCAGCCGGAAAAATAACTTTAATTCTTCTCTTCAGCTCGTCCTTATCCCTATCGCTTAAATTCAATTTATCAATAAATCGAGTTAGTAAAATAGGATTTGTTGTATTCTGATAAGTAAAAGGTACATTGCACTTCTCAAACATATCCAGATAATACTGATAGATATCTCTACCTTTTACACCATTCTCACTAACGAATGGTTTGACATTATCACTTTTACAACCATTAAATACCTTGTACACACTCATAAAATTAAATGGAATATTTTCACCAGCATAAATACTGTATGGAAAATTAGCCACACTTATATTATTCGTACCCACTGCTATTGATCTGAAAGATACTTTAGACTGTACATTGTGTATAAGATCTTTATCATTTCCATAGATTAAAACCTCAGAAAAATCGTCTTTCACTGAATTAACACACCAGGAAATTAAGTCGTCTGCCTCATACCCATCTCTTTTATAACAAGGAATTCCACTTGCAGACAACCCATCCCACAAACTTTCTATCTGTGAAGCAACAGCTGGATTGCAGACTCTATTAGCCTTGTAATCAAGATAAACCGATCTCCTAAAGTTATTACGACCATCAAACATCAATACGACACTATCGCTCTGCACAAGAGATGTAGCAACATACCTCATTAAATAGTGTATACCACCGACTGGATACCCATAATAAGTTCTAGTTCCATAGTTTTGACTTGTTGTACCCTTGTAAACAAACGCAGATACATCAAAAACATTCAATTTAAACACTTAACTCGCCTCCTATAGGTTTTAATGTAGATAGTAAGGCCCTTATATCACAAAGTACTGTATCTAACTCACCATGATACTCTTCCGATTTCTCGTAGACACTACTAACCGATAACATTACATCTTTTATTGACTTCTCAAACAGGTCCATGGTATTTACATTTAATCCAGCAAAACCAAGAGCATTTAAAGCTCTTATCTCTTTATAAAAGCTTGACTTATGAAAATCGGTTCCAAGAACTCTATTAATCAAATCAATATCAACAGCATTAGCTAGATCATATATGTCAGACAATAGTGTAAAACTCTCTGGCGAGAAATCCTCTGGTGCATATATATCTTTTACCTCAGACATAAAAAAAGCACGCTTATCTGATTCAAATGCAAGCACCCTATCCACATAGCTATCCTTAGTTAAGTAATCACTCTGCATTGATTCGCCAAATACTACCTCTTTTTCAACTAACTCAGTAAACTTTGTTACCTCTTCTTTTACATCAGCAATTACAGATAAAAGAACTTCCCTGTTTGCGCTCTTAGCGTAATCAAACTTTTTTCCTACTGCATAGTATAAACACGTTGGTTTTCTACTTATCAATGCAGGAAATGGTACTCCAAAGATGACATCATCAGACGACATTACCAAATTAATAGAATTTCTTAGAGCATCTATTCTACTTCGGTGTTTCTTTAACCAAAGTATGACCTTTTTATTATCCTCAGACAACTCATATGATTTTCCACCAACGTTTACGCGAGAATTTACTGTCACTTCAATGCTAAAGGCCTTTATAATAATATCGGAAACATCACATATACCAGAACAACTGTATTTCTCTCTGAACTTACGATCAAAAGCAATAAGAGTTGTTTGATCAATATCCTGAAGTACTCTCTCTGCAATTCCCATCATAACTCCAGGCACATCAAGAACATCGGTATCTTTTAATTCTCCCAAATCAAATGGTTTCTGGCTTCTTAACACCAATAGGGCCGTATGCACTGCCAATGCATATAAAAGACTGTTATAATCCTCGTCTGATGTACACTCCACATGATGATCTTTTACAGAACACTTCTTAAGTAAAAGCCTTGCGTCATTTTTTCCTGCGCAGTCATACATAAATGGAAAATTATCTACAGTGTATCCTAGATAAAGAAATTCCTTTGACAGATCCTTAAGAATTGTTGCATTCATATCTGCATTCATAGCCGCAATCTTATCTGCAACTTCTCTCTCATCGTCAAGAAGAAGTAGACTAAATGCTGTTAAGCCATAAAATCCGCCTAATCTCATAACGCACTCCTTTCAATTTTCACAGTGTATTTCAAACATTCTGTATCTTCAACTTTTAAAGTACCGCTTTTTTCTATGCTGGCTACTTTATAATTTGTCAACTTATCTTCCAACGTCTTTGCAGACTTTTCATCTCTCAGATAATAAAGAATTTCTATCTCTTCTGAGTTCATAGAAACATAACCTACACATCCGTTCACCTTTATTGACAATAAATCACTTATTATGGTACTGTCATAATTTAATACAGATAATTTTTCTGACTCTGCCTTTACCTCAGCTAAAGCGCTCTCATCCTTAGCAATATTCTGCTTAATACGATAGTTTACATCACCCAACTTTCTGGAAATACCAAAAGCAACTCCAGAAATAATAGAAATTACAATCATAGCCGCTACTGCAAGCATACTTATTTTACTAGTGTGTGATTTTTGTTCTACATTTTGCAAGCTACTAACTGTTACAGTTTCGTTGTCATCTTCTAACACAGATTCAGCTGGCTCTGTAATATTAGCGTCACCGTTACCCACACTCTTTGGAACATTGATTGGTTCAGAATCAATCTTCTTACCTTTACTACTTATATTTGTGCTGTCAAATGATGAAACACAGCCATCTAATACACAACTGCACAGAGTTAAGGTTGGTAACAGACTCAACTCAGTAACCATAGTATAGTTGCTAAAGAACTCCAGTTTATCCGGATCTATAAAATTCTTAACATCAATGAAATTAACGATCTGATATTTCATTGACATATTAAGCAAAATATTCTTTAAATTTGATTCTCTGCCATAAGCAGTTGATTTTAGCTCACCATCAACTACAGCCAACACAGAGAACATATTATCAACCTGATCTACAATTATAGCTTTATCAGCCAGCTTAATATTACAAGAAACACTCCCATAAAAATTAATTTCTGGCACTTTTGCAACTGTGGCTAAGTGTCTTATTTTATCTACATCTATTTCCGGAACATATTCATAAAGATGTTTTCCTTCTATGTCGTACTCATTTGCAATTACAACCTCACGATACACTTCACCAGTCAAATATGATGACATTACAACGTTTAAAACGGATACATTATACTGTTTTAAATAATTGAAGATAATATTTAAGACATCAGGTCCATAATCAAACGATTCAGTTGCAACCACATACTGATCCTTGAAAAGATAAATACCTACGTACTCTTCAAGAATAATGCAACATTTAATCATTAGCAGCACCTCCATCCGTGATTAAGCAACAAAAAGTTACCTGTTTGTTCTGTGGATAAACAACCACATTTAATGGCTTGTATGATTCCAACGCCGTTGCAAAATCGCTCACATTTTTACATGAAACCGTAATCTCCAGTAAATTTACTGAATCTGGGATTTTATCAATATCTGGGATTTCACTGAAGGAACAGACAAAAAGATCTTCATTTGAATTCTTTATTCGTAATGCATTTGCATTCACAAAAGTCGCCTTGTTATCTTTAAGAAGCTTTGTTAGTGCTTCTATGCAACCAGAACGTGTGAAAGTATAATCACTTCCAAGAACTGCTAGTCGTACATTCTCTACCGCACTTTCATTTTGCTGCAAATCTGATTGGACTACATCTTCAGTTTTTATTAACTGTTTGTAACTCTTTAACTCAGTCATTGCACTGGAAAAATGCTTTCTTCCCAAAATCACAACCAGTATAATAAGTATGACTAACATTCCAACATAAAACCTACTATGTTTCATATTTTGGTCACCTCCACTTTACGAACTCCCGGCTCTTCAAGAAACTCGTCTTCCACGTAGTCCGCTGGCATGCTACTGCTAGAACATTCTTTCACTACTGCGCTAAATAGACTCTGTAAATCGGTATAAGTCTTTGCGCTATCGTTCTTGTTAAATGGAAACAGCTCACTATTCTCTATATTATCAATCACATATTTGATAATATTAACAGTAGACTCATCAACTGTACTATATGTCAAATTGTACATTTTCAAGTGGCTGACCAAATGAAAATCGGAGGTTTTCTTTTCAGCTGTTGTCGAACTATCTGACTTAACAGTAGCTTTTTTAGTTTCTGTGTTACCAGAAACATTTAATCCAATTCCCATACACACCTCCTACAAAATATATTCTAGCGACTCAACATTTAAGTCACCAGACTTTACACCATCAACCATATAATCTTCTAGAGCCTGTGCCTTTTCTCTTATCTTGGCTTTCAAATAGAGCTCCATATCCCATGGATGCTCACATCTTAAAAGATGCTCTTTTATCTCTTCAGTGAAAATAAGATGCTCCACATATGGCTGATTTCTTCCGATGATAAAACCAGAACTACCAGTTATCTCGTCTCTACAATGCTTGCACCCTTTGGTAACGAAATAAGAGTTTACTCCCTTACTAGAAAGGAATTTGTAAATAGGCTCGCTCTTCAACTCAGAAAGTAGCCTTTCTTCTCTACAATGTGGGCACTGCACTCCAAACATCTTTTGATTCAGAACACCGTTTATCTGTGAGATTATATTCTTATAGCTCTCACCATAGTAATCATATAATCTGTACGGCAACTGCCATAATCTATCAAGATGCATTGTCGTTATTACATAAATGGAACTCTCTGCTAAATCGCTTACAGCAAAAGCCACCTCTTTTGTTGGTATCTCGTTAAGAAAAGCCACATCAACATCCTGCTTTTTCGTTAATCGAACTAAAGACAATAGACGTTTGCTATCTTCCTGATAATCAACCTGGGCAAAAGGCATAAGTACTTCAACTGGTGAATCATACGATACAATACTAATAGGGTCTTGTATCATTTTATTAGCCATAGCAAAAGCTGTAGTGTTCTTACCCGTTCTTATAGCACCGGTAATCAAAGTGATTCCAGACTTTTTATTCGCAAGCAGCTCTATATCATGTAAAACACTTGGAGCAAACCCAAGTTCTTCTATTTTCAGACTGACAGTTTTCTTCTGTTGGATTCTTATTACACACCTGTAACCATCCAATACTTTATTAGCTGAAATTCGTAATTCAACATCATTTGTTCCAAACAAATTTGATGAATTTGCAACTACACCGGCTGCAATCCCAAGATCTAGTGAATTTTTACTCGTCTTTTTATCAATTAATTTTGATACAAGTGACTCATTCAACTGTTTATCTAACCGGTAACTATCTAAAGTGTACATAACACCATCACGCCTGTATAATACTGGATACCGCACTTCATTATTTATATGTTCAACCGTTAAATGAACATCAGTAGCATGTAAATTTATTGCATCAAGTATAATCTTCTTTATAAGAATGTCCGGATTGTACTCAATGCGTTTATTTCCACGTATGCAATCATAGTTGTATCGTGTAATATAGCACTTTTCTATACTGAAAGAACTTAATGCCAAATCGAATGAAGGTGGAAGCTCTGGAGTGAAGATAGGAATATACACTACCAAAGTTCTACTATTCAAAGATTTTATAATTACACCGTATTGCTCCTGTATATCCTTAAACTCCGAATAATTCAGTTGTGGATCCAGAAAACAATAATTACTGTCATCATCAAATAAATTCAGTATTTCATCATTTGTCCAAAATTTATACTGTTCTAGTGCGTACAGTATATCCTCTTCGGCATAAATTCCCTGAACGCTCAGTATATTTTGAACCTCAGGCGTTAAATTTAAATTGAACACATGGCACCTCCTTAAAGGTGTTCCACAATGTAGACTGTTATACAGCTACTTATAAGGAAACTTACAATCACTGCTAATACACACAGTACTTTATTCAACACTTCTTCCATGAGTATCTTTTATCAATTCATACAAAGCATAATAAATGCAATGCATAAACGAGTTCCCCCTTTCTTCCTCAATAATACGCAACAATCTATCCTCATCTATAGGGACACCACACACCTTATAAATATAACTTTGCCTAAACCAGAGTAACTTTGACTTATCCCTATCGTACCTAGAAAATACTGCATCAGCTTCCAAAGTCTGATCTACAGTATTCATAATCAATACCTCGTTTAAACAATCTGTTACATAACTTGGTATGACAGGATCAAATGATAAGTACTCAGTTTTCTCTACCTTTACAGGCAAACTCTTTTTGTTATCAAATATGTAAGGTTCATAGTTATCTAAGAGGATAGAACCAAACACCTCTCTATTAATTATTTCATCTGTAATGACTTCCAAACTCAAGAGTTGATGAAAATTAACATGAGGATAATCTTTTTTCAGCACTGCAATATCAAAAGGATTTGATCCCCGCGAAACCAGCAATAACTTTTTTGGCGATTCAATTAAATCAATAGCAAAAAATAAATTGTATAAATCTTCTGCTATAGATTCTATGTTGTCTGCAAGCACAACAAAGCCTAGTACATCAGAAACATTCACTTGTAGTAAGCCCTGCAGTGCCTTTGGAACATCACCATAACCTTGTAAAACAAAATCATACTTGATTGCTTCATGGTATAACACATCTAAGTAATCAGGACTTACTACAAATATCGTTTTCATTATTATCCCCTATCTACCTGAGCAAGCGCATCCATAATCGGTGTTGCGACTGAAGTGTCCCCATTGTCAGCACTAAGTAGCTCGCTATCTAATTCATTCAGAATCTCTGAAACATCATCGTAATCAAGCTGATCCATTACCACAACCAGCACATCTGCGATTTCTTCTGCACTGAAAATATCGTTCTCAAAGAAATACTCAGAAACCTCCTCCGAAATATTATCTTCAATCTCCTGTATAACTTCATTTGTAACTTCTATCATAATAACCTCCTATTTTTGATATAACAATTTTGTCTGCCCACTTATTATGGGTTTCACTAACATCTTTGTTCCAAATAAAATAGGGTAATCACTCTGTATATAGTAATCACCCCACGCATACTTATAATAATATGCACTTTTATATTCTTTCATTGCGCCAATCAATCTTTTATTTAGATAGCAGATTGGAACTGAATTACCAGAAAACTCATTGTATCTTGCAATGTCTTCAATAAGGCCAGTATCAGGTGTAACGTATTCATGATCAATAATAATAGGCTCATTCATATCTGAAACATAAAACTTCTCATCAATACGTTTTACTCTATCTAGATATCTTTGAAGCTCAAACAGTCTTATCTTTATTCCAAAGGCTGAATTGTGCCCCTCAGCAAAACCAAGCTGTTTGAATATCTTAAGATAATTTTTACCAAACAAGTCTCGTACAGAACCTTTATATTGACCTTCATACTCACAGAAAACAATAGCAGTTTTACCACAACGCTCTGATAACTTATTCGCTACCAATCCAGTATAATTCTGTACGTTTCTCATATGAAAACCGCTTTTTTCATAAGCGGACTCCAAATCGCTATACACAAAATGATCCAGTTCTTCATAGTCTACAATATCAGACAATAAACGGACATTCTCTCTATCCGTCTGGTAGCTCTCATTTATTGAATTTATACAGTCTGTAATGCCAACTGCATCAATAGAATCATCAAAGAAGTACCTATTTAGTATCTGAAAATTCTCGGAACGAAACATTGAATTAATCCTAGGTGCAAACCAGAATCCAATGAATCTTGCACTAAACCGCTGATACTGATTCATAAAATGCTTGATGAATTTTGGCAGCCGTTCCTTCTCTACATCAGTAGCCTTATAATAAATTGCACGATTTAAACTATTGCTCATATCCATACAATCTGAATAAAGGCTAACTAAAGCATATGCCTCCGCTTTGGTTATAAACTCTAAACCGCATCTGTGTAAGTAGGCATCAAAAATTACATACCCCAATGCTGCTGCACTGTACGCATAAACACTATCTCCAAGTATTTGATTCTCGATCATAGTATTAACTATGCCGATATCCGGATAATCAGAGTAATTGTACCTAGTGTTATGGTGATCAAGTACAATAACCTGTATGCCATAACTACGTAACATTTTCAAACTATCCATATCAGAAGATGCGGTATCTCCTATGATAAAATAGTTAAAATGATTTTGAATACAATACCTAACCGCATTTTTATCTAATTCATGCGTACGATGTTCATACCTAAAAACCTCGTAATTTTTACATCCAATAGACCTCACAAAATCCCTGGCAATTAGAGCAAACATTAAACCATCTACATCGTAATCTCCATAAATAAGAACTCTTTTCTGGGGTTCACTTCTTAGAGAATCTAACACAGAGTAGACAGTATGTGAATTCTCAAAATCCACATAATTATATAACTCTACACGTAATAAGGAGGAGAACCTCCTCTCCTCCAGTATTTTATAAAAATCCATATGACCTCCTGGCTAAATCTTTTTTAACAAATTTGCTAAAAATGATGACTGTCCTACCTGCGAAGTATTTGACAAATCAGTGTCAGTCAAATCAGGCGTATCTAATTCTGTGCTGTCTATAAGATTCTCCTCCGGAAGATCCTCGAAATCTTCAAAATCCTCAAAATCATCATAATCCCCAAATGACTCATTAAAGAAATTCATATCACTGGTATCAGTAGAAACTGTACTCTTAGAATCATCTTTATACAGAGCTACATACCTAGATGGGTTGTCCTGATTGTAGTAAATATAGAGATTATCTTTTGCTCTCGTAACTGCTACATAGTACAACCTAGTTTCACACTCCTTGAGAGCCTTTTTCTGCATCTCTGTATAGTCTCTATTTTCCAACATAGAAAATTTTGGAAATATAGAATCATCCATATCCATAATAATGACATTCTTGTACTCAAGTCCCTTCAAACTATGGAATGTTGACAGCGTTACTCCAACACGTCCCTCCTGATTACGTCGACAAATATCCTTTCTCTGAGAAAATCGATTATACACCTCTTTGTACAAGTAATCGACATCAAAGATAGTCTTAACCTTCGACTCAATATAGTCATCATACACTTCCAAATTCTCTCTGGATTTTCTAATAAAATTCCAATGATACTTGCAAATCATAGAAAGTAAGGTATTGAAGTAATTTTTCATAGGTATCTTACTAATACCAATAGATATCGTTTTCAATAACTCCATACAATCGCCAAAACCAGCTCTATTGTATGCACTGCCATAATCCAACCGCCAAAATGGCATCTGTTCGACATCATCAAACTTCTTTGTCTTTGGATTATAGCCAGCCGCATACTGCATTTGTTCCCTTGTAATTGGTAAAACTTTATACAGGTTCAGCATACACTTTCTATCCAACGGAGACTCTAAAGCATCCATAACTGCAATCACATCACGAAACAACGGATGACTGAATGGTGTGAAGCCACTTAATACGTTAAAAGGTACACCCTCATTTTCCAGTAACTCTGCAAGCATAATGCTACTATTCTTCTCACGATAACACACAATAGTCTCATACAGTTCATCAGTAGACATTTTCTTCAACTGATCTAATACCTGAATATTCTCTCCGGCAACAGTATTATAAGATACATACTGGACTAAACCACCTGGTCTGATTCCTAATAACTGCTTATCAAATCTGAGATCATTCTCTGAAATTACTTTCTTTGCCAGCTCAAGTATATTAGCTGCACAACGTCTGTTCTGTGACAAGGAGTAAACCTTTCCATCGTTAAACTTGCTCTCGAAGTCTAATGTGTTGTAAATATCGGCTCCTCTGAAATTGTAAATTCCCTGATCTTCGTCTCCAATACACAATAACGGAGTGCCGTCACTTACAAACAACTGAAGCAGACTCATCATTATAGGTGTAAAATCCTGTACCTCATCTGCAACAATATAATCAAAGTACTTCTGCACCTGTTTTAAGTCATCTGGATTATTCTTAAGATACTCATACACACTATTCAACATATCTGAAAAATCATACTTCTTTTTCATCTTTTTCATAGTGTTGTACAGTTTGAAAATCTCAATAACAACTTCTGTGTCAAGTGGAACATCTACGGACTGGTCTAATCCATCAATTTTTTCCACTGGGATCATACTCTCTCTGTAGTAATTGTATAACGTAATCAAATCCTCGGCTCTTGCATTTGATCCTCGAATAGAAAACTTATTCAAAATGGAAACTTTCACTGTATCCATTAACTTGATAGCTTCATTATTATCCAACAATTTATAATTCAGCATACCAATTTTGGCTACAAACATAGTTCGTATCTGATCACAGAAGCTATGCATAGTTGCTGCATTTATATTTGGATCCACATCAAATCCTTTTATTCCAGAAAGAGCTATTCTTGACACAATAGCCGCATGCTTTTCCTTCATCTGTGTAACATTGTGTCTGTTATAAACCAGGCTAAGAACCTTATCGCCTGATAATTTGCCACCACGTTTAGACTGTCTCCACAGCTTTTCCAGGACAACCTTTATCTGTGAACCAGTAGTCTTACCACCACCAGCAGTAGCTATAATCAACTGTGCATTTGGTTCAGAAGCCAAAGCCAATGCTAAATCTGGGGATAAATCATACCCAAGTATTTCAAATAATATCTGTATTATTTTCAATCTCTTTATCGGTTTTGGTAAATTACTTCCTTCTGGATCCTGTATTAATTTATAAACTTCGTCCACACTGTATTTATCAATATCAGGTGGTGTTTCTGTTTTAAACAATATATCACCTCCACAAGTCATCAGTTACGATTAAATGATTTGCTGTATATGGTATAGGACCGCCATAGTATCCAATAATTCCTCTCTTCTGCAACTGTTTAATTGAGAATAATGAAGTTAAGGCTGGACTTTTATGCCTAATGGATTCTGTTGAGTCTGACCACATTGCTAAATCCTCGCTCGTTAATCTATCATTATGAATTGAATTACTCCAATTATTAGTCAAGCAACGTAAAACGCACCCATTCAAATCTCTCTCTTTTCTGGAAAAGTCTAGTACATCGTAAGCAGAATGATTACTTGCAATTCCCTGCACTACAGTATCCAATCCAAACAACAATCGAACATCATACAGACTTAAAAGCTGCGACAGATCTAAATCGATTGTAAAAGAAGGGAATTTATCAGATAACGGTCTAACCTTAAATGGATATTTAGCCTGAATTGAAATAACATAGCTAACGTATGTCCTTCCCTGATTCTTAAACAATAATAAGTTACAACAATTGAGTATAAAATCATCATAAGGGTATACAGATCTGATGGCTTCATCAATCGTATTTGCAAAAGTATTTGCCTCTCTAAAAACTCCGCCAATTTCTCTGGAATTACTTAGTCCAAAATACTCTGGGAATGATATGGTCTCTACATTACTCAGATCAATCTCCACTGGTACTTTGGTAAACGGCTCCAAAAGTTTACGATTATCTAAATCTACTTCAGCACATAGTGCTCTAAAAGAGACTTTATAATCATGCCTGTTTTGATACTCCTTAACTCTATCTCGTACCATCAGATAAGCAGCTTCATTAGAGAATTTTAAAGAGAAATCTGGAAATCTCTCAATAAAATGCAGATAATCATCTACATACCTGAAACGAGGTCCTGTAAAATCTCGCATAAACATTCGATGTATTGTAATATCATCACGATTCACAAGAAACTTATAACCATCAGTTAGCAACATCCTAGCAGCTATACATAAGTATGTATTAGTGACTACTGTATTCCTTCTGTCACTATAATAAAAGACAGTTTTAGGATCGGCTGTCGCTATATCCCTAAACTGATCTATAACACTGAACATTGCCTCTATGCTTCTATCAAAATTATCAAGGAGTACTGCAGTATTCATTATATTTGATACATCATATAAATGATAAAGCCGATTACCATCCCGATCAGTAGCTTTTTTAACTAACTCAAGATTCCTCACATCATAGTCTAGAGCGGCTGCAGAGATAAAACCTGGGTTTAGGATTTTAACACCAATCTTGTCTAATACGGTTAACTCATATCGATCACTACTGTAAGCATTGATACCAAGAGAACTGTAATCCTTCTCAATAATACAACAACTAACATGGTCTCCGAGCTTGCGCACTTTCTCTGAAATTTTACTCTCGTTAACTTCAGAAGTGTCTAAGATCAGAAGTTTTTCCCTTGTACTATTAATATCTTCATTATTGATAACAATGCCAAACCTAGCATACATATCAATATAATCCCTATCATAAAAAGCGAATAAATCCTGAACACCATCTAAGTCCAAAAAATAGTATTCATCCTGGCTGTGCATTTTATAGAAATTATAAATTTGCATCATAACCCTATCCGTAAAACCATAAGCAAGTTTTACATCTTTCAATGCACCCAGTTCCTCTGGTTTTATCATTACACCTTCCATAGTACCTCCTAGTAATCATCCTCACTTGTTACTACAACATCAGCAATAGATCCACTACCTTTATTCTCTAAATGGATCTCTCTGCGAGTAATAGAGTTATATAACTCGCTACTCTGGCTTATAAGAATAACTTGTAAGCCATCGTTAATATTTTCCTGCAAGATCTCACCTATCTTTGGTAAATTTGCCTTAGATGAAACTCCAAAAGCCTCATCTACATAAACAGTTTGTGTGTTCAATCCCTTCACCACGCCAATAGTGGTTGCGAAACTAATCAGATACTGACATAATTTACCCTCGGACAAATAAGGCAGGTGAACGTTTCCTGCACGATCAATCAATCGTAAACTTGCTTTATTATTACCTCTCTTGAAATCACAAGTTATTTCAGCTTTAAAACCTTGCATCGGAAATATCCTAAGCAAACTATCAGATACAACATCATTTAAATAGCCGATACGTCTACGTTTAAATGAGTTATCTTCAACAGCAATAATTGTTTTTAACTGCTTTATATCTGTCTTATACTGTTCTAGCTCATCCAATAATTTTTTAGCCTTGTACAACTTACTAGATAAACTCTCTATCTGAGTATTTACCATTTTCTGCTGTTCTAGCTGTATTCGTTTTGAACTTAATCTAGAATAGTAATAATTCATATCACTTGCTACACTCATACTTCCTCCTAGAATGCCAACACTAAATTGCCCAACACTACCCTTATGAAATTTCTTGTATTACTGAATCTCAACGTATTGTGTGATTTGTGTAACAACACTGTTTTAAACACATAATAAGGAATTTTTATTTCCGATACGGCACCGACCCTCTTAAGATTTGTTATTGTTACAGGTATAGAATACTTTTTATTTGACTCTTCTATATCACAACAACGTCTGTCCAAATTTACCGTAATATTCTCCAAATTTATATTTATCTTAGCTAAGAATACATACAAATTTTCAAAATTTGCCTCAAAGACAGCATTTGACTTTTCATGCTGTATCAACTCAAAATCAGAATTATCAGATCCCCTGCTTTTAGTGGCAAGAATACTCAGCTCCTTAGTAGCAACTCCAACATAATTTTCAATATCAAACAATGTATTGCTGACACTGAGTAAACGACTTAATCTAGCTGCACTAACAGCAAAGTTATTCTTGAACTCTATCGGCTTAAACACGCGTCCTCGACCAACTAAAGTTACACTGGCAACTTCATTCTGGCATGAAATAACGCTAGAGGCCACTCTACCGATATTAACGATATCTTTGATATCACCGGCATTGAACCTATTTGCATTATCTATTTCAGAAAGGATTTGAATTTTCTTATCATATGATGCTGAAAACACCTCTTGTCTGCCAAGTGTAACAGAATACCTCTCCTGTGTTTGATCATTAGCATAAAATAGCAGCACAACCTCATGCTCTTTTACTTTTATTATGATGTTACCCTCGCATACAAGCGATGCCAACATCTTTCTCGGCAATCGAATATTCGCTGAACTCTCATCAGCAGAACATTCTGTATACAACGAAAGAGCTGCAAATAATTCTGCTGTGTTAGAAACTAAAATGGACTTTCCCCTACTCAGAAATAAGTCCACATATTCCAGGTCATTTAAATTTAGAAAGAGATTTAACTCCTTCAAATCATTTATTTCTAATTTGTACATAAAACACGCTCCACTTCCTGCTGTAATGTGCTAACTACTGTGATCACCTGTTCTTTGACTGATGCAAGATAATTTGTATCAGTCAGTAACCTATCAGACTGAACATTCTGTAAAAATCTAACATCTATACCGTACTTCTCTAAAGCAGAGATCTGCTCCTCAGTCAGAGAACTCTGAATCTTTTTAAATTCCTCAACAGAGTTCTTAGCCTCCTCTAAAGCTCTTGCCTGTAGTGCTCTCTTGGCCAAAAGTTTATCTCTTAACTCACTTAAATCATTGCTCATCTCATTACCTCCTGATAAGACCTTAGTAACTCTGTACCTCTTCTATCTATATCGAGATTACATAAATCCTGAAACATAAGAAGTAAACTACCATTGCAAACATTTTCAATTTCATTAACTGGATCATCACCCATCGGAGAGTAGTTCTTTAACTCTCTTTGTTCTTTCACCACTTGGTATGCAGCCTTCTGTTCCTTTACTATGTCTTCACGCACAGAAGACTGTCTATCTGGTAACAAAAATAAATTATTCTCCACTCTACTGTAGTGTCCATCATCTATAAGAACTGCTGGCACATTTCTCTCCAGGAAATCATCATTTACTTCTGTAACATTCGATCTACCCAAACTTGCCAAATAGCACAGCACTGAACTCTTTCCAGTCTTTGGATTTGTATACCCCCATGTACCATACACCTGATGCATATGACCAAAAAAGTTATATGTGAAACCATCAAAAATATCCAACTTGTCGAAATCTAAAAGTCTTGGAGCATAAACATCATTATTGTATGTCGCCTGCATTAACTTTAAAATCTCCGAATTCAAAATATCCTGATGGTACAGTCCTATATTAACCTTTCTGTCTACAGCATGACTTATAGAGCAACCGTAGTGATTAAAATGAAAAACAACATCCCCATCTTCAACCGCATCCACAACTTCAAACACGTTGTCTAATCCTCTCGGTGTATAGACTTTATTTAAAACCGTATGCATTTTCTTAGATTTTATCTCGCTTACCAACGTGTAAAATGGGTTATTTGAGTAATATGAAGTCTCATGATTACCGATTACGCAGTAGATATGTTTGAACAACTTTTTGCTAATAACCCAGAAATTATTCGAGATAACAGCGGCGTTAACATCCTGATATGCTCGATGGAAAACATCCCCAAGTAAAATAATATTTACTTCATACCCTAAATTTCTGTACTTCAATCCAACCTCAAGGATATGCTCTTTTACAAACTCGATCTCACCCACATAATCAACACGATTCTCAAGATTCTTATAAAAATCATGCAAATCACTAACTATAAGGTACGCACTTTTTGCCATCGTACACCACCTTTCCGTGTACTGGACATTCCAATACATCTCCTAATGACTGTATTTGCTCCTCCAAGCTACAGATTTGTAAATTTGTTTCATACACAACCTCTGTTGTTCTCGATAATACATCAAAAACTTCTTTTACTTGATCCGCTATTGTAACAAAATTTATCAATTCACTAGGAATAGTTTTTACATGCTTTACTTTTCCCAATAATTGCATAATAATCTCAATCACACCCACGGACTCGCTCAAAACCTCATAATCATTACTATCTACATAAACACCCTGCAGTACACTCAAAGCCTGTATAACACCTGGAGCAAAATTACAAATAACTTGTGACTCCTCTGAATAGTTATAATCAATCTGGTCTAAAGCTACAGTAACTTTTCCTAAAACTGAACAAGCCTCGATAAGACTATCTAGATCTTTTACATCTTCCGTCCTTTCTATAGTCTCAATGCACTTACAGCACTTATCCATTCCAGGTAAAACATCCAACATAATCTCAGCACCATTCAGATCGTCCTCTAATCTATCTACATCTGAATAGCTGTATTGGTCTAATTGAATTTGTAAATCAATTACCCTCTGATTAACTGTAACCATCATTTGACTAAACTGGCTGTCCAAATTCATCAACTTATCCTGAACTTCAGTAAGCGTTGGGCTTTCAGCAATCATTTTTATAAGAGAATGATTGCTACCAAGATTATTATTTACAAACAATAAGTCCTGATCTGTGTCTATAAGATTTGCAATATAACCTGTTTTTTCATCTACAAGTAATCCCAATTGCCTTATAAATTCACTAGGAGGTTCTGCATAACTAGTGAATCCAGCTGCACTACTACCTCTATACTTATAGATAACCTTATTTGGATAAACTAACGTTGCACCGATGCTGCCATCATCGAAAGCGCAAATAAAACCAGCATACTGTTCACCATACCGTATTAACTGCCTTCTTTCCTCTATAGTGGCTAAAGTCTTAGGATTTGCAGTAACTTTTAGCATTTTAAACAATACACTCTTGCCTACACTATTGTCGGCTGCAATTACATTTAATTTATCCGTAGCAAAATGCATTGTCAGATCTCTCATAGACTGGCAATTTATAAACCTCGCTTCAAGTAACATACTCACCTCAAATTAAAAAGGGGAGCTATTCGCTCCCCTTCCCACTTTCTATCTATTTATTGCGATTCTGATCGTTACCTTAGTTATCAAAATCCTCCATGTCGTCTGTCATGATCTCCTCAAGATCGACACTCTTAGCTGCCTTGTTTACTGCCTCGATCGTAGCAGTACCCTGCTCTCTGTCATCTGAATCCATAGCAACGCTCATAAGAAGCTGATCAGCAATATCACCCAGTGCTAATGCAATGAAATCCTGGTTATTCTCGATAACTGCCTTTGTAAGATATGGACTGTCTGGATCAACTACTGTACTCAGTGCACTGCACAGCTGACTCTCAACACTCTCATCGTATACTGTAATTCTTGTTGAATTGATCACAATCTGCTCGATATCATCTCTGTCATCTATGTAAGTTGTCATAGACTTCTCAAAGACACCGAATCCGTCGGTATCGATAAGCTTTTCAGTTGGTTTCTCAAAAGTTGTATCCTTACCGATAACCATCGGAGTGTCACCCTCAGCAGGACATGCCATATCGATCTCCCAGAAATCGAAATACTTATCGTACTTGATCCAATCTCCCTGCAGATACTTCTGCATAGCATCCTTAAATCCGCTTGAGTACTTTGTAATCCTAAGGAGATTCTTAATCTCCTCCGGTGTAACAGCTGACAGCTTGATACCGTCAAGATCGTATGTATTACTCAGTGGCAGCTCAACCACTATTGCATAGTTCACTGGATGATCATCTGAGACCGGAACACGTCCCCAGATATCTCTCTTCTTATCCTTGATCTGTTTTTCTGTGAGTTCGATCTTCTTCTCTTCAATCATCTTGTCCAGCTCCTGGGTCTCCTCAAAAGCCATTGATCTGAAAAATCTATTTGCCTGTAAAGCTACAGGTACATCTCCTATAACCTCTCCTGTCATAGGATCTCTGTCTATCTTGATAAGATAATCTCTTGCAAAGTCCTTTGTCATAACCGGTATATTGATATTTACTACCGGGAAAGTATACAAGGATGGTACACGGTATTTCTTAAAGATAACCTTATCATCCTCGGTAAACTGATCAACTGCGGATGTATCCCAGTTGTCAACGCCTGCACGTCTCATAAGCGATTCCTTAAGTGCTGCATTCTCATGCGCATAACCCTTCATCATAAGAGCTGCCTCAGTAGGTGTTACATCTGGACGGAACTTGCTGTCTGGTCCATAAATGTCATCAGCCTCACCTGTAGTTGGATTGAATGGAAATGCTAACTCTGCAAACAGAACCAGCTTGCTCTTCTTTTTCTTCTCCTTCTTAAGTCGCTGGATCCTAGCAACTCTGTGCTTCTCCTGAATGTTCTCATTTCTAAGCTTATGCTTAGAAGTTCCATTCTCTCCCTTGTCCTGCAGACCCTTAAGATACGCTTCAAGTGTCATTTTCTCCATACTTCTTGTCTCCTTTTCTTTTCTTTACTATTTTTACTTACTTGTAGTCGATACCTCTTGCATCTTAACTACTAATTAAAAATAAAATAAAAAAGGAGCTTTTACGGTTAATAACACTAAGGGATACCTAAAGTTTAGGAGTATAATAAGAGTCAATAAGAAACTTAGATTTCACGCAATCATCTAAAGCCTGTAAGAATTTGTCCTTATGCTCTGTTTTCAGTATTGCATCAACATCTTTTGTAACCCCTTGATGAAAATAAACACAATTATGCAGATGTTTTTTCATTCTTTCCTCAAGCTTAAGGCCTGCAGAGTCATTATCAGACATTATAATTACCTTCTTTATAACCCTCAACTGAGCCAACATCTCAATAGTTAATGATGATCCGCTTAAAGCACCAGCATTATATCCAAAATGCTCTAGATGTAAAGTGTCAAACAATCCATCTGTAACACACAAATAACCATCGTTGTATGCTTTCTCAAATGTTCCAGGCAACATATACAAATACTTACCCTTCTGCATTATATTCTTGGAAGAATATCTATAGTAATTCATAGTCCAATCATTAGTCTCATGTACCCTTAAATAAGTTTCCGGATTAAATCCACCAAAACCAACAATGTCGCCATTTAGATCAAAAAATGGAAATACTATATTTGATATCCAAATACACTCTCCATGCTCGTACAAACCATTAGATTCATCTAAAACATGGCTACCACCCATCTCAATAAGATACTCATTATTTGGTATGAATATAGCCTTTGCTTTGTATAATATCTCACTATCCATATTACGAACACCCTGGCAGATATAATCAATAAAATTTTTCTGAGCTTCAAAATCCTCAGAATAAATTCTATCAAATAATTCTTTTACAATAGAACTTAGTGCCATAAACTACCTCACAAAAATCAGTTTCTGTGTTCCAAACATTGTTTTTATATTTCTCCAAATAACATTTATATGCACAGTTTTCTGCTCTTCACCCAGATTAATTGTAATATCCTCATCAATGCAGTTTTTAGCTGTGTATGTGATTCTCTGACCTGTACAATCTATAACAATCTCAGTACCCTCTATTGAGTAGAGGTTACTGCCTATAAATACCATAGGATAAATCATCTGCTGCTTGGAAATGTACATCTTAACCAATGTAGCATATGCGATTAACCTAAACTGGTCTAATTCACCCGGTTTCTCAAGGAAGTCCATCATATCGTATATATTTCCAAGCTGCATCATATCAGGATCACTTGGATTTAAAACATAAGCTTTGTTTACAGCCCCAGCAACAACAGAGTTTGCAAAGTTACCTGTCTTTAATAGCTGCATAGCTGTACAATACTCTCCCTTAGTGAAGAACTCAAAATCCTTAATATCAGGAACATTGTTATCGTCTTCTTTTATAAATGCTCCATAAACAAACTCCTGGAGATTGTCAATCTCAGTTACCTTACATAATGCATCGTGGACTCTGTTCATAATCTCGACCAGTCCGTCATACTCTTTAAGCTCCTCCTCGGTGTACTCACCTAACTCGTCACTTAAAAATAACGGAAGGAAAACAGCACCTGAGTTATCTGGATTGTATGAAACTAATAATTTCAAATAATCTATCCTACTTAAGTCCGGACATTTCTTTAAATATCCAGCATAAGAATCCTCCAATGATCCCCAAACCCGTGAAATATAAGCAATCTTCTTCATAAAAATACCTCCTGTGTCTTGTACTTATTTTAATTTCTTTATCAATTCAAAATCACTCATCGTCACTCAAAGTCACTCAGACTCACTTAAACTCAGCCAGAGTCACTCAAGGTCACTCAGACTCAATCAAAATTAGTCAAAGTCATCGCTACTTATCATGCTTTAAACCTTTGACATACTTTAAATGTTTCTTTGTATTCTCCTTTGTGTGACTGGCAATAATGTCTATTGCTCTATGAACTCTTACAATATCCCACATAACTGGCTTATTGTAGTTTAACTTAAAAATATTTGTGACATTAGTTTCATCTAAGCATGGCATTATTATTTTATTCGGTGGTGTACGAACATCATCTGTTTTACCAGTAGCAAAATCAAAAAGAACTAGCTGGTATGGTGCAAACTTTGCATTCTGTGGATTAATAATCCTAAATGGGTGTAACTGATCAGCTAAAACTTTGAAATGTTTCTCATGCTGGTCATACACATCAAATGTTCCGCCTTTTTTCTTACGTATAGTACACTTATCAGTTATCTTTTTATCTCCACCATATGATTTACACTCAAAAGCAAATATCTTCTGTGGAGTAAATACAGTTAAATCTAACTCTGTAAAGTAGTTAGAATCTAAGTGATTCACATCTCGAAGTATTAAACCTTTTTTATAAAACCAGCCGTACCTCTCTAGATTGTATGTTTTCATATAATCTAAAACTATGCACTCTAAAACTGTTTCACAAACTTCCCCATGCATGTGAGCAATAAAGTCGGTACTTTTCTTGTAATCCGTATTCTCAAGCATCGCTCTGGCAATGGTAATCATCTTTTGCAACCCAAGCTCTTCATACTTCTGCATAAGTAAGCTGTGTGTATCCTCTTTGTAAGACACCGTAGCACCTCCTATAATTTCACATACTTATTGTATAATCCTTTAAAAATCGTATTTGCCTCATCAGGTGATGTTATATCAGTATAGGCTTTCACAATGTCATGCCACTCAACATTTAACATTATTACACTAACCGAATATGTTTTACGATTTGTGTATTCATTGACCTTTGTAGTGCACTCAATACCAAATCCATTATGTAAATCATAGACTTTTGTATCTATCTTCATGCAACCTCCTAAATAAAAATAGAGTGGAGCTTTTACACTCCACTCCACTAACTATTCCACATCTAACACATACCAGTCATTGTCAATCTTCCCAATAAAATAACTCTCTGTAGTCTCTGCTCTTTTTGTGCCTTTATAAATCTCATTCACTTTGCAAACAGCAGCCTCCTTTGCCTGAAGATTAGTATTCCATTTACTGTTTATGCTCTTCATTTTCTCAGACAATTCATTATCATCAACGTATGTGATGCTACGCACTGTAAATGAAGCAGTATAATCTTTTCCATAACTGTCTTCAAGCAACTTCCACAAATCCTGCTCTGTTCCACCAGAAGCCTGATTCAAAAATGAATCTCTTATCTGATCCGAAAATTCATTAGGAAAACATGCAATGATGCTGTTAAGATTTCGATCATTATACCCCCGCTCTATCTTAGAAACAATGGATGTAACTGCACTCTTCTTACATAACTTACCTATAAGTATACCTGTGATACAGAGCAGTACTGCAATAACTATGCACAGAGCTCCGATAATTATTTTTCTTCGCACTAAATCAACTCCTCTCACCAATTTGGATGCTCTTTCTCAAACTCCTGAAAATCCTCAATGTTAAATCGATAATCGGACCCACACATATGATCACCCATAGCATCCTTGTCCATAATCGCCTTAATCAGTTCAGCATTTCTCTTACTATTAAGTATTAGAGCTAATTCATCATTATTGTATATAGCATAATCGCTAACGATGGGTCTTACCTCTACTGACATCTCAACGCACCTCCTGCACTTATAACAGGGCAACCAAGAGCAACATAACAACTCGTACACAAAAACTTATTGTGCACAGGATCAAATGTACCTTCATTCTCCCTGACATAATCTTCAGCTGTTGCATAACCATCCATGGCTGCAGCCGTAACATACTCATTGATCTCGCTAGGTGTCTTTCCACACTTAGTACACACGCACTTACTCATACTATTTCTCCTTCCTAACAAAAACCCCACTTTTCAACATATCGTAAATCCAAACATCAAATTCTGGGTATTCATTCTTATCAACATCAGCACTGTATACTTGCTGTAACTCTGCCTTAGTAAACACTCTACCATTGTATGGTTCTTCATAGGTGATAAAACATTCACCAGCATCCCATAGTTGCATAAATTCCAACGTACTACCTCCTATGCACTTCCAAATAAGTATCTGTACACTGATTCAACATTTCTATTCTGTGTCTTTACTTCCAAATAGTACTCAAAATCATTTTTATCTGTATCTTCCAAAAGCATTTCACTTAAGCTGTAGGCCTTTTTTACTAAAGAAGAAAAATCGGAAGATTCCCATTCACCAGTATCACAAGAATCTTTGATAAATAATTCCCCTCGCCTTATGCCTACAAAATAACCATGACCTTCAAGAACATCCAGCACCGCCTTAAGTTCAAATTCGCATATACAATTAGGAGCCACACACTTAGCACGCCTAAACTGAGTGGGTTTTTTCACCAACCGTATCTTATTACCAAACATACAAAACCTCCTTAGAAAAATTGGGGTGTAATTACTTACACCCCGTGGAGTTTACTCCCGCCTGTCCCCAGGCACAGCTTGTCCTCCCAGACACTAGCTGTATCTAATGATTAACAAATAATTGAAATTACCATTTACCAAAAGAATTCCAAATTTTACGACTGATAGCCGTGAAATTCTTATCATCCATACAACAAAGATCCTCTACAACTTTCTCTTCCTCCTCAGAAGAAAGCTGCACTAGACTCTTTAAACAAAGCTTCACAGCATCATTACGTAAACCATAAAAATCATTATTCAAAAAATTAGACTCAAGAACTATGCCTAATTTCTCCAGCTGCTTTTCCATTCTGTTAATACGCAGAACAATTTCACAGCAACTTAAAAAATCATCCATAGCGCTACTTCCTTTCCGCATGAATTGCACTTATTGCAGGTAAATTCTGATCGTATACCCAAAGTGCATTTTCCTCGATAATCTGTACACAAGTCTCCCAATACCAAAACCAATTACTGCCACAATAACCGCCTGTTGCAATGCTGTATAACTGATCTCTGTAATTGGTTGCCCTTGGCGCGTTACCATAGTAACCATTATTGATACATTCCAAGTAAGCAATAACTCCATCCTCTAAAGAAGCATAACAAGTTTTACCTTGATTTAAGCCCCAATAATTATTTGGTCTACATATGTCACCAAGACTACTCTCCAGAATAGCCTGAGCCAAACATACACTCGGATACACTCCATAAATACAATAGTTGTTCCTGCACACATCAACTATTTTCATTGTCCTTTCCGCTTTAACAGATGTACTGGCCTCCACCTTTGTACTACTACCTAAAATAGCAAAGATAAGGACAATGCAAATTCCTAGTTTTCTTATTCTTTTCAAACGTCTCTCCTTTCTTAAAAAGATAGCTACATTCCCGGAGCCTTTTATCTCTTGTAGCGTGTACTCGCACCGTGCGAGTTAAAAAGGTTCTCCTATCCGGGTCTTTCTATAGGCGGTAACCGTGATAAGCTGGCTTTCTTATCACTATTAAAAAATAAAGATTTCTTATCACGATTCAGGTTTCTATCTCTAAGGCTAATCTATCTTCTTTGCCACCACAGCAAATCTACCATTCTCTGCATGGTAAGCACAGGTTGACAACATTATCAATTTGTCCCCATATTTAGCCGTAGCAGTTTTAAATGGAGTCAACTCTTGTGCATTCTTAACAAACTCATTAAACTCATTTTCATTAGCTGCGTCTCTAAACTCTAGAAAATGATAGTGTTCTTTATCATTCTCGCTCCATGCTACATACCTAAATGCTGCTATAACTTCATACTCGCCTGGCCCATCTAAAGTATCGAACTGGACATATTTATGTTTCTGGTAAAACTCCTCGTCCTCATACCTATTTAAATAATGGAACATCTCACCAGAGCTGATATTATGTCCATAAATAATTACATTGTCACTTCGCTTGTCACAAAGTGGAGTACAAAATCCATCAACGTACGGAGTGCCAATCCCACTGTATTCTTTATCAAAGTTTGCATGTAGGTAAAACTCTGGATCTTCCTTACAATACATAACTGGATAATCAATACCGCACCCTGAAACCTTCAACCAACCAATACAATCAGAATTCTGCTGGCTCAACTCATTTAAATAGTCTGCATTTCTTTGGAATACACTACTTCCTGTTACATTCTGCCCGGTGCCGCTTGGCTCTTCTGTTGTAATTAAGTTTTTTAACTTCTCATCTTCAGCCTTATCCGTAAAGATCTTCTTACTAAGTAACGCTAAAGTAACGCTAAATGCTGTTATAACAATCACTGTCACTATTACTCTAAACTTCTTCATACTTCCTCCTTCAAATAGGGTAGCCTATTTGTGCTTGTCGAGCTGTATAAACTAGTGGCTACCCTAATCAAATAATAGACAGTAAAAAAGTGAGGTCATTATTACACAACCTCACTTAGTATGATTTAATTCTCTTGTATACTCTGTAATAAAACGTGTAGAGTATGTATGCTCTTTACCCTTTTCAGTCCCACTTAGATTCACACATTTATAACAGTCAGCACTTTTTATTTTACTTAATACCCTGAACATAGTTCGTGATGGATAAATTACTCTAACCTGTCCAATAAAATCACTCATAGAACCTCCTACAATCTACACACGATTATCTCTACTTCTGTGTTAACAAAAGTCTCTTTTATAAGTTTAGATACTCTATGCCAATCCAATTTATCTAATCCACAACCGATTATTGGCATCGCTATCCTGTTGATATCTTGTTCTACACAAATATCACGCATAGCAACCAAGGCATCTGACATGCTCTTATAAGTAGGTTTCTGCCAATAACGACTCTTTGTTACAAGATTAAATACACGATCCTCTAATAAACAAGTACCCTCGTTCCAATAATTGGCATACCTAGGATACTCTGCTTTTAACCTTTTATGTAGATCAAAACGTCTATTAAACTGAACAGCTATACCCGCACCTAATGCAAAATCTGCACTAATACAATGTGCTAAATAGTATTCAGGTCCTAGAGAAAACAGATCACATTTTATCTCGTTATACCGCATTCTATACTCCTCTACAAAATAGTATGCTCATATTTAAGCACAACTTTTACTCCTCATATAAGAAAACCTCATTATCTGCAGGAGTGTCACCATTATCAAGACACTTCTGAACATACTTATTCCACTCTTCATTATTTTCTCGCTGTATTTTCTCAGCCTCATTCTTATCCTTTGTTCTAAATATCTCTATCCCCTGAGACACTAATACGTATTCTGGCATTTAATTCATCTATCCTTTCTAATTCTCGACCAAGTGTACTGAGTTATTGCTTACATATGCCAACTCCTGGTAATTAGTCTTCTCATTCAAAATACCATGCAATTCTCCAGTCTTTGTCTTTACTAGATACCCATAAACTTGTGCTCCGTTTGCTTCCCGCTTACCAACATAACGTTCTTTACTTACAACATAATTACTCTGACAGTAATCACAATGCTCTTTACTAAACCACTTTCTGCATTCATTTGTGCATCCCATACAGCACCTCCTAACACCTTACTGGCTCATCATACCCATCAAATACTGCATGATTATTTGCATCAAGTTTGTAACGTCTTCTTACTGAATATCTTGTACCACACTCTATGCACTCAAACATATCAAGCGTGTTTACGGAACCAACATGACTCAATGCCCCACCACACTGTGGACAGCTATTTCTTTCCTCAAATTTGTAATACACGTTATCACCTCCATAAAAAATGGTACTAGCTTTTAAACTAGTACCACCTAAACTACTGACTTCATTACTATACTCCCTGCTGCATTATTCTATTTTCTCTGATCATTAATCGATCCATTGGTGTCATCACTCTTATTCCACGTGTCTTGTTACTATCACACGTGTAATAATCATCTCCATCTTCTCGATAACGCCTAGATAATCTGCAGGATTCGCACTCACCGTTGCAATTGAAAACTGTCATAATACCACCTCCTCTTGATACTTATTTTCTTACTTAGTAATAACAAACAAATATCAAGAAATAGGTTTTATATTCTAACAATTATTGATCCACTCTTTGCAAGCAATACCATTTTTATTAAACCATTCTGCTACTAAATGTCTATGGCAGAAATCCTCTGGTTTCTCATAACAAAGTAATGCTATGCTATCAGCACAACTACCGGTATACTCCACAAGCTTATTTAACTCTCTGTATACTTGTGCTGGATCCAAGTGTGATAACACCTGTTCATAATAACATTTTATATAATAGTCATTATCTCCTGAATTCTTCCACTCATTAAAGAACCCTCGCTTAGGTGCTAACTTTTTGTATTGTAATCCACACCACCACTCAGGAACTCCGCCACAAATGGCAATAGGAATCATTCCACTTGGTAGATTCTTTACATTTGCAAAATAACTTGTATATATCATATCCATTCCTCCAAAATAAAAAGGGTGTCGACTAAACGACACCCTGGGCTACATTAAAAGTGAGGGGAGAACGTAGCCCTAAAGATAAATACAGCTATTACACTGTAATTATCTAGTTTATCTCTTCTATATAGAAGTTATCTCTACAGCACCTACCACTGGTGTAATCAAGTATAGCAAACTCACTGTAGTATTTAGCTCCTATCTCTCTGAGAATCTGTCCAATGTTTTGCCTGTCTGGTGGTACTACTCTTGCTTTCACAAACATAAGAGAACGCTTCTCGTCCAAATCGTAATCACCTTGCTGTGCAGAAAGTGCAAGTATAGCTGGCATATCATTAATATCATGATCCCTGTAAATCCTAACATGATAGATTTCCTTTTCCTCATCATATGTTAAAATGCCACAACTTGTATGTGTATCACCACTCATAATCCTATAATTTCTTAACATAATCAAATCTCCTATCAAATTGGATGAAACACATTTTCTGGTGTTTCTTTTAAGTTTGGCATCAACGAACTGTAGTAATCTGAATCTTTCATTGCCCTCTTAAAGTCACAAAAATCTGTCGGAGTTCTACCTACATAACAATTTGAATGATGTGTCATATTTCTACATCTCATCATAAACTCAAATGGATCATAATAGTCCAAGTGCTGCCTATGAATTAACCTTTTATAATCATATCGTGCTCTTTTAGGAGTACACTTATCTATAAATATTGGCAAACCACCACTCCTAACATATCGGGTCTGTCTTAAGTTTAGATCAATCCCAGACAAAATAATATCATGAAGATCATCATCAGTAATTTTATCCTGCCAGATATTATAAACATACTGAACCTCTCCTGCATCATTCTCCTGTTCAACTAGAGATCCGATGCATTTATTTTCACCAGTGTTAAAGTTGCAATACATAATATAGCACTTTCGTTCTATATTAGGGCATGCAATTTCCTGAGCACTTATCATACTACCATATCTCCTTTAAACTCTCAAATACTGTATCATAATCTTCCATAAGAATTAAACACCTAAATCTAGCTTCTATTATAGTCTTAAACCATAGCTGTACTTCAATTGGGATTACATCATTGAAGACAATAAGACCTCTCCAATCTAATTGTTTAATCTGATTTAATTCTGTGTCAAATCGGTTCGAATAATTAACTAACATCTCATAAAAGTTAGTACGCATTGCCCTATCCGGATATTCCGGTTTCCACATTCTAAACTGTGAACCTGGCATTCTAAACACTCTCTCTTTTATAAAATCGTATTGTCTCCAATCAGACAAATCTACATCTGGAAAAAGACTATTACCGTTATCAGTTATTGGAGCAAATCTGCTTCCAGAACTAGTATTATAGAAGCCCCAATTACCTTCATGTCGATCTCGATTTCCTAGTATAGCATCAAACAGAAACATTAACCAGAAATGATGCAAATAGTCCTCCACATCAACTGAACTCATATGTTCTTTCTGCTCTAACACATGAATCACATCATCATAGGTGTACTCTTTTCCTTCTAATGAAGTCCCAGCCGTAGACTCATGTAGGTCTCTAAACGTCCTATAAAATCCATCAGGAAAAACATCTTTACAAATTACAACTGGTCTTTCTTCAAAAAATCCATTCCAACATTGCTGACATTCTAATAAGCCACTGAGTCTTATAAAATTACTACCAACACATTCACAAAATGGGGCTAAAGAAAGCTGACGTCTTCGTTTATTAATTGATGAATCCTTTACTAAATACTTAGCGCCTCTGTATCTTATAAAAAATTTATTTTCAGCTCCATCTGTGACCTCTTCATCTATAATTAAATCTTCTGTTACAATGAAACCGTCATACATTGCATCTTCAAACAAATTCATCATACTAGTTGCCTCCTATAATCCATAGTATTTCATTTGATTATAAAAAGCAAGGGTGGCTTTTACACCACCCTCACCTAATTGACCGAGTAACCTCAACGATTACTTATTTCTTCTTTCTTCTAGTTACAAACAATGTAACCACTCCGAGTCCGAGCATACCAGCTAAAATGGATAAGAACATTACAGTTCTATCACCAGTCTGATTTGGCTTATCAATATAAATAGTCTGTGACTCTGCGTCAAAATCAGCCTCTTTACTGATAAGATTGCCCTTGTTGTCGTATACATACTCGAAGATAACTACTTTGTGCTTTCCGAGTCCGTCTGTCTTAAATGACATACTTACATCGAATGAACCATTCTCTGGTTTCTTGCTATCAACATGTAATTCAGTAATCTTACGTACCTTCTTACCATCACTGACAACAATCTGCTGTGTATTGTAGTCCCAAGCCTCAGTAACTACCTTGTATGCTACAGAAGAATCAAGCTTGCTATAGTTGACTGTATCAACTATCTTAGCAACTTCACCCTCCTTAACGTGCTGTGAGTTATCCTTGCTGTTCTTTGCAGAGGTCTTTAACTCAGGGTAGTGAATCTGCTGGCCCTCATCAGTAATTTCGGTATGACCACACACTTCGTACCCTTTTGTACGAATTGTTTCAAACGCCGTTATAGTTTCACCTGCTAAAAGTGATGCGTCATACTTAACCTCTACCTTAACTGAACCATCAGTTGTCTTTGCCTGAAACTTAACTGTTGCAGTAATAAGATTACCATTAGCATCCTTTAACGGTCCGGCATCCTTACCATCCTTATTTAAATGAAGAGTGAGTGTTGTGCTGTACCAATCACCTACAATAAGATTATAATAATCAACTGAATCCCTAAAGATCGCAGTCTTACTTGCATAACCTACATGCAGCTTTGTTATACCATCACTTGCTGAAGTACCACATGAAGGAAGTTTTATTGTCTGATCAAAGCTGTCGAAATCTTCCTCCTTGTCAATAAGAACTCCATCCTTGTATAAGTATACAAAACTTACAAGATCATCATTCTTGTCCTTATGGTATGCATCTGACTTCAAACCATTATACTGATACTTAAGGGCTACCTCTTCACTATTTCCCTTAGCAGTAAAATCAATTGAATTAGTCACCTGCTTACCACCAACAAGCATTGGTTTTCTTGTACTCTTATTGTATACTACACCCTTCAGAGTGAATTTCTCACCCTTTGTAAGACCATCAAGTGTTACTGTATCTGTCTGATGAACATCCTCTGTAAGCATAGTAGCATGTGTTCCATTCTTGTCATCTAAGAATTTAGTTCTAAGTGAACTAAATGAGAATGACTGCTCAGCACTGTTTAAATCTGTGTGCTTAAACACTATCTTGCCATTGTAGACTGCAAATACGAATGATGTAAGTCTCTTGCCTTTCAGCTTTGTTCCATCAACTACGTAATGTAACTGTACTTCCTGATCAGCTTTGCTTATAGTCTCATTCTGCTTTACTACTACTGGCTTACCATTTAACTCAACTGGCTTATTTGTATCCTTATCGATTGCAATACCATAAAAGTCTACTGAAATTCCTGTTGCAAGGTTCTTACAGAAAATCGTATCAACAACATCCGCATTCTTTGTTGGTGCAATTGTATGATTGTGTGATGTATTATCAACTGCTAAAGTGGATCCTGTTGGGAATGAAATCTGCTGTGACTCTGCATCCTTATCAGTATGCTTTGCTACTACAACTCCATTAAGTTTGATTACCTGCTGAATTGTAATGGTTTTACCTTCAAGATTAAATGACCTTGGATCAATATCAAAAGCAACATTAACCATGTCATTCATCTTCTCTGGCTTGAGAATCTGAGTTCTCTTAAATGCTTTTCCTACCTCTGAAACAATCTTTCCTGTGTCTTCAGATACGCTATCACCTGTGCTGTCACTACTTGTTTCATCAGTAACATAACCGAGATCCTTGAGCATACTCCAATATGGATCTTTCTCGATCTCAGTCTTCTTTATCTCTTCTCCTGTTGCGCTGTCAACAAATGTTGTCTCCAGCTCGTACTCATACTCTGTTGGGAGATTTGAATACTTAACAGAATCGATTATCTGTGTCTTGTCCAGTATTGAATACTGTGTATTTGTGGTTGCATCTATAGCGTTTGTCTCAACTGCTGGTACATAGAATACCTCATTAGGATCAGTACCATCTTCATTGTGAGTAGCTATAACCTCGCCATCGTACTTTAACTCACAAATTACATATAATGATTTGCCAGCATACTTAGTGAGATCAAGACTCTTGAATGGAACGCTTACAGTCTCGTCACCACCCTTAGCAGTGAACTCAACTTCGTTCTCAACCTTGATATTCTCACCATCAGAAACCTTGCCTACTAAAGTAAACTTAGTTCCTGCTACCAAATTATGTAATGTAACTGTGTCTGTAACATCCACTTTCTTATCTGCTGGTGCTACATTAGTCTTAGTGCTATCGACTAAAACTTTTGTCTCGAGATTAACTAAGTTCAGTGTCTGATCAACATTACTTGTCGAAGCGTCCTCTGCAATCCAATTAGCTGGACGTACTGGATATCCATTCTCATCTACGCTAATATCTGAATCAACTGAGCCTCTAACTAAATACTCATAGAATGTAATCTGTGTCACATTAGTACCCTTTGTATTAGCTGTAAACTCAATATCTACAGTCGCTCCTACTCTGTCAGCACCCTGATTATCCTCTGTGCTCTCTGTAGTAAATATTTCATGACCTACTACATACTTTCCACTCGCATCCTTGTATGCCAATCCCGTTGCTGTATCCACTGCTATTGACTGCAGTGTGTACTGAGTTGCTGTGCTGAGATTCTTGATATCTACTGTATCCTTGAACTTGGCAGTCTCACTCGTCTTGGACATCTTGGTAAGAGTATCAACATCAATTGCATTTGAATGCATCTCTGAAGTGTAGAACTCCTCGTTGAGATCTTTGCCATCGTCATTGTGAGTCAGGATTACCTTATTCTTGTAAATGAGTTCTGTTACAATAGAGAGTCTTTTATTTGCAAGCTTGGACAGGTCAAGATCCTTAAATACTACACTTATCCCTTTGTCGTTGCCCTCGGATGTGAAATCAGTTGACTGCACTCCAATAGACTTGCCGTCTACCTTAATTGTACTATTGATAGTAAATGATTCTCCTGCGATAAGACCATGTGTTGTTACTGTATCTGTTACAGTGTTAATTGCTGCCGGTGACTCGTTTGTCTTAGTACTGTTGACTAAAACCTTAGTCTCCAGACTGATAACATTGACTGTCTGTGCCTTATTGCTTACGGATGCGTCCTTTGCCACACAATTTGCTGGCTCTACTGGCTTTCCTGCTGAATCCAAAGATACTGTCTTTGTTACAGAACCTTCAACAAGATACTCATAGAATACTAATTTCCTTGACTTGACATTGCTTGTGTTTACGCCTGTAAATGTGACGCTTGCTGTTGTCTCTGGGAAAACTGTACCCTTCTTAACTGCACCTGTTGTAACTGCAACGTTCTTTGCAACATACTTGCCATCAGCATCCTTGTATGCCTTGCCTGTATTTGCATCTACTGCAACTGACATAAGTGTGTACTTGGTTGATGCTTTCAGATTGGTTGCCTTGATGCTATCCTTGAATGAGGCATTCTTGCCTGCAATGGACATCTTTGTATTTGTGTCTGTTGAAATGGCACTTGAAGTCATCTTTGGTATTGCTGTGTTTGTGTAAGTACCGAAGTCTATTACGGCTCCGTTCTTAGCACTATCTGAAACTGTAATTTTCTGTGCTGGTCCAAGGTCATATACCTGTGTCAGCTTGTACTTCTTACCATCAATTGTTACATACTGACGATGTATCTCTCTGATTGTGTAAGTATCCTTGTACAGTGGTCTTGGCGCTTTGCCGTCTACTGTCTCTTCCTTGATCTCTGCGGCTGCTGTCTTGCCGGATCCCGGTGTTGTAAAGAACACATTTGTTTCTTTGTATGTTGGGTACAGCGTTGTATCAGCCATAGCCTTGGCTAAAGTTGCATCGTTGCCGTTTACATTTGTGTAACCCAGCTTGCTTGAATCGAACTCACCGTTCTTGTCTGTAACTACAACGTGCTGGTCGCCGTTGCTTGCAGTTACAAGGAATGCTACTCCTGCCATTGGATTACCGTATGAGTCAACCTTCTTGAGTTTGAAGTCGTAGCGCTCTTTCTGCTCGTACTGCTTGAAGGCATCTGCTGTAATTTCTGCACCGGCATAAATGGTTTTGCCTCCTGTTACACGAACTGTTATGCTACTTCCAGTGACTTTGGTCTGCTTAACCTTGAAAAATCCCTTATTCTTACCATCAACTACCTTATAACCACTTGGAGCTTTTACCTCTGTGATTCTCATTGCACCATCGTATAATTCATATAACCCTGTTGGGTCAATATCCTTTGGAGCTGTATCACTTGGATAATTCTTATCCCCTGTTACAAGACAAGCTTTACTAAATGCCGCTCTATAATGGCTGCCATCTTTAACAGTCTTTATATACCAAGTGTTAGTTGGTGTGCCTGATGCAGTAGTCTTTCCCTTAAAATATTCCATCTTGAAAATAGCACCAGCAAGTGATGTTTTACCAACCTGTGTACCATCCTCACGAACAGAATCTACCTTATCAATTTCAATATTGACAGGATCTGGTAATTCCTCTGTCTTAAATTTAAGAGTGAACTTTGGCTTGTCTGTCTCAGCTGCTAGCATCATTTCCTGACACCCTAACCAAGCTGGATCATTTGGTTCATAATAGTAAACATCCCAACCACCTGATACGGCAGTTCCGCTTATACTAAAGGTTTTATTAGCATTAGACTTTGGAGTTACTACATAGAAAACATCATTCTTCCTTAAAGTGTGGGTTTTATCATCTGCTGTTAATTTATACCACGTTTTGTTTCGATGTACATAAACCGTACATCCACTTGGAACTTCATAATTGAAATACTGTTCATCACTTTTAGCAGTAACTGTAAGTTTCTCTGAAACAAATACATTCTTTTCTGTGAATGTTCCAAATGTTTTACTATCTACGCAAGTCACAGTAGGCTTAGAATTACTAATAGAAATAGCCTGATCACCTTTAGCTAATGCAACATGATTCTGAGCTGCAGAAGCCCAAGAAGGAGTTATTCCCTTGTTGTCTCTAAGAGAACTGAGATAGTGTTCAGTTTCTGCCAATGCTGCCACTTTCTTGTCTTTTGTATCGGCCGCTGGAACAAGTACATCATAATAGTATGCTACTGCCTTTCGCATAGATACTGTGGCTCCGTTTCCGAGTCTATATTTTACTGGACGAGTGTAATTGTTTTTAGCACTTGGCCCATTAGCTCCCCAATCTACACAAAAAGTACGACTTCCCATATCTCCATCAAGTGAAGGGTTTACATCGCCATTTTCAGCTGTAATATGATAATTACCACAGCCATCTTCCTCTGAACCATAAATATAAACATCTTCAGCAATTTTTGCAGCTTTAGCCATCCTAAACACTGATGCTAAAGTGGCTACTGGCTTCACCTCTGGAATAGAATCTGTTGGTGTTGCTACCTGTGTAGTAGTCTCTGTTTCCTCAGAACTTGCATCTGATGTAGTTGCGACCTGTGTGTCTGGCTCTGTAACTACCTCGGTAGTAACCTCAGTACTAACCTCGCTACTAGCATCTGTTGGCGTTGCGACCTTTTCTGTTGGTCTAAACATATTATTGTCGAGCTTTATTTCCTGGACTCCATCTCCTGCAACAATAGAAAATGAACCCACTGTATTATTGTAATCGTAACCTGTCTTACTGTAATCGTCATTCGATCTGAATAACTTCTCGTCAAGCTGGTAGTAATAAGTATCTTCCTGAAGTTTTGCTATTGCCTTTGATGCATTGGCATTAGCTCTCTCCTCAAGATTCTTGTACACAACTCTATCATCACCACCGTATGACTTTCCATCATAGGAAAGTACGAACTCGGTGATACTCTCGGTGCACGCAGAATCCTTAAATACTTTAATTACTGCACCTGCTAAGTTCCTGTCTTTATCAGAGTCATTCAACTCTTTGTAGACTGTTACATCCCTTGTTACTGGCGTAGCGTCAGTTGGCGTTGCCTCCTCTGCCTTGGCTCTAAATACATCCGCAAGACCTACAAAAAGATCTGTTGTGATACTAAGAACCATAAGAAGTACCATGACTAAAGCTACTACTGTTACTTTAACTTTGTCCTTAAACATGATTTACCTCCCTTAAAACTTTTCTTTGTAGTTACTTTCTTGTTGCTCCTTTCTGCAACATTCATTCTTCTTCCTGCTCCTTTCCTCGTTATTTTCTTGTTTTCAGCTCGACATTGTGTTTGAAAAGACATTGCTTTCAAACGCAAAAATAGGAGCCGGACTTAACCGACTCCTACCTGTCTTGTTTTAAGGGAAACCCAGAACTACTGGGTGAAAAGCTCTAGCAAGTGTTACCCTGCTAGAGCCAATTTATTTTTAAAGTATTCATATCAATACTATACTGGAAATCGTGTAATCTTTTTCTGTATAGATTTCTCGTATCTTAAATCAATTGTTATATCTATAATACTCTTCAACAAACTCTCTATCACTGGTAACCTTTTTACCAGTTTCAGTTATAATAGCCTCAAACCTATCTGGAAACTTCATACAATTATGCAACATTATATGAACATCCTGCATAAACGATAACTTTACAATCCACTCTGCACAATCATCACCGCACCGAGTAGCATATATTATTCTATCTGGCCTCATTCGCATAAGAATCAAAGCTTTGACACCAGTTGATAATCGTTCTGGTGCTATGCCACCTAGTACAGATGATTCAATATACTCTCCAGCAATTACCTTAGATTTATCTACAGCTTCTATAACTTCGCGAACGAAGGAGTCTGCGAACCATTCTGGTCTTTTGGTTAAATTGAAGACACCACTAACGTCCGTAATACAATTATTATTGAATTCACCTAATGAAATATATAACATAATAGTAATACCTCCATTACACAATATCATATCATACTGTGCTAAAAAACTCTAGCAAGTTTGACCCTGCTAGAGCCTGATGTGCAATACCATTTTATTGATACTATACTTAAACTATAGTACAATGAGAGAAACTACTGAAAGGAGGTAATGCAACATGCAAAAACCAAACTTAAAGGCAGTTTTGAATCTATTCCGAGGTCGAGCCGAATTGTAGTTATACATTAGCTTTGGCGTAATGCCCTTCCTCAACGTATAAATTCTAGAAACTATACGCAAATATGTTATGCTTCGCCTCTGGATTTTAAGTATAGAACTTCGTCAAATTAGTTGGTAACAATAATTAACTCCAACAATCACTGACCAAGATTACTATGAACAAAGCAAACAAGACATACATATGGAATAGCCCCAAAGCATCAAGTGGCCACTTGATGCTTTTTATTCTGCCTAAAAACTCTAGCAAGTGTTACCCTGCTAGAGCCTAGTAACCAAGACCAGTTCTGCTGGTCTTTTTATTTGCACTAAAAAGAGGTAGTCCCGATTAAAGGACTACCTCTTGTTTATGTAATTCTTCACCTACTAACTTGTATAATGGAAGTTCCATTACTAAAGCAAGTGAAGATGCATACCTATAATCTCTATTTGATGCGTTCTTCACTAATACAGCAATAGGCTCTGCTTCAGACTTCAGAACAATAGTTCCACCAAACCTATTAGCATTAGCTGCGAACTGATCAAACATACTGAAGATACCATCCTTACCGGTATAAAATTGCAAACCAACCATACCTCTGATATCAAATAAAATATCTTGTAAACTACCTTCTTCTACCTTAGTTAAGTTGTATGATGGATCTTTTGTATCCATGCAGACTAAAGATGAAGGATCTGTCTTGTATGCTATTGCAATACTTCGATTATTATACCAACCAAATTCCTTCTTGAACAATGAAGTTGTAAAAACATTACATGTTCTCAGAGAATACCACGAAGGATCTATGGCTCTGACAATTAACTTAGGATCAGCAATCACATCATCCGGATGATAACTATCTATCACTGACAGATGTTCATTCCAATCAGAAACAATTAGTCTCTTAATGACTCGTTCGACTTCAAATACATCTCTACTACCTTCGATCAATTTGCTGAAGGCCTCTTCATTTGTGCTGTTATCATCAATGCTAGAAATGCGCTCGTGTCCTCTATATAATTGATTAAGTAATCTATCTATATCCTCAGAACTACGCAAAGAATCTACATTAAAGCAGTATAATCTATCTGCGTAATTCTCTTTCAGATAATGCAATGTGTTCTCTAAAGAATTATAGCATGAATTTAATCTACACTCACACTTCTTACCAACACTACTCTGTTTACCAAGATACTTGACAATACCTCGTTCAAAACTATCCACCATTAATTTACCAACAGTATACTCTAAATAATTCATAATAACCTCCTATTTAGAGTATAGGTCTCCTTTCTACGAAAGTAAAGCGGCATACTAAATAACTGCTCCTGCACACATCGTGTATTCCAACTATTGATAACAGAACCTAGCTTCTGTACAATAGTAAAAAGTTGTGAAGGGAGGTAATGCACACATGTGTATAAAAATCTTAGAAGCGATTTTTCTTTATCCCGAGGACGAAGCTCACTGTAATTATACATAGCTTTTGGAGAGACAAAATCCCGTCCCACCAGTTAAATTCTAGGCATTAACTGGATTGTGCTAAACTCTCTGTTACGTTTCAACTTAACTCGCTATGTCATTTGACCAATAATGATAAACATCAAATACCACTAGCACACTTAAAGTTGATATAGTTAAGACTGAATAACACAGGGATAACTTAAAAGAGATGGTGCGCACCATCTCCTTTGCTGGATAAACCAGCGAAAAACTCTAGCAAGTGTTACCCTGCTAGAGCCTGATGCATTAACTTTTTGTAAGTTGTTTTGTTCCTGTACACACTATATAATGTTTATAGTACCAACAACACACACAACATAATGTGGAAGGATCAATATGCTTACAATAGATAGAAATTTACCATTAACATTTAACAAAACTTCTCTCGAAATCAATGAGCAAATAAATAGCTATACTTACCTAAAGTATGAACTTGGAAAAGAAGAAGCACTAGTACACTTTCTGAATTTGCGCAAGTTTGAACGCTTACATCACTGCTGCGAGGATATAGAATTCAAAAACAACACCTCCCAAGTACTGTTTCGCGTTCTTATGCCCATCATTCATAACAATAATGCTTACGTTAACTGCGAAAGTTTGATTGATACAGTCGAATCTTCTCACTACACCAAATGCTATGCCCAATCTCGTGAAGAAATGCTACGTGACGCCTTAGATTTGCAATACCCTAGCAATACCTTCTTAAAGAAGATTCTTGCAGTTCTTCGAGTTGAATACACCAATAATTCAGTCGAACGACAGTTATTAACGCTGCTAATAACTCTTTGGTATACACTTAACATCTTTAGCTATCCTTGTTGTCAAAAAGGTTACTCAAACTTAATGGATCATTATAGAACATTTTGCATTCCGACTGGATTCAGCCAGTACGAACTTATGTCTGATCCTATCATAAGTCGCATAAGTAATCTATCTACATTAATTAATGCAAAGCTGGATAAACCAGCGAAAAGTGCTAGCAGCTTTGACACTGCTAGCGCCTGATGTGCAAACATTAACTTTTATAAGTTGAACCAACCAAAGACACATGTTATAGCATACGTCAAAAAGCATACTACATATGGTGCCTAAGAAAGAAGGTTATTATCATGTTTTATTTCTATAATGTAATTGAAGAATAAAGTGAATTTCCACCTTTTGAGCGTGGTTATTCATACCAAAAAACGGACTGCCCAGATAATTGTGAAAATCTGAGCAGACGTTAATTAAAGAATCCTAGTTCTTTAATTAAAACACGGCGGATTCGATGTAACAGTCGTTTCTGCTTTTAACCGAATCTCAAGCATGATGATAACCAAGACCAGTTTTTACTGGTCTTTTTGTTTACACAGAAAAGAGGTAGTCCCGATTAAAGGACTACCTCCTGTTTTTATTGTTTTTTTTATTTTGTAGCACCACAGGTAGAACACTTCTGACCCACTACCTTGGTAACTTCTTTGGTTGTGTACTCTGCATCGTGATGTATTGTTTTGTATGCGCCTACCCAGCTAGCACCCTCATATAACCACTTATGAAAATCCTCATCGTAGTACTTCTCTCCACAATCATTTATATGAAACTGACCAACATCCTCAGCCCAGGCGCCACAGTATGAACACTTGTACCTGACAACCTGCTCGTCCCAGGCATCCTTTACCTTAACGTTTTCAGTTACTGTCTCAGTAACATCCTCCCAAGTGTGCTGATGCTGTGTTGTAGGAGCTTCTGTTGGTGCCTCAGTTGGTGCCTGAGTAGGAGCTTCTGTTACTGGAACTGGTGCCTCCGTTGCTGGAGCTGGTGCTTCTGTTGGGTTATTCCAATCACCATTACCTGAGTTATCTGATGGAGCTTGTGTTGTTTTCTCTGTAGTTGCCTTTGTGTTGCTGTCATTCTTAGACTCTGTTGTGATACCACCGCTTACACTGGCTACCTTCTTAGCCTTCTTTGTCGTAGTCTTCTTGACCTTTTCTGTAGTAGCTTTCTCTGTGGTAGCCTTTGTTGTTGCTTTGGCTAAAGTGGTAGCCTCGGTTGTAAGCTTATTTGTGAAAGCCTTCTTATCTCCACTACCTGAAGCACTACCCTTTGTGCTACGGAACACTCCGAGGGCTACGCCTGATCCTATCACTACTAACAGCAGAATCACTACTGCAATCACAATTACTGCGATCTTCTTTTTCTTGTTGTCGTTGTTCTTCATAATACTCCTCCTTCTTGTGACTTTTTTCAGTCACTACTTCTTAATCATTAGATAATTATATATAAGGATTAAAAAGCCTCATTTAGGTTTTTGTTGACAAGGGCTTGTGTTGCTTTTCAGTATCATTTCCTTGATTTGAGAACTTGATAGAGTCAAAGTAACCTAAATAGCTATACCATGTTTTCTTCTAATACGTAGTGTATCACGTTGAAGAGGAGAGGACAACCATTCATTATTTTCTTGTTTTCAGCTCGACATTGTGCTTGAGAGGACATCACCTTCAAACATAAAATAGGAGTCTCAACTAAGAGACTCCTATCTGTCTCGTTTTAAGGGCATGTATACCTCTATACTATGACCTAGTACAAATCGTAGCAGGTTCATTTCTAAACATCCATAAAGCTATCCATGGTAATAGTATCACTGTCTCTATTGTCATTTTCTTTACTAGCCTTGCTTAGTGCTGAGTCGACTGTACCAGCGATAATATCTTTTACTTCACTTTCTTTTATACCAAGCTTTTCGCTGATTTCTTTCTCAGAAAGATGCATTTCGTTATAATACAGTTCCACTTTTCCTTTTATAATGCCTTTTTCAATACCTTTTTCAATACCTTTTTCAATACCTTTTTCAATGCCCTTTTCAATACCTCTTTCTTCTATTCCTTCGCTCAGATTGCACATAACGTTCATCTCCTCTCTAAAATATTCAGTTGTGGGTATGTCGTATTCATCTTCAAGTATCGTAAGCTTTTCCTGTTTGCCGAGCTCACTGGACAGCAGCGCAGCGATAAGTCGATGCAATTCGTACTTTTTATCATACTTAGGAATTTTATTTGTAATTCCTATCATCACAATGTTGACTAAATCCAAATTGCCCTTCCAGTCATAAGACTCTATTACATCTTCCTTTGTGAGGTGGAAATGACTTAGACTGTTATTTTCCATATTCATGCAGATCCAGATGGTAAATACCTGTTTTATGTCATCATAATTGGAATTCACAAAGTCTCTTTCCTTCTGTGATGATATGAGCCTGCTTACATAAAAGATTGCACGATTTAATATCTTATATTTTGTTGGCTCACTCTTCTGGGCCTCAATATTGATAATAATTTTTGAAAGTCCGTTCCTCATACGAACATAAAATAGTATATCAAACCTTATCAAACCTTCATTAATCTCTGAGCTTTCCGTATTCAGCCCCACAATACGCTGTCCATTTTCCTGCATCCTCTCGGCGTTTGTAAGTCCCGGATCTATAGGAACAACCCCAATGATTGGTTCTCCCTCGATGTATTTTGCAACATCTTCAGGCTTCATTCCTTTAAATTCATTAACTGTTTTCACAAGTATATGTGCTAAAATAATTTTCTGAGACAGAATTCTCTTAACACAATCATCATACTGTGCCTTATACCCAACAGCATTCACAGTATTATTTGTTTCTGTATTCAAACTAACATCTCTCCTTTGTGCCTGTGACTCTAAATCTTTTCATAGGTACCCACCTTACTAATATTATATGTGGGAAACCATGCAGTTTCAAGTTATTCTTTGGCGAGGAACCCGCTATTTTTTTTGAAACTCAGCTATATTATTTAATATTTGATTTTTTATTTTCTCTTCTTTCTGCAAACGCTCCTGCTCTTTTCTTGCTCATCCAATGGTTTCCTTAATAGCCACAAAACTTTCTCCTAAAATCAGCATATACCATTGGGACCACTAGTGCCTGATCCTATGAACAACATTTGACTTTTATATGAGCATTACACTTCAAACAGCTGTTAAAATAACATGGTGCTACCATGACTAAAGCTGTTACTATTTGTTTGGTGAAATACTGTTCCCAAGCACAAAAATAGGAGCCTCAATTAAGAGACTCGTACCTGTCTTGTTTTTATATGATCTATAGCGGTTTCTTCTGATTTATAATATTTAAATTCCACTATCATTGCAGGTTTTGAACTGTTTCCCGAAAGCGGAATAAACGCCAGATCCGCAAAGCCTTTTCCTGATGACAGTATCACAACTTTTATTCAAAATTATTGTTATTGTATGTCCATTACTAATTAAACCATCTCATTACGCAACCACACATAATCGTTAATCAAGTCAATAATAAGTTCGTAGCTGCTACTTAATTGTTTTCTATGTTCTTTACCAAGCTGAACTAGATGGTCAAAATCAGTGCCTAGAGTATCTGCAATAGCTCTAATTTTTGTAGGAGCAACGCACACGTCCCCATAACAAATTCGATCAATATCCCTTGCGCTGTACTCACCAACTGACCTTGGTGTTCCCAAGTATTGTAATAATCCTAAACCAAAATCTGTTAACATTGCAACCTCCATTAAGTAAAAATGGGCAGTGATAACACACTGCCCTGGCCTGTATAGCCATAGTTGTTAAGGAGCTCGGCACTCCAAAAAGTAGCAGTAACTTTGACACCACTACTACCTATTAAAGTACGCCAGTAGAAACACTACTGGCGTAAGAAAGGTACCCTGGCTATAACTCAAGCAAAAATAGCCAGACAATGGTAACAGTCTGAGGGGATATGCCTGTTACCGAATAATGTTAGCAGCTTTGACACTGCTAACACCGAAGGTTAAAAAACGCCAACATCTTGGCGAAATGAAAATTGGCAGTACTGCCAAAAAGCGTTGATAGCTGTGACACTATCAACGCCTGGGAAGGTGCATACTGAAGAAAGTATTAGCACCGGTGGTACGTACCACCTAACTATTTTGGCAGTTTACTACTGCCAACATCCTAGCAATACCTAGTACCATACTACAAACCAGGCTTGCCAAATAACGCTGGTAGCTTTTACACTACCAGCACCAAGGAGTATTGTGGAAAAATCCACAACAGGTGTCAACGACAACACCGAAAAGTATTAGTAGCTTTGACACTACTAATACCTACACTCAGAGGAGCAAGTTTTATCATTTCTTAGCTCTATTTATAGATAACATAATTTTAATGCATTTTAGGTTTTTCACTCCAAGGTCGGACATGAAAACATAGCCATATCTGCTAAAGAATCCAGTGAATGTGGTGCTGCAATTGCATACATTGTACTGTTTACATTTTCACCAACTGGAACATCATTCACAAATCCTATGCCATACCCCAACACTTCTCCAGCATTATTCAATAACAAAACCTTCAATGAGGTGTAACTGCATCCAGTGGAAGACTCATAACTGTAATTTATGCTGACATTATCACCATAATCACTGCTGCTTGTACCGTCAGTAGTAACAGTTGCATTAACGCTCCAATCTGCTGCAGTCAAGTATGCATCAGAAATGCTGCAATCCTCTAAAGAAATGCTTGCTACATCTGTACTATCACATTCTGTATAATTTATAGTAGTACCACCTACAGCTAGACATGGCTCTAGCAATGCTATTGAATCTGATAAACTATTTGTATCACCCTTAATATGTGCACTACCAGTAAATGAAACACTTTTACTACCTAAATTGGTTATGGCAACAACTATACCATCTGGTGTAATTGCAGTACTAGCAACTAGAGTGTGATCGCTGCCTTCAACATAAAACTCGTGATCCCATTTTACCATGCTGTAGTTAGTACCAAGTGAGCTCAACTTCTCTGCTGTATCAGAATCTATTACCTCACCATAAGTCGAATAGTCCGAACTCGTAGTGTCATCAGCACTATTTGTATCAGGCTCTATAGTAGTACTATCTTCAGTACTAGACTGTTCGGTAACTATCTCTGCATGAGAGGTAGGCTCATCGCTTACACCTCTGTATTCATCAACATCTGATGAACTATCTGCTAAAGGCTTACCGCTAAATGCAATAAGACTTAAATCCTTTGCTGCTGCAGTCTCAATAATAACTCCGCAGTCTAAACCGACATTAGCAAGATATGTACAATAATAATCATTATCAGGTCGTTTCAAATACTCAGTATCATTATATACGTATGTAGACTCTCCACAGGACACTGTGTAATCTTTGAAGTAGTCTTTATCTACGCAAGTTGCATCGAGAACACAATCCCCACTCTTACTGTTAATCTTAAAACCTGCTGGTGTTTCAACTAACTCAAAAGAAGCACCATCTGTTGTATCGACATAAACTGTCGTTGAACCATAATCACCAACTGTGAACTGATAACTCTTCATTGTATGAATCTTACCAGATGTTATTGGATCTGTGAAAACATCTGAATAGTCACCTGACTCACCTGAAGTTCCTATTGAAAAACCACATCCTGTTAAACTAAGAGTAAGCGCTACTCCCACAAATACTGTTAATAACTTCTTTATCTTCATAACAACCTCCTAATTATATGCACTAAGATCTACGTCAAACTCAGAGCACCCAACAGGCTGCTTTGATCTTTTTATACCATAATCTTCCCACCAAGCCTTGGTAACTACTGTGCAATCACCAATTATTTCTGGATTATTCAAGTACAACTCTAAGTCCATGAAATCATTTTCTCTTTTGAGTATCTCCACTGAAATACCTACTATATCGCTCTTCCTCATAATACAGTTTGTACCCCTGTAATCATCATCAGGATTGTGATATTTCTGAACCCTGGCCAGTATAGTTGAGAAAATAAAGTCCTTTGCAAACTTACATTCATCGTGAAGAATAGCAAAAGACTCCTTGTCATTTATAACAGTTCCACTTTTTAAATGAAACTCTATACGAGTACTATAAAGATTAAAACTATCCCGGACACCCTCATAGTATTTTCTTAAAGCGTTTAAACAAACCTTAGCCTGTCCATCCAACTCCTTAACTTCGTAATCATCAAAAACTTTCATATCTTTCATAACAATACCTCCTCCGTATTACCAAACTTTACTGTATAAGGATAATGCTGTTATTTTATCCTTTACATAATCAGTGTACCCATAAATAGTTTTCACATGATAAAATTCACCTGACTTTGTTATAACCATCACCAACTCTGGGTCTTCCATTATACTGGTGTTAATATGAAATGGAAGTAGCCACATTGCTTTACCACATTTAGCTGAATAGAGCAACTTAACATAAGAACGATCATGCTGTAACATTCTTAACCCCATCATCAATTCATTCCTAAGTTTACTTGTTATATCAACACTAGAAACCGACTGCAGGTTCTCTGGAAATCTTGATCTACGCTCTTCTATCATATGACACAGATCTTTAGTATCTAAATCAAAATCCTCTATAGACGGACAGAAGCCTTTAACATCCTCATCTATAAAACTGATAGGACTGATACCTCTTATAGCCTGATCTTTAGTAAACTCATTTGACATAAAATCGGCTTTTGATCTTATAAGTTTTTCTGGCTTGTAGTTTCCATATTCTGAAAACTTACCGCTAAGATTCATACGATACAATACCAAGAAATCATTTCCAAACTTGTCCATAATGCCAGTGTTAACTATGGCATCCTTGTACTTGTTCAAAACATAGTACCGATCTTCTTCTCTATCAATCAGCTGAGCTAACCTTATACCTATAGTCTTCAAATACCTATCTAATCCCTTTTCAGTTTTCCAATTAGGGACTAAAAGATTGTTGAATACCTCTGCTGTTATGGCAGTCTTCTCCCAAATATATCCAGACTGCTTTGTCTCCTTGTTAGTGTTATCGAATAAGTTCATCTTTTCCATTTTATCTACGTCCGATGGAGCGTCAAATAAACTCATGGTCTCTAAATGACTATGCTCAGTAGTCCTGTTTACTATCTGATTTTTTACGCTTTCAAATACATCAGAACATACTGGATTTGTAGACCATCTACCATTTAAATGAGGCTGTGTTCTTTTCTCTATCTTCCTATCATACTTCTCCTGAAACCTTTCCATATTCTCAAATATTACTTTTCGATTGCTAGCAAAGAACTTAGCTGCGTTATTGAATAATCTGTAGTAATCGCCTACCCAGCTACCAACAAATGTACCACTGTACTCATTCTTGAGTAGAGAAATAAATATTGTTCTATTTCTCTGACTAACATAACCAGTATCTAACCATAAGTACACAGCAGCTTTGTCTCCTTCTGACTTTCCCTGCATCTTCTGATCAAAGTAAAATTTAGCTGTTACTTCATTTTTAATAAAATTCACCATGCTATTTATATCAAAAGTTTCAGGACCTATCAGCTCCTGCATTCTGCTTATCACTTCGTCTATATCATCTATTATTATATTTTCAGTTATTTTTAACGCCATAATTCACCTCGTAAATAAAGAGTGCAGTTTAGCACTGCAATGTCATTAAGTTAAGCACTTGACAGTAAAATCAAAAGACAGCCACATTCCAATTAACGGAAAAGTGGCTGTCTTTTTTCTTAAATCTTGCCTGTCTTATTGTACTTATTGATATATTCCTCTAATGCTTTTTCGACTGTAGCCGTCTTAGAAAGCTTCGTATCAGCAATGAACTTTTCCAGTTTGTCTGATACAGACTTATCAATTTTACAATTCAGATTCTTGTATTCTTTTCTTGACATAGTTATCGCTCCTATTCATTATTCACTTTTTAACCATTGTGTATATCAAAAAATACATCGAGTGATTCTAATGGGTATAAGTCTGTATCTTTTAAACTGAAATAATCGTCCGAGTAATCCCAATCTAAGAAACTGCTGATATGATACGATTTGATACCCTTTCGCTCCGCTTCCCTTAAAAATGCAAGTACATCATCCACATAAACAACATCTTTTAAGTCAATTCGATGTCCTGCACAGTATTCAACAATACTATCAGCTTTCGAGATATTTTCAAAAGTAAGTATTCTATCTTGTTGTCTAATAATTGGAAAATGCTTATCCAGCCACAATTGTTTATCATCCATTTCCTGCTGAACTTGACAATGACTCATGATGAAATTTCTTCTTGATCCACAAGAATAAACAACTTTTATCATATGCTGAGATGGTTTTCTTGTTAAGAAAATATGTTCACTAATTTCTTTTAAACTCATACCATTGTTCGTTCCATCTGGGTCTGAAACATGGTCATTAAAACGATAAGGTGCTAAAGTTCCATCAATATCCCAAAAAACATATTTACCTTCTAAATCACTTTTTCTAATACTTCCAGTTTCCATATCTTATTCTTCCTTTCACAGTTTAATCTCTCAAACAGTCATCACTATAGACTGTATAAAATTCGTAATGTTCTTTCTTCCAATATAAATCATCTATAATATCAGACAGATATTGGTTCTGATTTAATGTAAAAAATGATAACTGATGATGTCTGTTAATAAAATCAAGGCTTGTTCGTTCATCATAAATTTCTTCTATATGTTTTAACCATTTTGAAAAATCTTTGATATGAGAATTATCTCTAAGAGCAAATCTGCTTTTGTAATTTTTGTGCTGTCTTAACTAAATAGATATTTAGTCGGCTCCAATATCATTTTACATGTCAAGACCTGTGTATGGTCTTAACTTAATGACATTGTTAGCACTGCACCTACTTACTTTCTTATCTTCCATACTATCCTTTCCTTTCTAACCTAAGGGAGAGACCCCCTCAGCTATCTTCTTTGAATCAGCTGGCAATATGATACCAGCATCTGTCACACTGAAATAACAAATTTCCGAATTTGTCTCCTGTTCAGAGTGGCCACTACTGTCTATTCTACGTAAACAAAAACGATACCCCCTTTCATCATAATGATCTTCTATAAGAACATCACACAGTGCTCCAAGTACACTGCGTAATGTACTATTCCAATATACATCATGCCAATATAAGCATAATCTATCCTTATACCTATAAATTGTTGGGTGTAATGATAATCGCTTACATCTTTCTAAAAAGATCTCATAAGCCTTATGCTCACACTCAATTGCTAATTCACTCTTTACCTCATCATTTATCGTAAAAAACACCTCCCGAAAAACTGTGATCCTGCATCATCGTATGTAGTTTTACAAATCCCTTAAGTAACGCTCGCATCTTCTCTTCATTTTGTTGCTGGATCTTTCTATTCTGCTCATCAATATCTTTCTTTTGATCTTCAGATAATGAATTCCACCACTGCTGATACAGCCAGTTGTTATACTCTTCTATTCGATTAACGCCATTGATACAATACCAATGGCGTCTCTTTGCTTCTGCCCACCAAGCCATACAAGCACCTCACTTCTTAAAGAAATCTGTTCTACCAAAAACTAACAATCTATCGGTGATAACATGACGCTTACCATCCTTAATATAGTAATACGTATTATCTACAACACCATAGTTAGAAACATCCTTGATTATCTCTTCCCTTGGATGCAGTTCATCATAGCAAACAAGCAAATCAAACTTTCCTACAGGAGCAAAACTAGCGCGAACCTCCATAAGTGCTTTACCTAAAAGATTCTGCCCTGTAATATTCTTGCACTTAGGACAACTACAATCTCCCCAAGTATTATCATGCCAACCAGTAGTGTTCTCTAACAGCTGTTCTTCCCCTGTAAGCATAAGCCAATTAAGTAACTGCACATTCTGGCTAAACTTTGCTGTAAGAACATCCACCATTATAGAATACTTTACAGACTCCCAATCTGGTCGTAATGTAACTTTTCTTCCAGCTCTTTTAGACTCTGCTGGAGTCATAAACTGAAAGGTCTTACGTACTTCTTCGTCTAAAGTCTTCTGAGCCTGCCAAGCCGCCTCGGAACTTTTGTAAATAAGACCCTTATACTTAATATCACACCTGTAAAAGTTACTCATCCAACCATAATCATTTTTAGCTCCACTGAACTGAATCATAAAATACCTCCTGTATTTAAAAAGAGAGATTAGCTTTTACACTAACCTCTCAACCATTGTATTATTTAATAATAATGCTATTTTTACACTTTTACGGTTTAATAACCATAACTATAGATACGCCAATTCTATATTATTTACGCTCTACTCAAAGTAATTCATGTTCACAGTCGTAAACCCAAAGGCATCGCCGATAACTGCCCAATCCTCTCTATGAAACTCAGAGAACATACGTAGTTCCTCTATAAGTTCATTCCTCATAAATTTTGCAACCTCTGAATTTGCAGTTTGGTATGACCCACTAAAAATAGTGCTACTGTATGCAGTAAGATCATTCATTATTATACAGTACATCTTCTGTATTTCCTGCTCGGTAGCGGTGTCTAACAATGCTGCATAACCATATCTGGCATCCATCATTATCCTCCAATCTGCAAACATTAAACCAGCTTTCTCATAAAATGCTTTACTAAACATTTCAAGAGCCTCTGCATCATTGATCAACAAATGAACTTCATTTGTAAACTCTGCTTCTTTAGCCATAATATTGAAAAACGTTCTCAATGGATTCTTAAACACAGAGTCATCTACCTCGAGTTCAGTTCGCAAATCGACTAATGCTCTTAATTCATCACGAGAAGCCTTTCTCTTATTGTCATGTGAAGACCTCAAAAACTCACAAAACCTAGCAGATAAACTCAGCACATCTATTTCATTGTAGCACTCAAATACGTTCATACTTCCTCCTAAAATAAATTCATTTCATCATCCTTACTAACTTCATTATCGGATAAAATAAGCTTTGACAAGATATCCACATCGCTTGCTGTCAAACCCGGAATGGACTCTTTTACCCTCATAGCTAATAAAGTAAGTACTCTAACGTTTAAACTATAATTTGCCTTATTGATGCTTTCTTGAAACATAAAGACATTCCGTTTTCTAATGGTCTTTACAATCTTCTCCCACAATTCAATACAAAAACCAGCATCGCTACTTCTAACTATTTTCAACTGCTCTGCATATAATTTAGCCATAACATCACGTAAACCATAATAAGACCACATATACTCTGTCATAAATTCAGCTAAGAAACTACCTTTCACATTCTCAAAACTGTATTTATGGCCAAGCAGACGTTCTATTCTTGGATTTATTGTTATATCGCTCATGTATTCTTCAATAACATCACCTATGGAAGTACGCACTATTTCAGATAACCGATCTTCACCATCATTATTTCCAACAAAAATAGTATCAAGCATTTCCCATAGCTCTACATCATTAAACTTCTCGAATCGTAAATTATCGTCCAAAGCTAATGATGCTTTCCCTGTAACAGCTCTTAAATTAACCGTTATATCTTTATTAAAAATCAACATATAATCTACCTCCAATTTACAAGTAGGGAGTTTTGATAGCTCCTACTGTTTTATCTCAGCATCTGAATTGTATGCTCTAGAGATTTCTATATCTCAGAACATTTGTAGTAGCAACATAAATAATCTTTTCATACGACATACCATTCTTCAAGCAACACTTAATATAAGACGGATGCCAACCAATCAATTCGCTTAAGTCAATATTATTATACCACCGATACTCTATGCCATTTACAATACAAGATAACTCTGCATCATTAACAGATTCCTGAATTATTTCTCTGTATGACAGATTCTTGTATGCTCTTAAATATTTCACATAAGTACTTGGCTTTTTAAGTTGCCTACTTAAATCTGCATCACTTTTCCAAGAATAAAATTTTCCACTTACGTAACAACTGTTCATAAAAACACCTCCAATTTAAAAAAGAGAGGAAACCTCTCTAACAATAAGTTATAAATTAGTTGTGTTGTTTACCCCATAATAGCACCTCCACTCTTTAAGTCTTTACACCTAGCTATAATTGTAAAAACCTAAAGGAAAGGTATTTAAAACAAGCCCATATTAAGCATCTACCATTAACCTATTGACACCTCGTCCTTGATATGTAGATGCGCTTCACTTATGAAATCTTTCGCCATTCCGTATGAAATGTTATTTTCTATACAATAATCTTTTATATCTGAAGTTGTACACCCTCGTAGCATTAACTTATATAAATCCTCTTTTTGTTCATTATATAACTCTCGCACTAGCATAACCCCCAATCAAATTAAGGAGGGGCAAAAGACTCCTCCTACTAACATGTGTGATTCTCTCTGAAATCGCACTACATTCTTCCTGTTGATCCAAAACCACCTTCACCACGTTCTGAGTCACTTAATTCAACTGCATCTTCAAAAGTCGCCTTTAAGTATGGTACAATCACCAACTGCGCGATACGCTCGTTCACCTCAATTATCTGTAACTGACTACCACTATTATGTAAAGCAACTTTTATTTCTCCGCGATAATCTGAATCTATAACCCCAACTTTATTTGCAGGAGCCAAATCTCTTTTTACTGCCATGCTGCTTCTAGCGACCAAGAGACCTACATACCCCTTTGGTATCTCCATACTAATGCCGGTGGAAATCAACTTAGTTTCTCCAGGTGCTATCAAAACAACACCATCCTCCCCAGCATATAAATCAGCTCCAGCTGAATCATCTGTCCCGTATGTTGGTGTCATTGCCCAACTGTCTTTCTTTTTAATTTTTAAATTCATATGTACCTCCTATACTTAACCAAAACAAATAAATCCTCCAGGATATAACCTAAAGAACTCCACACATTTTCTATGCTGATCCTCAGTTAGCTCGAAATAACGCTTACGTAAAAACCTACGCAGCTCACGCATACTATGTATCTCTCTTCTTGAATAATTCTTTACCCGAAATACATCATGAAATCTGCACAGATCCTTAAACAAATCATTAGCCTCTTCATAAGCTAATTTACGTATAGCTATCAACTCTTTTTCAGTGGCCGGCTTATAAAACCATGTGTGACATCCCACAATCATCACCTCCACAAAAAATGACAGTAGTTTATTAAACTACTGTCACCACACAAAACCTATTGTCTTCTATCTGACCTTACTCAAACATTGTCATATACTTAGAAAACTCATTACGATCAAAACACTCTGATGGCTTTTTTAATGCTGCGCCTGTTTTGCAATTAATAACTTCATATACAAGATCGCCTCTGATTTTAGTTTTCTTACCATCAATATCAAGAACAACGTAACCAACATTATCGTCATTATGCTCAGGATTACCATTTTTATGCCTAACATACTTGCCCACATATTTGGTAAAACCATCCTCAGGTGTGTGGATCTCAATTTCATCACCCTTGATCAATGCGTCAAAACACTCTGTGCTGATAGGACCAAATTTATGCTGCAAATACTGTCCTCTTGGTGTTACGAAGTGATCATCACGATAATGTTTATAAGTCTTCTCTCCCAAAAGTGAGGCAGCCTCATGCACATAACCCCATGCTAAAATACGTTCAGCCTCCCCCAATTTGTCAAGTGGTGAAAACTCGAAACCTCGCTCCTGTAGATAATTTACTATCTGTAAATCTTTCTTATAATTCATAGCATATCCATACATCAAGAAATCCTCAGGACCTACAACAAAAGAAAGTAATGCAATCTTCTGTAAATCTTCTAAAGGTCTACCCTTTAGAATAGCTGCACCGATTGCATACTGCCATTCATTACCGGAAACATAGTAAAAATTCTTACCATCTTCTGTTGTTAAAAAATCTATAAATGCTTGAATTTTACTTGTAAAATCCTGCACATCTAAACATACAAAATTCTTGCTGTCTTCAATTATCTTCATAATTTACCTCCTAAAACCTGCTAATCTGCAATTTATCACTAGCATAAATAATAATCTTTTATAATACTTTATTCCGCTGATAATCTATGCCCAGAGTAGACAGGCTGTAAAGAATTAACCTGCTTTGGTGTATAATATGACACACTTGTCTGCTCTGTGTTGCCTGGCTCTGCAATAAACTCTTTCTTATACTGCTTTTTTAGCTTTGAATCTACATTATCACCTGACACTTTTGCCACCTCGTATGCAGCAAAAGTGATACAATACTGATTGTCTGGTTCAAGTCCCTCATAACTTATATGATCATCTACTGGAGTTCGTGTGCTTTCACCGAGACTTATCTCAACTATATTAGAAGTTGTATTGTCTGTATCAAAAGAATCATCTAAACTCCTCTCGACAATATCTGTAATATCAAAATCTAGACTAACGCCATGCCATTTCAACACTACAAAAACTATAGCTGCTATCACAACCACTATCAAAATAAAAATAATGAACATAAAACCACTAGTCCTTACAAGTGCATCAACTAACTGAGTCTCAAACCTATTATTGTACTCAGTATCTGCGCTGTCATTATTTTCAGACTTATCAAAATCAGCAACAGCTGTGTTAGAGTCTAACCTTTCAGCTTTCCTAGACTTTTCATACTTTTCTAACTCCTTTGTTAAATAATCTTTAGCCATTACTAAAAACCTCCTAAAAGAAATTCATGCTACTTGGATCCAACGGAACAATAATCTCTCGGATACCATACTGCGTAAGCTGTATATTATTATTTCCAACTCGTACATTGAAAAATGGTCTGCTGTAACTATTAAAAATTGCATAAGAATACTCAGTGTAGCCATTAACATCTGTTATAATTTTTATTACAGTACCAGGTTTAAGTATGTTCGTCTCTTGTGCCTGTTCTATCTTTACGGCATTCACACATGTATAAAAAAGCACTGTTGGTGGTAAATACTCAATAGACACATATTTCTTAGTAAGTTCTAAGTCTAAATACTTTGCCATTGAGTAAACATAGTACAAATCCTTAACTCGTCTGCTATCAGTTAACATAGAACCTACAGTGAAGGAAAACCCTTTCTGTAGTAAATGTTCGATGACCTCCAGAGCAAAGTTTTGATTTTCTGTAAATAAATTAATTAAATCATCATGACCTTCTATTAAAACACACAGCTTAGTTAACCTAATGATAATAGCATCATCTACACCTTTTAAAATAGCCTCACCAATACTAGCTCGCAAATAATCATCTTTAATAAGAAGTACCCATCCATACTTAGTGATCAACGTATAGTCCCAGTATGCCTTAATATCTTCTACAAACACCTTGCATTTCTCAGCAGTTGTCATAAGTTAACCTCCTAAACACACTTAACATCAACAATGGAATCTACAGCAATCTTCTTTACAGTACCATCCACCAGAAGTGAGATGAACCCAACTGGATCATAATCATCAAATTCACCACTATAGTGAGTGTAACCATCAGTAAGTGAATCAATCTCAAGATGATCCCCGTACACAATCTTTGTAAAAACTCTAACGTCCTTCAAGTTCTTATAAAGAAAACAGCTACCCATATAGCTAACTCTGTATAGTTGCTCCTTGCACCTTGAAGTAATTTCATCTCTCAGATAGTCAATAACACTCAATACAATTACATCTACAATTTCAGTTGGAAATGTTCTCTCAAAAAACTGCCGTTGTCCCAAACACTCAGCCACTCTCACTGCAAGATCAATATCCTCACGAAAAATCATTGCAATTTTATTACTGGTAATTACTTTAAATAATGAAACTAGCTGATCTGTATTTTCTACAAACTTCTTATCTCGAATTACTTGACCTAATGTAACTCTCAGAACATCGTTTGTTATCTGTCCTGCATCGTCAGACTTCAATACAAAATCCCAATAGGATTTCATATACTCAACATAATCCTCTTTTGCCTGCATACTACCTCCTAGAAGCAATTCATCTCTATAGATCTTGAGGATAATGGAACTATTTCATATACCAGCTCAATTGGAACTCTTCTAAATCTGGACTCACCAACTAAGCAGAAAACAATCTCATTATCTATAAAACGAGTATACTTACAGAAATACTGTGTGAATCCTGATTCTATTGTTCTAATCTTGCAGTAATCCCCCTCCTCAAGTCTTATCAACTTCTGATCACATCTGATAAAATCATTATTATCAGCATGCTTAACCGGCACAACACAAGCATCAAACTTGTAATCAGGGTAAATACGTCGAATGCTATTCGCTACATAAAACTCATCGAGTTTCTTTCGAAAAATTCCCTGCGCTCCATCATTTTTGCTGTTATAGCCACACAACATCATATTATTTGCAACCTTAACTGCCAGTGCATTGTTAGAAGAAAGTACCTTCACAAGCTCAGAATTATGCTGTATTGTATAGTACACACCTACTAAATTCTGGATATCTAGAAGTCTTGCACCACTTAGAATTACAGCACCAATACTATGTTGTAATTCTTCAACTTCAACGTATCTTGCGAGTACTCCACCTGCAGTATCACAAAATTTGTTATACGCTTCTTTAAATTTATCGTTCATACTATTAAACCTCTTTCTACTTATTAATAATGAAAATCAATACCTAATTAGGTACAACACTTACTAGCTAAACGTTCGCATCTCTGATAGTTGCCATACTTCATCACCATCTAAACAACCAATAGGCACTCTTCTGGTTTCATTCCATTTATTATCGAATATTGCATACATAATAAAATCTTCATCATACACAAGCCCCTGAAATACGTACTCTGGAATCCATTTATAATGACATTCTTTACTACAGCACCAAAGTCCTGCAAAGTCACTGGTGTCATTATAAGCAAACCCAAAATAATCTTTTTCATTTTGTACGTACTCTGTTACATCAAGATTCTGTTTTCTCCAATTAGAAAAAGAGTCTAATATTTTAGACTCTAATGTGTTATAAACAGTGAAATCCCACACTGTTAAATATTTAACTATTCTCATATCATGCCTCTCTTACTACCCAAAAAGAAAATCAGCCACATTACCAACAGTAGATGATTTTGCCTTATATAATTCTGAAAAACCACAACTACGGCAACTTATTACGATAAACTTTTTGTTCTGCACATCAAACGCTTTAGCAAATGCACCTCCAGTTGCCTGAAATTGATCCTGTTCAAATGCACTACATCCACATTTAGGACATACCCACTGGTTTCTTGGTCTGCTGTCATCAAATGCATCCATCTTTTTCATAACATACGCCTCCTTAATTCACTCTTTTATAATTATTTAATCCCATCTGAAGCATTGCAACTACATCAGCATTCACTTTTCTAATACGCTCATCATTCAGCATCTCAGATGTTGTTAACCACTTGTAATTGTCCTGCACATCCGGTAATTCTTTCAGCTTACACAAGTATAATGTATGATCATATGGTAAAACTTCTTTACTCTCTTCTGAATACTTGTAATGTACACATCTATATAAATACTTTAAATTACCCGCTGCATCTATACCTAAATCATTCTGTAATACCTTGATTAAATTGGCAACATTACCCCTGGCTATTGTTTTATAGTTAGGAAAGAACCAGCACTTCCAATCTTTATCGTAGTACACAAAAAATTTAGAATCTGAATTTAACTCTCCGTAAGTAATGCAAACTATAGAATATTTCTTTGCAGTCTCTTCTTTAAATAAACCTCCAAGCACATAATCACCTCTTTCATTAATTATAAAAATGCACTGGGCTATTACACCCAATGCACCTGACTGTGACCTAATTATTTTACTTTACTGTAAATTTAATAACTCTTAGATTACCATTGTTATCTCTGGCCCTAACTATATGAGTACCTTTCTTTTTTACTATGTACTTCTTATTAGCCTTAATACTCTTACCGTCTAAAATAGCTACTTTAACTCCAGACTGCTTGTCTACAACAGAAAATGATGCGGACTTTTTGTATACGCCCTTGTTTTTTACACCACTAATAGAAGGTGCTGTCTTGTCATATACAACCTTCACATATGTTATCTTTACTGTATCACCAAAGGTTGTACGTAAAGTGATAATAGTATTCTTCGTTACAGAAACCTTACCTATCTGATAACCCTCTATCTTTTTGCAGTTATTGCAAATCCAATGCCCCCAACTAGAATCTGTATCCTTACGAGGTACATACTGTATCATAGCATCACCGCAATCTGCATCCTCTTTGCAGTATACATTCTGCTTAAATTTTACATCAACTTTCTTAGTCTTTTTGTTGTATGCCCTAGTCACGGTAATAGCGTTTTTGGTAGACATTGCACCAATTGACAATGTAACTGAACCTTTGTAACTTCCACCGTATTTATTATCAAGTACATACTTTACATAATAAGTACCTTTCTTCAGCTGGGCATACTTCTCGTCTGTGCCTAAATCTACCATCTTGTGCACTGGATTTACCATCGATGCATTCTGATAAATATAGCAATCCCAGAAAAGTAATGCACCATCACATTCAAAGCTAGTATTGAATTTCACAATACTATCCTGCTTTAAAGTAAACTTAGTTTTTAAATATTTAACCGACTGGGATTCTGGTACTGTGTAATCAAACTTAATTGATTTACCTGCATACTTGTTAAAATCTGATAAGTGTGTCATGTAAAACACCTTTGCTGTTGGTAATGTAGCTGCCTCTGCGGATACAGCCTGTATCCGCAGAGTGCTACAATAAATGCCATAAAAATGGCTGCAATTCTCTTTTTCATAATAACTCCTGTTCCGGTCACAGTCATTACTATTAAAATAGATTCATTCCTTCTGATTCAGTGTTACTATCCTCATCTGAATACTTCTGTGCAAACAAATTTATGGCATCGCAAACACTGTCCTTGGACACATTCAGTGCCTGACTAAGGTGTTTGGCCAGATCATCTTTGCATACATAATGATTGTTTGCAATCATGTAACATTTGTTTCTATAGGAATCTTTTAAATAGTTTATTACGTCCCTTGCATACTCAAAAGGTAATAGTTTACTCAATTCATCACCATTTAAATAGCAATCATAAAATATATCCTCGGATTTCACTCCTTCCTCGATGCTAAATTGTGCGCCGATTGTAAAACCTTTGGGAAACCTACAATCGTCAAAAATACATAACATCCGATAGTCATTCTTAATGTTACAATCAATATCTAAGCAATAGTCCTCAGGAAATTCGGCTCTGGAAAACATTGAGCCTAGATGCACTGCTTTCTTTGTTGTAAAACAATTAGGGAACTTAAAACCCATTGAAAACCTAAATGCACTAAACATTGTGCTGAAGTCTTCTACATTCGAAGTGTCAAATTTGTCTCCAAGGCTAACTTTATCACCTAGCTTACTGTTGCAAAACATTCCGCTCATGTTTCTTACATTACTAGTATCAAAGCTGTCTCCTAGCTCTATGCCATTGTCAAATATAGCAGAAGAAAACATTCGTTCCATATTAACCACATTCACAGTGTTAAAATTTGGTCCAAGACTCAGAACTGTGTGTGCATGACAGCTCTCGAACATACCTGTCATATCAACTACATTACCTGTGTTAAAATTTGGTCCAAATGAAAAACCTTCAGGTAAAATACAATCTTTAAACATACCAGTCATATCAATAACATCACTGGTGTCAAAACTCTCATGTAGCGAAAATCCCTCTGGCAACTTACACCCGCAAAACATATATCTAGTGTTTACGCATCCCTTTGGCAAGCTGACAGCTTTGTCATTTCCTATATAACACAAGGCATCTTTACAATACTTAGTCTCTACCCTAAATACATCATCATGATAATTGAACTCACCTAATGATCCTTTATAATGTCTTAACATACTTTCACCTCCAAATAAAAAGGGAGTAGTAATTCTACTCCCTAAATAAATTCATCTCCTCATAATCCTCTAATGCAGACTAAAACACAGAATAAATATTACCACCAGTTATTAAGAAAAGTATTCTCTCAATAACTATTCATCTGACTCTCCGATACCTATTTACTAAGTAAAGACTTTAAATAGGACTATACCATACGCTAAACTACTGAAGCAGAAACCTGTAATTCCTCAGAAACTGATTGCATTAAAACTTCAAAATTGCTATCTGATAAAACATTATCTTTAGCTTTCTCTAGGTTTACAAAGTTTTGAAACTATATCTGCTTCATCCCGTCCGCCCAAATAATCTACAATATCAAAACCGCCATATGTACACTCACGAAACATATCGTCTAAACGCCTAGCGTTATAAATTTCAAATTTATCTCCGAGAGTAAAGTTTTTAGGCATTTTACAAAATGCGAACATAGCATACATATCAGTAACACTGCTAGTGTCAAAGTTCTCTCCTAAAGAGAGACCCTCTGGCATGCTACAACGGTAAAACATAGTACGCATATTTATAACCTTGCTTGTATTAAATCTATCTCCAAAAGAAAAACCAGCTGGCAGTTCACAATCTTTAAACATGTAAACCATATTTGTAACCTCGCTAGTATCAAAATTTGGTCCAAGAGAGAAACCTGCCGGTAAGATGCACTCATTAAACATAAGTCTGGTACTTGTACAACCTTTAGGTAAATTAACAGACTTTCCCATTCCACAATAATGAAGATACATTTCCCCAAAAAAATATCGGACTTCAAACTCCTCTGGATCATAATCAAATATGCCTAACTCACCCTCGTAGTGAATTAACTTCTCATCAGCATCAAATAAATTCATTCTATTCATACTTTACCTCCTAAATAAAAGGAGGAGCTGAAATGCTCCTCACTCTCACTAATTTAATTCTTCAACCTAGAGATGATTTCTTCATCATTCTGTGTCTGGAAAAACTCATGAACATCAACGCCATAGTATGTACAACCATCAAATATATGCTGCATACTCACAACCCCATCAGTGCTAAACTGCTCCCCAAGGTTAAAACCTTTGGGCATAACACAGTTATAGAACATAGTACACATATCAGTAACATTACTCGTATCAAAATGATCTCCTAAAGAGAAACCAGCTGGCAGTTTGCAATCCTTAAACATACCACCCATATCAACTACATTACTGGTATCAAACTTATGGCCCAAAGAGAATTTTTCTGTTAGCTTACAACCATAAAACATGTAGCTCATATCAATAACATTACTAGTGTCAAAATTTGCTCCAAGAGAAAAACTCCCTGGTAATTTACATTTTTCAAACATTCCGCGCATATCAATAACAGCACTAGTGTCAAAATGCTCCCCAAGAGAAAAACCAGAAGGTAGTTCACATCCTGCAAACATATATCTAGTATTTATACACCCTTTAGGCAAATCAATCGATTTTTCCTTACCATGATAATGAAGACACTCAAAAGAACCATATTTCTGTATTATAAATTCCTCAGAATCATAATCGAAGGCACCTAACTCACCTTCATAATGCTTTAATGTCTTATCATTAAATAAATTCATTTTATCCATTTTCTAAACATCTCCTTGCACAGCCTGAACTTCTACTTCAGTGATTAAAACATGTCATCTGTATAGGTTACACGTGAAACATCAAAGCTATTTCCAAATGAAAATCCTCCTGGGAACATACAGCTCTTAAACATTCCCTGCATGTCACTAACATTTGCTGTGCAAAAATTATTACCAAGAGAGAAACCTTCCGGTAGCGTGCTGCTGTGAAACATATATCTCATGAGTTCAACCCTTGATGTATCAAAAAGATCGCCAAGGGTAAAACCATTTGGTAATACGCAATCCTGGAACATTACAGACATATTAACAACTCTAGATGTGTCAAAATGGTCACCTAATGTGAACCCTTCCGGTAATGTACTACCTTCAAACATACCTGACATTATCGTCACTTTTGATGTATCAAATTTATTACCTAGAGAAAATCCTTTAGATAACACACATCTATAAAACATATTACCCATATTCGTGACATTTGAAGTGTCAAAATGATCACCCAAAGAGATTCCTTCTGAAATCTCACCACCAAAAAACATACTATGCATATTTACAACATTTGAAGTGTCAAAACGATCTCCAAAAGAAAAACCTTCTGGTAAAGCACACTGACTAAACATAGCCTCCATACTTATAACTCTACTAGTATCAAACTTATCTCCTAAGGAGAAACCTACCGGTAAATGGCACTCTCTAAACATATTTCTAGTATTAATACACCCATCTGGTAAATTTACAGATTTACCATTACCACAATAGTGCAAATATTCTTCTCCACAAAAGAATGCTATCTCAAACTCCCTTGGATCATAGTCAAAAATACCCAGTTCCCCTTCATAATGCTTTAACTTCTTATCATCAAATAAATTCATTCCATTCATGCTCTCTACCTCCTAAATAAAGGGAGCGTTAAACGCTCCCTAATGCTCTCTTAATTTATTAATAATTTCAATATCACTCTCAGTCTCGAAATAATCATAAGCATCAATACCATTATACTTGCAATTATCAAACATAAACTTCATATCGGTAACACTACTAGTATTGAAATGCTTCCCTAAAGAGAAACCTTCTGGTAATTTACAATAACTAAACATACCATACATATCGGTAACTTTACTGGTATCGAAATGTTCCCCCAAAGTAAAATCCTTTGGTAATTTACAATTATCAAACATAAACTTTGCGTTGGTGACATTACTAGTATCGAACTTCTCTCCTAAGGAGAAGTCCCCGGGCAGTTTACAACTTTCAAACATAGACGTCATAGCAGTAACTCTACTTGTATCAAAATGCTCTCCTAAGGAGAAACCCTCTGGTAATTTACAATAACTAAACATGCCACACATATCGGTAACTTTACTGGTATCGAAGTGCTCTCCCAAAGTAAAATCCTTTGGTAATTTACAATTTTCAAACATACGTGCCATATCAGTAACATTACTGGTATAGAAACGCTCCCCTAAAGAGAAACCCTCTGGTAAGTTACAATCTTTAAACATACGTGCCATATCAGTAACATTACTGGTATCAAAATGCTCTCCTAAGGAGAAGCCACTTAATATTTCACATCCCTCAAACATACCATACATATCGGTAACTTTACTGGTATCGAAATGCTCCCCCAAGGAGAAACCCTCTGGTAATCTACGCTGACAAAACATATATCTAGTATCTATACACCCATCTGGTAAATCAACTGAGTTTCCCTTTCCACAATAATGTAAACACTCTGTTCCATCATTAAACTTTTCAACCTTAAATTCCTCAGGATCATAATCGAAGACACCCAACTCTCCTTCGTAATGAATTAAATTACTCTTCTTTTCATCATCAAAAAAATTCATTTCATCCATACTTTTCCTCCTAAATAAAAGGGAGTGTCAAAACACTCCCTAATGCTTTCTTAATTTCTCGATAATTTCTCCATCATACTGCGTCCCAAAATAGTTATAAGCACTAACGCCATTGTAAGTACACTTGCAAAACATAAACCTCATCTCAGTAACTTTACGAGTATCGAAACGCTCCCCTAATGAGAAATCTCTTGGCAACTCGCATTCCCAAAACATACCCCTCATATCGGTAACTTTACTGGTATCGAAATGTTCTCCTAAGAGAAACTCCTCTGGTAATTTACAAAATGCAAACATATTCTCCATATCGGTGACATTACCAGTGTCAAAACACTCCCCGAGAGAAAAGCCTTTTGGCAATTTACATTTATTAAACATACCACTCATATCAGTAACTCTACTTGTATTGAAACACTCTCCTAAAGAGAATCCCTCTGGTAATTTGCATTCACTAAACATGAAACTCATATCAGTAGCACTACTAGTGTCGAACTTTCTGCCTAAAGAGAAGTCCTCTGTCAGTTTACAACTTTCAAACATACACATCATATCAGTAACGTTCCTGGTATCGAAATGCTCCCCTAAAGAGAAACCATCTGATAATTTACACCTGTGAAACATAGATTCCATGCATGTAACATTACTAGTATCGAAATGCTCACCTAAAGAGAAACCTTTCGGTAATTTACAACAAGAAAACATATTCCTCATATCAGTAACTTTACTAGTGTCGAAACTCTCACCAAGAGAAAAGCCTTCTGGTAATTTACATTCAGAAAACATATATCTAGTTTTTATACACCCATCTGGTAAATTGACTGACTTTCCATTTCCATGGTAGTGTAAATATTCACAATACCCTATCTTTTTAACCTCAAATTCCTCAGGATCATAATCGAAGATACCTAATACACCTTCGTAATGAACTAAGTTCTCATCGTTAAACACATTCATCCTATCCATGCTTTCATCTCCAAATAAAAGGAGCACTAAAGTACTCCTTGCTCTCCCTGATTTAATTCTTTTAGCCTATAAATAACTAATTCCTCATCCTGTGTCTTGAAATACTCATAGACATTAACATCATTGTATGTGCAGCCATCGAATATACGACGCATATCTAAAACTCTATCGATGTTAAACCCTTCTCCAAGAGAAAAACCTTTTGGCATACTACAACCATTAAACATACAAAACATATCAGTGACTCTTCTAGTATCGAATAACTCTCCAAGGGAGAAACCTTCTGACAAAGTGCACTCAGCAAACATCCACTTCATATCAGTAACCATAATAGTATTGAATAGCTTTCCAAGAGAAAAGCCTTCAGGAATACTACATCCCTTAAACATATTCTGCATATCAACAACGCTGCTAGTATCAAACTTGTTCCCGAGGCTAAACATCTTTGAAAATTTACAACTCATAAACATACAATTCATGGTTGTAACCTTAGAAGTGTCAAATTTATCTCCAAGGGAAAAATTTTGTGGCAATCTACACAAATCAAACATTGCTTCCATATCAGTAACCTTACTGGTGTCAAACTTTTCCCCTAAGGAGAAATTCTCCGGTAGTATACACTTTAAAAACATACGACTCATATTAGTAACATTACTAGTATCGAAATCAGGTCCAAGAGTGAAGTCAGGCGGTAACTCACATTCTGCAAACATATAACTAGTGTCTATGCACCCTTTGGGTAAATCAACTGATTTACCCTTTCCACAATAATGAAGATAATATTCATAACAAAACTCCTGTAATTCAAACTCCTCTGGGTCGTAATCAAAAACCCCTAGTCTACCCTCATAATGTGATACTTTACTCTTCCTATTGTCATAAAATAAATCCAACTCACGCATACTTTCATACCTCCAAATAAAAAGTGAGCAGCCAAGCTCCTAAAATAAATCCATCTTATTGTTAGGCTGCTTTACTTCTATAGCCTGATCTCTTTTATTGCCTTTACTAACAACTGTTTCATCAACATGCACAACCTTTTTAACAGAGCCATCCTTGTTCCTATACACTCTCTCATGTGCATGACGTACATGCTCTACAGGTGAGGCATGATGCCCTCCCTGCCATGGTTTATTCTCTCTTTCATATTTGTACAAATTCTGCAACGAAATCACCTCTCCTTTATTATAAAAATTATTAATGGACACCTCATGCCGCTTACATTTAGCTCTACGTACCGAATTTTTTCTCTCCAATGTATGTCTATTCTGATACATATCTATTACATAACCAATAATGCTCATTACTTTGTATGGATTAAACATCCAAGCATAGCAACGTTCCTCGCACACTTTTTTCTCAGTGCATCTGCAACCGGTGACATGTAAACCATTCTCTGGGTTAACTAATGTTTCCAAATTAGCTTTGGTTAAACAATAATCAAAAGAATCAGTTGAACTATTACAAGGTAATGCTGTTCCATGAGGCATCATCAAAATAAATGGCCAACGCTCTTTTGCTAAAAGAAACGACATTACTAGAGTTGTTGATTCTCCATCAAAATAAAGCACAGACACATTTTGTGTTTTACTTTCTTTACCATTCTGACAAACATAGGACTCCTCTACATTGCACAGCTTTATATAAAATCTACTGTAACCATCTTTTAACCTAAAACTTAGAAACAAATCAGGTGTACTGTCAAAAAGATTTATATAATCGAACGATTCAGTTTCATCTAACATAGCTATAACATCATAACAATCACTCCTGTAAATAAAATGTTTACTATTAGTAAACGTATAAATAGCATCCAAATTATTAGTTACTGTATTCAAATACTGCTGCACTGCAAAATCCTCGTCTCTGAAAACACCTCGATCGACATACTTTTTTATAGACTCAGAGGTGACCTCCATAATTCTACGGTGATTAATACCAAATTGATCATTCATCGCTTTTAAATAACTTGCATAGTCTCCTTCAAGAGCTACATTTAATAAATAATCAAAATCTATCCATGCTCTTTGACACATGCGTTTACAGAAAGGTATATAAGCCTTTTTTGCCTCTAATGAAGTCACATGCTGTGACTTCGGAAGTATAATATCTTGCTTCAACAATGTAGCAATATTCTCAGGACCATAACTAATTAAGTCATCCGATTTACCCAAAACTGAACCTCCATTCAATAAATAAAAAAGAAAGTGTAGCTTTTACACCACACTTTCCTGTCTCTGTTTTACTAATTATTAATAAAATAATAGTAAATATTTATAGGTTTTCATTCCTTTCTACTGTTAAAAGTTTCAGCCTATATAACGCACCTTTATTCCATTTTTCTCTAACTTAACCTATTACAGCTAGTGAATACCTATAATTTTCACAGTAATACTATGACACCACGGAATTTTTACATCACCAATTAAAAATTGAGTGTATACCATGTTTTCTGTTAATACGTCTAACTATTGTAACGGCATTATTTGATTTAGCATACTCATTAATATCTTTATTGTCATACATACAAGAGCAAAATATACTATTGTAAAATCCTCTATCAACTTTAAATTTCCCTCCAAAATAGAAAGAGGCGGGTAAGTTTGCACCATAAAAAATACCATTCATCTTCTGAACATTACGAGTATCAAACTCCTCTCCTAAATTAAATCCATCTTCGATTTGTGCATGTGCAAACATAGAACGCATATCTTCTACTTTGAAAGTATTAAATAACCTACCAAGCGTGAAACCTGTCGGTAATGTGCAAAGATTGAACATACCACTCATATTTTTTACATTAGATGTATCGAATTTATCACCAAGAGAAAAGTCACTAAAGAATTTACATCTGTAAAACATGGCTCCCATATCAGTGACATTACTTGTATCAAAATTCTTACCCAAAGAGAACCCCTCACGTAGCAAACATTTCTCAAACATACTATGCATGTCTTTCACTTTACTAGTGTTAAAACCGTCACCTAATGTAAAACCAAAACGTAATTTTTGTCTAGCAAACATATACCTAGTGCTAATACAACCATCAGGTAAATCTACAGAAGAACCTGTACCACAATAACGTAAATATTCCATGCATTCACGAGTTGTATATGCAATGTCAAACTCATTAGGATCATAATCAAAAACCCCGAGTTCTCCCTCATAATGAATCAGTCTCTTTTCCATATTAACAACATTTGCGGTTTGTACAGAACGTTTTCTTAAAACATCAATTCTCTTATCTTTTAATCTATCTATAACATCCACACTGTCCAATTTATGTCCTCCATCTATTAGACCTAAGGAGTCACTACACCCGCTAAACATACCGGATACCATATTGTATGAATTTACCTCTTCTCTATTCACAATAGAGATATTAAACCTCTTATTTAAATAGAAATCATCACATATCATGCAATCTTCAAACATGTCTTTCATGCATCTAACATTGCCTGTAATGAATTTTTCACCAAGTTCAAATCCATCTGAAAACGCACATTTCTTAAACATGCTTTGCATAGTTTCAACACTACTAGTGTCAAATTTACTTCCTAAAGTAAAGCCTAGAGGAAACTTAGAACCCTCAAACATGCTAGACATTGATTTTACACTACAGGTGTTAAAGTTGTCCCCTAAAGAAAATCCCAGAGGAAATTTACAGTCTTGAAACATACAGCTCATATCAGTAACCCTGGAAGTGTTAAAGTTCTCATTTAACGAGAATTTTCCCAAGAATTTGCATCCTTTAAACATACCACTCATGTTCTCTACGTTATGTGTGTGGAAAGCATCACCCCAAATTACATCACCGTAAAAAGTACAACTCTCAAACATACTACTCATGTCTTTTACTTTATCAGTATTAAAAGACCTGCCTAACTCTAAATTACCGTAAAAAATACATCCCTTAAACATTCCATGCATGTTTTCTACACTACTGGTGTCAAAAGCTTCACCAAAAGTAAAACCTTTAGGTATTTTACATTCTGCAAACATTCTATTCATGTCTATTACTCCGCTTGTGTCCAAACTATCACCAAGCTTTAGTTCCATTGTGAAGTCTTTTCCAGCAAATAATAACTCTGTTACAACACACCCTTTTGGGATACTGGCATATCCACCGAATTTCTGACATCCTAAATGAACATCTCTATCAAGACCCCTCCATACATGAAATTCGTTAGGATCATAATCAAATGAGCCCAGCACTCCATCATAGTGTGCAGTCGCTTTAGCATTATCGCACACATCGCACAGCTCATCTAAAACTCTTCCCACGGACAATGCTTTAAAATGTTTATAAATATCGACACCATCATACATACATTGGGCAAACATCTCATGCGTTCCCCAATCACCCCTCAGTCTAAAATGATTACCTAGAGAAAACCCCTTAGGTAAATTACAATGACTGAACATCTCAGCAGCTTGCGTATCTCTGGTCGTGTAGAATTTATCTCCCAATGTAAAACCAGATGGAATAGTACTTCCATAAAACATAAATCTCATAACTTTAGCATTCTTTGTATTAAAATTAAGCCCTAAATTAAATCCTGCAGGTAATTTACATCTGCAAAACATACTTTCCATGGTTGTAACATTACTTGTATCGAAGTTAGGACCTAACTTGAATCCAGCTGGTATTTCACAATCCTCAAACATATGAGACATATCTGTTACTTCACTGGTGTCAAAACCTTCTCCAAAATAGAATCCTTCCGGAAGCTTGCATCCAGCAAACATGGAACGTGTATTTTTACAGCCTTTAGGCAAACTGACAGAAAGACCTTTACCACTGTAATATAAATAATCTGAACTATTCACATCTCGCATTATCTCAAACTCGTCTGGATCATAATCAAAAACACCTAATTCACCATCATAATGAATTAAGTGCTTTTCCTCTGACACGCTATTTCCAAACAAATCCATCATATCCATAAACTACCTCCATTTAAAACTGTCGTTTATATTTTTTATTACCCTGCTAAATAAAATTATTACATCTACACTTCATTCCTCAACAATAAAATAGGAATAGCATTAGCTATTCCTACCCTTAAGTTTATTCAGAATCTCTTCTATCTCTTGTGTCCCCTGAGCACCAATTACAGGCTCTCCTCGATATGTGGCATCCTCAAATAGCATTATAGCAGTTTCATTAGAATTTATACTAAAGCTATCATCTAGTGTGAAACCGTCAAGGAATTCAGCACTGCAAAATATATAATCCATTATTTTTACATTATTTGTTTTAAAATGCTTCCCAAATCTAAATCCTTTCGGAAAGACACATGATGTAAACATATTTTCCATATCGATAACATTGCTTGTATCAAATCTATCCCCAAGGCTGAAGTTCTCATGAAATCTACAAGCGCTGAACATTCTCGACATAAATCTTACATTGATAGTATTGAAATATCTACCTAATGTAAATCCTTCCGGAAATTTACACCGTCTGAACATGCTGCCCATGTCTGTTACCTTTATGGTGTTGAAGTTATTGCCTAATGTAAATCCTTCCGGAAATTCACAAGTATCAAACATACTTGTCATAAACTTTACATTGATAGTGTTAAAATATCTACCTAATGTAAATCCTTCTGGAAATTTGCAACCATAAAACATAAAAGACATATCCGTGACTTCACTAGTGTCAAAATCTTCCCCCAAATGAAAACCAGCTGGAAGTTCACACTCGTAAAACATATACCGTGTGTTTTTACAACCTTTAGGTAAGTTCACTGAATTACCTGTACCACAATAATGCAAGCATGATGTATAATACCTATTAATCTCAAATTCTTCTGGATTATAATCAAACACGCCCAACTCACCTTCATAGTGCATCAAACCATCTTGTGTTTCCCTAAGTATTCCCTTAGAAGATGCCCCTATTTCCTCAGGAGTAGGTATTCTTACGTCCTGAAACATGGAACTCATATCAGTAACATTACTTGTATCAAAATGCTCTGTAAGTTCTAAAGTATCAGGTGTCTTCATCCCATGAAACATTACATTATCCTTGGAGCCACCATCTATTTTTTCCTTTTCATCCATAAAACAATCCATTTTATTCATAATTTACCTCATACAAACTTTCTCATACTTTTTATTACACTTTGTCAACACTTGTGTTGCCTTATCGCTCTCTGCACTGATACTTACACTAATGTATGTACCATGCAATTTAACTTTTACGCTCTTCTCAAGATCCTTTTTAAATAAGTATCTCAATATTTTATTATGAAGTTTATAGGCTAATTCCTCGTTAAAACAATTATATCTAATCTCAAACATAAAACCTCCATTGACATTGACACCTCCACTTGCTATGTTATCTGTGGAGGTGTCAAATCATGCAAACGTACAACTATCAGCTACCAAATGGCGTGCTTGTGATCTATGGTCATAATGTGAATTCCATGCAAACCTACTTAGACGCACACTCGGACTCTGTTGAAAGTCTTTGTAGCTATTGTCATACACATAATCTGCATATTTGTTACATCAGACGTAATAAAACCCTACGTTCACTGCTAGAATACTTGAGAATAGAACGCCTCAAATACAAACACAATGTAACCGGCAATATCCTAGACCTGCTGTGATTTGTCATTAAGACGCTCCTTTAATCTTTTTAAACCTGGATATCGTTCTAAATCTTTAGGGAAGGTCGCCATAGTGATTGCATCCTCGCAACAGCCAACCACACTGTTTATATCAACAGCACCCATAGTCTCTTTGTATCTATCTCTTAATTTCTCAGGTAAAAACAACAGGTTTGAATCCTCATTTATACAATCATATTCTGATCGATACATATACCCTGCACTAAAGACCGTTGGAACCTTTTCGAGAACAGTAGACAATAACTGACCAACATTCTGCTTACAAACATCTGTGGTCTTTTCTACAGAACAAATATGGATAAAATCATTGCAGAATGAAATAAAGTCACCAACATAAAGAGGTGTGTGCTCCCTGTATGCTTCCTCATACAATGCATAATCTGTTCCCCTGTATAACTCCAGCTTGATATTATACTGATCCAAAAAATCTCTTAAAATAAGAACATTCGAACCAAATGGAATATCGCACTTCATCTTAGTCATAACAAACTCTACAAATTTTAATGGCACCACTACAGTGCTCACATCTGAAATTCTAGCTGGTACTCCAGATGAAACTAATGTGCAGTATTCTACATACTGTTCACCTAAGTTTAAGGCTAATTCCTTTTCCTCAGAATACTTCACCTGAATATGTAATCTCTCAAGTATTCTATACCCAATCTCAAGTGGAACTAAATCCTGACGGATTGTACTCTTTGCCTCATTAAATAGACTCACATTCTGCAATTTTAATTTCTCAATAATTTCACCATCATTCTCAGTGTTAAAATAATCATAAATACTAGCACCACCATATCTACAATGATCAAACATGCGCCGCATATCAGTAACCTTACTAGTATCAAAATGGTTCCCCAAAGTAAAATCCTTTGGTAATTTGCATTCACTAAACATGCCATACATAACAGTAACATTACTGGTATCAAAATGCTCTCCTAAATAAAAACCATCAGGTAGACTACATCCATTAAACATATAACTCATATCAGTAACATTACTAGTGTCGAAGTGCTCCCCCAATGAGAAACCATCCGGTAATTCACAATTGCTAAACATGTTATACATTTCAGTAACATTACTAGTGTCAAAGTGTTCTCCCAAAGAGAAACCATTTGGTAATTTACAGCCCAAAAACATGTAGTTAGTTTTTATACACCCATCTGGTAAATCAACTGATTTACCATTTCCGCAATAATGCAAATTATCGAAAGGAGGCTCACCGAGAATATCAAACTCCCTTGGATCATAGTCGAAGACACCCAATTCTCCTTCATAATGAATTAAGTTACGCTTTTTCTCTTCCTCTTCACTAATAAATAAACTCATTTCATTCATACCTTTACCTCCTAATTATCATCAATGGTTGCACTAATGCATCCAAAATAAATAAGCCACTATTCAATTCTTATTGCTACAGTCGTATCTTTGGGGTACCGTTTTAAGCAACATAACAGATCGCCAATTGTAATATTTCGTTCACCGCAACATAACTCATCAACATTTGATAATATCAAGCGTTTCTCTTTATGATTGTATATAATCCCATTTACATTTGACTCCATAACATCAACTCCTTTAAACAAAAAATGGGTGAGCCAAAACGACTCACCCTAAAAGTGATTAAAGCCTATTCAACTTTAGTCACTACACAAATCAATAAAACCAGTCTCTAATAACTGTGTTAATTTACCTGGCATACGTACAGCTGCATCACTGTGCAAATACATACTTATCTGATTACCAACTATAGGCTTTATAACAAGTTCTCCAGTCATACTGTCAAATGTCACATCACTTGCACTGATAATACGTACTCCTGCTCCATCCTTAATTGCTACTCTCATCCGTATCCTCCCTGTAGTATGGTATTACTAAATTGCATCCGGCTGTAATGCTATTCTTATCGTTCAGATCGTTTATAGATATTACCTCATCGACATAATCTCTTATGTCATCATAATGATCATAGTCTACGTACTCCTCAGCAATACTCCATAATGAATCTCCCTGCTCAATAGTGTACATTTTATAAAGTTTAGTTTCAGTTGCAATTGCATCCTTAGTAGAATATCTTGCCCTCAGTACTGCAACTGTTATAACTGCAACCAAAATGACCGCAACTGCGGCAATAGCTGCCCATCCCCAACTTCTCATGATCTTTCCAGTCTTACCTAACTCCGCGTAACTCTTTCTCTCACATAACCTTTTCATAATTAGCCCTCCTAATAATTTTTCTTGGAATTTCCTTCCTTCATGTGAACAACTATTAATAAGAACTTTTTATTGAATAATAGGGTTTCATTTTATCTACTTTCAGAGCATTACTCCTCAAACGCATCATCGTATAGTAAAATCTCTACACTATCAATTTTTGAGTCAACAAAGTTGACTGTAACGGTATCGCCGTCCTTCACCCAACTAGATGATGCATCTGAACTAACTATAGGCTCTCCGTATTCTGCAATCAGAGAGTCAAGACTGTCTTCAGCATTAACACCAACCACATAACTACTACTTCCATAATATACTTTTATACCTGTAATAGTTCCTCCTGCAAAACTGCTTAGCTGCTTTTCAGTTTCATTTTTCACTGTAAGTTCTATATTGTTATCACCTTTAAACAGTTTAAGTGTATTACGTTGATTAGGAGCTAACCCATATGTGTATGTAACATTACTACTATCTAACGCCCACCCAGGTAATCCACCGTACTCGGTTGGCAAACTGATCAAATAACCATCAATAACTGCTTGCATTGAAAAAACATCAGCAGAAACAGCAGCTTCAGTATTTACATCCTCCCCACTATTACATGCTGTTAGCATACTCATTGCAATAAAGAACGCTATTGTAAATCTAATGCATCGTTTACGCATTGTACTAATCGCTCATCTCCTATCTGTATAGTTTTATTATCAATCACTAATTCAGGCACCTTACACAACTTATCTTTTATCACTGTGCTGATACCTAAATTTAAAAGGCATCCGTCACTAACTCTACTAACAGATGCCTTACAATCTTTAAAATTAATATTTACCTGATTCTGTTGTATTACCTTATCGATAATTTGTTTAGCTAACTTCGTATTGGCTGAACGTTCTTCTTTCTGCTTCTTAGCTATAACAGAACGTTCAGCCCTCTTCTCACTACGATGTAGTCTAAGTAAGTAGTCATTAACCAAATAGATAAGGAACTCTTGAAGATCATCATCCGGAACAGTTTCCCGTACATACTGCTCTGCCATTTTGCAGAGATCCTGACTGTATTTTTGCATAAAATTCCTCCATCTCTGCTAAACGTTTTACCATAATACCAAATGCCTGATCCTTGCTTAATTTGCCATCTCTGATCTGAGAAAAGAATTCATCTGAAAGATAAATCTTGCTATCAACAACTTTTGTTAATCTCTTCACACTACATCACCTCCTTATAACATAATAAAAAGTGATGTAATAATAACTGGTTTTAAAATCATTCAGATTTATTCAAAATCAGTCACGTTCACTCGAAGTTATTCAAACGCACACACAGTCACTCAGAATCATTCAAGCTTACACAGAGTCACTCAAAATCACTGTATAGCCTCCGGTAAACTTTTTACTGATTCTACAAAATCCTTATTCGCGTCCCAGTCAATATAAAAATTATTCTCCAAATTATTCTTCTTAGAGTATTTGTAAGCCATTAACTCACCCAGTGTAAACACCCTTGCAGAATCCAAAGTGTTTACAACATACCTTACATACATTCTATCTGCATAATCTTCATCTTCAAGTATCTTGTTATAAACAATCAACCCAGTATATCCTGCATCTGCTAGAGAGTTTGATAGCTCTCTCAGTTTGATCTTTACAAAATTAATTAACTCTGATTCATCGACTGAATTAACCAAATAATAACAAACTGCATTGTATTTATCTGAGTACACTGTAATCACGCTTTTCTGATCCGAAGTGTGATGAATATCCAAGTAGAGCTTTGCTGTAGCCGGTATAGGATAAAAACTCTCTCCTGTAAACTCTCCAGGCTTCAACAAATTAATCTTATCTTTATTTGCTAGAGTGACGTCGCTTACACTTTTCTTAAGATCATCATCACTAACCTTGTAACGATAGCCATAATCAAAATCCAAACGCAATGGACTCCAATCATCGATTAAAATAGTCTCGAATTGTTTGAATACCCAACAATCTTTCAGGACACTTTTTCTTATCTTAAAAACAGGCTCATCATGTCTTACATAGTATACACTTATATCATCGCTTGTATATCCAAGCTTATAAAACTCGTCCAAAATAGCATTTATGGTTAGAATAACTATCTCAGAAGTTCCCATCTGGACTGGTGCGTTTAGAGCATCATTCACAATATCGGCTCTTCTGTACTTATTCATAATCATCTCAGAGTTTCCAAAATACCCAACTATATTTACTGGTAATCCTAAATCAATACGGTCGTTTATCCTCTGCTCATACTCCACATATCTTGGACACTTATAAAGAAACTCTGTCATACGTTTAATGAACTGTTGTTCATCTGCTATCTGTGAATCTCTCGTCCCATATACGGTAGCAAGAGTCATCCTCTTGTACACCTGTCGTTCTGATTTGAACTTCTCTAAATCGAATTCTGTATGTTCTTCTCTAGCAACCATTCTTGCAAGTGCTTCATATTTATCTTCGCAGGAATTCATAATCTCATCATTCTCATCAGAACGCAAAAACAGGTTGTACGCTATTCTAAAATCGGACTGTGCAAAGTCACCCCATGCGAGAAAGTAGCCATCCTCAACAGTAATACAACTGTTATAATCTTTAGGAATTCCTATAATATCGGTATTGTTGTAATTGTATCTAAGATTCTTCTGCTGGGCCACATTATAGTAAATATGTCTTATCTTAGTGCCCTCACTATTCACCCCAGCATCTTCAGTGCAACGTTCAAGCAATTTGCCTATCTTGCCACATCTGGAAACATATGATTTGTATGCTTTGTAAGATCTAAGAAAGTCTAGCGCATATCCATTTCCCTCCAATTTCTCAAGCACCTTTTTCTGATCAAGTGAGTAGCTATCTCTTTGCTTCAAACAAAAGTATCGCTCTGGACAACCCTCATACTTCATCAAGAAATTTAGTATCTCATTATTAGAAGATAAATCTGTACAATAACCATGTGACTTAAAAATCATTTCATCCTTAGCTAAGGAGGCTAATGTATCCTTTTGTGCTGTAGCAAAAAGATACATACTCTCCATTAATTCATAATCATAACAAATACAACCATTTGTTCTCAAACGATCTTCATACTTGTCTATGTCTGGTTCGTCATGTTTTGTAAATTTATACATAAACCCTCCTATCTTAAGGAACTACATCCTATTATAGTAAAAGAGCACATAGCTTTTACACTACATGCTCCAATAGCTAAATCAGTAATTCACCATCGAGTGTCATCTTCTTGAATTTTCTACAAGGGGGCGTAGCTCCCTTACTGTATAAAACTCCGAGCACAGGCCCAACCTGCTCTGGATAATCCTCATTAGCTTTTATTCTATTTAATTCTCTTGTTGCAACATTATCACAGATAACCCATCTGATCGCTGAGATTACTATCTCTTCCAAATCTTCTGTTGTGGATGTGAATAAGACATACCTAATCTCAACATCAGTAGAATCTTGTAACATCTTCTTCATGCGATTCTTATTTGCAACTTTAGGATCTCTAACAAGACCTAACATTTTATCAATGCCTAGTACCCATACAAAAATCTTCTGAAAATTACTCTTACTAATACGGCTGTTACTGCAACCGTATGAAAAATAACTTTTGATTATTGTATGTACTTCTCGTCTTGCCCAATCCTCCTGCTGTCCTGCATTACCTTTATTACTTACACCATAAGACTCCTTAAAATTAGGATCATTAAAAATTAATCCCATAGCAACTCGATACCTGCCACGAGTAGTTGCTGTATCGTATTCTGATCCCTTTTCAAAAACATCGTAGAAATCATCCGGCACTATCTCTGTGTTAAAATCAGGAGTGAATACAATATTATCTATCTCGAGCATAAGTTTTCTTCTTGTCACCAAATCAAAGGAAAGTCTCAGGCAAGAGTTATTGAAGTCACGTTTATCATCCCTAAATTTTAATCCCTTTAGCTGTGCTGCCCCGCATTTATCATACATCTTATCCAGACACACCAGCAAACTTTGCACTGAGTTATCATACAAATCCAGATTAGTCTTCAACATTTTAAAGTACCTTTGGAAATTGTTAGAATTATTAGTCAGCACGCATAAGTTCTCAATATCATCACCGGTAAAATCTATTGATACAACCTGCTCGTCACCTTCCATAACATACGATGGCTCGCCAAGTAACAACCGATTAGAAGTTTGCCTAAACTGCTGGAGAAATCCTCTGTAATCCTTCTCAAGAATCTGTGCAGTTTCATCGTAGAAACTGATAGGCTCTGTAAATCCAAATTCCTTACCTTTACCAATAATTCCAAAAGCTAACTCATGCATCATCTTCTTTGGCATGTATGGAACTCTTACATGAACATTGTCTGCCTTGTTATGTGATTCAGGATTTGTGTTGTATAGCATATGTCCCTTCTTACCTACGTAAGCCACAGCACCATCGTTACCTAAAATCTTCTCGGAAACATTTCCTGTAAGACATCCCATGGCAGCCCTAACCTGTATATTTGAAATCATCTCAGGTGTTATATCTGAACCTAACTCCTGTGAAGCCAGTATCAAATGATAACCTGCATTTCGTCCAAGTCTTATTATCTTATTCAGAATCTCAGCAATTTCATTTTTACGCTTCTTAGCATTCATGAACATTGTCTGAAACTCATCAATGATAATTATATGTTGAGGAAAGCATAATCCAGTCTTCTCTCGAAACTCAGAAATCTTCTGTGCACCAGCTAATGCAAATACAGACTGCAACTTGTTCATCTCATCAAGTACAGACTGTAATACAGACACCAGATAATCTGAGTCTCCAGTAGCAGCAATACTGCGAATATGAGGCAATGGTGTCTCCAGAGCGTATGCTTTAAACTCTACTATCTTCGCATCACACAAAGCCAGAGAGACTTCCCATGGTGCGTACTCAGAACACAAACCGTAGATTATAGAATTTAAAGTAACCGATTTTCCCTGTCCTGTTGATCCACCAAGTATCATATGAATAGTGGCATCATCAAGCCTCTGGTCAGATACTAAAGATGAATTACCATCTACATACCCAGCACGCAAATAAACACCATCTGTCGCATCACCAAACCAAATTGGCGACCACGGACCTTGTACAGGCTCAGTAACAGTTATAACCCTAGCTGGTTCAAAATCACCAGCTAGCATTTCTGAAATACTCTTAGGAATCCTTACCTCGTATGGATAAGGTCTGTTTGCTTTCTCCGCTAACTTAGGAAAGGTCTTTCGCATAAACCCCTCCTGTGTTAACGGTACATTTACGGCATCTTTATAAGCCTTAAGGAATAATGCATGATTACTCTTTATATCCTCGTCATCTATTTTTATCACTATAACTCCTTATTTCTCAAAAGTTCTGTTGTCATTTCAACATAGTACTCAAGAGTCTCTTCACTTTCAAAGAAAATAGTTACCTTATTCCACTGCTTTTTGTCATAATGTAATAACGTCTTCAGCATGTGCGGTATAATAGAAGTCAGGTGAGTTGCCTTTCGCTGAATACCAGCTGGTGGGTTGTTTATCAGTCCATCTGCAGTTTTCTGATCGAAGAAGTATCTTCGCTGTATCATAACAGGCCTACCATTATTCACAATACCTGTCGAAACCTGCTGCACATAATAACCACCTACATACTTACCAGAAGGAGCCTTTAACAAAATGGCCACGGTAGGCTTTTCACACTTCTTGAATAAATGACTTTCTTCTTCCTGAACCATACCAACAGGATCTGCTGGGTTTTTTGAAGGCACTTGAGTTGTCTGTGGTGTAGAACCAAATGCATTCATCTCTTTTGTTTCAACATTACCAGGCTCGCTAACAGATTCAACTTTTAATGGAGTTGCGTTAGACGCAGATACCATGAAATCGGCTTCAGAGTTATAATGCATTTCCGCCATAACCTCTGCATAAGCATTAAGCACATCTGCAAAACTGTAGTTCTTACCCTCAAGTATTGCAGACACCTTTGCAACTATAGGAAGAATAACACTTCCTATGCATGAACCCATAGCCGAATTTTTATGTATGATCTTTCTTGCTTTTATTAAATCATTAAGCTCATTTACACTCTCAAAGTGCATACGCTTGAAGCAATGTTCAAGCTCATCCTGTCTTGATAACTGCTGTAATACATTGAAATGATTTAACCGTGAAGTAATATCATACTCCATTAAAAGATCCTCTAAGCTAGAAGATACCTTTATTGGTTCCACAAAAGAATCACTATTCTCTATGGCAGTCTGAACGGTTGCTAATGTATTAGAACGGTTCATTGTAACCTCTCGATCACAATTAAACTTTCCATTCTCATATTTTATACCTGCAACATTACAAGAACCCTGCATTGCTGCTTTTACAATGTCTATTATAGAATAATAAACATTTGGTCTTATCTCTGCTAAACCAGCTGATGTTCTATTCACATAACGCTGTTCAGTAGTAATACCTACTGGTGCTGTGAGACAACGTGCATTTACCCCAAACTTCTGTAAATACCTAAAGTCAGCAAAAGGAGTATCATAGTAAAATACAGATGTAACTGTAGAATCACACCCATCAGTCTTAATCAGATCATAATCTGATGCACTGCCTACGTAAGCCTTTGTTGTGTTATCTGCCAGTGAAAATGTCAGCGCATACCCATCCACTATAAGTAAAGTTGGTTTACGCTCCCCCCATCTGGCTAACTGAACTATAGCGTCTACGTAGGCTCTATAACCCACCGTTAATGATGCTGCTCTTAAATACTTCGTTAACTGAAGTAATGCATTCTGTCTGTGCACACCCAAATCTGATACATTTAATGATATTGCACTGCTGAATATCGCTTTCTCATCCTTTGTCATACGGAATGAGTACTTTGAGTTTACATCATCGGCAGTATCCTCATCCTCGTCATTATCCACAATAACTGGAATATTGATATTCTGTGACCAGTGTCTTGCATAGAAGAATGTAGCAAGATTTTCTAACTCTAACTGAGATAACTTGTCTAAATTAGAGTTGCTTGTGGATACATCAATATCAGGAGAAGCATCAGCTTTCATATTAAACTGTACCCATTCAATAAGTGCCTTATGGAACTTCTCCTCATTTGGATACAGAGGAGCACCGTTATTTTTCTTTGAGCCCTCTACGTACGGATATAATTCCCTTGGAAATCCACTATCAGGATCCTTATACAAGGACATATCTTTTAACTCGGCATTACCATAAGGCCTGCAAACTTCATTTGGATCCGGTAGAAATGCTGTATCATCATCAGACTCCATAAAATCAACTCTATTTGGTAATGCAACAAAAAGCTCATCAGTACATGTGTTCTGAAACTTAGTTACATTATCTGCTGGCTTCAAATCAGAAAATGGCCATGAAGACTCTTTCCTAAGGGTATCTATAAATCTTTTTGTATTATCATAGTACTCATCATAGATATTGTCTAAAGCCACATTCACTGGGTCCGTAAAATCAGTTCCCTGATTATTCACATACGTCATAGTTATTGCTAAAATAGCGTAAACCTGATCTTTGTCTGGAATCTTTGTTTCAAGAGCTTCTCGTAGCCTCTGGATATATGACTGTGAAATCTCACCATTTGGTGAAGCTGCCTTAAGCTTACCTATTGCATTATAAACTGCTGTAATATCCATAACTTTAGCAGACTGTTCTGTTAAAACTATTTCAGGAACTGAAGTGTTCGGAAATACAGCAATTTTCATTGATGCTGAATTAAGCAAAACGCCAAACACATCTGAATCCTTTATCATTGTATCTGCAGTTATTGCTGACTGATTTTCATCAGATCCAACAATTATTGGATACTCTTTACCATTAATAGATTTCTGTATTTTATAAAGCATAAAAACCTCCTATAAAAAAATAGGAGTGGTGCAACAACCACTCCTTAATTTATCTCTAAAAACCAAGTAGTGCTGTTACACACTACCTAGCTATCAATTATCAACCTATGAAAAACCTTCTGGTATTATAGTCAAATTGACTACATAACTACTTCTGATGAATCGATTCCCTGATTCTTGAAGCTTGTATCACGTGTCTTTACGGCGCCGATATCTGCCTGCTTTTCAAGATACTCAGCGATTGCCGCAACCTCCGTACAATCCTTCAGGAAACCATCAACTGAACCAAGACATGTGTTATACATATCCTGTGTCTTCTTACACTGCTCAAGTGCCTGATCTATAAGTGCGTTACCGCCGTTAGCTGCCTCAGCCTTTAATGCTGCTGCAACTTCTCCGAAAGCATCAAGTACTCCATCGTTGAATGAACGCTTAATCTCTCCGATTGTGCTGTCAAGTGTAACCTTATTAAGTTCCATGATATCTCCTCCTTTCCAATATTAATTCAGTGCTGCGTCTGTCTTCTTGTAGTATTCTACTACCTTATCGAAAGACTCTAAGAGCTCATTGTTGACTTCAATGAACTGATAGATACCTTCCTTACAAGCAGCAACTGACTTCTGAAGCTTTACACTTCCCTGCTCCTTGCAGATCTCTTCTGCTCCCTCGATTGCTGCCTTGATCTTTGGAATAGTCTCTCCATTGAAGACGTCCTTTATAGCCTCAATCTTTGGTACAAGTTCCATATTCATGTTCTGTGCCATAGTGAATTCCTCCTTTCCACTTATTAAATATTTATAAAAATAAACACTCAAAAAAGCGGGTTTTAAACACCCCGCTTTTTCAAGAATCTATCTCTATTTGCTATCTTTTGTCATGAACTACTAACTCTTCAAGGGCAAAGTCCTTAGCCCTTTTAAAAATAGAACCATTCTGTAATGTGTAAATTGTATCAACTGCATTGACTAAATCTGTTGCTCTTTCTTTCATATCCCTAAAAACATCATTAGAAATTAATAAATGTGGAAAAATTCCCATCATACTACCATTTCTAAGAACAGCCATCATTTTTGGATCCTTTACAATATCCATATTCGAATTCAGATAAAACAGAAAATTATAATTTTCTGTTAGAGAATCACTTTCCACCATGGCAACATTATAATCAGCTATACTGTCGTAATTACGAAGAATAACATTTTTTCTTCGAGCCATTTCCTCATCCAACTCATCAAGAACATCTTTAAGTGCATCCTTACTAGTTACAATTCGAAATAACCTTTTTATTGATTCATCTTTTCCAGCATTGGATGTATCAAATGCCATAAACTGTACTCCTAAACCATCCACATCAATTATTGTTGTTGTTAAATTAAACGGATTCAGTTTTATCCTAAGCTGAATGCATAAAAGCTTTACAAACTGTACTGCTTCATCTAACTTATTGTAGATAATCAACATGCTACGTTGTGGGTGGTTAAAAAATACAGGTTTAGCATTTGTTATATCAAAAAGAAATTGCGGGTTAAATACCACATCAGTTCCTACCTTGCTATAATCCAAATACTTTGCCTGTATATCACCTGCAACATTATGTAATTTCTCACCAAGCTGTTTATACTCCTCTTCCTTCTCTTGTAACTGTTTCTCCAGGATACTTAACTCTTGATGTAAATTTCTCAGACGATCATCATTAACAACCTGTGCTGCTTTCAATGCATCTCTACTTTCTTTATCATCAAATTTAAATGATTGAGTTCTTTTCTGGGAAGTTTCAAAAATATCACTTTGTATGGATTTTTCACGAGATTTCAATTGAGCCAATTCTGGCTCATACTGGTCTGCTATACTCTTCTTCTCTTTCTCCAGAACATCAGTAGCTTGTTTTAATAAATCAGCTTCTATATCGTCCAGATTATCTTGTACAGATTTTTGCGCAATTATAGCAGCGTAAATATTATAATGCTTGTGCACATTATAAATACACAAAACTGCAAGAAAGACTAAATAAATAGTTAGAACAATTTTGCCTATGAGCACCAAACTCAAGATTACTACAGCAAACACAAGAACTAACTTTATAGTTTTTTCTTGTTTTTCTCCCTCAAGATTCAAACGAGTAATCTCAAGCAATTTATCTATTATCTTGTCTAATTTATTTGTTCTAGACAATCTTTCAATATGCTTTGCCTGCTTATTAAAAAACTTTATAAGACCTCCTAGACTATTTGGGTCTATCTGAACTTGTTGTGTCTCAAGTTGCTGCTCTAATTCAGCCTGAAATCGTGTACTAACTGAATTGTTCAACTGGTCTTGTAGTACAGACATAGAAGCACGTATCTCTGCTGAAATAGCATCACCGCCAGTGATCATATCCTTAGCATCTTTTGCATTTACTTCAGCCATTTTAGTATCATACTCTTTTTTAACACTAGAGTATTTACTCTGTACCTCATTCAGCTCACGTTCAAATTGCACAGTTCCTTCTTTTACATACTCATCTAGAGCTCTCTCTTTTGCAACTTTAATACTACTTTGATAAGTATCCATAGCTGCCGACTTGGCATTCTCACATGCATAGCAAGATTCTTTATTGTTGCTTATCTGATGTTTTATTTGTGAAATGCTGCGTCTGCATTGTTCCATGGACTGTTTTACTTCACCAAACTCCACAGCATTTCACCCCTTTTTAATACATAAATTTCATTGCAAATTCACTAAAAATCTCGTATGTCACATAAGTATCATATAATGCATTATGAAAATCCTTTTCTGCAACATTTGTGAATTTAGATGCTAACCTGCTGTAGCGCTTTTTTAATGTAGCCTCATCCATAGAGATCATTTTTGAAGCCTGTTCCAGCTTTAATCTATCCCTGCCAACCATCAGATTAGCTACAGCCTTCATAAGATCAAAGGAATAAACATCCGGAGAATTCCTTAAAGTAGTTACCTTTCTACCAAAATCGAATTCATCAAGTCCATTATTATTCAATGTCTGATTTATCAAGCGTTTATCGAAATCAACATTCCATCCAATAAATGTTATACCTTCAGTCATATCAATTCCATTTAACATGGTAAACCAGTGATCTTCGAAAACCTTACCGCCAGACAAATCATGTAACATTTTCTTAGTTATACCATGTACAGCTGCTGCATCTTTGTTGATCTCGTGCTGTGTATCACAATACCAATTGTAACCTCTCTTGAGTTTTAAGTTATTATCAAGTATCAAACCGCTAAACTGGATTACCTCATCCTGCGAATGTAATCCAGTAGTTTCTGTATCGAAAATCAAGTATTTCATCTGAACCCTCCGTTCTCCAACATCCTATAATAATTTGAAATTCCCATAAGACTTATAGGCTGCTTCGCATCATCTTCTGCAAAGTAAACTTTATTCCCCACTAACCAAAACATACGACCAAGCATTCTTACATACTTTGTCTGATTCTGTATATTTACACCTATGCTCTGTAATAACTCTTTGTATGTGTGCCCTGTTGCAGTGGCCATAACCTGCATAGTGAAATAAGCTTCCATATCTATCTGGCTGAGAAACATCAGACTATTTAAATGACGGATAAGATAATTTCCTTTCATACGATCACCTAGTACTGCGTAAGCAAGTCCTGTCTGTATTAACTTAGCAATATCCTTACCTGAATATGCTGTCACAAGTTTACCGACTGAAACAACTGTATGCTCTCCACTAATCACAGAAAGCTTTGTGCAATTATCTTTTATAAATGCCCCAACATTTTTATTAGCCGAATGTAAGTTACGCATAACTGGTATTGCATCTGTCATTCGATAAGACTTATCTTCGATCTTGACAAGATCGTCTGAAGTGTATAAAAAATAGAGCCTAACTACATCAATAATCTGTAGCTGCTCTTCCGTGTACTTTTTAGTATTTAAATTTTTCTTAAAGATACCAATTGGTTTCTCTAGGGCTTTCAAAACTTCCTCTGGTACATCCTCTAAATTGCCTTGTGCACATAGGACTGCATACTTAAACACCTCACTGTATGTAAATCCTTTAACTTCCGGTGTGCCAAGTAATTCATAGCAGGCTTCACTAACACTGATTTTAAGATCAGTTGCATATTTTCGTAGCACATCCGAAACAGGTGATAGTAAAATCTTATCAAAAGTACCATGCACCTCATAATAATTCCTAACATAAAGTTCAAGAATCATCACTTTACCTCCTTTAATAGATCTGAAAGTTTCAACGACTTTTTACTATTGCTGTCATTGAGTTCAATTAGAATTATTGAACTCTTTATGGCATCTACAATCGAAGACTTCAGATTCTGGTATCGCAACAACCACAAATCTAATGAATTATCTAAATCTTCTGTTGAGTATAGACTCTGCTCCTGCAGATAAAACAATGTCTTTCTAAATGCGGGACTTTTAATAATCCTATTATAATTAGGATCTAATAAACCTCGAACCCATGGAGTAGCCACTTCACCATCAGTATACACAGTGCCATTTATCACAAAATTCTTTATAGTAGATCTTTTGTTAGCTGAGAGATCTTCATACTCTTCCAATGTTAAGTTAGATACTCCTGTACCAAACTGATAATCCTTATAAAAATGTTTAACAATGGGAAATACTGATGTAATCGCTTCCTTAATAAGCAGAATAGTTGCATCAATATCAGGATAATTTAAAACATAATAATCAATTAAATATGAGAGTTTTAGCCTAATATCCTCATCAACAACACAATACACTTTATCCAGATCTATGTAATACAGTACATCGTGCTTAGAATTATCACATTTACTTTTTTCATAAATACTTAGTAAATGCACTGTAAGCATCTCTTCAACACTATCAAAAGTCTGATAGTTTATAACCACAATTGGCTCCTGCTCCGCCATAGCAACCTCCATACTAATCACCTCCTAGCGTAGCCTCAAAGATTATGGCATATAAATCATTAACGGTTATTTTTTTATCAAGCACTGAAGATCCTATACTTGTCAAAGTACGTCGATCTAAATTGCAATGGTATCTTAATGTATCTATTTTTATATAAGCATTAACTTTGTTGAACTCCAAATTAGCTGCATCTATATCAGCTGTATTTCCTGAAGTCTCGCATGTTAATACCTTATTTGCAAGCTTGTCCCTAAGCTGTAGAAACTCATTCTCATTGTATATACGCTTAAAACCCTCTGGTTGTTCCTCCCCAGCAGCTAAAACATATTTAAACTGCTGTTTACTAGGAAACTCTGGCAAATCTGGTCGAAGTAGTCCTACGAAAACCTTATAGATAAATTCAGGTGTAAATCGCATAAACTTACTTAAACCTAAACTTACACAAATTTCTTCATGTGTAAGCATATAACAACTTAAATGCTCGCTTACCTTTATACTACGGTTCTTCTCCACAGCCATATTATATAATCTACTATTACTTACCGCCTTGCTCTCATGATCATCAACAAATGGATCATACACATAATCGTAATGTATAAACACCGGTACAAAGGCCTTCTGAATACCATAAAATGCCTTTTTCTTATAACACTTAGGTACAATACGGGATTGCGCCCTAGAGTAGATAAACTTTAAATAACTGTAGTAGGATTTTTGCTTAAATACATTTTTAAGCGCTCGCAAGTCCTCTGAATTAAACTCATAGCCACCAGCGATCAGACTGTAGTTGTTGGAATCTTTAGCCATAAGACATCGTCCGATTTTGTAAAGAGCACTTTCAAACATAATCAACCCAAGCTGTACATCAACATCTACGTTAATCATGCTTATGTCATACGTTGAGTATGTAGTGTTTATACCACCAAAACTTCCAGACTCCAATTTCCCGGCCAGCATGCCAAAAAACTCAGTGGTAACATATACCTTTTCATTAGAAGTTGGTCCCTGCTCACGATAAAAAGCATCCACTTTACCAGTTTTCCCTGTGTATTCTATGTAAATAGCTTTCTGATTCATAGAAGCATATTCGCAATCTAAGACTACAGCAAGCGGTTTAGTATCCAACTTAGACAGCTTGGATGCTACCAGATCCTCAAGTTCTGTTATTCTTATCATCTATTCACCTCCCCATAATAGTTACATGCGTTTACTAAAGTGTAGGCATTCTCCTCACTACCGTCCAATATAGGTCTCTTTTTATCTACCAGAGGTATTCGCATAATATACGAAGTTACTCGGATCCGATATAAAAACAGATCTGTTTTAAGTTTACAACGTCTAGCATCACTCAGATATTGTGCTCCAAGAGATAAACAATCTGCTACGGTCTCTGTTGCATAAACTACATGTATGATTCCAACTGCTGCTGCAAGTTGCAAAGGAGAAAACCCTTTTTTCTTCAAAAGTTCCATTGCATCTGCTACATTCGCAGATTCTGGAACAATAGAATAAACTATTGCATCTATGACATCGTTACACTCTTTTCTTGTTAATTTTTTCATAGATGATTCAAAATACACACCGTAATCACTTTTCAGGGAAGTACTTTTACCAACCCATTTATAATTAGACTCCTGAGTATCTCCCAGAGCCTCATTTACAAATCTCATGTAACTCTCAAGACCGCGTATCATAGCATCATACTTTAGAGACATTTGCACAGCCTTATTTATTAAAGCTGTAGCAGTTATCATAGCCGAGGAATAGATAGGTACATCCTTAACTACGTAAATATCATACTCAACGTTGTTAATCTTTTTTGCAACCTGTATCTTGTCAAACTTTAATGGTTTTGCGCTTGTTGGAACTGCAACATAAAATGGTTTTAATTCTATTATCCCATCATGCAAGTAAGCTAATGTTTGATGATAAATATCTGAGCTATCATACATATTCACATACATTGACATTGTAGACTTTGCAATCTGTATCCTATCAAATTTTGCTACAGCACCACCTGTATACTCATCTACCTCTAGAATAGAATCATCAACTATCAAATAATCGTTGCGCATTCCCTCTAAAATAAAACTATAGATAGTATCATCATCGAAGTTTATTCTCCTTTTTATAGAGAATAAGTTATAGTCTGTCTCACTAGCAGTAATCCTTGGTACGTCCTCACACATAAGTACCCCACTTACAATATTAAAATCATAAGTATAGCCACTGTTAAGAACATCAAATATTTTATCAGAAGGTACAATCTCCTCGTAAATTTCTGAAAAATCTGCTGAACTGAATACCAGTGAATACCCTACAATAGTATTATTGTAATCGACATACAATACCCTAAGGTAACAGTATTTTATTTTCATACATAGCCTCCTATTATTTTCAATATGATAAAAAGAAGTATTAGCTTTTATACTAATACTTCCTGGCTTAGAATAAGGACATATTACCCTTTTCACTTAGTTTTTCTGTTTCCTCAGCTTCTTGAACTGTTGGTTTTGATTGTGTAGTATCTTCCGATGAATCTTTCTGTTGATTCTGCAACTGTGCAACTGCAGTCTGTAATTGCGCTGCATTCTGTTCAGATGCTTTTATTGCTGCAACTTCAGCAGTATTCTGTGCGGCTACATGCTGGCGAATCCGTCCTAATACTTTTAGTATTATGATAAACAATAAAAGCATAATAAATAGCGTCTTACCTGAGTTCATAAGAACATCTACGGAATCAAATAAATACCCTATGCTATCCTGTGGATGTTTTATACTAACCTTACCTGTAAGTGAATCAATCTTATCAGATTGCGACTGAAAGTAAATACGAAACCAAACATAAAAACCTATGATAGTTGCACCAATGATGCTATAAATTATGATAGTATTACGCTTACCCTTTCGCATATAACCTCCTAAAATAAATTCATCTTATCTTTTTCATTCAACACACCTGAAGACTTCTCATGAGCTTGCATAACATGCTCTATAGCCTGTTCTGTAGTAGCCTGCGATGCTAATTTCTTTTTCTGCTTTAATAAGAAAAGTATGATTATTATGACCAGAACAGTAATCGTAATAAAAATTGTTTTAAGACTAACTGGCAAGCCTAAAGCCTTAAACGGATGCTTGAGATAATATTTTCTAATACTTGAAAATAACTTTGGCAATCCCACAATGGCTAATACTGTTACAATAGCAATAATAACCCCCACTATAAATTTCTTCCTTCTTGTATCTTTCATACTGCACCTCCTAGAACAGATCCATATTACCGTCAGTCTTTTCTGTTGAAGACTCTGATTGCCTTGACTCCGCAATATCTATAGCAGTATTCTGTATCGACACATTCTGTTTCATTTTTGATGAAACTATCAGCAAAACTATACAAAGTACTGCAATAACAAGAATGATTGGCCAGAACCAATTTCTAAACCATTCAAACTGACTGAGTAAGAATAAACTCACCCCATTAACTGCCAGATAAACTACTAATGCAACCAATGCTAATACTATAACTAGTGTTAACACATGCCAGCCAACTGGACTCTTCTTTTTCATAAGAACACCCCCTAAACGCTGAAAAGCTGTAATCCATTAACAGTAACAGCAGATCCCTTTGGCACCTTATTCACAGCACTTATCATATTGAGCTCCGCCAAGGTGTCTTTAAATACTTTCACTACTAACGCGCTTTCCAGGAATTGCGGTTCTCCAAGATCGGTCAATCCAGTCATAGCATCCAAAATTAGCTCGACATCATCTACATCCTGTATACAATAAGAATAAAGTGTCTTTAATATAACCTCCTTAGAAACGAATCCAAAATTATCCTTTAACTCTAAGTAGTTAAAGTAAACTGATGCAGATCTTGTAGCAATGCGAAGGAGTGTGTCCTCATAAACACCACTGTATGTTCCCATTGCATGTAATTTCTTGAACACAATGCCTAAATACAAAGCGAAACCACCACACTTACCATCGCATATAGAAGTCAACCCCTTAGTACAAAAATTCACTGGCAAAAAAGAACCAGTTTGAGAAAACTCATCTGTTAGGTACTTCTCATCGTATTCTACAAACCCCTTAAATGATTTGTAATCAAAATCCCCTGTCCACTCAGAAATTTCTTTTACGAGTAATGACCACTGCCCATATACTATCTGTGCAATACACGATAATTTAACAGGCTTATTCTTTAACGAATTTGCAGAAAAACCTGCTTCATAGAATTCTGCCACATTAAACAAACGTGCCGGAATAACATTACCGTTACAATCCTTTACGTAAAAAGAGTAATAACCTGTTTCATTTACAGTGATACCACTCTTTACATTATTCACATAAGCCAACACATCATAACTGTTGCCTTCTATCAATTTTCTTATATCCAATAGTGGTGTACCACCATTAAACTGATTCATTGCTGTCAACATCTTTCTCATCCTCCACGACATACTCATAATTGGACTTATCTATGAGTAAATAAACTACATAAATAACATCAACCAAAACATATAAACCAACAACCCACCACCTTGTTTCTTTATACTTAAATAATAACAAGTATAAACACTCTATGATACGCACAATACCAACCTGAAGTATAGGTACCATCTGGTTTAAATAACCTAAACCTCCCAGCAAACCCAGAATCCAGACCAAACAAATCACCACCTGCATTAACCATAGACGTGAATGGATGCCTTTTAGACAAGGAGCTGCTAAATTTATAATTACCAATAAAACATACCCAACCTTCATTACATAAGTGTTAAGCATGATACTTCGCTCATATCGATTCATACTTTTACTTCCTTTGATACAGGGTTCCGTACTTATCTAAGTACATAATTAAAGCATCCCAGCTAGATGAAGTTGCACCACTCATTCTCACAGAACCATCATTCACAAACTTTCCATTCCGTTTTCCTGGCATATTTGTTGGTCCGCTGAATGGGATCATTGAATTATACGCCTTTCCACCAATATCTAACTGGAAATGACAATGATTACCGTAACTACCACCTGTATTACCAGATTTAGCTATAAGATCACCCTGGCTTACTTTCTGACCGACACTAACCAACAACTCGGAGTTATGCATGTAATCCGTCTGTACAAGCTGTCCATCTTTATTTAATCCATGATCAATAGTAACCATATAACCAGCAGAACCAACATAGCTGGAACACGTTACAGTACCATCAGCTGCTGCATAAATGGATGTACCTGCTGGACATCCAATATCAGTACCGCCATGATTAGTAGATGCGCCGGCCCCCGGTGCAGTTCTTGGCCCAACATGATCTGTAAAGACTGGATCAGCTGCAAAATCAACAGGAAAGATAAAATCGTATTCCTCTATACCGCTAGCTTCCTGAATGCTTTTACTAACACCTGATCCACTGTTATCATTTGCAACCTGCTGTTCATTCAAAATTACAGACGCTGATGAATCGTCAACACCTGTGGCATTATCCGGACCACTGAAATCCTGATCTGATAGGATTAAATCGTATGGCTGAACTACTTGCTTAATATCATAGTTATTAAGCATATAAGACTGCTTATTTCCATACAAACTGTTCACCTTACCTGAAGAAGTTCCGGCACCAAACATATCTACAGAATTAGCACTACACCCTGTGCACAGAAGAGCAGATGCTAACATCACTATTAGTTTCTTCATACTACCCTCCGTAAATCTGTTTTATTAATTCCTCCGCCTGTTTCTTTGCATCGTCATCTGCTAAATCTTCTTCATTTACCTTAGAAGTGATAGTGCTATCACCAAACACAGACTCAGTGTCATCATCTGTACTAGGAATAACTTCATCTGAATACAGTAATTTATCTGAGTTCTTATCTAATGTAATAGGAGAAAAATCGCAAATAGCAACGATCAATACCACAATCCAAAAAATAATACTAAACACGTTATCACCTACTGTGTTGTGTCATTATTGTTATTATGTTTTGAGCTTCCGCCCTCACCGCCTTTATCTTTAAAGACATTAGCACCGCCAAAAATGACACATAATACTACAACTATAAGCACTACTATCTTTGTACCAGTTTCCATATTTTCACCTCCTAAATGCTTATAAATTTAATTAAAGTCTGATCGTCTTCTACATCTATGCCCGTAGAATCTTCCGCTGACCGAAAAAGAGTTATTTTATAGCTCTTGAATACTCTTAAAGTTAATAAAGTATTCAAAGACAGCTCTAACTGTCCGATTCGTTTCACATAGGAATCAAACTTTAAATAAAGAGGTAATGACCGTTTAGGATCATTACCTCTATTCACAAAATAGTTAAGTTCTTCTTTTGAATTTACACCCTCTATTAAAATAGCAGGATACTCGATCTCATCAGACACAAGCTCATTTACTTCTTCAAGTACACTAACTTCCTCTAACTCTACATTAGGCATTAACCCACCACCAATCTAATATCGTTATTATCTTCCTCGATCCTTGCATTGTAATCCCTGAACCAAGCACACAGGTATGACCACTCTACCTTAGACAATTTTAAAGTACGAATAGTCTCAGTGCCGTTCACAATTGAAACCGTTAACTTCTCACTGAATACAAGACCTGCAGTAATGGAATCAATTATTACCTTTCGATAGTATTCCAAAACTTCTGATCTTGCTGTACGTAGCATTGCATATTTTGTACCACCCAACTCTAGAATATCATGCCTTTGTAACTGACTTACCTGCTTAAGAATCCCAACAGCTGAAAAAGGTACAACAGCCACATTTTTCTCTGCTATAAACTTATCAACTTTATCAGAAAGAAATCCTGCGCTATCGACTATTACATCCAATTTTAAGGGAGCCACATCACTTAACTCCATAACGTCAATGCGTTCCGGCTGTTCACTTACTGCTACGTCATCGAAATCAGACATCTCCTTTATAGATGACTCTGCCGGTATTTCTACCTTCTGTACAGCAGAATCCTCAGAAACAGTATTCTCAACCACCTGCGCATTAGTATCCTTAGAATCAACAAATGCTGAGGACTTCTGATCCTCAGCATAAATAAAACTCTTTAAATTTGAAAACCTACTCATTCACTTCCTCCAGTCTATCTGGTGCCTGGTTAATCTTATACTCATTTAAAACAACAATCTTGTTCAATCGATCAACCAAGTACACTACGGGAATAACTCTGATTACAGGAATAAAATACAAAACGTATAAGAGATATTCCCAAAAGCTTAATCTAGCAGTAGATGCAAGCATGTCACTATGTATTCTATTCACAGCCTTCTGTACATTGAAATAACCAATTCCTGTTATAACAGCATTGCACATAACTAACATTATTATTATACGAAACACTACAGTGTACCATCGAAACATAACAAACTCTCCCAAATAGTCTGCTAAAAACGATGAGGGTACAAATAGGGCAAGAGCACTTAATGTGACTAATACATAGCTAATAAGAGACATAATCGCCCATTTACCGGAAAATATGGAAATCTCATTCCAAATAGGAATAAACCTACTGCATCCAATCTGGGACTCGTGTACCTGATAGTAAAGTCTATCAGCTCTTGGTAACAGTATAACATAATGTATAAGTAATACACTAATGATTAACCACGTGAATGGAATCTTAACAGTGCCTAAACAGAACGCTATAAATAATCCAATATACACAAGTATAAAAGCCAGTATAAATAATTTATCTTTATCTTTCTTATTCATGAAAACCTCCCAACTTATCAATGAACATCTCAAGAAACTTTGTCATAAATACCATATCATCATGTGTAGAAATATCGTCTAACATATCTAACACGGACGTCTTTATTTTTTCAGCATCTGTACTGGCAATCTTTCTCTGAACCATGCGTAACTCTTTAATACTTAGACAATCTTCTGGTTCTTTTTTCTCTGGCTGCATTGCTTTGCAGATAAGCTGCTGTAAAAACATCTGAAACTCCATGCCATTATTACCAACATTACTAGTTTTCATACTAGGGATTGTTGCCGGTACTTGCTGTTCATCCTTATGTTCCATCTCTTTATTATAAAACTGAGCTTCATCACTTCCGGTTTTCATTTCTACTTCATTGTTAATGGTATTACCTGCACTTTTTCCATTTTCAATATAATCATTGTGTTCCACTGATAAATTATCTTCAGTAACAGACTTATACTGCTCAGCCATTGACACAACAGGTGTGTTATCAATTGGTGTTGAAGTTTCTAAAAACTTTTCATTGTCAATTTCACCATCAATATCCTCCTCCGCCTTTGCGAATGCATCTAGTATACCCTGTACACCACCATAAATATCAATAAAAACCTCAGTGTAAGAAGTTATCTTTGATATAGATAAAATCATACGCATTGCCTGTTTTACGTTATGATTTAACACACTGAGTATGTAATTGCCATTAGGTATACTGTTCAGATAATCTTCTACATATGGAATTCTACTATCAGGTAAATAAATAGAAAATCCTGTTAACTGTTCATAATGATCGGAACAGTTCTCTATTAAAGTGGCATTTTCCACACTAGTGTCTCTAGTTATGATCAAATTACTATCAACATCTAACATCACTATCACCCCTTTCTCAAAGCAAGAATATTTAACAACCCAGATATATCGTTCTTGCCCAACTGATTAAGTAATTGCTCTAACAAATATAACCAATCTAGACTGATCGTATCAAAGCTCTCCAATACATGTCTTAGCTGATACTCTGACATCGAAGAAATTGTACTGTCATTACATTCATGTAAAAATATCTTATAATTTTGTAAAGAAAGTTCTCCATCAATTACAAAATTAAATACTTTCTCGTACATCTCAATACTATTTTTCAAATAGTTACTTAAATGATCAAATGCATAACGATACTGATAAACACACCCAACTGCCTTTTTGTATGTAACATCTTCACTCCCTAACAAGAAATTTAAAACATCATAAATTTTATATTTACCTGTTTCACAAGTAAGACGTCGTATAAGATCCCTAGTAACTGGCCGATATGATTCTAAAATTCGTACAGAACTTACTATATCGAACATATAACCATGGTGTCTTCTAACTAAATAGCGAGCATCCTTTTCATCTACTTCCAAATGCTCCATAACGTACTGCATCTTTTTCTTTTCTGGTACTACCAAATTGTCTATCACATCATAAGTAAATCCCAAAGCTTTTAAAGATTCAGTTAACTCTTGTAAAGTATTTCGACTAAATACTCTTAGAATTATGACATTATTACTATAAGAATTACAAACTAATTTTAGTCTAGCCGTTTGTTTTATCTCACATATAATAAGCCACCCCATAGACAATAAAGGTGGCTTATCAAACTGCTTTAATTTCTCAATTGGAGTCTTATCATATACAAATTTTGTAGAACTGACTGGATATCTCTCTACAAACCTCGCCAATTGGGAATTCATAACATTATCCCTCGACTCTAATAGACAAATAATCATATTGTTCTCCCAAGAATAAATTCTATCTCATTTGTAATCTCTTCTATAACACCTCTTGTGTCTACAGTATCTAACGAATCGTCCATAGTTGGATCATTTCTCTTCTCCAACCTCACAATTGTAGCTGCATCAGCCGTTATTAACTGATTTATTAAATGGTTTATATCTAAATCAGTCTGGAGTGCTGCTATCGGTTTATTTATATCTGTGTGCATAGAACTTAAACTTGCTCCATATGGCTCAAAGAAATTCTTAGCTATTGTAGTATAATTCTCTGTTACAACCCTATAGTACTCCTCAAAGCCTTCTGCAACTAATTTATCCTTTGATGCGTCATTAACGTTCTGTATACACTGATTATAAACAATCTCATTTAAACGTAAGGCATCTATCATTGAGTAACGATCAGAGTATTTTATGAATCCCTCAATTATATCTCTAGTCATCGCACTTACTGCATAATTGGTGCAAGAGGTCTGTCCTACAACATCACACAACAGTATGTCAATATAATACTTCTCAAAATCTTTAAACTTCTCAGAATAGTCATAGCTTTCATCTGTGTCAAATGCATTATTATGTATTGCATCTGAGTATCTTTGTAAATAATCAGAAAGAGATTCCCCTGATCTCCTCTTTGGTATAAACCTACCAAAACGAATACCCTGCAATAATCTTCTACACTCTGCAGTTGCTGCATGTATCTCATCTGTGGAAAAATCTCGCAAAAAGTATTCCTCTTGGCTAATATCATCTGCAATATCGACAGCATCCGCCTGTCGCTTTAATTGCTTTAACTGTTGATTAAGCTGATCACTTACTAATGATTCTGGATCTGCAAGATTTCTTGCACACTTAATAAACTTATAGTAGTTTTCATTTTTAAAATAATATGCCATTTCACTAAGATTTGTTATACAACGTAATGACACATGTGAAGCTCTATTCTTTATACTTTCCCTATAATCTATAGGTAAAAACTCAACTACCTCAAGTTTATCTAAAAATGAATCCATTAAATCTCGTAATTCATTATCATCAGAACACAGCTTTAATCTAGTTTTAGAATTAAATGCTCCATTTTTAATCAGATGATCATAAAACTCTTCAGATAACTCCTGAATGATCATTCTGTCTGCAATACGATCCCAGAAAATATACTCCTCTGCGTTGCTACAATAGCTAAATAAATTACACACTGGCAACTGTCTATGGTTACCAATAGCTATCCTAGACAAAGCCTCTTCAGAAGCATAAAAGTACTGCATTACAGTACTCCTAGTTTCTCTCATGAGTGATATTTTCTTCTTGACTGCATTACGATATTCTGAGATACCCTCAAGAGTAAATGGAATACTTTCCTTTTCCATCATCTGTTTAACATCTGACAAAGCATTACGAAGTTCAGTCGTTAACGATGCTTCATTTTTAACTTCTTCGAGTAACTTGAGTACATTCTGCCAATACCAAATAACAGAACAGTCAATTACACTAGAAACCAGATCTGATTCCTCCAGTTTAGCAACAATTGAGCATAAAGCCCTGTTATGTAGCTCAATATAGTTTCTGCTCAAAGCAGTAGCCATATAGCCAGCTACATACTTATACTCCGACTCCGATGAACTATTTAATCCTGCAGATTCTGTGTCATCACTAAAGTCAAAATCATCATTATCAAATGAGCTAACTACATCTGAAGCAGCATTATCCATCTGGGTACCCTCTATTCCCAATAACATAGAATAAAAACTTCGTATTGCATTATTGTATTCAACAGAGTCTATAGTAACTTCCTGCATATCTGAGACTTTATCACCAGCGTCAACCGGCTCCTGCATATCTGTGCTATTAATTAGATATGGCGCAACCCTTTCTATAACAGATATAGGTGGCTCTATCCTAGTGAAAGCAGTTCCTGTGCTAATGTTATATAAATAAGTGCTAATATCACCTAGCACAGAATTGAGCTCACTCTGAATCAGATTTGCATATGTAAGATACTCTCCTAGATACAGAACATATCCCTGGTTACACTCTGGGCATACCTCCACCTGTGGAAATATATTAGCAACATACTTTGAATTGCTGCTAAACGTCTGATAATTGTCTGTAGACTTTTCTGTCACATAAATCAAATATGATACAAAGTGTTGCTTCACATCAAAAAACTTCTGACAATTTTCGCAGAAACACTGAAAATGATCACTGTTAATTTTATTAACTCGTTTGATAATTTTCAGATTATCTGTTAATAAATCATTGTGATGTTTCTCATCCTCTAACAAAAAATCAGAAGATTTCTGCCTACGAATCTCATGTGACTTCAATCCAACACAAAAACGTTCAACTCTTGATATTGCGGACTCTATTAAACCAGGTAAAAATGTGTATAACTTAGACACATCTAGTCTGGAAAAAACATCCTCACCTAAATCTAATAATGCTCCTATAACAGCATTAACTGTCAATTCATCCCGATACTTTTCAATAGGTATGCTATCCAATAACCTTCGCACTACCTGCACGATAAGTCCAGTATCTGTTTCATCAAACGGGCTTGCAGTGATATCTAATGTCATCTGTGATGTAAAGCTTCTTGTAGCAACCTTATTTGCCAGAGTAGCTTTTGAAGCAGCCAAAGATACCCGCAAGTTCTCAAAATATCCATGAAAAGCTTCTGTGAACCCAACCATATACTGCTCATCTTTAATAGCATCCTCTCTACTCTGCAGAGTTAATAACTGCTCATAATCTAAATCTTCAGTGTTATAACCAGATTCGGATAATGACTGCTTTAAAGCAATTAACTCCTCCTGATCCTTTGATAAATCTTCATCAACTTCGCTATCAGCATCAAAGTCAAAATCATCTAATGTAATATAGGTATCGGCGTTCTGAGTCTCAAAAAGACTCTGCTGAGCTGTATCATACTCACCTGTTTCATCAAGCAAAGGAATACTATCAAATGGCACATCTAAAACTGTTTCATTTGATTTGTTATCTCCTGATTTTCTGGACTCTCCTGATTCTCCGGACTCTCCTGATTCTCCAAATTCCTCAAATTCTTCAAAATCATCAAATTCGAGCTCTGGTATTTCATCTTTTCTATCAAACTCCTGCAATTCTCTGTAACCTCTCTTTCCCAATTGCTTACTCTACTGTCAATTGTCCTTAAATATTCATCTGATGTTATCAAAACCTTTCGTTTAATACCATCGGAATCTATTTCAACTCCTCTAGCTAGGCCAGCTAAATATTTGCTGGAACTGGAGGGAACATCTGCAACTATATAAGGAACTGACATCTTCGCTGAACTCATCTGCACCTCTATTACAGAAATTCGCACGCTACTAGTATTCCCTGACAGAGATTCAAGTATATTTTTTCCAGACTGTTCTATTTCTTCAAGGCCTACATTATAGTTTTTATTGAGCATTTTCACAGTCTCTACACCGTAAATAGCGTCTGTGTCTATAGCTGGCGCAATTAACTCTGCAATAGGACGAGCAAATCCATGACGATTACATAAATCAATAAAAGTCTTTTTAGTCATCCGAGAGCCAGACACATAACAACTGCCTGTTATACAAATTTCCTCTACTATCTTGCCTGCCTTACGAATAGTCTGCCCAAACAAGCATACGGCAACTCCTATATCTTCCAGTGAGATATTTAAATAGAACTTTTTCATTGCATCGTAACAGTGTCTATTATCACAAAATGCACTGATTCCACCTTCTGAATTAATAGCCTGAATTAATTCATCAAAAGAATTAATATCAGCTAATAATTTAAATGCACTGGTTCCTATCTCAGGCAGACCCAACCTAGACACTAAATCCGGGAACGTGTAAGATGATTCCAATATTGAAGAAATATTCTGTACCAACACATCAAACTTTGCCGACATCCTATAGCTGATAGGTAAAATATCAGTATTGATTCCAATAATTTCTATATAAGAGTTGGAACTTAAGATTGGAGCTCTACCTTTTGAAATTTCTATATCATTTAAATTATGTACTAAACTATATAGTTCCTGACATGTTGCCTCCCCAACACCAACGCATCCAAACCTACTGAACAGTTCAGATAAGCCTAATGCTTGTTTACAAGAGCATCTAGGATCAGTGCACATTATTGAAGATAAAGACATGGTAACAATATTCTCACTACCACATTTACATCTATCTGGGAAATACGAGTGCCAACCCTCAGGGATAATCCCTAAGGTCTTAGCACTCTCAACAGTAATATAATTATCAAATGCATGAAATTTATCATACATACGTCTCATTTCACTAAAAGTCATAACTACTCCTGTAACATCTTGTCATAATCGTAAATAACCTGCATATAGCTAATAACACTTCCTCCGGATGCTAGTTTCAACTTTTCTATTTCAACTACACATATACCACTAATATCCATAGTGGCTGCAGCGTAGTATGGTATCTGACAACGATAATTCTTATTCTCATAAGTGATCTCTAGCCAGTACATTTCCATACCATCATCAACAGAGGCACGCTTTAGCTCGTAATTAACAAAGTCCTTATAATACTCCTTGTCAACCACATCATAAGTACTTGTTAATGATTCACCCTCAAGATCCTTTAAGTATCCAGATGCATCACTAACTTCAACAGAAGCAACCTCTGTAGAAATATCTTCTGAACTTGTAGGAGTCTCTGTTGTCGTTACAACCTGACTACTAACAGCAGGATTATCCTGCTTAGATTCTTTTTTATTTCCGGAAGTTGCTAATAAAACAACGATTACTATAGTAATCAATACTCCACCAGCTATTGCCATATATAATTTTTTGTTATCTCCTGTAGTGATCTTAGTTAAATCTGAAACTTCCTTTTCTGACTTCTTTGCAATTTCCGAAGTATCTGTCTGCATATTTTTATCTGCCTTTTTCTCAGGATCTGTAAAACCTATCGGCATAAAATCACCTCCAAATTCTTTAATGCTTTGTCAATCTCAGAAAACTTACCCCAAATTGGAGTTTTTATTTTCAGCAGACCTTTTCCCGGTGCTTTTAACATAAAACTATAACCTTTATCTGATCCAAATGGTGCTAATGCTTTTAAGACCTCATTAACATCTGAATCATTGCACAGCTCAACCATGCAATTATTTCCGATGCATTTAAACCTGGTCGGTCTGTATTTGCTGTTCTCTACAGAAATTTCAGCATTAAGTTTTAACTCATCAATCTTACTATCAAGCCTTTTATAGTCTATCTTCTTTCCCAACTTTAACCATTTTTCAGTTTTAGCCTTATACCTAAAGATAACAAATGGACCATCTTTTCCTACAAACTCAGTAAGATACTTTTTAATGTCCTCAACGAGTGTAGCATTTACTGTTATAACAACCTGATTTTGCATAACATTTAAATACTTATATTGCTTCTTCTCCTGCACAAGATCTGCTATTGAAAAAGCTTCTGTTACGTTTGCACCTTCGTCATAACTAAATGTGTCATCATCTGATTCATCGACTGACTCAACATCATACAAATCTGATGCCTCTACAGAGTCAAATGACCAGTAATCATCTACTAATTCTGCATCATTAAACAATTCTGCGTAATCAACAAAATCATCTACATCTTCAATAACTTCTGCCTTGTCATGCTTATGTAATACACTAGCATTACCATCAAAATCGATGATTGGTTTACCAACTGGGAACCTTCCTAATGCCCAGGTTTCAAACTTTGAAACCCACTTTCGATCACCTGCTTCACTGTCGCTATACTGTGAAGTGTCAACATCGTAATTAGTCGCATATTTGTCAACATATGCCCTAACCGTGTAGTTATCAAAATTCTGGAGAATCAATGGTATATTTATAGGAGCAATGTCTATGTCTGGCTGTACTTCATGAATCACTTCCCAAATACGATCATCAACATACTTCTCTCTTTCACCCTTTATCAGCTCTTCCCATGGATCATCAAACCAAAAAGGACCATTTCCGAACTCACCAGCATCCCACCTTTTAATAACACGGTCTACAAAGTATACAGGAGCTTCCCTTTCATCATCTTTTGTCTCTGCCCAAGTGTTACCAATATTGATACCGACAAAGTATGAGGTATGCCCTTTCATAGTGACCATACAAGACTCTTTGATAAGTTTGTACATAAAAAATGGATGAATCGACTTATGTACACTACAAAGCAATTCATCATGTATCAACATATGCCAGATAATTTTGTCATTTATTCCTTCTTCTTCACACCGATTATAGAAACGAATAAGAATAATCCTAAATAGCTCAGCTGCATAAGATTGTATTGGAAAGTTACCGGCCGGACGTCTGATCTTACCCTCAGCACCATCATATCTTCCCATAGCTCTTCGCTGCTTAGCATCTTCAGACTGATCTATATCTGATAAATCAAATGCTCTATAAAATCCCAGCTTGTTATAAACAAACCCCATAGGTTTTTCTATCTTGTTTCCTAATGCATCTGTCACATAATTACCATCCTCATCTTTCTGCCAAGCATCCATGAAATCTCTTAGCTCTTTTGACATACTACGCGCTAACAAAGCATTATCCCTTTCACTATTAAGGAAATCCATAACGGGTCTGTTACTCTCTCCCCACTTAGCAAGAAGCATACGAGTCATAAGTAGCGTTTCATCATTAATTACACCGAAAATCTTATCGCACAGTGATCTCTCACCGAGACCATAAGGTACTCCGAACGAAACTGACTTGGCCATTTTACGTATCTTCTTAGTAACTCGGTGTGCAGGTATATTATTAACAAGACTTGCTGTCTCTGTATGATAATCTCTCTCGGGATCTTTCATACGATCTACCATCAGCATATGCTGCGATAAGCTAAGCATAATCCTGTACTCTACCTGTGACATATCAAAATCGCACATGTAATAATCATCACTGTATGATCTGATAAGTGCTTTTAAAGAACCCTTCATAGTCTGAGCTGGATTTGATATACGCCTAGTTTCTATCCTAGCCATACTGTAAGATTTAAACATCTTACCTTCTAGATTGTTTTCCAGAATAGGCTTGTAATAACCAGTGTATTCCTTATTCAACTCACTGTGTTTCTGTAAAACTAAAGCCAGTGGATACTTACAAGCATTAAACTCATCTGCCTTTATAAGAACCATATTATCGGCCCTTTTATGATCTGAATCTTTGGAAGAACTTCTCAACCGATAATACTCTTCCTCGGAAGCATTGCTACATAAAATATCTTTCTCCAGCTTTGTGAAATGGGTATCATCTGGATTACGCTTTATAGCAATTAACTTCTTCATTACTATTTTATCCAACTTTGGCTGAGGCACTTTACCTGTTGTCCAATACTTTATTGGGTATTTGAGAATATCAAATAAGACATGACGCAAAGCAGTTGGAGTGAACTCAAACTCAAATAATAACTGATTCTTCGCACTAACATTCTTTACTGCTTCAGAATATTCATCTTCACTCAGCAGACCTGCGTTCTTCTTTGCCTCCAACACTGATCTCTGCTTATAGATATTTACAAAAGAACCAACATAACTGTACATATATTGTTTTAACTTGTTAATATCTGCCACTGTACTTTCTGCTAACTTAAGTACATCCTGCTCTATAGTGTTTAAGCCATAATATTCAGATCTAGGCAAGATATTTAACAATGGAACATCCTGTCGCTGATAATAAATAAACATTCTCTTTGTCATGATAGACTTTAACTTATGGAACAGTTTCAACGTGTAATCAGCATCGGCACAACCATAAATTATTGCAACTATCTCTACCATAAGATAACGATATTTATCTTCATTGCCTTTACCTAAAATATCTGTAAGTTCCGGTGTTTCGTGTCCAAATAATTTTCTAGTAAGAACCTTCAACTTATTTGAACCTTTAACTGTTTTAGGATTCAAATCAAAAGCCATCTGCAATGTATCCTGGTCAAAGTAAAAATACTGTCCTAAATCAATAAAAACTCTTTTATCGAACATAACATTGTGACCAATCAGATTTATATTTTTCCTGTTTATGGTTACAACAGTTGCACACAAATTAGAGACATCAGCTTCACTCAAAGTCGCTGAACTTCCTTCAAAGTCACTCAAAGTCACTGAGCTTCCCTCAGATTCACTCAGAGTCTCTGAAGGTCTTTCAAATTCATGGAATAATCCCATCCTTTGTAGTCCACTGTGACCTATGAAATCAGCTTTTTTCCGCTCATAAATCTTTACTTCACGGTCTTCCTTAAAACTCTGAAATAATTCACCAAGACGTTTTGCCACATATTCATTTGGAACATTATTAAAATATTCCATATCTGTAAAAATAACAAAACCACTGTCTTCAGCCCAACTTATTGGAACTGCAACGCAGTGGTCTTTATCTTCATTATCTTTAGACAGATTATACACAAACAACCCAGAAGTCTCTGTATCGACAGCAACATCTATTTGTTCATCTGTACCATATTTTCCAGCTATTAACTTTGTCAACGGCGTCATTATTTTTAACTCGAAATCGATCAAGTTAGTAATACTCTGATAATTCTTTTTTAAAGTATCACCATCTTTATACCAACTCATATCAATGCTATCGCACAACATCTGATAATCTATGGTCTTAATTGTCTTATTGATAATGTTGTCTCTTTTTACATGTGCAACTTCAGTGTAAGTTGCCCACTTTAATTTTAAAGTAAAAGGTGCAGGTATCAACCGTATATAAATATCAGCGTACTTTAATTCGAGCTTATTATAGAACAAACCACTTCTTTCACATTTGTAATAAAGTGTTTGATCTTCACCAAAAAAATTCAACTCCTCACCGCCTGGAGTCATTGAATGTTCATTCAAATGTATATTCTTTTTATTGAATCTATAATTCTTTGCAAAGAATAAAGCATTTATAAAACTCTCGGCTACGTTAGGTTCCCCGTATGCTTTAACACTGCCAGATACTTTTAAACGTTCTACACTTTCCAATACATAATTTTCGTTACAGAACTTAGACATCTCAAACGCAGAACTTAAAACATAATTATCTACTTCCTGCCCAAGGCTAGCTTTGTATAAATCATCCATATGGTATCGACTAAAAATTGTTATAGTCTCGCTGTTCTTAACATCGCGCCAATACATAAAATACTTTATATCGCCTATGACAATTTCTCCACAAAGATTCATATACAAATACCACCTTTCTCCAGATATTCAAACTTTTTGTATGATTTAATATGCATAGAGTAATCACCATACCTACCACTCTTCAAAAGTAGATCTTCATCAATTACCGTATTACATGCTAATACAGCAGCAGCGTAACTCTTACTTCGATATATGTAACGTCTTTCCGTATCATTTCTTAGAGTTAAAGCACAGTAATCCCGAATAAGAGCTGTCATGCTTAGTATATCTTTAAAGAACGTAAACAATAATTTCTTTAAAATTATATCTTCGTTAGACTCTTCAGCTGTAGCCTTATGCAAAATACCCATACAATACTTTTTTAACTTTTCATCTAAGCTCATCAAAGAACCCAAAGAAACTGTTGCTAATTTATCAAAATCCATATTCATTATGGCTCTTGACACTGTACTATAGTTGTCCAACTTTCTAACATTTTCCATGTCACAATTAGATAAAATATGTAACACGTAATCTAAGGACTCACTAAAATCAAGCACCACAGTATTATCCGCAGAACCCTTTTCTAAACCGCATGCTTCAAAGATAAACATATTATCCAATGAAATATTACTCGATTTATTATCGTCGCCATCATCCAATCTACTGTATGATCTAGGTGTACCACTCATCTGATAGTAATAACCAATTAGTCGACCTATACGTTCCTGACTAGCATTAGCTTCTCCGAAGTCGATACTATCAGAGAACTGGAATGGTCGGGTCTCTATTTGTCGTGTAACCCTATTTATAGATCCAATGATATTTGAATCACTAAATAAATCTATCAACAAACTCTGATACCCCCTTATCATCAATTTTTGGTTTATCTGCATAGACTTCAATGGAAACAGCATCCATTCTAATTGGATAGAAATTTCCACGGTCCAAATCAAATAAAAAATTTTCCTTTGGTTTTACACCATAAAAATCAAGGACGTCTTGATTCAAAGACGTCCTTGTAACACGCACTGAGCCGTCAGCCATTGTCTGAACAACCCAACCTATTTGTACTAACAAAATATCCATTTTACCACCATTTAATACGCTCTACTTCATACTGAGTTAACTCCAAAATCTCCGTATGATAAGTTTGACTATTATTTACACGAGCCAGCACTACCTTGTATCCGTATTTATGGACAAACGTTTTTCTGTTGTCATCTTGAGATAACATTCCGATACCGGCTCGACCGATTAAATAATTATTAGCATCAAATCTATATGAATCTAAGTAGAATTTCCATTTAGTTGCTCTCTTCGTAATCAGAATATTCTGATTGATTTCCTGAAGAATCTTTAACTCTTTAGCTGTTAAAGTACTAGCACTTTCTGTCTCCTGTAGTTCTACATGTAATGAATTACTGAACATTTCAATAAAATCTAATAATGGTTTGAAAGCATCTAGCATCTCATTTAAAGCATCAACTTCTCTCAAATAAATTTTTCGGAAATTCTTAGATACGTCACTCATATTTCTCGGATCCATATATAATCTACAAGTATTTCCACAAAGAAGTGTAATCTCTTCTCTTTTTTGTAAAGGAAATTTAATATCAAGCCATCTGTATGTAGCAATAGCTTTTGCATATAACAAATATAAATTATTCTCATTTTTAAGTAACTGTGTTGAATTTAATTCTGACACTATGAAATTACAAAATTCAAATAAAGTGCTGTTAGCCTTATAGATTGTCTTTGCATAAGAAAATGCTGTGAACATATGTAACTTATCTATAGAATCTGCATTACTCAGACCATTTAAAATACGAGCAGATGTTTCAAACATCTGGGTAAATGCCACTACCAGTCGCATATCATACGGAAATGCTTCTTTATTCTTTGCAATGGCATTTACAATTTCTGTGTTAATATCATTTTCCTTTAACATATATAAACCTTTTTGTTCGACAGGATTTCCAAGCTCATAAAGTAGCGTTGCTGTTACATTGACAATTGTAGCCGCAATCATAATAGAATGGCTTTTATCTGCTGTAGCTTTCATCATTCCATATAATTGTTTGTACCAACCTATCAACACACCAATCTTCTCAACAACACTATTTTTCCGCTTATCTAAATAATCAAAATCATTCATCCTGTTCATCCAAGAATTACTAATCTGACTATTCATCTCGTTATAACTGTTAGAGAGCAACACCTTTGAAGTTTTACCAATTGTGTTTACAGCCTCTCTTCCCTTAGCTAGTGATAATGAATATGCCTTCTTTATGAGAGTTGGCGAGTTATTAAGCTTATAACTCAGTAACTGATCAAAAATACAATCATTACTAACCAAATTCTTTTCATTTCGGTCTTCACTTCTTCCAGGAGATTGATAAACCTCATTAACAAGTTTATTAACATCATCATGCATGTATAAATATTCCTTAAGACTTGAAAATCTCTTTAAAAGATTTCTGTCTCTAAATATCTCAACTGGGAAATCGAAAATAGTATATCCTGTGTCATTTGCACTTGAATTCAGAAAAGCAACTAATTCCCGTAATGCAATAAATCCCTCGAAGTCTGCCTTAAACTTATCCTGATTACATCCTTTCTTCGGATGTATAGTGTTTGATGCATAATAAGGTATGCCATCATTAGCACCTCCGTTAGCATTCATATGAACACATAATTCATCAGCAGTCTTTACAGCGTCCAAATAAAAATCATAGATATTTGATATCTCTATACCAGTGGTCATAAGTCTACTGGCATACATCTCGCATAATTTCATTCGCTTGCTTAATTTAGTAGATTTACTTCCATCATAATCCATAGTCTCTCTACTAAATTCTATCGAAGCAAATTTTGATCTTAAAGTTTGCTTATATCTAGTCCATAACTTATCAGCAATACTTTTCCGATACCAAGAAAAAATATCATAGTATGCTATACCGCCATCACCCACATGATTAAATAATGAATAAGATGATCTGTATATCTTACCTGCCAAAGACATAAAATCTATACCTTCTTCTGGCTGCTCTATATCAATATCATCAATGGACATCTCAGCTCTGCTTCGCTTATCATCTTTACTAATAGACCGCATCATGCTTTTGTTCGATATAATATCTCTATAAGCTTCCGTATGTACATAAAAACTCTGAAAAGCAAATATCAAAAAAGCATGTGGAGTACATGAACTAGTATCGTATGAGCCATTAGTTGAAAATGATCTTACGTAACTCCTGAAGCCATTTCCTAATGCTTCAATCTGATCAGGAGTAATATTACTTGAAATTCTTCTGGCAGTATTCCGCAAATAACGCTGCCACATTGAAGTGCTCATATAAACGTATATCAATTTATTTACATCTGTACACAACAGTAACTGCATCAGACAGTCATAAATCTTTTTAGCAGACATTTTATTTACTAATGCGCCTAAGCTTTGTTTCTGGAGACCATTATGCATAGAACTAACGTTACGCTCAATAACTGGGTTGTTATAAACATAATTCACATAATCGTAGATAATTCCGTACTTATTATTTTTCCTAAGATACACTTCTAAAGCTTTTCTATCGTCTGGCTTAGTTGCAAACATCTGCAACACTGGAGTAGCAACTTCCTTTTCACCATTTAAATCCAGCACTATAGCCAGAGCAAACTGAAGATCAGCTAAATTGAATGAATCTCCTTTAAAAAATCGTGCTAACATACTACCTCCTACGTATTAGATACCATGCAACTACAACATAAACTAATACAGCAACTATTTTTGTCGGTGTGCTCGAAAATGAAAAAGGTGCACTTAGTAATGAGTACACCAAAGAGATAATGCCGTAAATGACACGTATTACTAAAACAACAGTCCATAAAACTATCTTCTGTAACAATAAAATAATTGATTCCCTTATCTTAGCAAATGTGCCTTTTACTATATAAATTCCACCCTTATCAGACTTTTTTCGATTACACTCAGCACAAATAGCAACTGTATTTATAGTTCTATTTATACCATGACCAGCAAGAGGTATTATATGATCCACTTGTACATTACTTCTTCCAATTAAAGGCTTATTGCACTGTGAACAAAACCAAATGCAACCGCACAAACCCGGGTTCTTTTTAAAATAAGCAGCCCTGTAATTAAAAGCTTCTCTTTTTCTTCGGCTTTTAGACATTGTCTCTGCCATCGTTTCACCACCCCCTAAAAATAGAGAGGGCTTTTACACCCTCTCTACCTAATCAAATGCACCAAGCTTAACCAAAGTATCTGGTAAATGCTTTTCAACATCTGTATCTGTATTAGTATCAGTCTTCAACGTAAGATAGCTTGTATCTAGATGAACTAATACATCGTCATTATTGATTACAATCTCACTATTAAAGTCTGATTCAAGTCTTTCATCAGAACAAGCCATTACATAGTGTCCTGCATTAAGATCAGTGAATGAACATTCTCCGGACTCATTTGTTGTACTTGTAGAAATCACTGTATTACCATTCTTCAATAACACAAGTAAGTCTGCAATAGGAACGTATTCATCTGAATAGAAACTCTTCATAACCGTTTTCAATGTCTCAGCATGATTAACTACATCAAGATTATCTATATTGTTAAGATCATCTATAATATCTGTATCACCTGTATCTAAACCTGTATCTCCAAACAGATTTAATTCATCCAAGCTACCAAAATCTATTGTTGCTACTTCTATCTTCTCCTGTTTGAAGTCAAACTCCGCTGGAGTGAACATATTCTGCTGTTCACTTTGTTTTACAAAAGATGTGGCCGGTGTACTATGTAGATCAACCTTCTTCCTCGAGAAAAGGTTCTCACCAACATTAATAGCACCGATATCAGCATTAGAGTATGATCTGTGCTCATTAAAAACTAATGAAGGTAATACACTTGGTAAATTTTCAAATGATATGGCTGTTAACGCACCACTATTAGAAATTACTGTTTCCATAATACTATTCACATTTAAAGTATAAATAACACCTGGAACATCAACCACCTCAGCATACTTGTACTTTTTACCCTCAACAAATCTAGAATCATCTGACTTAACAATATAAACATCTGACATTTGTGCCCTAGCAAACACTTCAAAGTGCCTTGCCATAACCTCAATATTGTTATCTATAAAATTGCGATACCAATTGTGGCACCATACCATCTGTTTATATCTAATAAGTTTATCCGTACTTTTTTCCGGTATTTTATATATGCTATCCGGCATGACATAACCTGCTGTTACTGGAGATCCTGCGTCAACCCACTCACCATTTTTACAAATTAACAGATTGTAAGGTATCTTTGTAGACATTGTTATACCAGTCAATGCATCCTTAGTTGCCAGTAATGTACCATCCTCTTTTGTCAACTGTAAAAGGGCATTCCTGTTTACCTTTTCTACTGAAAGATAACCGCTCTCCCTTGTTACTAATGCATCCGTACCTGCACTGTTAGCTTTTATTGATGAACCATTAAGTAAACGATGCAGAATATCTACACCACTAGCTATAGACTCGCCGGCAGAACCACCTTTATTAACCAAAGAAAGTGTCAACTGTGCTGCAGGTTCACCAATAGCCTGTGCAGTCTCTATTCCTATATTATCTCCTATCTGTGGTAATGTTTTGTTTGAATATCGCAATCCGTAACATCTACTACAACAGCCTGCTACTGAACCTTTATGTTTAGACTCATCACGCCCGGTTTTGCAATCAAGAAGTATTCTTGCTTCTATTCGCTCTAAACCGGACTCCTCTACATACTTTAAGGTCTTATCAGTTATAACATACATAGGTGTTACTAAAGCCTTACTATGTGCGCCCTTGTACTCTTCAAGATATGGCAAATTTCTAGCCTCCCTGTACTTAAGAAGAGATTTACACATGGCATCCATGGCATACCTAAACTGAAATTCACCTATATCGGTCTTTATAACCTTTAGACAATGTTTCTGTATAATTGGTATACATGCTGGTGTTATACTATCGAACTCCAAGAAATTCTTTAAAAGTTTCTTTACAGAATCATCAATAGGTTTCGCACCTACAAGTCCATCCAAGCCTGCTGATATTATATTCTTACGATCCTTATCTTTTATAACTATACTATGGAGTCCTTTTGACAATATGTCAAAATCCTCCTCAGTAATAACAGAAGAGACTCTATTATTTCCAAAGAGACTACTTGTCTCTGAATCAGTTAAATCTAATTCTTTGCCAAGTAACTCCTCCTTAAAGAACTCATAGTTTGGCTTAAACAAATCTAGCTGCTTTAATGGTTTCTTTGAGTCATACCTTACATCAAACCACCAATCTGTCTTACCACAGTCATACTCAATAATATTTAATCCTGCAACACAATGTATAGCCTGTCTTGTCGCATAACCAGCAGCACTGGTCTCATTCTGCGTAGATGCCATACCAGTACGTGTACTATAGGACATCATCAAAAAGTCGAAACTTGAAAGACCCTCTGAATAGCTTGTCGTTATAGGATTTGGTAAGTTATCAGTCTTATTTTTCTGTAATGATCCCAAAACTCCTACAGTCTGCATTATCTGTCCTTTACTACCTCTAGCTCCTGAGTCAAACATAATGAAAATATTATTATTTCTACTCATGGATCCTATAATACCCTTTGGCTCGTTACCAAATACACGATCTTGCACTGTAGCAAGCGTGTCATCATAAACATTATGTACTGAAGTGACTTTATCTTCCATAACAAGAAGACCTCTCTGGTAATCACGCTCATACTGACTCTTTAAGTCTTCAGCTTCCTCAAGAAGTTCCTTTTTGCCGGACTTTCTTGTTATGTCTTTTAAGTCATCAAGAGAGATACTTACTCCAAACAACTCAGCCATAGTAAATCCGAACTCTGAAATTGCACCGTATACCTTAAGCAAATCTATTGATGGATCCTGAAGACTTTCCTCATATATGCTCATACAAATTTTAGATAATTTGTATGAACTTGTTTTACTACTAGGTGATCCAGATGTTATTAAACCATCATACTGTAAATCTGCAAAACGTTCTGCATTCACATCAAGTCCCAATACATTACTGTATTCCCTATCACCAGAAAGTCCTCCAGGTACTAAAGAGTTAAATAAAATTCTTCCGGCTGTACTTAAAAACTTCTTATCGTTTAAATTTAAACATACTAAATCGTATGCATGTATAACTCTACCATAAACATCACTACGTAAGCTATCAATGCTATCATAGAATAAAACATCCTGCATAACATCACTGCTCAGATAATCTTTTGGATCTAATGTATTATCTTTTAACATTGTAGAACAATAAATTCCCAGTGAAATATCCTGGCTGTGTGCCAAAATAATATCTCCACTTTTAGGATTTATAATGTCACACTTTGGTGACATTAACTCTATTGCTTCATCCTGTGCATCCTTAGTAAGCAGTGCAATCAACCACATCTGATCACCATCAAAGTCAGCGTTATAACCTTTACAAACTAAAGGGTGCATTTGCATAGCCTTAGTAAATACTATCTTTGCATAATAACCTCTCACAGAGTACCTATGTAAAGAAGGCTGACGGCCACACAAAACTACACGCGGTGGTAATACAGTTTCATTTGGACCTAATGGTAAACCATCAGTACCTTCCACAAAATACTTTATCCATTTTATGAAAACCGTCTTTATTCCAAATACTGGTAGCTTATACAAAGAGCTAAACTTATCTCTGTATAACTTCTCTACCTTACTATCACTGCCAGATACAAGTGCCTGTAGAAACTCTCTCCAGACACCAGTACCAATATGCACATCAGAATTAGTATTAGTAGCGTACCTTAATAAGTGCTGTATTAACTGCTCCTCATACATAGCAACTGCCATATGAATTGGTACACCAACATTCATAGGAGACATTGATGTATCTTGTGCTGGTATAATAACAGAACGTCCTGATCTTGCCACTACTTTCTTCTGAACTGTCTCACGGACTTTACCATGACTGTTACTTCCTTTTCCCATAAACCACTGTAATACAGTTACATATTTCTGCTTTTTATTGGAATCAATACCAATAAAATCTCGTATAGCATTATATACAGCTAGACGATTCTCCTCAGACTCATTTTGAGCTACCATAGCTGCTGCGGATAATATCTTTGTGTAATGTACATCAAAATCGCTCTTCTGCTCTTTTGTACTTCCAGCAATTCTTGTTGGAAGTCTATAAACAGCAGGCATAACTGGATATGTACTCACTAAATAATCGGAAAGTTTGGCACCTCTATCAATAAAGTCTTTAACAAAAGTATATACATCGCGAAGTTCCAGTTTTTTAGAGTTCTTGAACACGAAATCATAAACATTCTCGCTATTTACAATTTCATCAGGCTCTACATCCTCTGGTATTCCAGTAGCTCTATACTCTCCAGTAAGCTGATAATGTTTAGCATCCTCTGCAGTAAATATTGGTTCGACATTCTTGGTTGACTTACTCAACTTTGTCTCCAGATGAGCAAGAGATCCCTTCAAATCATAATTCTTAAAGATATATGTAATTGCATCGAATCCCCACATAAAATGCTCAAGTTCATCCTGTGGAACCTTATCGCAAGATACTAAATCTAAACTGTCCATAACTCCGATAGGCTTTCGAACCAATAAAGATCCCATTGCTATCTTGTACAGATCACTCTTGTTGCATACCTTATAAGACTTCTTTCCCTTAACCAAAAATAGCTGCGATAGATTACCTCGCTCTAGCCACAATGGACTAACGATTTCAGTGTGTAAATTTATCCATCCCCATTTATCCCTATTCAACATTTTATTAGCAATACCATCGTTATTACCAAATATTGTATTCGAATGTAATGAATCTGGAGTAACATCAATTGGACTAAACTGCTTTATAACTCTATCCGTCAGTGGCTTGAATGCATAACAGTTTATACCATTTTCATCGCTCTCTAGCTCGATCTCAGCACCTAAAGATCTCCACAATGCTTGCATTGTGATTGCATTGTGGCTATCACCAGTCACATCTATATCATAAGGATTTTCCTCTATCTGCTGCATTATGTCAGCTCTTTTATCCCTATCGTCAGCTAATACAGTTTGTATCTCCTGAAGAACCTTATTTGCTCCTATGCTTTCCAGGCACCAACTTTCCATCTCTCCAAAAGCCTGGCCTCCATTCATTTTAGCTGAAGACTTAGCTTGCAATGTGACAGAATTAACACCATGATCAAAACCAACAGCATGAATTTTCTTACGTACCATATGAACAAGCTTCTCCAAATACTGATAACCTACGTTTATAGGTCGCTCAAAGAACTGCCCTGTCTTACCATCTATAAGTCTAATTGGATGAATTCCAGCTTCCTGCATTTTTTCTTCAACAAATTTACAGCTATCCGGATGAAAAGGACTAACTATACTTATTTTATTTTCTTTATGCTCTGCTGCACCTAAACCAACTTCATATAACTGAGAAATATTCATTCTGGATGGTATTCCAAGTGGGTTTAACAGAATATCCAAAGACTTTCCACTTACTGGATCATAGGGCATTTCTTCCTCTGGAACGATCTTAGCTATAACACCTTTGTTTCCATATCTACCTGCTAACTTATCTCCAACCTCAGCAGATGCTCTTGTTGCTACTAACACCTCAGCGATTGTTTTGCCCATCTTTTCATAAATCTCAGCAGAAATTACCTGTCCCTCTGTGTATGTATTTAACCTGGTTGGTACATACTTTACACGCACTACCTGTTCTTTATCAAAAGAATATGTTGTAACCTTTTTGTAGATAACACAATCTCCAGGAGATAAATGTGTTCCCACTAAAGGTAATCCGTTAGTGCAAAAATTAGTAATAGGCATATTATCTGAACCTACTGGTGCCGCAAACTCCTCAGATCTACTGTCACTACTACTTAACTCTGCTGTCTCCTTTTTAATGAATATTGAAGTAAGAGTATCATCACTAACTAATTTCTTGTTAATAACTATACCATCATCAATAGAAGACCCACCGTAAGATTTAAAACCTACCAAGAAATTATGTCCTAATGCCATAGAACCATCAAATGAATGTTCGTCAACATCTACACCACCATAATTCACTAGCAGCTCTTTATCATACTGTCGAATATCATAATCAGAGCTGTATGCTATCACATCATCACAATGATACACATTATTAACTTTAGGATTTATACGATATGAAAACATATCATTATTAACAGTCTGCTTAAATACTGGAATACTTAATTCCACATAATCCTGATAGCAACAATTGTGTGTATCACAAAAGACAACATGTAACTTTAACACTCTAGTAGATAAACCCTCATCTATTGATTGAAGTATTAAATCAGAATGAAGTATTTCATCTTTTTCTTTCTCAAGATCTTTATTTAAGTAGACCTGCTCATTATAGAAACCTTCCAACACCTCAGATGCTTTGTATACACCTACATCAAGCATACTTTCAATACCGGTACAAACTAAAGGTCTTTCTGCACCAATAATAGGAACTGCCTGCTTTCCCTGATTATCAGCCATCTGTAAACGTTTACCGGCTGAAAAATTACAAAAAGGAATACTTGCTGTAGTAGCTGCCATATTCTGCAACTGACTAAACTGCTTTAAATGTACATTAGTCACATCTACAGTAACAACTTCCCCGTGGTACAAAGCATTTACACGCTTTTTCGGAGTACCATCTTCATTCTTAAAAGTCTCACACCACTCAGCAATATAGCTTTCCCTATCTTCGTTGGCATTCAGTTTTACAACCTCTCCTGTTAACTCTCCATTAACAACTACATAATAAGGAGTTACCAAGTAACCAAACTCATCCTCTTCTGTAAGTAACGTCTTTTCATTTACAAGACCAATCTTTGAGGATTCTGGCGCATCATATGGATCTAACCTACCAAACTGTGAACCATGTACTGATACTAAATCAGCCTGCACGGTTGCATTACCAAGGTTATTTGTTATTTTAGACCCCTTTGCTGCTAACGAAAGTGTGTTGTTATAATCTGATAACTGGGACTCTGTATTATTTACATCCTTAAGCATAGCAATCAGAATGTCTTTATCTATCTTTGAGCTAAAGTCTGTTATCGCATTTGTAACACTTGCACCTACACCATCAGAACCTTTAATGATGTTGAACTTGCCCTCAAAATTATCAAGGATTATCTGCAAATTCTCCTGAATTGCTTCGATAGCTTTTACATGGAATGGAATAATTATTCTATCAGTTAGCTCAAACTGATCTGAATAAAAATCATAGCCATTTAAATCATTCGCAAATATACTATATGCAGCATATAAATCCTCAATGCATAATGTATCAGCAGTCAACCTACGAACTAATGTCGTAGTATTTGTATCGTTTTCATTTATACGTACCTTTATAGACTCCAATGATGTATCATTTAGAGCTCTGATATTTGCTAATGTCAACTTTGTACCCGCAGAAAGATGTACATCATCACTGTCTATATCCTCGGCCAGTATACAATTCAGTGCTCTAAATGTATATGATGAATACTTATGCAGACTATGTACTTTACTGTTGTAAGAAACATAAATAACATCAACAAGTGAGTTATCTATTTCTTCTAACAAATCAATAGTTAAAATTGTACCAGCAGGAATAACCTTATTTTGTAAAACTACATCCTCCGCAAGTACTTTATTTACCGCTCTAGCAGCAAACGACTGCATTCTAATGAATCTGCTCTTATTTCCAGCACCAAGTTCCAAATAGTTTTTATTAAAAAACCAGTTATTTAACTGGTTTAATAACGTATGAGCGTTCCTAGCATTTTTAGTCCTTTCTAATCCATAAATACATGTATGTAATGCTTTGATACATTCTTCTCGACTTGATACACTCTCTACTCCCTTTGACTTTATCTCAACAAAAGTAGATGTATTATCAGTAAAATTCATCAGATTATATGGATTATCAGCACCAAACATCTCAAGTAATGCCTGATTTGACATCCCAGTCAAAGCTCTGAAAAATGTTGATATAGAAACTTTTTGAATATCCTGACGGGACTTTGTCGTCTTACGATTAAACTCAAAATAAGGCATCTTTCCTTTACTAGCAAAAGAAAAAGTCTTATGTCTTGCGCATCTCAGAGTTCCCTTTATCTCAGTATCGCTCTGAGTTTCCTTAAATGTGTATGACCATCCTAAAGGTCTATCATATAAATCAAGAACCTGCTTATAGTTACCGGCAATTTTAAAACCAAGGTCTAAATAAATTGGTAACTTGATAATATCCACAAGTATGTCCTGCTCTTCACCGGTAACTTTATCTCTTAAATGCGTAAATGCCTTTACCATTGTGAAGATGGTACCATCTTCCTCACAGTTATTCTGAGAATCTATCGGATATTGACTAAATGTCACTTCATACCTATCATTAAATTCTGTGGAACTATCTTCCAGTAATTTAGGTATAGTACTTTTAACGAGCTTGTTATACTCGTATCTTTGTCTATCATTTACCTTCATACGTGATCCTCCGTGTTTTTACAAATATTATCTATATTTGCTTCACCATAAAACATAGATAAAACCTCTATTAGAGGCCTTAACCGATCTGTCGAAATCCTATTATGTAGAGACCATTTAAGCTGCCCAAGCAATACAATAGGCGGTACTGCCATACGCACTTCATCAGTGACCAGTAACAGTTGTCGATCTAGAGGCATCATTATTGCATCGTCGTAAATTTTCCGAAAATCAGAGTTTTTCATAAAAATTTAACCTCCTTGTATCCGTTATTATTATGTCATTTACCTGAACCTTTCTATATCTCTCGCTATAAACCCCGGTTTCCTCTTCATGACCTAAGTAACCTATAAGAACCGCTTTTTTCATATCTTTCTGTCTATTGAAGTATTCATATACAGCAAGAGCCTTTTCTCTATCTTTCAATAAACTAGCGAATACATCCGCATCCACATAAAAATCAGGTTCACCCGATTCAAGTACAATCGTATCCACATCTGAAATACAAATAATCATTTTAAATCACCTCCAAACAAATCCATATCTTCCAAAGATCCAGAATGTCCTGTACTAGACTTTGGAGCGAGATGATTGTCTTCAACAGGATCAGATTTATTTCTACTATATAGATCAAATCCTAAATCCTCTGCTGTGAATTTATATAGCTCTACATTCCTATCTCCCAATTTCCTTATCACATAACACACCCTCTTTCACTTTTTTATAGTAGTCCTGATCCATAATATTCAAATTATGTTTAATACACGCATTACGCTTAGTTTCTATGTCTCTCACACTCTTAGAAGAAATATCCGATCTGTTATAAATTGAATTAAAAAGGAAGATACAAAATGTATCTTCCAAAATAATCCTATTTAACTTTTCCTCTAAATCTTTTATCTCATTTTTATAAAGTGTCACAACCCATGCAGGCGTTCTCTCGACAAGATCGACCAAATCTACATCACTCAAATAGTTGTTAGTACAAATTGAATAGTCAAGCAACCTACAAAAGTCATTTCTACTTAACTTTTTGAACCCTTTATCTAGCACAGCATCTTCATCAGAATCACTATCACCAAATTTTATAGAAAGAATAGCTGTCACAAACCTGGATAATTCAGCTGATAAATGTCTATCATAAATAGATAAAACTGTATCTAAGTTATCTGATACTAAAGAAAAGACTGTAGGTTTACTACTGCATCTTCGAACCAAATAATCCAATAAAGAAAAAGACTCTTCATCATTGTTGGATAATAAATTATTAAATTCAGAACTTATATCTCCACCAAATTTGCAATTGCACAAACTTATTAACTTAGATCTAGCCAGTATAAGACACTCGACGTCAAAATCATTAGAAAAGTCCTTAGAGTCTAAAGCCTTTTCAGCCAAGAATAATAAGCTCTCCATTTCATCACCCCTTCAAAATCTGATCAAGACGCACTCCATGCACCAGTATATTAACCGCACCACTATTCCTCTCAAAATAGACCTCTGTGCCAACTTTTATATCATTACTAACCAGTATAGATGGATTAAAAGTATTGATTATTCTGGCCTCGCAATCATCATTAGTCGTCATTGGTTCTATCTTTACGCGAACAGAAGCATTAACCCTACGTTGTTCAACAACAACCTCAGTAACAACTGCTTTATACAGATCAAAGGACCAGTGCTCAAACTTACAAGCTAACTGTCTGTTAGAATACTGATTTGTTATAATGTCTGTCCAATTGTAATCATTAACTTCCAGCACTAAACCATCCGCTGGCATATCCTGCTCAATCTGTTTCTCATATATAGGATTAAAAACCTCTTTACTTAACCACAGGCAAAACTGGTCAAAATCTTGAGGTATAATATCCCAAGGAATAAATAGATAAGGTACTACTTCAAAACCCATGCTCTGAAGTCTCTCAAAAGTACCCACTACTGTATCCGATAAACCCTCCGCTGCAAAAACTTTTATGTGTAAATCCTTATAATCCTCAATCTGATGTTTCACTCGCAATAAACTAATAGCTGCAGACTTAGAAGTTTTATATTTTCCCGACTTATACTTCTGTCTCAGCGGTTCTAATCCGCCTTTCAATACAAAACTCTCACCAGTGACTCTTAACTCATGTGGAACATTTTCCAGGTCACTTGGAAATACGTATGCAACTTGATCTGTGAAATCAAATGAGTTTGAAGACCTTCCACGACTTAAACTCAAACTAAATTTACCGTCGACGTATAAAGATTTAGTGTTTACACCGTCCATCTTTAACGATGCAACTAAATCCTGTTTTTGATGTACCTTGTCCATCACAAAATTATATGTATCCCTGTAATTCGTTACAGAACTAATCGATAATGATTTCTCTTCATTTAAGACATCATAAAGCTCTTCACGACCATCTTTTCTAACAGGGATATAAGGTCTCAACCCAACTTCCTGCAGCAATGCATATGGAATAGGATCGTCATCATACGTTCTATCCAGATATTCTTTAAATGGCTCCCTATATTTCTCTTCAAACAATCTAGTGAGCTTATCATACTCACGATCAGATAGAATAGGCTCTTCTCCTATTCTATACAAATAGCGGGCTAGTATCCATAAATCACCAGCCCGCCCATTTTTCAAAAAATAATTCCTATCAATCATACATCACCTATAAAAGACAACAAATAAATTCTTGTCTTTATCCAAAACTCTAATTATAAGTAACTGCTTAACATTCGGTTGCTTTTTGATACAAGTGAATGTTGAAGCTTTATACACCGATGTAACATATTTATTAAATTCCTTAGTATTCTTGAAAGTAGTTATAACCTTAGGTTTCTTTTTATCCTCATAAAACACAGAAAATAACTTATAACTTAAATCTTTACCCTTTTTACGAGAAACAGTACAAGTAGTATTTTTCAAAGCAGTTTTCTTATCAGAAAACTGCTGCATCTTATCAAGGATATTAGTAGACTCAGCTAATGAATCAATGAATAAGACACTGCTACTAAAATCGTACTTTTTATTCTCTTTCATTGTGATACACCCTGAAATTGAAACATTACCAGCATAATCATGATTTGCAAATAAAGAATCATTTTTCATTATAGGTAAATCCACAACATCTTTAATATTTAACCACCCAACTGCATTTTCATTAGATTTCAATGTCGCATCTTTTCCAGGTAATTCAGCTTTAGTATTTACTAATACGTTAAATGCACTTTCATCTGTGTCCAAAAACTCTGAATTATTTACAGTTTCAGCTTCCGGTTTATTTTCTACTCTATCTGTGACTAAATGAACTCTTAAAAATAAACTGGATCCAACAACTACGATACTTAATACAATACAACAAATAGTTTTACTGAATTTTTTCATAAACTACCTCTTTCTGCCTGTCATAAAATTTCCCACGAAAAGAATCACAGCTATAACCAATGTGACAGCTGCGTACTGCTTTAAATCACTACTCAACAGTATTATTGAAATAACTATTAGTATAATAAGGAAAATTAAAGACACTAAGCTTCTGTTCTTCTTCCAGTCTATGTCGCCATGTTGTCTTGTCATCCTATCATGACTTATGTGTGGTGTTTCTGAAGCAGGATTATAAAAAGGCCGATCATACGCTCTATGATTTCTCGGAACAGTGTATCTGTCATAAGCTTCATCATTCCTATATCGAAAATTTCTAGATTCTCGTGATCTATCAGCGTCATATCTATTTTGTATTTCTGTAAAATCCTGATACTCTGATTCTCGATCAAAATTATTCATTCTCCTCATAATCATCCTCCTTCCAAACACAAACATAGTCACTCTTATTGAATTTACGATACTCTACTTGCACATTATCACATTTTATTGCCTTAGTTTTGCTGGCTGGTGTTCTTTTAGTCAGTATCTTTCCAACGAACTCAGGAACGCCCTGCTCTACATCAGCAGAAGGCACATGAGCCTCTTCTGCTGAATCTTCATCATATGCCCTCCGCATAACTACCTCCTATTCTGATGACTTATAAGTCATCCTCATCAACAGATTCTTCTTTTTCTTTCTCAGCTATATCTTCCATCATCTCAATTACAGTCATGATTACTCCTCTCCGCCAAACATGCAAACAAAATCATTAATATCTATGACATCAGCATTCAACAAATTGTATGCAATATCTATTGCATATCTATCTAGTTCCTGTGTAAGCATCAACTCTTGAAGCTTCTCATACACCTGTTTGTGTAGAAGAGACCTACTTTCATCTGGTACGTACTTATTATCGTCTAACACGTAATGCAGGTCCTCATAAGTCTGTACAGCTTTCATGCACTCCGTAATCTCATCATTAGCTGATTGTACCCTGGCAGCAAGTCTTTTAGATTGCTCCAACTGCTGCTTCTTTTCATACTCAGCTTTGAAAGAGTCTACCTTGTCCTCATCATAAATATTGCTCCAAATATTTAATTTCTCGTAATAGCCAAAATTATCGCCCCAGAGCTCTACGAACTTATCATAAATCTGTTGCATATAATCCTTGCCGTATACCAACACAAATCCTTTATTTGCTAATGCATTCTTAATCACATTTTTAAATAAAGTTGGCCTGTAATCATGTACAATCTGCAATAATTTATCTGCAAATGCTCTATTACCCTCTGTACTTAAAAAACTCCTATACACATCAATACTTGCTTGCCATGCATATACAATGAAATTATTGATCACTGCCCCTGAACTAAATTCATAGTGCATAAAGCATTCATATGCAGATTGATTCTCTACCACACCTATCAGTTTTATCACCTGATTTTCGGATAGTCTCCTTTCATCAAAAACACCCAAACTGAGCAAATGATTTAATGTATCATTTGGGAAATCACGAGATAAATCTTCCAAGTACTGTGATTCTCCTATTCTATCAAGAAAAGATATCAGCTCCTCTTGTGTTTTAATTGCTAGAACGTCCTTATCTAAACAATTAAACTTATCTTGCTCACTCATAAGATTAAATTTATCCAGATCTAAACTTATTAAAGGATGCACCAAATAGAAAGGACAGTCAGAACACAATAAATTTCTCTCGACCAGTGATTTAATAAATAACCAATTAGCCTCATTATCAACTGAGCTACAGCCCTTAAACAGTTCTACTTTCTTTAAACCATGCTCATCTAACAAAGCCTCTACAATCAGCTTTCTCATGTCATCACCGAGGTCTACCTCAGGCTCTAAACATGTCTGCATAAATCTTACTAATAAAAGTTTTGCGCTGTCTCCATAGCTAGACTTACCGAACATCTTGTAGTTAAGCCACACTATCTCTTGCGCAGAAAAACGCATATCAAGTAAAGTCTTAAACCATTTAGAATTGCATAAAAGCTTTTTCTTCTTCAGCTGTTGTAATGCTGAGGCTATTACATTTAAAAAACCATCAGAATGTGTTACCACTCTATTGGCAAACCACTCATAGACTCTTTCATTACCGTAAACAGGTAAAGTCCTACCAGTGACCAATAATGGAACTAATATTCCATTATACTCGCTAAGAAATTCATCCAATTCCTCATCATCAACAAGTTCCAATATCATCAATGCATTGTATGTGTCCATATCTAAACTTGTTAATGCTTTGTATCTGTCCTCCTTTCTTTTGGTGCGGTATGCTAATTCTATTAACGCACCTGGGTCATTTGATTGTTTTAGCTGATCTAAACCTGTGTCAGCCCATTTCGTGAAAATACGTTGTGCCATTTTCACTACCTCCTTAATTGTATATTCTGTATCAATCCGATACCAAATACACAATTAAACAAGGGCAGGCTCGAAAGCCCGCCCCCTCAATTTTGTAGATAATTATTCAACTACTTGTAAAGTACCATCAAAATAGTATAATGAATCAGATAAGAAGTCTTTAGGTGATACTATATCGCAGTTAGCAGAGTGTATGATCGACTTTAAATAATCAACGTCGAATCCACTAGCTGAAGATTTTGGCAAAACAAGCAACTCATACTGCGATGATGGCAACACATAATAATCCTCCTGTAATCGCTCTCTAACGGCCTGTAAAATAGAATCACACAATAGTATAGTACTACTATAAGCAGTTTCATCATTTAAGCGTAGCACATACATACTCGATTTATCCCTTAAATCAATTGGTGCCTCCAGTTCTTTTAAAACATCCATCAAACTTTTTAGAGAAAATCCACTGGCGATACTATCCTGTATCGCAGTTGTAACGATAGATGACACATCATAACCAAACCTTTCCAATTCATTACATGGAATAAAAGATCTGTACATGCTATCATCGTTATTGCTAATAACAGACTGTATAAGCACATTAAGATCTAAAATCTCTCCTGCTATCATGCAAGTATCAATGGTGTGTGCAAGACCTTTGTAACTAAGTTTAATACGTAGTGTATGATTTTTAACAGCATACCTTATATCGGAGCATTTTCGTATCTTACTCTCACTTTTTGCATATGAAATACAAGCCTGTAAGACAATATCAATAAAGGCTTCCTCACTAATATCAGAGTCCACACCTTCTACTGGAAAACGCACACCTATACCTTTCTTCTTGTCCTGTAAGTAAACGTAGTCAACTAAACCATAGTTCAAATCGTTCACATTTTTTATGCAAACATCAGTAAAATTCCTTCTAACTATTGCACTTTGTTTCAAAGTAGCCACAACATTATCTTTGTTCATAAGTCCTCCTAGTATTACAAAGGTATTTATCGCCACGGGCACTGCCCGCCCTCCTTTCATGGATTACGTAAATACCTTTGTTATTACTAATTGAGTCCCTTTACAAAAGTATCATGCTCCTGCAACAACTTATTAGCATCGCAGAAATCATGTTTCATGGAAGGTACACAATTAGCACATTTACCAGACTTTGAACTTACATAAGTCGTATATGTACTACCTCTTTTTTCTGTAACAACTTCCATGTTATCACCCTTTTTAACATTTTTACTTATGATCCTCAATACACTTAGCGCCTCCTTCTTTCCAAACGTCGCAGCAAATCCAAATACCACAAACACATATAGAATCAAAACATTCTATATCTCTACCGTAGTATTTCCTAACCCTTCTAGCAAAAATACCAGAAGAATGCGGTTCGTGTATACAAACTTTTACACTAGCACTTATAAAAGACAGCACTATTATAAAGACTATACAAGCTAAAACACACAATGCGCTGCTAATCCAGACAATAAAAAGTGTACTTATAATAAAACCAGGATAATCAGGTTTTTTCTGTGCTATAGCTGAGATAGCATAAAAAACTAAGAACCCGCCAACGATACCTAGCATACTCTTTTTAAACCTGCTATCAATTATGCTTTTAATGACCATACTACCTCCTATACTGTGCAAGAAGCTCCATTGCAGATTTCTTTGGTGCACGCTTCACCTCTCCAGTAGGCGTTGTAGTTGTAGTCACTTTCTTCTTTCTCTTCTTGGTCAAGGATACATCATCAATCAAACCATTCTCGATCAACCCTTCATATGAGTCCTCGATCTTATCACGCTTAGCCTTTACCCTAGTGGATATGCCTTTTAATCTATCCAGTGGGAATGACATTCCCGTCATAAGGATAATATTGTTCTTCTCATTGAACGTCTGGAATGTATCCAGTGGCTCGCCGAACTCCACGAAAATGGATTTTTTATCAATATCCTGAGTAGTACTCATTACATAATAGAGTACAGTTCCATTTAGTGAAGCTGGTGCATAGATACTCTTATCCTTAAGATCATGTATAATGCACTCTGCAGTACCTCTTTCCCTTGGTCTACAGAGAATCTTACCCATACCATGAGTCTCAAAAATAACCTTCTTTATCTCTGCCTTATCAACATTACCCTTCACACTCTTATGCAAAGCTGGAATACTTAATACAGTATCCAACTCATTTACGAAAACCTTATTGATCTTCATCTTATCTTCCATAGAATTATTATCTATGAAAAATACAGTACCAAGATTCTCGATATCTAAAATCTCTTTACAGCAACTATAGCTGTTTATAGCTGGCTGTAAAGGCTCAGAGTCACTTGGAAGAATAGTGATAGCACTAAACAGCTTAGCTGGATTTGCGCTTAATTCACCATCTTCATCAGTGGAGAACTTCTCCACCAAAATATTTAACAGATACGGTGATATACCACTACCTGTTCCACCGCCTGATGCGAACACCACAAATACATTTTTCTGTGGAACCTTAGTCTCGATCAAATCAAGCAAATGATCGATATCATTTGCTAAATGGTACTTAGCTTTATCACGATCCTTTGCACAACCTTCCCCATTTGGAACATGATATACATGCTTAGCGTTCTTTAACAAAGCTAAATCTTCTGAAGAAGTGTTAATATACAAAACATTGTATCCTTTCTCTTCAAAGAGCAAGCCTATGTTTCCAGCAGCCTGCCCAATACACACAAACCCTACATCGCTACGAATGTCTTCTTCGTTAAAATTCATTCTACCTCACCTCTACTGCTTTAACCACCGCAGTCCTTTCTCCGTAATATAATAAGTATAAAATTTTCCTGATTTCATACCATACGCCACCAAGTCATAACTAAGTAGATTATTTAATGCTCTACGTACTGTACTCTCTGACATATCTCTAATAAACTCAGACTCATAAATGACACTGAAAAAAGCAGATGACTTAATACCGTTATAATGAATACGGTCATTATTAGTCCCACTTAAGAACTCGAGTATCATCATTTCTATTACTGTTGGAGTGTACATCGTATACTCTTCCTCCTTTTCCTTTCTATTGATTAATAAAATTCTTGCAAGATAAATCAGGTTTTTATCATAACCTGATAATTATAAGATAAAAGCCATTATCAAAAGCAAACAACTCAAAACATAGCAAATACGACGGTAAATGCTCTCATACTTAGTTCCTGTACCAAATACTGGATTTTTAGGTACTAATGCAATCCTTTTACCGGCAATAACTATGCCATCACTTGTACATAAATCAAGAATCAAATGCGACAGTAGGCCACAAAATAAACCGGTTAGAACAAGAAATAGAATATTTGTACTAATCTGATTTAAATTAAAAAATGATTTGCCTAAAATCGACATAACGCACAGTACTCCTACAATAATACAAGGAGCTACGTGTGACTTTACGCTTCTGTGTCCTGCTTGAATTACTCTAAATAAATCCTGTATAGCTGTATTAACCGGGTTTGTTTCCACTCTATTTTTATTATTTTGGTCAAGATCAGGTAGTGTACTGGCCCAGGTTGCATAAGGTAATATAATTCCAAGCTGCAATGGTTCCCATACACTATCAACTAATAATCCTGTCTTCTTCATTAGAATATAACTGCCTAAAGCAAAAACATTTCCTCCAACGACATGTGTTTTTCCTGTCATATTTCTCCTTTCAACATAAAAAGAGAGTGACACACATCACTCTCTTTTTATTTCAATTCTATATTGTGTTACTTACAGTGTTACCCACACTAAATCGAACTGCTGTTCTGACTTAATAGTACTGACACTATTTTTTCTTCCTTTTGATCTGTAAAATGCAAAGTACACCAAACTCCCATTTTCTACATATTCATCATTCAAGTCTTTTTAATGAATAAAATATGTTTCTCCATTGATCATACTCTAAATAAATCTGTACCTTTTTCATTGAAGTGTTTTGTAACAACTCCATACATTGATTTTCCTCCTTTCCATAATTTTATGGATTCATTTGAAATTTACATTTCAAACTTAGGTCATATAACGGCACTCTGACGCTCTCTATGACTCATAGAAGCGTTTTAAAGCCATTAGTAAGTATTTCTGTGTATATGTAAATTAAGGCATTAAAATAAGCCCACATACTCATAATAAACACAAGTACATGGACTTACTTAGATGCCCTAAGTTATATTCGATTTTAATTTTGGTATGCATTTAAGGCTTCGTATTTAGTAAATAATTAGTATAATCAGAAAATTTGCTCATTATGTACCTTACAATACTTTATTTACTGTAACTTTCAGAAGATAATTGCAATTGTAATCCAAAATTGAAATCATCTGTTTTGTCCTTTCATATCGAGTCTTTTCCATTATTCTACTCTTTCTTAATGTTGTCATAGGCCATATCTCACTTAGTCTATCTGTCGCTATAATGATATTTGCAAGCAAGAATATATACATTAGTATCGTCAATCTTGTATATTATTCTGTCTTTATCATTTATTCGTCTACTCCAGAAGCCAGTCAGATTTCCAGTTAATGGTTCGGGTTTCCCAATGCCTTCATTTCCATTTCTGCATATATCTTCTATCAGACTATTTATTTTCTTTAGTGTCTTTCTGTCCTCCGTCTGCCAATAGACATAGTCTTTCCATCCATTATCAGTAAAGACTTTATTCATCGGCAGATACCTCCGTCAGATCATGAACAGCAAAATTTCCTTTCTCAAGCTGGGTCTTTGACTCCATAAGCCAGTCATAGTTTGCTTTGTTTCCCATCACATATACATTTTCCATCAGATTGTTATATGCCTCTTCTGAAAGCATAACAACATTTTTATTATCCTTACGGGTTACAATCATGGTTTCATAATCATCTGTAACTTTATCCATATACTTTTTCATATTGTCGCGTAAGTTTGTATAATTAACAGCTAACATAAGAACACCTCCTCAAATTCATGTACGGTTTTCTGTACTTATATTGTACTGTACAGAAAACTGTACGTCAAGTACCTGTATTATCTTATGCCTATGTTATAATAGATATTCTGCTCTCGCATGTAATTCTTTAGAACCTCAGCTTGCTTCCCTTGCCGCCGCGCTTGCCCGGCTTAACTCTGGTAAAGATTATCTCGTTATCTCCAACCTTGAAGGTATCCTTTGTGCTTCCCACAAATACCGACTCAAGGACATCGTCACCCTCTAAGTTGATGAGCTTGACTCCCGCTGCGCCCTTGCCCTTCTCAGGAATCTCCGCTGCGTCAACTCTTATGTAATAGCCCTTCTCTGACTGTGCGATTATGAAGTCGCCCTCGGAGATTTTGCCGATATATATGATATCATCACCGACTTTTGAAGCATTTGCAGCACGCCTTGTGGTGTCAAATGCGGAGCCGTCAACAACCTTGGCAAGACCCTGCTTACTGACGAACAGCAGCTTGTCAGTCACAAAATGCTCTATGCAGTCCATGAACAGGATATTCTCGTCACCATTCATGTTGCAGAACTCGAACACCTGGATTCCCTTGTCGGCAAGACGTCCTATGAGGCTTCCGCCGCCCTTCTTGCTGGTGTTCTTCTTCGCCTGAAGCTTAATGATGTCTGCAACCTTGATCGTATACACCTGATTATTGTCAGCAAATACCGCTATCCTGTCAAGATTCTGACACTTAACCGCAAATCTGTAATCCTTCGTGATCTGGTCGATGTTCTTCTCGTATACATTTGCATCTACAACTTTGATGTAATAGAATCTGTCGAGAAGTACAGCCACATCTGTAGCCACGACCTCAGCCTTCTTCACAACAACAGTTCCATAGTTATGGATCTGAGTCCTTCTAGGTATGGCATACTTTGCCTTGATCTCAAGCATGTCATCTATCATCTGCTGCTTCATGGCATCCCTGGACTCCATAAGCCTTGTGTACTTCTTGATAAGCTTCTCAGCGTCTGCCAGCTCTTTCTTTAAGGCATTGATCTCCAGACCAATGAGCTTCTGAAGTCTCATGGCAAGTATTGCATCCGCCTGCTTCTCTGTGAAGCACAGGAACTTTGCGTCCGCCTCTGAGCCCTTGAATCTGAACTTGATATTCGATGTATCGCCGTGCATGAGACACGCCTTTGCATCTGCAACCTTTGTACTTCCGCGGAGTATCTCTATGATCAGGTCTATGCAGTCAACCGCTGTGAGAAGTCCCATCTTGATCTCCCTGATCTCCTCCTGCTGGGCAAGAAGCTTTCTGTACTTCGTGTCATACAGACCGTACTTGAAATCTGTGTATACCTTCAGTATCTTCTTGAGTCCCATGACCTCCGGCTTGCCGTTGTTGATGCAGTTGATATTCACGCCAAATGTATCCTCAAGGGCTGCCTTCTTATATAATATATTGATGATGTTCTGTATCTCCTCGTCAGAAGTTCCCTTCTTCACATCTATACACAGGCATTCACCGTTCTTGTCTCCTCTGTCCGCGATATCCACGACCGCTGGAAGCTCTCTGTTTCTGACAAGCTCTGCGACAGTATCAAGGAACTTGGCAGTGCCTCCGATCATTGTATATGGAAGCTCTGTGACACAGATACTCTTTCTTCCGTATCCGATATCCCTGACCTCTACCTTACCGCGCACCTTGATCTTGCCAAGTCCTGTGGCATACACATTATACAACTCCTCAGGTGTTGCATTGATGATTCCACCTGTGGCAAAATCCGGTCCCGGCATGAGCGCAAGCAGATCCTCAAGCTGTATCTCAGGATCATTCAGATATGCAACTGTGGCATCTATAACCTCACCGAGATTGTGTGTAGGAATATTTGTCGCCATACCTACTGCTATACCGGTTGAACCGCTCACCAGGATATTTGGCACCTGGAAAGGCAGGAAAGTCGGCTCTGTCTCCGTTCCGTCAAAGTTTGGTATGAACTGATCCTTGAAGAACGGAAGATCCTTCATGCACACATCCTCTGTGTACTTAGATATACGCGCCTCAGTGTATCGCATGGCAGCCGCACCGGAACCGTCCACCGCGCCAAAGTTGCCGTGTGGGTCAACAAGTGGTATCGGCAGTTTCCAGTTCTGTGCCATATTTACAAGTCCTTCATATATGGAACTGTCTCCGTGTGGATGATATTTACCCATTGTATCTCCAACTATTCTCGCACATTTTCTGTGTGGCTTGTCGGAGCCTGCAAGACCATCCAGTGAGTAAAGTATCCTTCTCTGGACAGGCTTTAATCCATCCCTTACATCCGGGAGCGCTCTCTCTGTTATAACCGACATGGAATAATCCACATAGGACTGTCCCATCTCGCTCTCATAATCTACATTTAATATCTTTTCCGACATGATCTATCCCTTTCATCATACAAACTGTGAAAACGCGCTGCTAAGCATTCCCAAATATCACTTTTATATATCTAGCACCGCATCCGCACTGTGTGTCTCTATGTACTCTCTTCTAGGCGCAACCTCAGTTCCCATGAGCGTCTGTGTGAGCTGATTTGCCTCAACACGGCTGTTCACTGATACCTGCTTTAAAAGTCTTGTCTCAGGGTTCATGGTCGTCTCATAGAGCTGGTCTGCATCCATCTCACCGAGTCCCTTGTATCTCTGGATCGTGAACTTGTTCGTGTGTGTCTTTCTGTACTTTGCAAGCTCATCATCTGAGTACAGATATTTGATGTTCTTGCCCTCGCCAACTCTGTAGAGAGGCGGAATAGCTATGTATATATGTCCCTCGCTGATAAGGTCAGGATAAAATCTATAGAAGAATGTAAGCAGAAGTGTCGCTATGTGGGCACCGTCCACATCGGCATCCGTCATGATGATTATCTTGTCGTAATTCAGCTTGCTTATATCGAAATCATTGCCGTAGCCCTGCATGAAGCCACAGCCAAACGCATTGATGAGCGCTTTGATCTCGGCATTCTCAAGTACCTTTGCAACAGGCTTCTTCTCCACGTTGAGTATCTTACCTCTAAGTGGAAGTATTGCCTGATACTTTCTGTTTCTTGCGGTCTTGGCTGAGCCTCCCGCCGAATCTCCCTCGACTATGAATATCTCGCATTTAGACGAATCTGAGGACTCCTGCTTTGCAAGTTTGCCATTTCCCTCAAATGAAAACTTGTTTATATTGATCTTGGACTTCTCAAGCGCCTTTCTCTTGGAGAGAGCCACCGCCCTGTCCACTATATCCTTCAGCACATCATAATTTCTGTCAAAATAAACTGTGAGCTGTTCCTTCACGATATCGTCGACGGCCTTTGACACGTCCGTGTTGGAAAGCTTTGTCTTAGTCTGTCCCTCAAACTGAGGATCCGGATGCTTCACGGATATGATAGCCTGCATGCCAGATCTTATGTCTGCACCTGTCAGATTGGAATCCTTCTCTTTCAGAGTTCCAAGCTCATTTCTCGCATAATTATTGATAAGCTTGGCAAATGCTGACTTGAATCCTGTCACATGGGTTCCACCTTCAGGATTCGTGATATTGTTGGTAAATCCTATGATATTCTCCTCGCCGTCCTCCGTCATCAGAAATACGATATCTGCGGCGATTCCGTCCTTCTCACCCGATATGGCGACAACCGGTGATGTATGTGTGAGTCCCTGGGATATATCCTCAACAAATGCTGCAAGTCCCCCTGGCTGATGGAACACTATAGGCTCCTCGCCATCCCTCTTGTTCTGGAATGTGATCGTAAGATTCGGATTCAGATATGCTGTCTCTTTAATCCTCTGCTTGATGGCGTCCGCCTTGAACTTTACTGTCTCAAATATTGTATCATCAGGATAGAGTGTTACCGTCGTACCTGTTCTCTTTTCCTTGAGTTTTGTCTTTGGAAGCATACCATCAACAAGTTCAGTTGTCGGTATTCCCTTCTCGTATGTATCGTGATAGAGGTAGCCATCCCTGGCAACATCTACTATAAGCTTGTTAGACAGTGCATTAACAACTGCAGAACCTACTCCGTGAAGTCCGCCGCTTATCTTGTAGGTGGAGCTGTTAAACTTGCCACCTGCATGCAACACTGTGTATACAACACGCTCCGCAGGAATTCCCTCCTGCTCATGTATATCGACAGGAACGCCTCGTCCATCGTCAGACACGGTTGCCGAGCCATCCTCGTTGATGCTCACCCATATATTGTTGCAATACCCCGCCAGATGCTCATCCACCGAGTTGTCTATAAGCTCCTGTATGAGGTGGTTCAGTCCGCTTCGCCCTGTATTGCCGATGTACATTCCCGGTCTCAGTCTTACCGGCTCAAGTCCCTTTAACACCTCAATGTTTTTTGCACTATATGACATAATCTTCTCCCATTTTATAAATATATTTGCAGATGCCAGAATCCAACAGAAAAAGGAAACCCTTAGAATTATAGCCTAAAAGTTTCCTCCTTGCAAAGTATTTATTGTTCTGACGTGTTATCTGCGCTATTCTCCGGTATCATTTCCGGTTCGCCATCATCCTGCTGTATGATATCAAGGTCGAAGTAGAATACCACTCCATTCTCCACATTGTAAACACCATAGTTCTTGTTGTGAGCCGCCATGGACGCCGCAACTATAGAAAGTCCAATACCGCTTCCACCATACTCTCTCGTCCTCGCCTTGTCCACCTTGTAGAACTTAATGAATACCTTATCAAGCTCATCGTCAGGAATGTTCGGTCCCTCATCATATACAAATACTCTCAAGTTGCCTGTGACGAGTCCATCCTCAGTCCTTCTCGGCTGATCATAGTCCTTATTCGCCGTCCACACTCTGACCTTGCCTCCATCGTTGCAGTAATGAAGTGCATTTGTAAAATAATTGGTGAATACCTGCTCTATCATGAACTCATCTGCATATACGTTGCACACATCATTCAGCTCATCCGCCAGCTCAACTTCCGCATGGTTCTGCTCCACCAGAATGGATGATGAATCCACTACATTCTTTATGAGTGCATCTATGTCAAATACCACAGGATGAACCCTGTCCACTCCAAATTCAAGCTCATTCAGATCAAGTAACTGTCTGACAAGCTTATTCATCTTGCCAGCTTCGTCCAGAATGACATCACAGTAAAACTCCTTGCTCTCATCATCCTCTATAACATTGTCCTTAAGGCCCTCGGCGTATCCCTGTATGAGAGCTATAGGAGTCTTCAGTTCATGGGACACATGGGACAGGAACTCCTTCCTCATCTCATCTATCTGTACCTTCTCATCAATATCCGTCTGCAGCTTAGCATTTGCCTGTTGAAGCTCTGTCAGCGTGTTCCTCAGCTGATATGACATCTCGTTCATACTGTCCGCCAGCTCACCAATCTCATCGTTGGATGCGTGATCCACCTTCACATCGAGATCAAGCTGTGCCATACGATTGGCAACCGACGCAAGATTCTTTATCGGCTTTGCAACCGCATTGCTTATAAAATAAACCATCACAAATCCAAGCAGTGCCACCACTGAGAACACCAATAAAAAGAACTTCAAAGATGTAACTATCGTTGAGTCCACACTGGAAATAGGTTTTCTGATGATGACAACAAAACCATTGTCAAGGAATCCGACAACGTCATAATAGCTGTTGCCTGTATTCCTGTCATTTGTGATCTGTATATCATATTTATCTGTCTTCTCAATCTGCTTTCTCTTTATCTTCGGATTGTCCGGATTCTTTCCACCGCTGTAATTGAAGTAGTCTGCTATAAATGACAGATTGTTATATACCGCAGCCTCCTCGTTAACCGTCGTGTACACATGCATATTCACACTGTCAAAGATAAATATCATCGCACCTGACTGATTGATCACATCATTCGCCAGCTCTTTACTGTCTATATCCTCATCCCGTCCGAACAGTTCATTGCAGGAATTGTATGTATCCAGCAGCATCTGTTCCATGCTGTGATAGAAATACTTCTTGATAAAGATCATGGTTATAGCACACGACATAACCACCATGATAAGTATGGTCGCAGCCAGAGACAACGTTATCTTGGTCCTGATCGATGTCCTTTTTGATTTCTTCATCACTCTACCTCGAATTTATAGCCCATTCCCCATATAGTCTTGATATATTCGCCCTTATCTCCCATCTTGCTTCTGAGCTTCTTGACATGCGTGTCTATGGTTCTGGCATCGCCAAAGTAATCATAGTTCCATACATTGTTGAGTATCTTCTCTCTCGACAATGCCACGCCCTTGTTCGTGATAAAATACTGAAGCAGCTCGAACTCCTTGAAGCTGAGCTCAACCGGCTTGCCATCTATCGTCACCACATGAGCCGACAGATTCATCTCAATACCTCCGGCTACAAGCTTCTCATCTGAAGCGGCATCAGTTGTTCTTCTGAGTATCGCTGCAACTCTGGCAACAAGTATCTTGGGACTGAACGGCTTCGTTATGTACTCATCTACTCCCAGATCAAAGCCCTGGAGCTCATCGCGCTCATCTGCCTTCGCGGTAAGCATGATAACCGGAACCTGTGAGAACTTTCTTATCTCCTTAAGAGTCTCCCATCCGTCCATCTTAGGCATCATGACATCAAGTATTACAAGAGATATATTCTTGTCATTCATGAATATATCCAGGGCCTGTTCACCATCTCCGGCCTCAAGAACCATATACCCCTCTCTTGTGAGGAAGTCCTTGACAAGCTTCCTCATTCTGCTCTCATCATCAACCATAAGAACCTTTATTGAATCCATATCGTACCTCCACATATAGAATAATATCCAATTTATCTCAATATAACATTGATATTTGTAAAAAATGTGAACTGAGCATATTTTTTACAGTATACCACAGCAAAAAAGCAGTGAACACACTCATGTATCCACTGCTTTTCAAAATATTCTTCTATATCTTAAATACTACCGCGCTGCCTCTGTTGTCTCAACCTCATCTGTCATGGCCTCGCTTGGATCTATAGCCTCTGTGTTGGCCTCTGTTGTGCTTCCTGCCTCACTGGTTGCAGTTGTTGCTATCTCGCCGTTCAACGTTACATTCTCCTTCTGGGCAAGTGCATATACCGCGTCATTGTATGCTGTATACTTGCTCTGGGCGTCTGAGAGAAGCTTCTGTGCCTCTGTCTGGATGTCCTTGTTCTTATCCTTGACAGCAGCCTCAACCTTCTGCATAGCCTCATACTGTGCATTCATGGCATCATAATACTGATCCTTGAGCGCCTTCACCTCGTCGGTCTTGACTTCTATAGCCTGTACGTCGTCAAGAAATGTCTTATAATTTGGAAGCAGATTGTCTGTCAAATCCTTGAGCAGAGCATCTGTATCAACAGCAGTTCCCTCAGCAAAATATGAGTTGAACTTCTTCATGATCTCCGCTTCCTCTGTATCCATCTTAGGGATATCTGTTCCAACAAACTTGATGAACTCATCCTTCACCTCTGATGCAGCCTCTGTGGTTGCCGTCGTCTCGTCTGCCTTCTTGTTTCCACATCCTGTAAATGAGAATGCAAGAACCATAGCCATCATAGTCATAAGTAATCTGCGTTTCATAATCTTTTGTCTCCTTGTTCTTCCTTGTATTTGTGTATGCCCTGCAGTCGCGTCTCCACAAGGTTATGGCAGAATTCGAATAACCTCGAATTCTGCCATCTCTTAGTATACCACCTTAAGACCACAGGTGGCAACCTGCTATTTTCTTCGTTTCTTTTTCTCCTTAGGAGGATTCTCGATCATATACTTCTCGTACATGTCCGGCCTATGCTCCTTCGTCCTGGTGATAGACTGTTCAAGTCGCCACTCATTTATGAGCTTATGGTTGCCCGAAAGCAGTACATCCGGGACCTTCTTCCCCATGAATTCAGGAGGCCTGGTATACTGCGGATACTCAAGCAGATTGTTATAAAAAGTCTCTATCTCAGCACTGTCCTCGTTATTCAGAACCCCTGGAACAAGACGAGACACAGCATCCACGATAGCCATGGCTGGAAGTTCTCCGCCAGTCAGCACAAAATCGCCTATGGACATATAGTCATCGACTATCATCTCAAGGACCCTCTCATCTATTCCCTCGTAATGGCCACACAGAAGAACTATGTCCTCCTTCTCCGAGAGCTCCTGTGCAATACCCTGATTGAAGGTTCTTCCCTGCGGAGTCATATATATGACCCATGGTTTTCTGCCAAGCTTCTCCACCAGTGCCGTGTATGCATCATACACAGGCTGCGCCTGCATGACCATGCCTGCGCCTCCCCCATATGGGTAATCATCCACATGATTGTGTTTATCCTGGGTGTAATCTCTTATATTTATAGCTTCTATATGAAGTTTTCCCGACTCTATGGCCCTTCCCGTGATACTCGTTGAAAGTCCATTCATAACCATCTCGGGGAAAAGTGTCAAAATATAAAAATTCATAGTCCGCTCCTAGTATATGTTCATCATCTCACCAAACGTCTGTATGCGATCAATCCTCGTCATCTGAATCATCTGCTTCTACCATCTCAAATGTTCTGACCTTGACCTTCTTATTCTCTGTGTCAACATCGAACACGAAATCCGGTACTACAGGTATAAGGATCTCGCTGCCATCATCCTTCTTAACGACAAATACATCATTTGCCGGAGTCTCCAACACGTCGTCAAGGATTCCTATGTGCTCGTCATTCTGATCATATACATCAGCGTCAAGGACATCACAGATGAAGAACTCTCCATCCATGAGAGGAACTGCATCCTCCCTGTCAACAAGTATGTCATAGTTCTTAAAACGCTCTATATCATTTATGTTATCGTATTCTTTGAACTTAAGAATAACCATATTTTTCAAAAATTTGCAAGATGTACAATTAACCTCCAAAGTCTCTCTGCCATTTGACAGATAGCACTTCTTCAAGGTCTTGAAACGATCATTGTCATCCGTTGTCGGATATACCTTAACCTCGCCCTTTATACCATGGCTTGAGGTTATCACTCCTACTCTGAGTCTGTCTTCTGTGTTGTGTTCCATTCTATCTCCTATATATAACTCATATATAATATAAGGGGGAGTATAAACTCCCCCTCTTAACTCGGTAATAAAATCCTCTGTCATATGAAGATTAAGAAATACCACTTATCCTGCCTATGCAGTTCTACTTAATATCAACGACAACCTTCTTATCACCCTTTGAAGCAGCTGCCTTGACAACTGTACGGATGGATTTGGCTATTCTGCCCTGCTTGCCGATTACCTTACCCATGTCTTCTGGTGCGACTGTAAGGTCTATCTTTATTATGCCGTCTTCTTCAGTCTCGGTTACAGCTATCTGCTCAGGATGATCTACTAGGGACTTTGCAATGATTTCTACTAAATCTTTCATCTCTATACCTCCCAAATGGAACACCAGCCATGCAAAATCGACTTCGTCGATGGCTGGCGCTGCATATCAGCTTTTCATAGAAAAGCTGATACATCCGTAAAATTACTTCTCGATACCTGCCTGCTTTAATAACTTTGCAACTGACTCAGTTGGCTGTGCTCCTGTAGCTAACCACTTCTTTGCAGCCTCCTCGTCAATCTTTACTACAGATGGCTCCTGGTTAGGATCATATGTTCCGATCTCCTCGATGAATCTACCATCTCTTGGTGATCTTGAATCTGCTACGATTACTCTGTAGAAAGGATGCTTCTTATAACCCATTCTTCTTAATCTAATCTTTACTGCCATTGTTCTTGTTCCTCCTAAATATTAATTATCTTAAGCCAAAAGGCATTTTAAAACCACCGCGTCTTCTCTTTCCGCCCATCATGCCTGACATCTGCTTCATCATCTTCTTAGACTGTTCAAACTGTTTAAGGAAACGATTGACATCTGCTATCTGGACACCTGCTCCATCTGCGATACGCTTCTTTCTTGACGGCGATATCGGATCCTGGAGTGAACGCTCTCTCGGTGTCATGGACTGAATGATTGCTTTTGGTGTTTTAGCAGCGTTCTCATCTATCTCAACATTCTTCATCTGACTTGCCATGCCTGGCATCATCGAAAGGATCTCCTGCATGCCGCCCATCTGATCAAGCTGAGCCATCTGATCAAGAAAATCGTTGAAATCAAAACTTGCTTTGCGGAACTTCTGTTCCATCTCTTTGGCCTTCTCCTCGTCGATGGCCGACTGGGCTTTCTCAATAAGTGACTCTACATCACCCATTCCGAGGATTCGGCTCGCCATACGATCCGGGTAAAACGGCTCCAGATCGGTAAGCTTCTCTCCCATACCTGAGTACAGGATTGGCTTGCCCGTTACTGCCTTGATCGACAGTGCGGCACCGCCTCTGGTATCACCATCCAGCTTTGTGAGGATGACACCATCTATACCTATCTTATCATTGAATGATGTCGCAACATTTACCGCATCCTGACCTGTCATGGAATCCACAGTCAGTATGGTGTAGGCAATGTCCAGATTCTCCTTTATCTCTGCAAGCTCGTTCATCATGTCCTCATCAACATGAAGACGTCCTGCGGTGTCAAGGAACACCAGATTGATATTGTTCTTGGCTGCATGCTGTACAGCCGCCTTCGCAATATCCAGTGGCTTGTTGTTGTCTCCCATGGCAAACACAGGAACTCCAACCTTCTCACCATTCACCTGCAGCTGCTTGATAGCCGCTGGTCTATATACATCACATGCCACAAGAAGTGGCTTCTTGCCTTTGTTCTTGAACTGATATGCAAGCTTTGCCGCTGTGGTGGTCTTACCTGCACCCTGAAGTCCACACATCATGATGATCGTGATCTCATTGGATGGTCTAAGCTTGATCTCTGTCATCTCAGAGCCCATGAGCTTATCCATCTCTTCCTTGACGATCTTGATGACCATGTGTCCAGGATTCAGACCCTTGAGGACTTCCTCTCCTACAGCTCTGTCACTCACCGACTTGACAAATGACTTTACGACCTTGAAGTTGACATCCGCCTCGAGAAGTGCTCTCTTGACTTCCTTCATAGCCTCCTTGACATCATCCTCAGTAAGTACGCCCTTGCTTCTCAGTTTCTTAAAAACGTTCTGCAGTTTATCTGATAAACTGTCAAATGCCATAGACATTCTCCCTTCTGATATTATCTATCATCAGAAATCTTCGAGTATCTTATCTGAATAATTCACTATATCTTCAATTCTGCCCGCAAGCCGTTCATCCGAGTTCATCGCCTTGAGCTCATCCGCACATTCCTTGATCTTCTGAACCTGTTCCTGTGCCTTCATGAACTTATGTACCAGCATAAGCTTCTCCTCATACTCCTCGAGGATCTTGTCACAGCGCCTTACCATATCATATACGCCCTGTCTGCTTATGTTGTTGAGTCTCGCTATCTCTGAGTAAGACATGTCATTGTTCACGACATCCTCGTACACGCTCTTCTGATGCTCTGTGAGCAGCTCACCATAAAAATCATATAACATAGACTGTCTGACTATCTTCTCCATAACAAACTCTCCGTAACGCACTTGCATGTAAAGTGTTTTTGCTTTACCATGGGCTATTCTAATACAGGCAGGGTGGGTTGTCAAGTGTTTTTTCTTGACAAAGTGAATTATATTTATATTTGCAGCAAATCCTCCGTCTTACAACACAAAACCCTGTATGTTTGTTATATCGCTACAGCGATAGTTTTACAAACTGTATTCAATATATCTTTTTCACGTCATCCACCCGGTAAAGTCTCTTAAAACTCTCAAGATCCTTCTCTGATTGTATCACCATCACACCCACAAAGTTCCCGTCCTCTCTGCTCCTGAATCCGGCTACCTGTTCTCCGGTGCAGATAGAACATCTGATGACAGCCTCATGCTTTGCCTCATCATAGGGGAACAGCTCTGCGTTCCCCTTGTGTTTTGACTTTAATTTTGAAATAAAACTTTTTCCAGTCACTATATCCACCTCTATACATACCATGTAAACAACTGACAATATACATTCTGAACCATCATCTTATCATTGTGCTGACACTACGCCTCGATCTGTCCCAGTATATATGGATCCTTGATCTTATTGTCCTCGGCAAAGAACAGTATCTTCGTGAGCACCTCCGATGTCTTTGGATCGTCATCCACAAATGGCAGGAATATTCTGCCTCGCCTCTGCGAATGCACAGGAAGTACATTTATCATAGGGCCTGCCTCCTGATGCACCACTCCGCTTCCAAGGTGGACTGTGTAATTGGCACGCTTGCCCTCTATCACTGCATGGTTCTTTGTAAATGTGACATTTGTCAGTCTGAAAAGTGGCATGGTGAATTCTGCTATCGCCTTTCGCATCTCAACAGTTGAGTGTGAAGTCTCAGGATCCACGCCTCCGGCATGTGCCACGGAAACCGCCATGTCCACATCCCTCATGACCTCAGAGAATATGATATCCGGGATGTCCTTGATCCGCATCTCCTTGCCAGTCTTTCTATCAGAGAACACCACCCATTCGAGTGTCGGCGATTCTATATCTGCAGGTGAGAACCAGTCTGCAAGAGCGTAGATCTGCGCTACTATATTCTCCTTGTAGTACACCTTCTGAAGTCCATCCTCTATATCAGCCACCCAGTGTCTTGACTTCAGGCAGCCGAGTGTCTTCTTCGGCTGGATCTGATTGCCCGCGTATCTGAGAGAATGTTCCATGTTCATCTCCTCTTCGGTCTTCACATAGAGTTCTCTGAACACCTGCTTGAACGGCTGAACGATCTTGTTGTCAAATACATATTTCTGTATATCATGCCATTTGCCAGCCATGTACATGTGGAATGGATGTGCTACTGTGAGCTTTGTGTCATCTGACAGCTTTATATTTTCACCAAACACATTCAATCCATCCTCAGTCGCAAATCCCAACACAACATTCTTGCTATCATCAAGTTCATTTGCCCCTGACATAATACTGTCAGCCGTACTATCCAGATCTGCCTTCACACCGTCAGGCTCCGCCACCTTAAACACCAGCGCAGCCACCATGTCATGTATAACAGGATTCTCCAGCATGCCCCTGATCTCAGCCCAGGTGTATTCCTCCTGGCTCTCCATCGCATCCTCAAGCATCGCCTTTGTACGCCTTGACTGCTCCGCCATCTGCTTCTTGGCATCCATCAGAGCCAATACATACTCATCCTTCTTGATCTTTGCCGGAACGGACTTTAACTGTTTGCCGTTCTTCTCACAGATGACAGCGCATTTGCCGCCGTCCTCCATCTCAAGCCATACGGTCACTTCTCCGATCTCATGCGGCTGAAAATATTCTGTCATGCCCTGAACTACAAGGCTTTCCATACGTAGGGTAAGTCTCGTCACGTCCTGATATCCGGCATTGATTGCCATATTGCGCATAGCTGTAGAAACTGCTGCCGCCTCGCTGGCTCTCCTCTGTGCTCCGAACTGCCTGCTCTCCTTCTTGAACTTCTGAAGGAACATGTATCTGTCCTTTATCTGCTCCTCATTCTCTATCGGCAGGATTCCCACCGCCATGAGCAGATCCTTGTTTCTCTTTGCCTCGATCTCGGCTATCAGCTCGGACTCATTGTATTTGCCAAGCGCCGCATCCGCGTATTTTCTCGCCCTGGTATGCTTTGCACCGTCCGAAATGTATTTCGCCGCCTTGTATATAAGCTGGAATCGCTTGTCACCCAGCCTGTCATAGACTTCGGTAAACCACGTCCTGTCAAATGCGCCGTCGTTCAGCTCATCCACCTCAAGCGGTGTAAATCTCGCTATCATAGCCTTTCTCTTGTCATCAAATGACTCGTTCATGTGCGCCATGAAGTAATAGCATCCCGCAGTAAATCCATCCCATCCAAGATACTCTCCAACTATATCTATCCACTCCGGAGAATACATAGCTGCCTCTATAAGCCTGGCATCACTTATATCTGTACCTGTAAGATAGGCCTTCAAAGTCTCCGCACTGTCATTTGCAGCAGGCACACACGCCTGAAGAAGATGCGACATACTGTTCTTCTTGCTGACCTTCTGACGATTATAGTAATAACCGGTATTGAAATACGTTGATCTCTCCAACGTCTCCTTGCCGAGGGCTGACAGTATCCTGACAAAATACTCCGCACCGAATATTCTTGTAAGCCCGTATATATATGGAGAGAATTCTGTCTCTGTATCTCCCCTTGTGAGCTCTGCGGCAAGCACAAGCTCGGACATATCAGTGTACAGCTTCTTAGCTATATCCAGCCTTTTCTCGTCCGTCTCCGAGAACTCTCCTTCCGGACTGTGAAGAAGTATCTGCCTCACACTCCTCAGTCTTTCACGCTCCGTATATCCCCACTCATAGCCTCTGGTCTGCACCTTCCTGTTGCGCTCCGTTATAAAACGCATCACGTCAGATACACATTTGAGGCTCCTATCCAGGGAATTCCCCTCAAATGCCATCTTGTACATATAATCCCTGGATATAATACCACGGCTGTATGCGGCAATATAGTTCAGGAGACCAGGAACCGGCATGACACTTCCTGTGTGTACCCAGTAATATGAATTTCTATCATTTACAACGTCTGAAGGTATATTAAAGTTATGACACTTTGCAAGGGCATAGTTGTATGGAAACAAATGCCTGAAATTCTCTTCATTCTGCCTTGCCTCGTCAGAATCCTCTTTTACGTCCAATATATCGCTGTCACCATCGATTGCAAGCCACCTTGTTATTATCATGATCTGCTCATTTGTGAGCACACTTCTGTGATATACCTTTGAATTATCACCAGATATACTGCTGCCACCTTTATTCCCGCCAAATGTATATATGAGCTCATCACTTCTTCCAAGCAGATAGTCTGCTGCCACAACGGCAAGTCTCATCTTGTCACTATCCATCACATATCTTCTATACAGGAATCCAATTACAGCTCTGACAATGGCAAGATATCCGAATGCCGGACATTCTTCTATATATATATTTCCAAACATATCCAACATAAAGCTCTCGCAGTACTTTTTGAAATCCTGTTTGTCACTGTTGTAGCCATTCAGATACACATAGAGCTGCATGCACATATACGGAGTCTGAATATTTTTCTCGTAGAAATCTACCCACAATTCCTCACATACCACCTTGTCACGGCTCACATATATGTTCCCACCTGACTCACCAAGCAGGCCTATCTCTCCGTCAGCCATCTCATACTCATCATTTTTGTGCTCATCCACAAATGCATCAAATTTTCTTAATATATTTATAACTTCTAAATCAGATGTCGTGTCTTTCTTTTTAGGCACAATCTTTGATTTGAGTTTTGCAAATGCAACCTCGCTCTTGGCAGTCCTGCACAGATTATCATTTGCAATTCCGCTTTCAGGAAAATACTTTTTGTACAGCTCAAGGCACTCAGCCAGATAACTCTTGTCAAATACCGGCTCATAGTCCGCATTTACATCATAAAGTCCATATCCCTCATCTGCACCGGCTCTTTCCTTACCAACATTTTTAATCTCACGTATAAGAATCTGCTCCTTAGTTGTAACACTGGATCTTCCATTCGCAGACTCCCTCTGCATAGCGTCTATATGACCAACACAATCTGCAAAAAGTTTCTGCCTGTTCTCATCATTTTTGAGCTGGAGCAGCAGATCAAGTCCCGCTGTTCTCTTCTCCTCCTTGGAATCCGCGAGAAGTCTTCCGATGAGATCGTCCATGTCATCACCGTCAAGTTTATAAAGTATAGACAGTACAGTCTCCCTTATGTCTGACTTCTTGTACTTGAGCATATTCTCAAGCTGTACATAATTCTCCGGCGAAAGTTTCATATCCTTAACGATCATCGCCGCCTTGTTTCTGGTATATGTCTCCTTGTCGGCAACTGCGTCCACCAGTATGGCACGCTGCCTGTCATTTGCCGGCTGCCTTACAAGCAGAAGCAGAAGCGCATCTCTGCTGTACCTTGCGGAATCTATCTCAGGAACCATCTCCGCTATGTGCGTGATCTTGTCCTCGTCCTTTAGAGCGCTTGCACAGACCGCAAGTCTCATGATAATTGCGGATCTGTCCAGATATTCGGCATTCCATGGAAATACACACGGATCAAACTCAAGCCTCTTCTTTGGCATGCGCTCAAGTATTCCCATGAGGATATCGTACATCTCCTGACATTCTTTCCTGTTGTCAAAATATTTGTCCACCTCGGCAAATGTCATTTTCTTAAGTTCATTGTTGTACGATCTGCCGTCTTTATATATGAGACTATTCATATAAGGCTGGTAATCCGACATAAAGCTTGGCATGATGACCGCCATGGTGTCCATCTCGTCCGGGAATCTCTTGATAAATTCCTTTGCAACGCTGTGTGTGTACACCTTTCCCAGACTCATTGCCCTGATATATGTGCCAAATACCAGTCTTTGGTGTCTGCTGCCATCAAGCGCCAGCTTGTTCATCACATGGCATGCCTCGTCCACATCAAAGAAACCATAGCTCCACAGCGCAAGATAGATCTGCATGGCATCCTCGCCGGATAATGCCTCACGCCTTGCATTTTCATCATTCAGATATGTATCTATAAGAAGCAGCTGTTTCTTCTGTATGCGGTCAAGCTTGCTCTCCTCGTCAGCCACAAGTCCTGTCCAGGTGGCTACAGCCCTCATGACAGATGCGAATCTCAGAAGATCATTCTCCTTTATCACATGAAACAAGGTCATAAATGCACCTGCCGTTCCATAATCCATGTTCTCACAGATCGCCTGCCGGAGTCCCTCCTGAAGCTTTGCCGCAACGAGCAGCTTGCCTACAGCCTCATGGAGTCTTGTGTTGGAGCTCATATATATTCCCCTGAGGATATTGGTCGTGAGCCTTGTCTGCGCACTCTCACCGAACATGATGTCCATGAGCACTTCCTCAAGCTCTGCATTCCCCCTGTCGAGCTCCGCCTGTATCCAATATTCAGATACTATTCTATATCCGTTGCTGCTGCCATCCCTGTAATAGCACAATATATCCTGCGGCAATTTCTCCCTGTAGAGAGATACTATGTCGCATACGTATATCCCCATGGAGTGATATTCATTCATTATCCTGAAATATCTGTCAAGAAATGCCCCATACCTCTTCGTACGCATGGTTCTTCTGTAATAATACTGGCTTGTCTGCCACTTGATTATGCTGTCTATAGAAGTGTAGAAATCCTCCATCAGATGATCCGGCACCCACCCCGGCAAATGCTTCAGCTCGTTCCTGAAGAATTCAGAAGGAACATTCTTTTCATTCTCAAGAAATGTCTCAAGTCTCTTGCCGATCGTTGACTCTTTTACATCTCCATAGTAATTATCCATCTCCTTAAGAAGCTTCTGCGCATCCGCACTGTAGCTCTTTCTGAGCTTCATAGAATTCTCGTCAAATACCTCTCTCACTTCATCTGCGATCCTCTTCTGCTCCTCAAACTCAAGTCTTGTCTTCTTGTCCTCCGCCATTGTAACCCCTTTCTTTATGTTCTACCACATTCTCCCCGCCAGCATTGTGAGGCGGATAAATGTGATCTCATCCCCTTCGTTAAACTTCTCTTCCCTGTCCAGCTCCGTTAATTCATCCATACCGCGGAACACTCTGAACAGCCCATCCTCAAATCCTTGAATGGCTGTCTTCACTGCTTCATCCATATCCGGTTTCTTCTCCCCATAGACGATCCCGAACGCTATCTTTCCTATTCTTCCCATGTCATCGATCTGTTCATCTGTCAGCACTGCATCGCCGTGCTCCATGCGGGATATGTACTGTGCCACGCAGATCTTTACTGTCTCTGTTATGAGTTCTCTAAGTGTGCCCGGTACATTTGCGTATTCAAACGGGACCTTGTGCACTGTGTTCTTCCGCTTGCCAAGCTGTTTTATGTTCATGTATAAAGTCATGTGATTCCCCCGAAATCTTGTTATATGTATATTCACATTGTGCAGAAATTGCACATACTGAAATAAATGTTCAACTTGTGCAAAATTGCACATATTGAATAATAGTGTCTGTTAAGCCACATTAGCATTTTATTGAACTTATCTTATCTAGTTTATTTTGCATGAATTTTATATATAAATATATCGTATGTCGAACATATGTTTGCTATAATATATTTGGTGCTACCCTATTCGGTAGGCGGTTAGCCTTCACCACAGGAGTTTATAGCCATAATCAGCTTATGCATTACATGCTTTGCTCTTGGTTATGCCGTTGGCTCTAAGAGCAATGATAAAAAATAAGGCAAAAAAGTAACCGCCCTGTCCTGACAAAACTTGGCGGTTACTTTTTTGTAATTGCAATATCAGGGCTAACCGTCTATCGGTAGCACATCTTTATAATTATATTAACATCCAACCGCTTTTATGTCAAATATATCGTTTTTATTATTTAAGTATAATCATAAACACTTATTTATCAAGCCATACGACAGTCAGACATACGTAGACGAGCTCACAAATACCGCCTTTCAGGATAAAAATTCGAACCGGCTCACCAACAGGAACAAGTCCTAATGCAATTGCTCCATTCTCTCCCTGAGCACGTCATCCTCAGTGTATGTACGCTTACCCAGAAGCTTATCTCTCTTTGCGCCAAATGCCTTGTTGACCCGTCCAAGATTGAATCCAACAAGAAAAGCTGCGATAACCGTTCCGGCTCCTACGCTGCCAAGGCTGTGTATGCATATCAGACACGTTATCACTGATATGATGACCATCGAGCAGTCAAAACCCATCTTTACCTTGGAGAATTCAATTTTTGTCACATCTGATACAGCCTGCATGACACCCTCTCCGGCAAGCGGAATAAGATTGGCCGGCAGATAGAAAAAGATTCCAACCGCTATGAATACAGTACTCACAAGCATAAGCACAATTCTCATCGCTATATTATCAGTGCTCGGCAGAAATGTAGCCAGGTAATTGCAGAATGTTGTAAAATATCCGAACACGATTCCCACGACCACCTGAAGCAGATTGATCGGCTTGAACCGCTTCCTGAGTATCAGGATCTGTATAAGCACCAATGCCGCATGGAATATGATCGTTGCCTTTCCCATCTCGATTCCCCATACACATGTCATCGTATATGGTATAGAGCTCACCGGCGACACTCCCAGATTGGATTTGACTGAAAGTGCTATTCCTATAGTCATAATAAACAGTCCAACAAAATACATTGGGATTCTTACCTTCATGTTCTTCATCTCTTACGTTCCTCTTTTCTGTTGTCTTTTTCGCTGCCCTTCATATTATCGTACACCCTTACAAGAAGTGACTGCAATTCTTCCGTCTCTTCCGTTGTAAATCCCCTCAGCGCCACAGATTCAACTAAGTCAAACTTCTTATTGAGCATCTCCACATACTCTCTGCCCTTATCTGTCAAATACACGTACAGGGATCTTCTGTCCCCTGACTTTGTACTTCTCTGTATATATCCTTTATTCTCCATGCCACTCAACACAGCGGTTATCGATGCCGGCTCTATATGACATCCCGCCGCGATATCCTTCTGGCACGCCCCATCATGATCCTTCAGATAGTCCAGCACCTTGGGCTGTCCCATGGTGAGCTCTGTATCCTTTATCTGACTCAGCAATGCCTTCTGCACCATGAAATGATCCGCCATCAGCAGATAATGTATGGATTTTGTATGTTCGTCCATATGGATTCTCCTCTCCAGATAGTTATAATTCTAATTATTAGAACACTAACGATATTATACACATATTTTTACCCATGTCAAATCGAACTTCGGTCACCCCCATACGCACAAAAAAGATCCGGGATCATATGAACCACCCCGGATCTCCAATTATTCTTTATTTTATTGAGCCTTTATTTCTTTATGACTGCTTTCTTTGACACTCCTCTTTTCAGAAGGATTGTCTTATAGCTCTTAAGCTTCTTCGACGGAACCTTGACGGTCATCTTGGCGTATGTCCCTGTAAATGCACCAGATCCAACTGTTTTTCCTGTCATCTGTGTATTCTTTATCACTACTGTCCTGAGCTTCTTACATCCATAGAACGCCTTGGCACCTATAGTCTTGACGTTTTTGCCCAAGGTCACCTTTGTAACCTTTACATTCTTCTTGAACGCCGCTTTTCCTATCGCTGTGACCTTAAATGTCTTGCCACCAAGCTTTATAGTGTCAGGAACCACAACTGTCTTGGTCTTCTTGACAACAGATACGAGAGTTACCGTTCCCTTGCCATTCAGGGATGCATTTGTGATCTTGTACTTGTAATTTCCATTTGCATAGATCTTACCCACAGCCGCAGTTATGTCAAAATACTTTGTCTGTGTTCCACTGTAATTACCGATTCCCATTATCACAACTTTTGCCTTGCCAAAGTCTTTATTTGACGAATATGCAACTCTGTAATCCTTGCCCGCTGTGAGTGTCCGCTTACCGCTAGTCACCTTCACCGCTGGTGTTATAGCCTTGCCTGTATATACAGCCGACTTTGTGATTGTCACAGAGGCTTTACTTATCGCCTGCTTGTTTATTGCAAATGTAAGAGTCTTTGAGCCCTTATATCTGCCCTGACCTTTGACAACTACCTTTGCTGTACCGGCATTGGTATTGCTGCTATATGAAACTATATAGTCAGTTCCCGCATCAAGTGTTCTTCCACGTGATACAACCTTTACGGCCGGTCTTATCGCTGCGCCTGTATATGTAGTCTTGTACGAAGCATTTCCAGTTGCCGCAAATGTAATATTTGCATCAACGCTTATATCCACAACTATCCATGTCCATACAGCCTTAAATGTTATATCCTCTGATACAGCGCCATATGCAGAATCAGCATTATAGCTTGTTCCGGCTTCATCCTGCCATGCCAGCGCATATCCAGCCCTCGATGTCTTGTAATCAGTACCATCAGACATGGTGATATTTATTTTCGACAGATCAAGAGTTGATCCCTTGTTTACAGATGACGCATACAACTGGTTGCCATTCTCATCTGTGAACACAACCTTTACCATGGTTACACTGTCGCCCTTGCTGTCTACCGGATCCTTGGAATAAATTGGATCTCCACCTATTGACACATCGCCATCAACAATGATCGTTCCATCATCTGACTTTACGCCAAATGAATTTCCACCGGTTGATCCGGATGCATCCGCCGTAACACTTCCACCAACCAGTTTGATAGAATTGTCTGCTGAGATTACCGACTCCCCATCGCCAAGTCCTGATGACTTTGCATCAACAGAGCCTCCGGTGATCTCCACATCCGATGCCGATATTGCAGAAGATACGGAATCTATGCTGTTGCTTCCTCCAGCTATCTTCACCGTTCCTGCAGATTCAATTCCCTTGCCGTCGGACTTTATCTGTATGTTGTCTATCTCAAGATTTCCATCTGTCTTGATCGCAGACGCACCCGGGGTTGTCGCTGATATCTTGGAAGATGTATCCTTTCCAGATACCTTTACATCCGCTGCGTTACTGTTATCGCTGACGCATGTTATACCATCAGCAATCTTATTTTCTCCGCTTACCTTTATGACAAATGTTTCAGAATTGCCCGGACGAACCGTGATCTTCTTTACAGTAGCATTGTCCACGGTTATTCCACTTGCATTTCCGGTATCTACAATTACATCCTCACCATTTCCTGTGATCGTGTAATCCTTATTCTCGGTAAATGAAACTGATATGATTCCACCAGACTGTGATACCTTTACAGTTGGATTTTCCTCACTGTCTGTGAATGCTCCAACATATCTGCTGTCATTCAGTCTTCCGATGTCAATTACGAAAGGATCTGATAAAGGTGTAGTCACCTCAAGTGCCTGGCTGATCTGACCAGCCTTGACATTTGCAGTTTCTTTTACCCTGCCATATACATAATATGTAGTAAATTCCTTGAATCCGGTAAACTGAGCACCATTCTGCCATACAAGCTTTGATGCATCAGCATCCTTTTCACTGGATATTGCATACTCGATCTCACCCACTATACCTGACACCTTGCCGCTGACAGTCACCGCATCAGATGTTACTGATGTCTTTGTCACAGTGACAACTGCGGTATTTTCTCCCTTTGCCACTGTCGCCTTGAGTGTTATGTTCGCTGAGCCATTTGCTGATGATATAACCAGTGTATCGCTGTAACTTCCGGCACCAAGTCCATTTACCGGTTTTACAACTACTGTTGTTTTATTTCCTGCAGAAATCTGCCCTGCCGGTGATGAAACGATCTGGAATGCCGTTCCATCCTTAAGCTTGGCCTTTACATCTGTAAGGGTTGTCTCCCCGGAGTTTGACAGTTCAATAGCTGCATGATTCGCATTTGAATAGCCATATACGAGGTCTGTCCATGACTTGTCAGCACTGCTACATGACAGCTTTCCAGGAGTGAGCACTTTGACAACACACGCCGCCTTTATTCCCGAGCCATCCTTAGCCGTAGCTGTGATAGTCGCCGTTCCGGCTGCGAGGGCTGTTATCTTGCCATTCTGTACGGATACCTTAGCCTTGTCTGAACTTGACCACACAAGGGATGTATCTTTTGCATCAGCAGGTGTTATCGTTGCCTTGATCTCATCACTGTCGCCCACATTAAGTGTTATGTATGTCTTGTCAAATGAGATTCCTGTAACCTTTACGGCTGGGGGCTCTGACGGAGTCTCTGTGTCTTTCTCAGACGTTGAACCCGTTGTTGATCCAGTTGAGCCAGTCGATCCGGTTGAGCCGGTTGAGCCAGTTGAAGGATCCTTCGTGTCGTCCTCTGTTGTCATGCCTCCACCTGACTCCCCGCTTATCGTCCTGAGCTCTGACGACACCTCGCTCTTTGGAACTACCTTCTGTGCTGCCTTCTCCTCATCTGTTCCGCTGTTCTTCACATACAGATAAAGTCCGGCTGCTGCACCCACAAGGCCTGCATTATAGTCCAGTGCAACCTCGTTCTGGTTATAGTCCTCTGAGCTATCTACATAGGTTGTACTCGAACCCGCCGGTCCGCCAATCAAAGCACCGACTAGTACATGTGCTTGCTTTGTATATGCATTTCCAGTTACAGAACCCTGATATCCGCTTGAGGCTCTGTGATGAGGGTACTTTGATGAATACTTGTTGTAACCTACAACGAAACACTTTGAACCAGCATTGTTGCCAAGTATGTACTTCATCTGACCATTTGCCCATGATGAATAATCAGTCTTTCCATATATCGTGTCATACATGAGACCTGTCATCTGATGAGCGGTGTTATATCTCGCCGATCCCCAGCTATCTATCAGACAGAAGTTGTTATCTCCTGACTGTGTCTTGCTCGCTATAAGTCCTGATTGGTTCTCTACAAACACACTCTTCTTTGATGAGTTAGGACTGTAAAGCAGAGCCGCCTGAGCCACATTGTTCCAGCAAAGAGCCCAGTTAGGATTTGTTCTGCCACCATATACATTATTGTATTTTGTTGCATATGCCGATTTACCTGTAGCCTTGTACAGAAGAGCCGCCGCAAGGGCATAGTCATCTTCCCATGAATCTGAGCTATAGAAACTTGATGCCGGACCCGAGCTGTTCTTCTTAGCCTTAGTATCCGCATATGTGAAAAGCTTCTCCGCATAGGAAAGCGCTTTCTTATCCTTGTAATTTATATAATATGCCGCAAGTGCCGCCGCTGTCTCTGAAACGATATCTGTACACGTATCCGAATCAGATGTGAATGTTGCCTGTCCACTTCTTGATGACTGCTTTTCCGGAGCTCCCCAGTATCCATGATCGACATTTCCATCACCGACCTGATAACAGAAAGCCTGAACCGAGCCATCACTTCCAAGGACTGTGCATCTCTCGAAATAAGCAACGAATCTGTCCATGATCCTCTTATAGTGTGCCTCTGTAGCAGTATCCGCAAATGCCTCGGCAAACTCCATGTGCGCAAGTCCTAGAACTGTAGCCGAATATGCCTGTGGCAAACCAAACTTGGCATGATCTCCCGCATCATGGTATCCACCGCTGACATCCACAGTCTTTCCATTATATGTTGTTTTTGCATCCTCAGTATGGCAGTTTGATCTCCAAGAAAACTCACTCTTTGCAGATACATCACTTCCGCACATATTCGCATCATAAAGATACAGTGACTCCTGAAGAAGCTTCGCATAGTTGTACTCAACATCCGTATTGATCTCACCTGTATTGTCCCCGGCTCCGCCAGATGATGATGAAAGTGAACCGATAAATGAGTCAAATGCACCTGACTGTGAGCTGTAGTACACCTTGACACCTGTTATAGACACACCGTTTGCCGTACCTGTGTAGCCAAGCTTTGAATAGCTCACGCTCGAACCTGCATTTACCGCACCTGACTTCTTGGATGTGTTTGGATATATGTACAGCTTTCCATCACTGAATACACCCTTGAGGGCTGACCAGCTGCTGTAATCCTTAACTGCAGTTACCGAGCCACTCACATCAGCCACCGCTATCCAGTCTGCTATGTATGAATTGCTCTTGTTATTTATCGTTATCTCTGTCTCGTAGTAGCCGTCTCCCTTGGCTGTTCCATCTCCATCAGCAAGACTTGCGGTTACGCTTGAACTTGTGTTTCCAATTGAATCAAGGTCCGCACTGCCTGATCCGCTGTCGCCTGAACCGCCTGACTCCCCTGATGAGCCACCAGAGGTGCTCTTTGTTCCTGAGAGAACCGCTGACACGATTCTGAACTTGATCGTGCTGTTCTCCTGAAGATTGGCAACCTGTATTCCAAATGCCACCTTCTCCGTGCTGGTTGTGCTGATAGATGACAGATCAAGTACGGTCTCAAACTGACCACTCTTGGACAGATCTATCCACTTGTCATTATTCGACCATGAAGAACCATATGACGCAAATGGCATAACTCCCGCATTCTGTCCACTTGCAGCGGTAAATGTGTCAACCGCATATGTGATCTTGAGCGTCTTATATCCCGCATCCGCAATAGCCTTCATGGATGCCAGATCTGATGAAGGCGAAAATCTGATCTCCGCCTTTCCATAATCACTCCACTCATCTGTTGCCGCAGTCACCGTCTTCCAGCCGGTGTCCGGTTTCAGATCCTTTGTGATGCTCTCCGCCTTAGCTGTGATCTCCGGCCAGGTTATACTGCCGATGATCATGCATAAGGTGAGAACATATGCCAGGATCCTGCTCGCTGCTTTCTTTCTCATTTTACTTTTCCTCCTTGTACTTCCTTTTTCCTCCTAAAAAATACCCTATTATTAAAAATATAGCACAGAAAACATCTTCATGCGACCCAATAATCCGTCATTATTTATGCGCATAATTACCAATGTTTTCTGTGCTATTTTACCAATACTTTATTAGCAAGTATTCTTTTTGAAGTTTCTATGTCATTTGCCATCTGAGCCTTGAGCTCATCCAGGCTTCCAAATTTCTTCTCACCTCGGATCTGCTCGATAAGCTCCACCTTGATGACCTGTCCATATATGTTCCTGTCAAAGTCGAAGATATTCGTCTCTATGGTGATATTTCCCTTGTCGTTGACTGTAGGATTGTCTCCTATGTTGGTGATTCCCATATAGACTCTGAAAGGATCCTCATGTCCCGTATGCTTCCCCCGGATTATCCTGATCCTTGAAGCATACACACCAGCCGGCGGGTACAGCTTGCGCTCCTCCGGCAGCATATTCGCAGTCGGTATTCCTATTGTCCTTCCAAGCTGTTTACCGGACACCACTTCACCTGTCATACTGTACGGTCTGCCGAGCATCGGAATGACCGACCTCACATCTCCCTCAGAAATATTCTTCCTGATGACAGTTGAGCTGACCACCTCGTCATCCTGTTCCAGCTTGTCTATGACTATGACCTTATATCCATACTCGTCCGCATAGCTTCTGAGGGTATCCACATCGCCCTTTCTGTCTCTGCCGAATCTGTAATCGCTTCCAACCACGACATATCCGGCCCGCATCATGTCCACCAGAACATCTCTGATGAACGCCTTCGGCTCTGTAGCCGCAAATGCATCGTCAAACGGATATTCAACCAGGACGTCAACTCCGGTATCCGATACCACCTGTGCCTTCTCGTCAGATGTGTATATGGTCTTCATATTGCTCACATCAAACACATGATTCTCCCTCATGTCAAATGTGAACACAACGCCCATATATCCCTGTCTCTGAAGCTTCAACACCTGCTCTATCAACAGCATGTGTCCCTGATGGATACCATCAAACTTGCCCAGGGCAACCGCCGTGCGCTCTGTGCTATTCAGTTTTACCTTCTTCGTGTCCTTTATATGAATCATAACTGTCTGTCCTTAATTACTCACCGGAAACATCTTAAATGGCACATACTGCCTCTTCTCATCGCTGTATTCATACAGTGCCGCAAATCTTCCATTCTCATCGAACACCTTGACATAGGTATCCCTGTGTATCTTATTCTCGGCAAATGCATCCGCACTGAGCTTATTTCCATTTGCCAGAAGCTTAACACCCTTCTCAGCTATATGAAGCTCCGGTATACCCGGCATGAGCTTATCCGTTGTTAATATATGCTGCATGAGTGTCCCGTCATCCCTTGCCTTCTCCACCTCATCAAGCGTCAGACTTTCTTCTATAGTAAAGCCCTTCACCTCGGTTCTGACAAGCTTCTCCATCACAGCACCGCAGCCAAGCTTTTCTCCTATATCCCTGCACAGGCTTCTGATGTATGTTCCCTTGGAACAGCTCACATCAAATGTCACTCTCGGGAGTTCTACTGACTGTATAGTAATCCCATGTATCGTGACCGGTCTCGGATCCCTCTCAATGACCTGTCCGGCTCTTGCCAGTTCATAGAGCTTCTTACCATTCACCTTGATGGCTGAATACATAGGCGGGATCTGCATGTAATCGCCTACAAAACTCATCACCGCAGCCCTGACTGTCTTCTCATCAGGATATACATCTGTCACGTCTGTCATGACTCCTGTCACGTCTTCGGTGTCACTTGTCTTTCCGAGAAGCATGGTACATGTGTATGTCTTGTTCTTCTCAGTGAGCAGATCGCACATCTTCGTAGCACTTCCCAGACACACAAGAAGAACTCCCTCCGCCATGGGATCGAGAGTTCCGGTATGACCTATCTTTTTCTGTTTTAATATACCACGGAGCTTTGCCACCACATCAAATGACGTGAACCCCTGCTCCTTATATATATTGATAAATCCATCTATCATAACTATTTCAAATCCAATCCAAAGTCTTTTACATCAGTCCGCTGTATCAGTACCTGTTCCAGATCACATCTTTTCTGCAATTTATCAGCCAAGCTGTTTCTCTATATCCGCAACTATCTCCGCAACTATCTTTTCCGGATCACCTGACATATTGCATCCCGCAGCCTTCACATGGCCGCCACCGCCGTGGCTGCACGCGATCTCACTCACGTTCACGATATCATTTGCCCTGAGGGATATCTTGTAATTATCCTCACCAGCCTGATACATGAAGAAAGCAACCTCAGTACCTGATGTCAGTCTGAGCTGATCCACGATTCCATCCGTATCCATCTTGCTGGCACCAAATCTGTCAAAGTCCTCCTTTGTCAGAAGTGTATGGGTTATCTTTCCATCTGCAAACTGCTTCATGTTGAGAAGCGCATAGCCCAGAAGCTTATTCTGTGTGAGCGTCTTCTTGTAAAATGTCTCATCTATGACAAAGCTTGGTCTCGCTCCCTTCTCTATCAGGATTCCCGCTATGGTCATGGACTCTCTGGTGGTATTGCTGTGCTTAAACACTCCTGTGTCGTGGACTATACCGGTATACAGACACTCTGCGCACTGCTGGTTGATCTTTTTCTCATCCAGGAGCTTGAATATAGCCTCCGCAGCGGAGCATGCATCACTTTCCACATAGCACACATCACCAAAGCCTTTGTTAGACACATGGTGGTCTATGCAAAGAGTTCTCTTCGCAGTCTCATAATATCTGACAAATGGTGTGAATCTGTCCATATCTCCGCAGTCAAGCGACATAAACAGATCATAGGTCTCGTCATCTGCCTCATGCTTTACAGTAGATGCACCATTCAGGAACATGAATACATCCGGGAATTCCTGAAGATATACCTGAACCCTCTTGTCAGGGTAATTGCTTGTAATATAGTTATACATTCCAAGTGTTGAACCTATACAGTCACCATCAGGATTGATATGTCCTGTTATGGCTATGCTGTCTGCGTTCTCTATCTCCCTTATAAGATCGTTCATGATATACCTCCTTTTAAATTCTCATATTATATCCTACTCTTCAAACTCATCTTCACTCTCTGAGTTTTCATCTGTACTCTCGTCAGCATCGCCATGCTTTCCGAGAGCCTCATCTATCTTGTGGGACATACTGACACCATACTCTATGGACTGGTCCATGATAAATGTTATCTCCGGTGTATTGCGCAGATTTACAGAATGAGCAAGCTCTCTTCTGATATATCCCATTGCGCTGTTCAACCCTGCAAATGTGGAATCAACAGCATCCTGGTCACCCAGGACACTGATATATGCCTTACAGAACTTGAGATCAGGTGTGACAACCACATCAACAACCGAAGTCATAGGTGATATTCTTGGATCCTTGATCTCACGGCTGATGATCCTGCTGAGTTCTCTCTGGACCTCACCGTTGATCCTGTTATTCTTTACACTGTTTTTTCTCATATCTATTACTACTTTCTAGGCACCTCTACCATCTCGTATGCCTCTATCTGATCTTCCTCTGCAACGTCCTGGAAGTTCTCGAATACCATACCACACTCAAAGCCGGACTTAACTTCCTTGACATCATCCTTGAATCTCTTGAGTGAAGCAAGCTTTCCTTCAAATATAAGATTGCCCTCTCTGGTGATTCTTACGCTGCAGTTTCTGTTGATTGTTCCGTCGAGAACATATGAACCGGCAATGACACCGATACCAGAAGCCTTGTACGTCTGTCTGATCTCTGCGTGTCCGATGACCTTCTCCTCATATATAGGATCAAGCATACCCTTCATTGCTGAATCAATATCCTCTATTGCATTGTAGATGACTCTGTACAGACGAACATCTACGCCCTCGCTGTCAGCCATATCCTTTGCTCTCGCATCCGGTCTGATGTTGAAACCGATTACGATGGCATTTGATGCTGATGCAAGGATTATATCTGACTCGTTGATAGCACCTACACCTGCATGTATGCACTTGATAACGACCTCGTCATTTGAGAGCTTTAAAAGGCTCTGCTTAACGGCCTCAACCGAACCCTGTACATCTGCCTTGATGATGATCTTGAGCTCCTTGAGGTTGCCGGCCTGGATCTGGCTGTACAGATCGTCAAGCGACATTCTCTGCTTTGTATCTGCAAGAAGCTTCTCCTTACCCTGTGAGATGTATGTCTCTGATATGGTTCTGGCTTCCTTCTCATTGTCAACTGCCATGAATATCTCACCTGCGTCAGGAACTGTATTAAGACCCTGAATCTGTACAGGTGTTGATGGAAGAGCCTCTGTAACTCTCTCACCTCTTGAGTTGGTCATGGCACGTACCTTACCATGTGATGCTCCTACAGCGATGTAATCTCCAACGTGGAGAGTTCCCTTCTGTACAAGCATTGTTGCAACAGGTCCACGTCCCTTGTCAAGCTCAGCCTCGATGACGATACCTCTTGCCTTTCTGTTAGGATTTGCCTTGAGTTCAAGCACATCTGCTGTGAGGAGGATCATCTCAAGGAGATTGTCGATACCTTCCTTAGTATGTGCAGATACAGGACAGAATATTGTTGAACCGCCCCAATCCTCTGGGATCAGCTCGTACTCTGTGAGCTCCTGCTTAACTCTCTCTATATTCGCACTTTCCTTATCGATCTTGTTGATCGCTACTATGATCTCGATTCCGGCAGCCTTTGCATGGTTGATAGCCTCGATTGTCTGTGGCATAACACCATCATCGGCAGCTACAACAAGGATAGCGATATCTGTACTCTGTGCACCACGCATACGCATCGCTGTGAACGCCTCATGTCCAGGAGTATCAAGGAATGTGATAGTCTGGCCATTTACATCGACAACAGATGCACCGATCGCCTGTGTGATTCCACCAGCCTCGCCCGATGTAACCTTTGTCTGTCTGATCGCATCAAGGAGTGATGTCTTACCGTGATCAACGTGTCCCATAACGCAGACTACTGGAGGTCTTGGAACCATGTCCTTCTCGTCCTCTTCGTCCTCCTTAAGGAGTTCCTCGATCACATCTACCTTCTCCTCTTCCTCAGCTATACAGTTGTACTCAAGTGCGATCTCTGAAGCCTCGTCAAATGGAAGCTCTGAGTTCACATTGACCATCTTACCTGCGAGGAACAACTTCTTGATAAGTGCTGTTACAGGAGTCTTTACCGCATCAGCCAGCTCCTTGAGTGTTACAACCTCAGGAAGTGTGATGGTTCTGATTGCATCCGGATCCTCCTGTGGTGCCTGCTGCTTCTTCTGTGGCTTGTTCTTCACATTCTTCGCAAGTCTGCTGATATCAGCCTCGACCTCCTCAGGTGATCTTCTGTTGCCCTTACGTGGCTTGTTCTTATCTCTGTTGTAGTTATCTCTGTTCTGGCTCTTTAAATCCTTACCCGGCATCTCCTTCGCATCGAAGTCCTTGCGGTCTCTCTTGAATGGTGCTCTCTTCTGAGCTGGGCTGTCATCCTCGTCATCCTTGCCAAATGGCATATTGATACGGTTGCTGAAACGGTTGCCACCATCTCTGTTAAAGCCTCTTCCGCCCTGGTTTCTATCGCCATTGCCGAAGCGTCCGCCACCCTGGTTTCTGTCTCCGTCTCTGTTAAACCTTGGTCTGTCACCCTGGCCGTCCCTGTTAAATCTTGGTCTGTCACCCTGGTTTCTATCACCATCTCTGTTAAACCTTGGTCTGTCATTCTGGCCGTCTCTGTTAAATCTTGGTCTGTCACCCTGGTTTCTGTCGCCATCTCTGTTAAACCTTGGTCTGTCGCCCTGACCGTCTCTGCCTACTCTTGGTCTGTCACTCTGATTTCTGTCGCCCTGGCCATCTCTGCCGAATCTTGGTCTGTCACCCTGATTTCTGTCGCCCTGGTTCCTGTCGTTGCTGAATCTGGCTCTGTCTGAACCGCCCTGTCTGTCGTTGTTAAATCTGACTCTGTTACCGTTGTTATTCATCTTGCCGCCGTTTCTGTCCTCCCTGGCAAATCTTACATGATTGCCAGAACCCTGTCTGGCTGCTGAATTGTCATCCCTTGAAGGATTCTGCTTCTGCGCGTCCGCCTTTGGCGCTGCAGCAGGCTTTGCTGTCTCAGGCTTTGGCTGCTCTGTCTTAGGCGCTGCCTTTGGAGCCTCCTGCTTTGGTGCTGCAGGCTTTGGGGTCTCAGCCTTTGGAGCCTCGGCCTTTGGCGCAGTCTTTGCTCCAAACTTAGCTTTAATTATTCCAACCATCGAATCGTCCAGATTGGACATATGACTCTTGATCTCTATTCCCTTTGCGCCAAGTGTATCTATGATATCTTTATTTGAAATGTTTAACTGTTTTGATAATTCGTGTACTCTGATTTTAGCCAAATGTTACACCTCCATGTTTTCATTTACATTCATGTACTTTATGATCTGATTCCCGAATCCCTCGTCAAGTATCGCAATGGATGTTCTCATCTCATTGCCACTGTACTTGCCAAGCTCATCCTTTGTCCCGTACTCATAATAAGGAATCCCATAATAATTACATTTCTGGTCGAAAAGTTTCTTCGTATTGTCAGAAGCGTCCTTCGCCACAATGACCACGTACGCGCTCTGATTCTTAACTGCTTTCTCTACTGAGAAATTGCCACTGCACAGCCTTCTGGCTCTGGCACACAGAGAAATTAACGAGTAGATCTTGTTATTCTTCAATGTCACGCAGCTCCTTGTCTAATTGTTCATACACCTCAGCAGGTATGCTGACCTTGAAAGCCTTCTCAAGTGCTTTGCTTCCAACCGCCTTCTTAAGGCACTCGGATTTCTTGCATATATAAGCGCCTCTTCCGTTGAGCTTGCCGGTTGCATCAACTGCGAACTGCCCGTCATTGCTTCGGACTATCCTTATCAGCTCACTCTTCGGCATCATCTCACGGCATCCAAGGCATTGCCTCAGAGGTACCTTCTTTGCCATCTCATCACTCCCTATTCTCTATCATGTGCCACTACATCAATGCAAATGATTACTCTTCGTCGTTTGTGTCTACTGTTTCATCTATGTCAAATGAAGCAGCATCGGCATCTTTATCTTCGCTTACTTCATCATAATATTCATCTTCGTTATAAGGATCAAAGTTCTCATCCTCTGGCTGCTCATCAAAGTAACCCATCTCCTCGGCCTTTGAATGGCTCTTAATATCGATCTTGTATCCTGTCAGCTTGGCTGCAAGGCGGGCATTCTGACCCTTCTTACCGATTGCAAGTGAAAGCTGTGTATCAGGTACTACGACAAATGCTGTCTTCTCATCAAGATCAACTGATACGTCCTCAACATCTGAAGGACTGAGCGCATTGTAAATAAACTCAGCAGGGTTCTCACTCCAAGGAATGATGTCGATCTTTTCACCGTTCAGATCTGCAACGACAGCATTTACTCTGTCACCATTGATTCCTACGCATGCTCCAACTGCATCGACGTTCTCATCGTTTGACCATACTGCGATCTTAGATCTTGATCCTGCCTCTCTGCAGAAGCTCTTGATCTCAACTGTTCCGTCTGCGATCTCTGTTACTTCCTTCTCAAAAAGTCTCTTGACGAGCTCTGGATGAGTTCTTGATACAGTGATCCTTGGTCCTCTGTTTGTCTTCTTGACCTCTGTGATATAAAGCTTTATTCTGTCGCCTCTCTCGTAGCTCTCTCCCTCGATCATCTCTGACGGCTTTAAGAGTGCCTCTGTCTTGTCATCAAGGCTCACATTCACGCTGTCTCCAACCTGTCTCTGAACGATTCCTGTTACGATATCCTTCTCCTTCATATGGAAGTGATCGTATATAGCTGCTCTCTCATTCTCATTGATAGCCTGAACGATGACATTTCTCGCACGCTGGGCTGCTATTCTTCCAAAGTTCTTAGTTGTGATCTCTATATTTACTGTATCACCTATCTCGTACTTGCTGCTTATCATCTTGGCCTGCTCCAGTGTTATCTGGCATGCAGGATTCTCAACTTCCTCAACAACCTCTTTGGCTGCATATACATGGCACTCACCAGTCTCTCTGTCCAGTGAAACTGTAATGTTCTCGTCTGTATTGAAATCCTTCTTGCAGGCTGTCTTGAGTGATCTCTCTATAGCCTCAAGCAGAACATCCTTGCTAATGTTTCTCTCCTTCTCAAGCTGATTCAATGCTTCAATGATCTCTGACACCTTTTTATCCTCCTAATATATAAATGCTAATCGTATCATGGAAATATCTTTTCTCGTTATCGTTATCTCTGTCTCATCCTCAAGCTCAATGGTGACTGTATTCTCATCATATGCCTTGAGCACACCCTCGAATTCCTTTGCACCATTCACCTTGGCAAATGTCTTGATCTCCACGACCTTACCTATGCTTCTCTTGAAATCCTTCTCTTTCTTCAGTGGTCTCGTAAGCCCCGGTGAGCTGACCTCCAGTATATAGGCATCTCCTATATAATCATCCTGGTCAAGCAGGTCTCCAAGTGCTCTGTTCACTATCTCGCAATCACCGATCGTGATGCCACCTTCCTTGTCCGCATACACTCTGAGGTAATAATCACTGCCTTCCTTGACGTACTCCACATCAACAAGCTCCAGATTGTTCGCCTCAATGATCGGCATCACAAGTGCCTCCGTCTTTGCTTCAATATCCGCTCTCTTCGTAAATACGACCACCTTTCTGTAAAATATTATCCCCACAACAATTGAGAGTGGGCCAAGGCCCACTCTCATGCTGTAATCTATAACAATCTCACTTATTGTATCATAATTATCAAATAATTCAAGTACAAATATTAACAAATATTTATGCGTTTCTTCTGGCTGCGTCCTCACGGTAATATTTGTCAAGCACCTTGTTCGCCTTCTTGTCGTCAAGAACGCATTTGTTGGACAGTGCAACCTTGACGAGTTCATCCAGTGCTTCCTCCCTAAGTGCCGTGCTCTTGATGTTGACATTTGCAAGCTCTGTGTACGCTCCCATCTTTCTTGTGAGCGCCTCGTACTCCTCTGGAAGCATCCTGTCTATCATATTCCTGATCTGCTTGGATACCGCCTGGCTGTTGCCGCCTGTTGTGACTCCCACCACAAGATCTCCGCGGACGATAACGCCTGGAAACAGGAAGCTGCTGAGCTCCTTGTTATCAGCCACATTTACCATGATGCCCCTGTCATTACAATATGTACCTATCTTGGCATTGATCTCCGGGCGCCTGGTTGCCGCCACAACAATGTCTGCATTCTGCAGTATGTCAAGTGCCACGTTGCTCTCATGTACATTTATTCCCTTTATCGCTTTTATATCATCGCACACCTTCGGCGCAATGACCGCTATCTTCGCTCCGAAATACAGCAGCGAATTGATCTTTCTAAGTGCTGCCTTACCTCCACCTACAACTATTACTTTCTTGCCCTCAAGATCGATGTACATTGGAAAGTATGCCATATCTTATCTCCTCCGAATATTCTATAAATCTAGTCATATACTTACTGTGAAAGCTGCTTAAAAAACTTTCACAGCAAATTATAAATGAGGAATTAAGAAATGGCAATTACAAATAACGTTGGTTCACTAAAAATTCAGATAACGAACAACAATTTCTTTCCCGTCGAGGGTGCTTCCATATACATAAGCCCTACGGGAATGCCCGATTCCACCTCAGAGGAATTTGTTACAGATGAAAATGGGATTGTGATCGACGAAGAACTCCCTGCTCCCGATGTGGCCTACAGCCTGGAACCAGGTGATAACCAGCCATACTCAGAATACAACGTACTGGTGAATGCCCACGGCTACAATGAGCGTTTCATCTCCGGAGTCCAGATATTCTCCGGTGAAAAGGGAATACAGAACATAGAGCTGACACCCTCTGACGGAAGCGACACCACTCCGACAGTTCTCGATGCGCACACTCTCTGGGAGCAGTATCCTCCCAAGATCGCCGAGGACATGATAAAGCCGGTGAATCCATCAGGCGGCATAGTGTTGAGCCGCGTCGTTGTACCTGAGACCATAGTTGTCCATGACGGCGCCCCGGCGGACTCCACCGCCAGGGACTACTATGTTCCATATAAGGATTACATAAAGAATGTTGCCTGCAACGAGATATATTCCACCTGGCCTGATGCAGCCATCCGTGCAAATGTACTGGCGATACAGTCATTTACCCTTAATAGGGTCTATACCGAGTGGTACAGGGGAAAAGGATACGACTTTACTATCACGAGCAATACCGCGTTCGACCAGAAGTGGGTCTACAATGCAACCATATTTGAAAATGTCTCCCAGATCGTCGATGAGATGTTCGCCAACTATCTCTCAAAGCCCAACGTTACACAGCCACTGTTCACCCAATACTGCGACGGCAGACGTGTATCCTGTCCGGGCTGGATGACACAGTGGGGGTCAAAATCCCTGGCAGACGACGGTCTTACCGCCATCCAGATTCTCAGATACTATTACGGGGATACAATATACATCAACACCTCGGAGACTATATCCGGTATACCTTCTTCTTATCCGGGCTACGAGCTGACCATCGGCTCAAGCGGTGACAAGGTCTCCCAGCTCCAGAGACAGCTCGCCAGGATCGCACTCAACTATCCTGCCATCGGTACCGTAACCGTCGACGGCGTATATGGTCAGAACACCGCTGATGCTGTGAGAAAGTTCCAGCAGATATTCAATCTTCCGGTTACCGGAGTCACCGACTATAAAACGTGGTATAAAATTTCACAGATATATGTGGGAGTTACGAAGATTGCGGAGAATGTGTAGCACCGCTTCACACACTATGGCATGAAAACACAAAAAAGCTGAAATCTTAATGATTTCAGCTTTTAGCAGTTCGTAGGGGAATCGAACCCCTGTTTTCGCCGTGAGAGGGCGACGTCTTAGCCGCTTGACCAACGAACCATAGGTCTTATTATCTAATTATTGAATCTTTCGATTCTTAGCAGTTCGTAGGGGAATCGAACCCCTGTTTTCGCCGTGAGAGGGCGACGTCTTAGCCGCTTGACCAACGAACCATAAGTGCTTGTATCCTGCCGCTTCGCTTGCGACCTGTTTAATATAACAGAAACGAAAGCAGAATGCAAGCACTTTTTTTATAAAATTGCAAACTTTTTTCAGATTATTGACTTAATTTGTTCCGCCAGCCTACATAAAGTCAAACAGCGAAAGCTGATTTGTCTCCGGCATTCCGTCCAGGATGCCCAGCTCACTCATCTTCTCGATGGTTCCCTTGCCGATCTTTGCACGCTCATTGATCTCCTCCTTGGAGAGGAACGGCCCCTTCTGGGCGGCATCGTAGAGCTGCTGTGCAGCCTTCTCTCCCATTCCTTCTATGGATGCGAAGGATGGCATGATCTTGCCGTCTATTATCTGGAACCTGTCAGCCTTTGCCTTGTATATATCTATTGGAACAAAGTCGTAGCCTCTTGCGTACATCTCGAGAACTATCTTCAGATCCTTGAGCTTGCCCTCGTCCTTGGCTGATCTCTTGTTCTTGTCCACCTTGCTTATCTCATTGATATGGAAGAGAACTCTCTCCTTGCCAAAGCACATCATCTCATAGCTGAAGTCATCAGCTCTGATACTGAAGAATGCTGTATAGTATTCAAGCGGATAATTGACCTTGAACCAGGCAATTCTCCACGCCATCATGACATAGGCCGCCGCATGGGCCTTCGGGAACATGTACTTGATCTTCTGACATGACCATACGTACCAGTCCGGTACTCCGTGGGCAGCCATCTCCGCCTTCCAGTCATCCCATTTGTCACATTTGCCCTTGGCAACTATTCCTTTACGGACTTTCTCCATGATATTGAAGGCAAGTCCGGCATCAAGTCCCATGTGTATCAGATAAACCATAATATCGTCACGACAACAAATGGCTGTCGATATGGTACACTTGCCTGACTTGATGAGCTCCTGCGCGTTGCCCAGCCATACATCGGTTCCATGCGCCAGACCCGCTATTCGCACAAGATCTGAGAAACATGTCGGCTTGGCATCTATAAGCATCTGCATAGCAAAGTCTGTTCCGAACTCCGGCACCCCCAGGCTTCCAAGAGGTATCCCATTGATATCCTCCGGTGTGATCCCCAGCGACTTTGTGCTGTGAAACAATTCCATGACATCCTTGTCGTCAAGTCTTATCTTCGTGGCATCAAGTCCCGTCAGATCCTCCAGACGCCTTATCATAGTCGGATCATCATGGCCAAGAATATCAAGCTTCAGCAGGTTATGATCGATTGAATGGTACTCAAAGTGCGATGTGATAATATCCGACGTCACATCATTTGCCGGGTGCTGTATAGGTGTAAATGAATATATCTCCTCATGTCTCGGAAGAACTATCATACCACCCGGATGCTGCCCCGTGGTTCTCCTGACACCGGTACATCCCAGGGCCAGACGCTCCATCTCGCATCTTCTCTTTGTGACCGTTGCATTCTCCTCAGCGTACTTCTTCGCGGATTTCTCATCCATTCCAGACGCCTTGGCCTCCGCCATAAGCTCCTCTTTGGAGTGATCCTTGAAATAATTGTACACATATCCAAATGCTGTCTTTTCCGCAACACCACCTACGGTTCCCGCCTTGAATGCCTTGCCCTTGCCGAAGAGTACCTCGGTGTATGCATGTGCCTTCGACTGATACTCACCCGAGAAGTTCAGATCGATATCAGGCTCCTTGTCTCCGTTGAATCCAAGGAATGTCTCGAATGGTATATCGTGTCCTTCCTTTATAAGCGGTGTTCCACAATTCGGACAGTCTCTGTCCGGCATATCACATCCGCTCATTCCCGAATACGACTTTACAAGCTCTGAATCAAAATCCACAAAGTGGCATTTCGGACAGATATAGTGAGCCGACAGCGGATTTACCTCCGTGATACCGGCCATTGTTGCGACAAATGAAGATCCAACCGAACCTCGGGAACCAACCAGATATCCGTGGTCATTGGAATCCCACACAAGCTTCTGTGCGATGATGTACATAACCGCAAATCCATTTGAAATGATGGAGTGCAGCTCCCTGTCAAGTCTCTCCTGAACCTGAGGTGGCAGGTCTGGGCCATATATCTCATGTGCCTTGGTATAACATATATCCGTAAGTGTCTGATCCGAATTCTCGATGATAGGAGGCGCCTTGTCCGGTCTGACCGGCTCTATCCTCTCTATCATGTCCGCTATCATATTCGTGTTTGTGATGACGACCTCCTTGGCCTTGTCACTTCCAAGATACTGGAACTCTGCCAGCATCTCCTCCGTGGTACGGAAATACAGCGGTGGCTGCATATCAGCATCGTCAAAGCCCTTGCTCTTCATGATGATCGCCCTGTATATATAATCCTCAGGATCAAGGAAATGCACATCACAGGTTGCGACCACTGGCTTGTTGAACATCTCTCCGAGCTCCACGATCCTCTTGTTGTATCCGATCAGATCGTCCATGGTCTTTGGATTCCTTGTATCCCTCGTCATGAATTCATTGTTGCCAAGCGGCTGTATCTCAAGGTAGTCAAACCAGTTGACCAGTCTCACTATCTCCTCATCCGACGCATCATCAACTATGGCACGGAACAGCTCTCCCGCCTCACAGGCAGAGCCTATTATCAGACCCTCTCTGTATTTGTTGATGAGACTCATCGGCATACGCGGCCTTCGCGCAAAATATGTCAGATGAGACTCAGATATGAGCCTGTACAGATTGACTCTTCCTATCTCGTTCTTTGCCAGGATGATTCCGTGATATGTCTTATCCTTTTTGATCGCATCAGGTGAGGTGCTTCCAAGGACATTTAGATCATCCATGGTCTTAACATCTCTCTCCTTCAGCATGTCGAGCAGCTTGAAGAATACTTTCGCCGTGGCCTCCGCATCGTCTATGGCTCTGTGGTGATGCGCATTCACGACTTTGAGTTCCTTACACACTCTGTCCAGAGTGAATTTTCCAAGCTCCGGCAGCAGTATATGGCTGAGCGTCATGGTATCCAGAACCGTGTTGTCGAACTTAAGTCCAAGCTCCTCCGCATTCATTCTCACAAATCCCGTATCAAATGACGCATTGTGGGCAACCACGATATCGTCACCGCAGAACTCCACAAATCTCGGCACGATCACATCGAACATCGGCGCATCCTTTACCATATCATCATTGATGGATGTGAGCTGTTCTATCTGGTATGGGATAGGCACACCCGGATTTATAAACTCCGAGAATGTATCTACGACCTCTCCGTCCTTCACCTTGACCGCACCGATCTCTATGATCTTGTTGTGCTTCTTGGAAAGTCCCGTTGTCTCTATATCAAATACCACGTATTCCGAATCAAGGCTCTGATTCCTTGAGTTCTTGACCAGATCCTTCAGGTCATCGACAAAGTAACCCTCGACACCATATATGATCTTGAAATCTTTTCTGAGTCCCTTTGTATGGTTTGCTATAGGGAAAGCCTGAACAACACCGTGATCCGTGATCGCTATGGCAGGGTGTCCCCAGTCGCTGGCACGCTTCACGATGGTCTCTATATCGACCACGCTGTCCATCTCGCTCATCTTGGTATGCATGTGAAGCTCGACACGCTTCTCAGGATATGTATCCATACGAGGTACACGGAAGTCCTGAATGTGCTTCATACCGAGCACTCGGCATATCATAACCTCCTTGGCATACGAGTCGAACTCGGCAAGGCCCTTCATCCTATAGAACTTACCCTTCTGTATCTCCTCGCGGTAGACCTCCATATCCTCAGGACTGCAGAACATCTTGAAGCCTATGGTGTCTGTGAAATCTGTTATATATCCCGTCAGTATGATCTTGCCATTTCGGAGCTCTCTCTCCTCAGTGCTCATGATCTGTCCGTGGATGACGACCTCTCCGATACCATCGTTGATGCTGGATATCTCAAGCAGCTTGCCCTCCACATCTCTTCCTATGAACACCTCTGGATCATCTGAATATCTTCGCCTTCTTCCGAACTTCTCCTTTTCACCGCCATTTTTCTGGCCTGAATCGCCGCCGGAGGATGCAGGAGCAGCCTTCTTCTCATCAGACTTGTGTCCCTCGCTCTTCTTATCTTCCTTCTTCGACACTCCGAGCTTATCCTTGTCCACGGCCTTTCCATCCACGATGATGTCGCCATGATCCCTGAGGTTGTTCAATATGGCATCTATCTTCTGCTGCTCAACAAGTGCACTGGCTCTCCTCAGCTTCTCCTTGTCCGCCTCACTGTACTCAAATGCAACATTGACATTCAGGTCAAATCTCTCCTGGAACATCTCCTCCATATACGCCTTTATTTTCTCAGCGTGTATATGCGCTATCTTACTGTCCTCTATAGCTATGGTTATCGCGTCTCCGTCACAGTACAGTTCTCCTATCGATCTGGATATAAGCCTGTAGCCCACATTGCTGAATGATCTTATATCGTAGAGTATGCTGTCCTGATATGCTTTGACTATTGCTTCGAGATTGTACTGTGTAGAAAGTGTATAGTGTTCCCGTATCTGGACCGTATACCTTTTATTGCCAAATACAAACTTACGGATACACTCCTCCGCCTTTTCTATATTCGGTCTGCTTATTATATGTCTCGATCTTATGTCAACCTGCAGGATATTTTTACTGTCATATATCGTGACTTTTGTCACATACACCTCGGTGAACAGACCTGCAAGCTCCTTAGTCATCTCCACTCCGGGGAACACCGTCATGAAGAGCTCCGCCTGCTCATTTCCGGCATCTGAAACCGCCGTTGCAGAGCCATCACTGACCACGTCTTCGTCCTCGGCATCTTCCTCCATATCATCTGCGATATGCCAGTCCGAGTCGTGAACATCCGCCTGGGTGTACGATGCGCTCTCCTGCTGCATATCAGCATACATCTGGCTCTCATACATCTCCTGTTCAGCCATTTGGGCTTCATAATCCATCTGAGTCTGCATCTCATCGGCATACATCTGATCTATATTCTCTTGTTCCCAAATACGATCTTCGTTGTTCAATCCTATTCACTCCAATTATCTAACTCGCGCTTCAGCGCCGGTATAAATTCATCCTCACTGAGTTTGCCTACTATCTCACCCTTTTTGATGAGCAGTCCGCAGCCCTTGCCTCCTGCAATACCAAGGTCTGCCTCCTTGGCCTCTCCCGGGCCGTTCACCACACACCCCATAACTGCGACTTTAATATTGAGATTGTCATAGTCTGACACAAGCTTTTCAACCTTGTTTGCAAGTCCGATAAGGTCAATCTCAGTACGTCCACAGGTCGGACATGACACAAGCTCTACTCCGCCCTTTCTGAGTCCAAGAGCCTTGAGAATAAGCTTTGCCGACAGGATCTCATCCACCGGATCTCCTGTCAGGGACACTCTTATCGTATCGCCTATTCCCTCATGGAGTATGATTCCAAGTCCCACCGATGATTTGATATTTCCTCTTGTGACGGTTCCTGACTCCGTGATTCCCACATGCAGAGGGTAATCTGTCTTGTCCGCGATGAGCTCATGGGCTCTCACGCACATCATAACATCAGACGACTTGATGCTTATGACTATGTTGTGATAGTCAAGCTCCTCGATCATGCGCACCTTGTCAAGAGCGCTCTCAACTATTCCCTCTGCGGTCACTCCGCCGTACTTCTCCACGAGATTCTTCTCCAGAGAACCACTGTTTACACCGACCCTTATAGGAATATTTCTCTTTCTGGCAGCCTCGACTACCTTTGCCAGCTTCTCCTGTCCTCCGATATTTCCCGGATTTATCCTGATCTTGTCCACACCATTTTCTATGGCCTTTATGGCAAGCCTATAGTCAAAATGTATGTCGCCCACAAGCGGAATGTGGATCTGTTTCTTTATAGCCGGGATTGCATCTGCTGCAGCCTCATCGTTTATCGTACATCTGATTATGTCACATCCGGCCTTCTCAAGCTGGAGTATCTGTGCAACCGTAGCCTCCACATCGCTCGTCTTTGTGTTGGTCATGGACTGTATAAGTATCGGATTGCCTCCGCCTATAACCCTGTCACCTATGTGGATCTCTCTTGTCTTCATATATACTCACAGCGCCAGTACATAAGCACTGGCGCCTTTCCTCCTTCTTTAATTGTCTTTAACTGAAAAATACATTCTTTATATCATTGAACAATATTACGACCATGAGGATCATGACCAGCACAAATCCCACAAATGTGACTATGTTTTCCTTGTCCTTCGGAACCTTCCGCCTGGTTATAAGCTCGATCAGCAGGAACAGGAAACGTCCTCCGTCAAGTCCCGGTATCGGAAGCATATTCATGATTCCAAGGTTGGCCGAGAGAAGCACTATATAGTTCATCCAGTTGAGGAGAACCGTAAGGACATCGACCTTTGCAGCCTCATTGAACGTATCGTTCATGGACTTTGCCACACCCACAGGGCCGGACACCTCATCTGAGCTGACCTGTCTGGTGACTATGAGCTTAAGGCTCAGGAACGTGGCCTTGACCCAGTATCTGACCTCATAGGCAGAATACTTCATCAGCTCGCCAAAATTCTGTGGCAAGACATAACCGCAGCTTACGATTCCCACCTTATAACCTGCACTTGTCTCCACCGGATATACAGTCGTATCGTACACCGTGCCATCCTTCTTCTGCATCTTGAGGTCTATAGGAGAACCGTCCCCGTATATCTCAAGATATATCTGAAGCTCCCTGAAGTTCTTGATCTTGCTTCCGCCGATCTCAAGGACGGTATCTCCATCCTCTATCCCGGCCTGCTCCGCAGGATAAACTCCATTGAACTCCTTGACAACATCCGCATACTCGCTTTCCTTCGCCATCTCGCTGTCGTACACCCTGCCGATAGTCGCAGGATCTGTACCACAGAAGTGGATTATGACCGCTGAAAAGATAAATGCTATAACTATGTTCATGAACGGACCGGCAAGAACCTCCGCCATACGCACCCATATGGACTTCTTCTCAAATGCGTTCTCGTCATCCTCATGACCTTCCTCGCCTTCGCTTAGCAGCATACAATAACCGCCCAGAGGTATGAGTCTCAGTGAATACTGTGTATCCTTCTTGGTAAACGAGAAGAGCTTTGGGCCAAGTCCCATGGAAAACTCAATTACCGATATATGATTGATCTTTGCGACAATAAAATGTCCAAGCTCATGAAAAAATATTATCACACCAAATACTAGAATTATGAGAATTATGTTCAATCTACCACCTGCTTTCTACAAAATCATATACCCAGCGCTCAGTGTCGAGTATCTGTGACACGTCAGGGTTTTCTATAACTGTATGACTCGCCATACACTCCTCTATTATCCTGTATATATCGAGGAAGCGTATCTTCCTGTCAAGGAATTTTGCCACTGCGTACTCATTTGCCGCATTGAATACAGTCGGCATTGAACCGCCATCTGCTATGGCAGAATACGCATACTTTAATCCCTTAAATGTATCCATGTCCGGCTTCTCAAGAAGAATCGAGTTCATAGTCCAGAAGTTCAGTCTGTCACCGGCCATGTATCTTCTCTCCGGATAACACAAAGCGTACTGTATCGGAAGCTTCATGTCCGGAGTTCCAAGCTGTGCTATGACTGCGCCATCCCTGTACTCAACCATCGAGTGGATTATGCTCTGTGGCTGGACTACCACCTGGATATTCTCCGGCTTCACATCAAAGAGCCACTTTGCCTCTATAACCTCAAGTCCCTTGTTGACCATGGTTGCTGAATCTATTGTTATCTTTCTTCCCATACTCCAGTTTGGATGCTTGAGCGCATCCTCCACCTGAACATTCTCAAGAAATGCGGTATCCTTTCCCCTGAAAGGCCCACCTGACGCTGTGAGCAGTATCTTCTCCACATCGCCGTGCACATTTCCCTGAAGGGACTGGAATATAGCGGAATGTTCGCTGTCAACAGGCAGTATCGCTACATTCTTCTCCGCCGCCAGCGGCATGATGATATGTCCCGCTGTCACCAGAGTCTCTTTATTGGCAAGTGCTATGTCCTTTCCCGCATTTATGGCTGCTATAGTCGGTCTTATTCCGATCATGCCAACTATTGCCGTGACAAGGATGTCTGATGACGAAAGCTCTGCTATCTCTATCAATCCGTCCATGCCCGCAACAACTCTTATGTCAGTGTCCGCAAGGCACTCTCTGAGTCTCGCAGCATTCTCTTCGCTCCATATTCCAACAACCTCAGGCGAAAACTCCCTCGCCTGTTTTTCCAGGAGCTCTATATTACTTCCGGCGGCAAGCGCCACTATATTCAGATCTTCCTGAACCCTAACTATCTCAAGGGTCTGTGTTCCAATTGAACCTGTAGAGCCAATTATCGCTACATTCTTCATGTTATCCTCCTGTATCCGGATTTACCGGATCATCTATCCGAATATAATAGGCAGTATCCAGTGAACCCACTGGGCACTGCCCATCATGTATCCTACAGCAGATATACAAGCAGATAATAAATTATCGGTGCTGTAAATATTATGCTGTCAAATCTGTCCAATATTCCTCCGTGACCCGGAATCAGCTTTCCGTAGTCCTTGATGTCGTTATTTCTCTTTATCGCAGATGCTGCCAGATCTCCAATAACCGCCGGAAGTGCACCGACAGCGCCGACAACTGCAAAAAGTAATGGCGCATAGTTCATGGTGTCTACATACTTATCAAACAATATGCCAAACACTGCTCCGAATACACCTGCTCCAACGATACCGCCGATAAGACCCTCTATGCTCTTCTTAGGGCTGAGCACAGGTGCCATCTTGTGCTTTCCGAGGGCTCTTCCCACGAAGTAAGCACATGTATCATTTATCCATGAGCTGACAAATATCAGCAGGACAAGTACCAGTCCATGCTCCATGTTTCTTATGAGATATACAAATGACAGCATGACACTTACATAGAAGAAATCCATAAATGCCGCCATGATCTGTTTATCGCTGTATGTTGGGAATGTCAGCACATACACAGCAAGCATAACCAATAAATATACGACCATCATAGGAACAATAATGTCCATACGATCCAGGTATATGGCTATATAATACAGAACTGTCGCCAGGTAACACACGATTCCCGGAGTCTTCTTGTTCACTCCGTATACTCTGAGCAGCTCCATATTGCCCACAAGGGATACCAGAGCCATAAGGCCGCATGTTACTATCCCTCCAAAATATAATGTGATGGCCAGTATCACTACCAGAACCGCACCACTTATCACTCTCTGTTTCATTAACTAATATCCTCCGGATAACTATTTTGCATCTCCGAATCTTCTCTCTCTCTTATTGTAGTACCTCACGGCTTCTATCAGAGAATCCATGTCAAAATCAGGCCACAGTGTATCTGTGAAATAAAACTCAGAATATGCAAGCTGCCATGGGAGGAAGTTGGATGTTCTCTCCTCACCGCTTGTCCTTATTAGCAGATCAGGATCAGGCACACCCTTTGTGTCGAGATATTCCGCAAACAGGCTCTCGTCAATGTCATCCGCACTGATCTTTCCCGCATCGGCATCCTTCATGATCTTCTTCACCGCCCTGACAATCTCATCACGTCCACCGTAGTTTATCGCTATATGGAACTGAAGTCCTGTATTCCCCGCAGTCTCCCTCTCCAGCTCATCCATCTTCTGAACTATATCCTCCGGGAGGCCCTCTCGCTTACCTATGAGGTTAACCTTCATGTTGGAGTTGTTAGATCTCTCTATACTGTCAACCAGGTACTTTCTGAAAAGATTCATGATACCTGTGACTTCCTCAACAGACCTCTTCCAGTTCTCCGTGGAAAAAGCATACACTGTAAGATACTTTATTCCAAGCTTATCGCAATTTTCACATATAGCCTCTAGAGCCTTCGCACCCTCTGCGTGTCCATAGTTTCTGGGAAGAAATCTCTTCTTTGCCCATCTGCCATTTCCATCCATGATCACAGCCACGTGCTCCGGCACATTAAGTAATTCTCCGTTAATTTCTCTCTTCATATTCTCTCCGCATTCCATTTGAGGGATACATCATATCCATGATTATTATACTGTCATGATCTCCTTGGATTTTGACTCAACAGCCTTGTCGATCTGACCAACGTACTTATCTGTGAGCTTCTGGATCTTGTCCTCGTTGTCCTTGAGCTCGTCCTCGCTTATGTCTCCGTTCTTCTCCATCTTCTTGATGGCATCGTTGGCATCACGTCTGATATTTCTTATAGCGACCTTTGCGCCCTCACCCTTCTTCTTGATATCCTTGACGAGCTCTTTTCTTCTGTCCTCTGTGAGCTCTGGGAAGTTGAGGATGATGTTTCTTCCATCGTTGTTAGGTGTGATTCCAAGATCAGAATTCATGATAGCCTTCTCTATCTCCTTGACAAGTGATGGCTCCCATGGTGCGATGACCAGTGTTCTGGCCTCTGGAACAGTTATATTTGCAAGCTGCTGCATAGGTGTTGGAACTCCATAATACTCAACCTTGATCTTGTTGAGGATGTTAGGGTTCGCTCTTCCTGCTCTGATGGTAGCATACTCAGCCTCAAGATTCTCAACTGACTTCTGCATCTTCTCTTCGTACTGTGTTAACATGATTCATTCCTCCTGGATTATATATTTTTCTTATTATTTTCCCTTTTATTCCGCATTCACATATGTTCCGGTGAAACCGCCTGTAACGGCTTTCACTATGCTGTTCTCATCATTCAGGCCAAACAGCATCATAGGCATCTTGTTCTCCATGGCAAGAACTGCTGAGGCAAGATCTATTACTCCGAGCTTGTTGTCTACTATATCGCTCATCTTCATGCTATCATACTTCTTAGCGTTCGGATTGGTCTTAGGATCACTGTCATATACTCCATCGATGGCCTTACCTGAAAGAATGACATCTGCCTGAACCTCTATTGCCATAAGCACTGTCGCCATATCTGTTGAGAAATATGGATGGCCGATTCCACCTGCAAAAAATACGACATCTCCCTGCTCCATATATGCGATTGCCTTGTCCTTGTCAAAAAGCTCAGTCATATTACCACATACAAATGGTGTCATGATGTGTGTCTTTATTCCGCAGCTTCTGAAGCTGTCCGCTGTGTAGATACAGTTCATGACAGTTGCCAACATTCCTATGGAATCCGCCTTAACTCTGTCCATGTTGTCTGAGGTTCTTCCTCTCCAGAAGTTTCCTCCTCCTATTACTACACATACCTGTATTCCCTTGTCTACTATCTGCTTTACCTGATTGGACACATCTCTGACTGTCTCCTCGTCAAAACCATGTTTCTTATCACCGGCAAGAGCTTCACCGCTCATCTTGAGCAGAATTCTGTCCATCTTCATATCGCGATCCATCCTTTGTGTTCATATTTTATTATTCATATTATATATCGTCATATCCTGGCATGATAACCCATGCAGACATCTGCCTGACGACCTGATTCATTATAGCACATACCCTTTACATTTCAAAGTAAAAAAGAAAGGCACATATCACTGTGTACACGTGCATATGATATGTGCCTTGCTGTTATGCTTATTTCTGTTATATGTCACCCGACATCCTGCTTTCAGATCCCAGATATCATCAATAGCCATCAGAATAATCTGACTCCGTCGATACAATGGAATCCACATCATCCTGAACTGTAAATGTATCAAGATCGAGCTGATTCTCACAGCCTGAATCATTGATGATGTTGTAGCTTATATTCTGTACGGTAGCTGACGGTGTATAATTCATGTCGTCGAACAGGAATCTGTGAAGTGCTGTGGCATTCGTTGCGAGATCACAGGCAACGACATAGCTCACCTCATCCATGGTAGGACTGGCGATGGTAAACGGGAATCCTGTTGTAGTAGACAGCTTGTAGTTGAAGCAGGATTTTGCCATATCAATGATCTCTTCCTCTGTAAGGCTTGATGCAACATCATCCACAACCACGTTGATACAATCAAGCAGCTTGGAGATTCCTGCTGTCTTTGCCGCCTCTATCATCTTGGAGATAACTGTTCTCTGTCTCCATGTTCTTGTTATATCACCCTCATCTGTACTTCTGATTCTGGAGTAGGCTGTAGCCTGCACACCGTTCAGATGAACGACACCTGTGTCATATACATAATCTGAATAAATACCATTTACACCCATCTGCTCGTCAATACACTGGTTGAGCTTATAAAGCTCCTCCTCCTTCAGCTCTATATCAATTCCACCCAGGGCATCGATGGCTTCTGTGAGGGCTGTGAAATTGACTGCAACGTAATCTGTTATATTCAGGTCAAGGTTCTTATTTATCATATTGACAGCGCCCTGTGCTCCGCCGTATGCGTATGCATGAGCTGCCTTCTCGTATGACTGGCTGTCATTACAGAGCTCAAGGTAAGTATCTCTGTACAGTGAGAGAAGCTTGACCTCCTGTGTATCATTGTTGATGCTACAGATGATTATACTGTCTGAACGCACTCCTTCGTCAACCATGCCTGCATCTCTGGTATCTATACCAAACAATGCGATGTTGGTGTATCCTGTCATCTTCTTGACTGTTTCTTCATCCAGATCCTCATTTATATGAGTGTCCTTCAGCTCTTTGTACTGCATCTTGTTATATGTGTTGTTGATGTACGCCTTCACAAACAGAACTCCTATGACTATGGCTGCAACAACCTCGATTGCAAGTATGATTCCCCATACTCTGTTCTTTTTCTTTCTCTTCTGATCCTTCATATCCTGCTCTTCTTCCGCATATTCATCTTCATAATATTCATCATCCGATGTATAAGCTTCCTCTTCTGATGCCGCATCCTCTTCATCATCTGCGCCCGGTCCAAATGCGCTGTCGGAATAATCATCCTTTGCAATACCGGTTCTGCCATGATCATCTGAATAATCGTCGGCATCGTCATCATAATCATCTTCATCGTCAAAAAGCATCTCTCCGGCATATCTGCCCTTAACACGCTTCATATCATCGTCATCATGACCACTCATTTTATTTCCCATATTTTTCTCCTAAATATCGAATGTATCTGTCAAAATTTAACTCATATAACAATACATTTTACTACAAATATCTCATCAATTCAACGGGATACACATAATTCACACATTTTTTATACTTGATCAGTCAGCCAGGATAAACTTGTCCACCACCGGCACAAGTCCGTCCTCGTCATTTGACAATGTTATATAATCGGCATGTTCCTTCACTATGTCCTGTGCATTTGCCATGGCGACTCCCACCCCGGCATACTCTATCATCGTGAGGTCATTATATCCGTCACCGCACGCCACAAGATCCTTTCTGTCCATATCAAGGACCTCAAGAAGCTTCTCAAGGGATGTTGCCTTGTGAACATTTGGCGGCATGATCTCCACAAAATATGGCTCCGAGCGGAATATATTAAGCTGATCACCGAACTTTTCTGCAAGCTCCTGCTCTATCTTCTCCGCCTTGTCAGGATCTGCGGTAAGAAGACATTTGTTGAGAGGAAAATCGATATATTCCCTGAAGTTATCTATCCTCATGATCTCCATATGATTGATACTTGCCTCAAATGTCATGTATCCGTCTATATCAGTTCCGGTTATAACTCGGTCTCCATCGTATGTCACCATTCCGCAGCCCGCTTTCAGACAGTAATCATATATATCCCTCACCACATCATTGTCAAGCACAGCCTGATATACCACCTCGCCGGTACTGTAATCGACGATCCTTCCGCCGTTGAAAGCAAGCACATATCCGCCAAATCTGTCAAGCTCTATGGTGTCTGCTATCTTCCTTATTCCAGGCAGTGGACGTCCCGATGCTATCGCAACAATATGTCCCTTCTCCTGTGCCTCTATTATTTTCTCCAGCGTTGCCGGAGTAATATCCTTCTGAGTATTTGTCAGCGTTCCGTCAATATCAAGTGCCAGTAATTTTTTACTCATTTTATCCTCCATAATGTTATAACATAATTTGCTATATATTTTCTCCTTGATGCTATATAATGTCAGAGTTAGGATGCCGTTACGCCATCCTGCCGCCCATTTCTGACTTTAGGAGAAATCACATGGATATAAACATATACGTTAATCAGAAAAAAATCAACCCTTTGTATCAGAAAGCCATCGCCGAGTACGTCAAGAGACTTTCTCCATACTGTACTCTGTCTATAGTATGTGTTGCAGGGAAAATTAAATGCACCTCAGGGAAAAACACCACAAACTACTGCATATCCGGCTCCGATACCATCTCATCTGAGGACTACGCAGCCCGCATCAACAGTCTGACTTCAAGCGGTACCTCAAAGATAAACTTCTACATAGGGTACGATGAATCACTCACAGCTGATATGGAAAATTTCTCTCTCTGTTCAGTACAGCCGTCCGTCGAGATGACTGCCCTCCTGCTGTCCGAGCAGACCTACAGGGCATACACTATCCTGAACAACATAACCTACCACAAATAATCCCTGTCAGCTCCGGCTTATGATCGCAAGCTGCTCCGCCAGCGTCACCCTTATGAGCTGATGCGGAAATGTCATATCCGACACGCTCATCCTGTAATCAGCCCTCCTCACTATATCTGCAGCAAGTCCAAGAGATCCCCCTATCACAAATGTAACCGTGTCATGTCCGCGCTCCGATGCCTTGCGGACCTGATCGGCAAGTCCTTCCGTGGTCGTCTTCTTTCCTTCTATACACAGTGCTATAACATAGTCGTCTCTCCCGATCACATGTCTCAGCCTGTCCGCCTCGGCCTCAATGATCATGGCATTTACCTTGTCGCCAGCCTTCTGAGGTATCCTCTCGTCAGGAACCTCGCATATCTCCAGACGCCCTCTCTTGTCGATCTCCTTCTTATATTCATTTAACATCTGCGCAAAATGCTGTTCCTTTATCCTGCCGACGCAGGCAATCCTGTATATCATATGAACTCCTTCAGATCAGGCCTGATCAGCCCTCATCCTGTCAAATATCTTCAGTTCTTCCTCTGTATTTTTCTGCGTGCACACACTTACTCCAATGGTGAACAGCAGACTCACTGCAAATCCAACCACGTCACCGCTGATACCCGAGTATGCCGCCAGGCTGCCTCCGTTCACAAACGGGAGATATTTCCACATAACAAATGTGAGTATTCCTGCTATTATTCCGGCATACATGCCTTTTCCGGTCGCATGCCTGTACGTCAGTGTACAGAAAAGAGGAGCCGCAAGTGCCGCCGCACACAATCCCCAGTTTTCGGCGATCATATGCTCTCTGTTGAATTCAACAAACTCTGCCACCAGGAAAATGCAGCATCCGGTCAGCACAACAACACCTATATCTATAAGAAGCTTTGCGATTCCACCGGCTCTTGAGATTGCCGGAACAAGCCCTCTTATATGTTCGCATATATTTCTCATGAACGATTCCAGCATTACGACAACCGCCGCTATAAACACCATAAGCGCGGCAAATCTGAACACATACGCATAGGTTCCCGTTCCAAGCAGCTTCTTGAGCATCAGATTGTACACCTGGAATGAGTTCATATTTGCCCATGCCTTCTCAGGATAGAGCACCGGTACGACCAGAAGTGCCAGTATACAGCTTGAAAGTATTGTGAACCCTTCAAAGATTACAGCCCATATTCTTCCGACATCGAGCTCCTTGATATCCCGGATATTTAAGACACCCTTGTACATCAGCGGCATGGCTATACATCCAAGTCCTACTCCCGTCATGGATATCGCACTTCCTATATCCACTATTTTGCCATCGTAATACAGTATATTCAGATAAATGCTGGTTCCCCCTGCAAGCCTCGATCTCCTGTAATTGTCAAGTATCTCCCTCGCATCCATCCTGTAAAATACCAGTCCGATCATCGTCAGACATACGATTATAACCATTATGAACACTATTGTCTTGATTATTCCCATCAGCTTATTGTCAACCAGTATGGTGGCAAGGATGAGAAATGACACTATGATGGCAAGGCTTATGCTCTCCGGCATGTCCATAAAATAGGCGACAACCGATACGATAACCTTGAGAACAGACACCAGTATCAGGCCAAGCGTCACTATCCATATGACGGACACCAGATCTTTCAACTTCCATGACCCATATCTTGCTGCGAACAGCTCCGGAGCATTGTGTATCTTTTTAGGGGATATCTCAGCATACGAATTCATACGCTTTGACAGAAATATCCATCCGACAACATTGCCCACGAACAATCCCATGGCCACAAGGCACTGTCCTGCACCATGTATTACTATATTAATAGGCAGCAGAAATATGACCCACAATATTACATCATTGGCGCATACCTGCCCTGCGGTGGACACACCGCCACAGTTCTGCCTTTTGATTCCAAATACTCTCTTATCACTAAAAACAGACATGTATCAGCCACTCCATTCTTTTATCTGAATCTTCGTTATCATTTTTATATAATATACCTTGCTCATTCTACCACAGTTGAAGTTTTGCCGCCACCATCATATTTATTGTGACATTTGCCGAAATGTTACCATCAATTGCATTATTTTTTCAATAGTACAAAAACTAGTGATGTGTTATAATTTGAATCGTATGGGCTTTTACATATTTATTACATATTTTTTACCTGTCAGAAACACAGGTAAAATTCATTTTACTCAGGAGGGCTATAATTTTGGATTTATTTTCTATTTTAACATTGCTCGGAGGCGTAGGTTTATTTCTGTTCGGAATGAATCTCATGGGTGCCTCGCTGAAGAATCTCGCCGGTGGCAGTCTGGAAAAGGTTCTTGAGAAACTTACAACCGGAAAAAATCAGTTCACGGGAACTATCAAGGGGTTTACACTCGGTACAGCCGTAACAGCCATCATTCAGAGTTCGGCAGCAACGACCATCATGCTCATCGGCTTTGTAAATGCCGGAATCATGAAGCTTGGGCAGGCCATACCTGTCGTGTTTGGTGCCAACATCGGTAGTACCGCGACCGCACAGATCCTTCGTCTCGGAGATCTTGCGGAGACTAATATTCTTCTTAAACTTTTAAAACCGTCATCATTTGCTCCTATCCTTATATGTATAGGTGCATTTATCATACTATTTACAAATAACAACAAGAAACGTGATATTGCAAGTATTCTTGTTGGTCTTGGAATCCTCTTCCTCGGCATGAATACCATGGAGGGTGTATTTGCGCCACTTAAGGAATCAGAGAGCTTCCAGAATCTGTTCACATCGTTTAATAACCCATTACTTGGTATTTTAATAGGACTTGTGCTCACAGCCATCATACAGAGTTCATCTGCATCAGTAGGTATACTCCAGGCCATTTCGTCCACAGGCGTCGTTACATACGGAACAGCCATTCCTATCATTATCGGTCAGAACATCGGTAAGTGTATGACCATTATCCTCGGGGGAATCGGTGCGAACAAGAAGGCAAAGAGAGTTTCTCTCTCATATCTTCTCTTTAACATATTCGGAGCTGTGTTCTTTGTTATTGTCATATATGGACTTCAGCTTTTCATAGACATGCCTTTCATGGACAAGGTCGTAAACCGTGGTAACATTGCAAACGTCCACTTCCTGTTCAACTTTATCATAAGCCTGATACTTCTGCCATTCTCCAATCAGGTGGCAAAACTTACAGGAAAGATCATCAGGGACGACGAGGAGTCCAAGATCGACAAAGAGCTCGCCACACTGGATCCGAGACTTATCGCTACCCCTTCCATCGCTATTTCACAGGCAAGAAATGTCATGTTTGCCATGGCTGACTGCATAAGAGAGAACTTTGCAATAGCATGCAGACTCATCAGTGATTTCAATGAAGAAGATGCCGCCAAACTCGAGGAGAATGAGGATTTCATAGACAAATGTGAGAGCTCACTCAACAACTTCCTCCTCAAGGTAACATCACAGAACAACATGTCCAGATCCGAACGACTTGATGTGTCTGAGCTTCTGAACAGTCTGAGTGATATGGAAAGGATTGGTGACCACTGTGAGAATCTTCTCGTTGTATCGAGAAATATAATAGATCAGAAGATAAACTTCTCAGATCAGGGAATGAATGAGATCCAGACAGCGCTCAAGGCGACTAACAATATTATTGATATGACTCTGAACGCCTTCAAGGAGGACGATCTTCAGGCAATATCAAGAATAGAGCCACTTGCACAGACCATCAGCGAGATAACAGAGCTTATAAAGGATCACCACGTTGTGAGACTTCAGATGGGCGAATGTGGTATCCCTGGAGGATTTGCACTGGTTGACATTCTCACAAGTCTTGACAGGATCGGAAGCCACTGTAAGAACATCGGCCTTCACATTGCCAAGAAGATCAGGGGTATCCATATGGACGAGATGCACGGACACATCTACATCACCGGATACAAGACATCTGAGGAATACAAGGCTCTGTATGCATATTATTCATCCATGTATGCCGATCCGATAACAGAAGGCTTTGATGCCAGCATCCGCGAACTCCGTGAATTAACAACACCTGATGAACCTGATAACAAAGCTAAGGTTTCCGGCGAGGAGCAAAAGAATGAGTCAAAGAACGACCAGAAGTCCGACCAGAAGAAAAAGTCATCAGCAAAAAACAAAGTAGCCGACAGGCACGAAAAGATAAAAGAAAAGATAAACGAGAAATATCCTGAAAAGGGTAAAAAGAACTCCAAGAAAAAGTAAAGGAATATAACAAACTGCTATGCGAAAAAGCTCTGCACAGATAATACACTGTGCAGAGCTTTTTCGTTATATTTATATTGTAGTTTATATGCCTGGTCTTTTAAAACATATCAGTCACGGCTGTAATTGACGATCATATAGCCATCTTCTATCTCTATCCTTGCATCCTCCGATACAACCCGGTTGCTCACTCCAAGGCTGTCTCCTATCTCAAATGTACGATTCTCCACGTTGTATTCAAACCCTGTAAGTGTTACCCCCGTGACGCATCCACCGTACGGTATAAAAGATATATAATCGTATCCCTCCAGCCGGCTTATTCCGGCACTGGAATTTATCATGGTTATTACATTATGGTCATCCTCTATATACGCATTTATGCCTTTATCCGCACATTCCTTGAGTAGCCCTATGTTTGCCATTGTGTGATCAAGTCTTGTTCCTGTGGCCCCCAATATATAAATATCCGTAGCACCTTCCTCCATGGCATGCATGATGGCTACATGAGTATCCGTGAAGTCCTTGTGTGTGTCCAGATCAACAAACTGTATGGAGTGCATCTTTTTAGCCATCTTCCTGTACACGCCCACAGTCACCTTGCTGGCTGAATCGAAGTCACCCACGATCACATCCGGTACTATTCCTATCTTATTGCAGGTCTCTATACCCTTGTCCACAGCTATCACTCTGCTGCTTTCAAGGTGTCTGTCCATGATTCCCTGAAGTGAATACAGATCAACTCTGCCTCCGGATATTATAATATAACTCTTCATATCACTATTTGCCCTTTATTATCTATGCCTCATATTTCTCAAATACTTTGAGAAAGCTGCAGCTGTTCTCATAAGCATCTCCGCCAAATACCGCAGAACCGGCAACTATGACATTTGCACCGGCTTCTATGACGTCACCCACATTCTTCAAATTGACTCCACCATCCACCTCTATATTGAACTCAAGGCCTCTGTCATCTGCCATTTTTCTGACCTCAGCCACCTTTCTGAGTGCTGAAGGAATAAATGACTGTCCGCCGAATCCCGGATTGACACTCATAACAAGTACCATATCCAGATCGTCTATCACATAGTCAAGCACTGATACAGGAGTTGCCGGATTGAGTGCCACTCCGGCCTTCATTCCAAGCTCATGTATCCTGGCAACGGTTCTGTGCAGATGCTTACAGCTCTCTACATGTACGGTTACCCAGTCAGCACCTGCCTTCTTGAAATCCTCAAGATATCTGTCCGGCTCCTCTATCATGAGATGCACGTCAAATATCATGTTCGTCTCTTTTCTGAGACACTTTATGACAGGCGCACCAAATGATATGTTCGGAACAAACGCACCGTCCATAACGTCAAGGTGCAGCGCAGGAACTTTCGCTCTGTCAAGCTCCGCAATGCCGTCCGCAATATGTGCAAAATCAACTGACAATAATGAAGGTGAAAGAATTATCATTACCATTTCCTCTTTTCTTTTAAGTCGTTATATATCATTACATAATCTTCGTATCTTATACGGCTTATCTCTCCGTCCGCAACCGCCTGCTTTACCAGACAATCCGGCTCACTGACATGATTGCACATGTTGAATCTGCACTCTCCCGTATATGCCGCAATATCTGGGAAATACTCCTTGAGATCCTCCGCCTCTATGGAATCAACATAGAGCGATGAAAAGCCCGGTGTGTCCATAATATATGTCCTGCCGCCAATGTGCATGAGCTCAGAATGTCTCGTGGTGTGCTTGCCACGCTTTATCTTGTCACTTATAGCGCCTGTCTGGGCCTCCGCCTCTGGCTTGATCGCATTGAGAGTAGACGACTTGCCGACTCCCGATGGCCCCGCAAACACCGTTGTGCGGTCTTTTATGATCTCCCTGAGCCTGTCTATGCCCTCGCCTTCCCTGGCGCTTATGAAGATTGTCTCATACCCGCTCTTGCTGTATGATCTGCAAGCCTCCATATTGTCCGGCGAAAGATCCGTCTTGTTAAAACAAATGATAGTCTCAACACCGCTTTTCTCCATGCTGACAAGGAATCTGTCAAGCAGGTTAAAGTTCGGCTCAGGCTCGCTCACGGCAAATATTATGATCGTCTGATCCACATTTGCCACAGCAGGTCTTATTAAAGAGTTAAATCTAGGCAATATCTCAACGATATTACCTAGATTGTTCTCAGGATCAAGTATCTCTATATTCACATTATCTCCGACAAGGGGCTTGATCTTTTTGTTTCTGAAGATGCCCTTCGCCTTACATTCGTACAAATGTCCATCCTCGGCGTCTATATAATAGAATCCACCGATTCCTTTGATTATCTTTCCTGATATGATCTCTGCCACTACTAATTACTCTCCTGTGTAAATGTAGCGGACAAACCGCCCGTGTTAAAGCTTGATGTGACATCTATTCCCTCTGAATCCGTGATGGTCACAGAGAATGACCCCTGGTTGCTCTCAAGTCCTGTAGGACCCTCAACTCCATCTATATTGATAGGGAAGTCTCCTGCACCAGCCTTGCCGCTGTATACAGAGAATGTCTGTCTGCCTATTGTGTATGAGATGTCAACTGTCACACTTCCAAATGTATCAAAATCAAACTCTATATTCGATATTGAACCGCTGAAAGATACAGAGTATGTAACCTTCTGAGGTCCCTTACTGACAACATATGACACGGTAGTTCCCTCGTCAACCTCAGTGTTGACCTCAGGATCCTGTGATATTACCTGGCCTTCCTTCACATCATCGCTGTACTCATAGCTTGGATTGCCTACCAGGTTGACCTCCTGAAGCTTAGCTGCTGCATCTGCCTCAGACATACCCTTGAGCTTAGGAACTGCGATCTTCTTCGTCTCCTTACCGTTACTGATGATTATCTTGACTGTTGAGCCCTCCTCAACCTCTGTTCCGGCAACAGGATCTGAGGATATTACATGATCCTTCTCAACATTATCATCGTACGCATAGCCATGTGTTACCTTAAGTCCTGCCTCCTCGAGCAATGTTGTGGCCTGACTGTCCTCATATCCGAGAACATTCGGCACCTTGGTCTTTTCCTTGCCCGATGACACGTAAATAGTTATCTGTGTATCCTTTGTTATGGATGTTCCATCATCTATACTCTGTGATATTACATAGCCCTTCTCAACTGTGGCATCTGTCTTCTCCACAAATGTATAGTTGGTGAAGCCATTCTTCTTCATCTGCTCCTCAGCCGCAGTCTTATACAGACCTACTACATTGACCATAGGTACTGTCTCCTGTGCAGTTGTGTCGTTCGTTCCCTCTGTGGTTATGACATCGGTGCTTTCCTCCGTCTTACCCTTACCGCCCAGAATATTCCAGCCGGCTATCTTGCCTATGAGAAGTATGGCAAGTATGGCAAGAACCACCGCGATAGCAATACTTGATACCATGATTATCTTCTTAAGTCTTGGATCAAGCTCCTCTTCTCCATCGTATTCCTGCTCCTGTTCTCCATCATCTGCCACTGACTCGTCCGTATCATCCTCTTCATCGTCGTCATCTGGGAACAGATCGTCGAACTGTGACGGCGGCATAACTGGCACGTTAGCCTTGATCTCTGACGTTCTCGGACTTACAGGTGGAATCTCCGTAGTATCTGCCTTATCGACCTGTCTTCCGGTCTTGATCATCTCCATCTCCTGCTTTGTCATCTCAATGGTAGGGGATGTAGGAACGCTGGTCTTAGGCACTACTATACAATCTATATTAGGATTCTCTTTTACTCTGTTGAGATCAGCTATAAGCGCATTTGCTGTGAGATATCGTCTCTCCGGCTTCTTCTGTGTACACTTTCTTATGATCTTCTCAAGGCTTGTAGGTATATCCGGGTAATACTCCCTAGGTGATACCATCTCGCCCTGAATGTGCATCAGCGCTATAGCCACATTGTTCTCGCCTTCAAATGGAACATGTCCTGTGAGCATCTCATACATGGTGATACCGAGTGAATAAATATCACTTCTCTCATCTGAGAATCCGCCCCTTGCCTGCTCCGGTGATATGTAGTGAACACTGCCCATCGCATTTGTCGTGGTCGTGCTTGACGATGCGGCTCTTGCGATTCCGAAATCAGTAACCTTCAGCGTGCCGTTGTTCGACATGATGATGTTCTGAGGCTTTATATCTCTGTGTATCGTGTGATGCTCATGGGCTGCCTGAAGTCCCTGGGCTATCTGTATGGCAAAATCGATCGCCTGCATAGGCTCTATTCTGCCGTGGGCCTGTATATATTCCTTGAGGGTGGTTCCCTCCACAAGCTCCATTACTATATAATATATTCCGTTGTCCTCACCGACATCGTATACATTCACAATATTAGGATGTGACAGCCCCGCCGCAGACTGGGCCTCTATCCTGAACTTTGTAACAAAATTAACGTCTGAGCTGAACTCAGGCTTAAGCACCTTTATGGCAACATATCTGTTTAACACATGACATTTTGCCTTATATACCTCTGACATACCGCCAGATCCAACCAATTCTATGATCTCATAACGACCGCTGAGCATCGTTCCCGGATTTAACATACCAATTTATTCCTCCCAATCTATCGCAGCTACAACGGCAGATATATTGTCCTTGCCGCCGTAGTAATTCGCTCTCTCCACCAGCTTCTCACCGACTGTCTTAAGATCATCCGACTCTGATACAATGTCCCGAATCTCGTCGTCCTCTATCATGTTCGACAAACCATCAGAACATAGAAGGATCTTATCATCCGCTGAAAGTTCTACTTCAAAGAAATCCGGAACCACATCATCACCTATTCCAAGTGCTCGGGTTATAATGTTCTTCTCTGGATGATTCCGTCCCTTATTCCTGTCGAGCTGACCATTCCTTATCAGCTCCTCAACCAATGAGTGATCAAGTGTGACCTGTCTTATCTCATTGTTAACTATATATAATCTGCTGTCACCTATATTCGCGACATACATGATTCCATCATCGATCACTGCAGCTACAAATGTCGTTCCCATACCTGCGTAATCCTCCGGATTGCTGAGCGCAAGCTTATACACCTTGTCATTGGCATATATTATCGCCCTCTTGAGCAGCGATACAGGATTGCTTATCTCGCTTTCACTTATATATTCAACTGCGGCTTCAATCGCCGTTCTGGATGCAACGTCCCCGGCCTTATGACCGCCCATGCCATCCGCAACTATGTACAGATTGCTGATAGCCCCTATTGGCTCATCTGTATAAAATATGCTGTCCTGATTCATGGAACGCTTTTTTCCAACATCTGTTATTCCAAATGATTTCATATATTCTCTCCATCAGCCTAAAATATTATCTGATACGCCACCTTGCCTATTTTAGCACAACACATAAAAAAGAACAAGACGAACTATTTATCCGTCTTGTTCTCCTCCTCATATTTACGGCGGAGCTGTCCGCACGCTGCGTCTATGTCACGCCCCATGCTTCTTCGCACCGTAGCTGTTATCTGGTTTCTCTCCAGAATATTTTTGAAATTCTCAATGGCGCTGTTATCCGCCCTCTCGTAATCCCTCTCCTTGATCGGATTTACGGGGATGAGGTTCACATGGCAGTTTCTTCCCCTTATGAGGCGCGCCAGCTCGCATGCCTTCTCAGGGCTGTCATTCTGCCCTTTTACAAGAGAATACTCAAATGTTATCCTCCTGCCCGTCCTGTCAAAGTAATAATCACAGGCGTCCAGAACCTCTGCAATGCTGTATCTGTTGGCTATCGGCATGAGTGCCCTTCTGTCCTCGTCATTTGGCGCGTGAAGCGACAATGCAAATGTAATGGAAAGCTCCATATCCGCAAGCCTCTTTATCTCAGGCACTAAACCGCAGCTCGACACTGTGACATTTCTCTGGCTTATGTTCAGTCCATTCTCGTCCGTCAGCATCTCTATGAACCTGACAAGATTGTCAAAGTTATCCAGCGGCTCTCCTGTTCCCATCACGACCACATTTGACACACGCTCACCTGTTATCTTCTGGATGCTGTATATCTGTGACAGCATCTCAGACGCTGTGAGATTCCTCACCAGCCCACCTATGGTCGATGCACAGAACCTGCAGCCCATACGGCAGCCCACCTGGGATGATATGCACACGGAATTGCCATGCTTGTACTTCATGAGCACGCTCTCTATTACATTCCCATCATGGAGTCTGAACAGGAATTTATTTGTGCCGTCATCCTCTGAAATGAGTCTGGTGACAACGCTCACACCATATATTCCATATTCATCCATCTTCTCTCTGAGGCTTTTCGGCAGATTGGTCATCTCCTCCGTTCCGTCCGCAAGCTTCACATGAAACCACTGATATATCTGCTTCGCCCTGAATGCCGGCTGACCGGCACCGATGACCCAGTTCCTGAGTTCTTCCATATTCATTGATTTCAGATCCGGCTGTCTAATATCCTTATCTTCTCTATCCTTTACTTCCATACTCTGTCCAATCTTTTATACATGTTCTATCTATTTTGTACGCACGAACTTCGATATGAAAAATCCATCACACTCATCTACTCCCTGTAACAGAGTTACATATCCTTTATCGCCGCCGTGCCCCGGTACGATCTCATCTATACTCACAGTCTCAAAATCATGATTTTCCACAAACCACTTAACATTGTTCTGATTCTCCCTGCTGTCTATAGTACATGTCGAATACACCAGTGTTCCACCCGTTTTCACATATCTGGATACAGTGTCAAGAATATCCCTTTGAAGCTGTGCCAGCTCGTCTATGCTGCCACCTGTCACATTGTACTTGATATCGTTCTTCCTGCCCATTATGCCAAGTCCCGAACACGGAAGGTCTGCTATTACCACATCAGCCTTTCCGACAAGGTTCTCATCAAGTTCTCTCGCATCCCATGCCTCGACAGTGACATTTGTCAGTCCAAGTCTGTCCACGTTCTCCTCTATGAGCTCCGTCTTGTTCTCGGTGAGATCCCTTGAGATAACCCTTCCTGTCTGTCCCGCAAGACTTGCGGCATACATGGTTTTGCCGCCCGGTGCTGCACACACATCCACCACCAGATCTCCATTCTGTATACCTGCTGCCCTTACAGCCAGACACGAACTCTGATCCTGTACAACAAATTCTCCATCCATGAATCCTGGGATCCTTCTGACATAATCATATCCCTTTATAAGAAGTGATGTGTCATTCAGGCTTCCTCGCACTGTCTCTATTCCAGCGGTCTCCAGCTTCCTCTCGACTTCATCAACGCTTATCCTGTCTGTATTCACCCTTATGGATGTCGGACGCATTTCGTAGCTGCTTCCGAGTATCCTGTCCACCGTTTCGCTGTCATAGTCCTGCAGCAGTATCTCCACAAGCTCCACAGGAACTGAATATTCAACCGAATAGTATTCCAAAGGTGATGTGTTCTTATCAGGGTATTTTATACCATCCCTATTTCTTGCGATATTTCTGAGCACTCCGTTGACAAAGCCTCTGAGGCTTCCAAATCCATGATCCACCGCCAGCTTCACCGACAGGTTGCAGGCAGCCGAATCCGGAACAGAGTCCATAAAGAACAGCTCGTAAGTTCCCATCCTGAGGACGCATCTTATGAGCGGCTTGCACTTGTTCACCTTTGTTTTGGAGAACTGGTTTATTATGTAGTCCAGCTTTATCCTCTGCTCTGTGACTCCCTCGACCATTCTCGTGATGTACGCCCTGTCCTGTTTGCTCATGAACTGGTTGGCGCGGAGTGCCGTTCCAAGTGCTATATTTGAAAATGTATGATTTTTCTCTATGTCCAGTAATGTGGTCAGAACCACCTCTCGAGTCTTTGTATCCATTCTACCTCTGTCCATTCTTCATCAGATATATTTGATCAGATGTGCTCTCCGGCTGTGAGTTTATTGCCCGCAAGGAACGCCGCCGCATCCATAGGCTTCTTGCCCTCAGGCTGCAATCTTGTTATCTGGAGTGCATCCTGTCCACACGCTATGGCAAATGTCTTCTTGGTCACCATGGTTATCTCACCCGGTGCAATGCCATCCTCACGACTCACTACCTTTGCCCCATATATCTTGACATTCTTGCCGCCTATCCTTGTGTATGCACAAGGCCATGGCTGAAGGCCTCTCACAAGTCTCTCTATCTTCTCTGCCGGCTCACTGAAATCTATATCTCCCATACCCTTGTTCAACATGGAAGCGTAACAGCTCAGGCTGTCATCCTGAGGTGTCCGGACCGCAGTTCCATTCTCAAGCTTTTCAAGGGTTGACAGTATAAGCTGCGCACCGCTTGCCGCAAGCTTGTCCGTCAATGTCTCTCCAGTGTCATCGTCACCGATAGACACAATCGAATGTTCTATCATATCTCCGGTATCAAGTCCCTTTGCCATGTACATGGTGGTGACTCCGGTCTCCTTCTCGCCGTCAATGATCGCCCACTCGATAGGCGCCGCACCGCGGTACTTCGGGAGCAGCGATGCATGGATATTGACACATCCGTACTTCGGAATATTGAGTATGCTCTCAGGAAGTATCTGGCCATATGCTGCCACAACTATCACATCAGGTGCATACTCTCTGATGATGTCCACGTTCTCCTGCTCACGGAGCTTCACCGGCTGATATACCGGAATATCATATTCCATTGCCTGTACCTTCACCGGTGTCGGTTGAAGCTTTTTGCTCCTTCCCTTTGCCTTGTCCGGCTGCGTAAAGCATGCCACAACGTCATGTCCCGCTTCCACTATGGATACAAGTGCGTGCACGGCAAAATCAGGGGTTCCCATATATATAACTCTCATCTGCATGTCCTCCTTGTTATAGGTTAAGTATCTCTTAATTCTGCTCTACCTCGTGAAGGCCATCCTCGACAAGATCCTTGTAGAGCTTTCCGTCAAGATGATCAAGCTCGTGGCAGATAGCTCTCGCCAGAAGTCCCTCTCCCTCGACTGTAAACTCCTCCATATTCTCGTCAAATGCCTTGCATATTACATGCATAGGTCTTGTAACTGTTCCAAATTTTCCAGGAAGGCTGAGGCATCCCTCCTCACCTGTCTGCTCTCCGTCTGATTCTGTTATCACAGGATTTATAAGACAGAGTGGATTGTCATCGCCGACATCAATAACAACTATCCTCTTGAGTATTCCAACCTGAGGTGCGGCAAGTCCAACTCCATTTGCCTCATACATGGTATCAAACATGTCATCTATGAGTGTAAGTGTTCTGTCATCCATCTTCTCAACCGGTCTGCACACCTTTCTGAGTATGTCATCTCCGTCATATCTTATATTTCTTATCGCCATGTCCACAAATCTCCTTTTCACTAATACATATTTACCGGATTCAGGTCAAAGAATACGCTCACATCGTTCTCTCCGTTCTCCTTAAGCCATTCCTCGACATAATCCTTGACATCCACCAGCATCCTGTAATCCCGGTGTTTTATATACAACACCCGCCTGTACACATCCTTTATCTTTGATATGGCCGGTTCCGAAGGACCGATCACCGACAGATGTCCTGCATTTATATATTTTCCCCTTATAAGAGAATACATCCTATCCATTATATTGGCAAGCTGTTCTTCGTCCATGCCCGCGCCCATTATGACCATCATATTCCACTCCGGCGGATACCTCATGAGTGATCTGTACGCCTCCTCGATATCGTAGAATGCCCTGTAATCCTGGGACGCTGCCGCAGTTATGGCGTAGTTGTCCGGCTTGTAGGTCTGTATCACAACCTTTCCGGGCACATCACCCCTTCCGGCTCTTCCCGCAGCCTGGGTCAGCAGGTCAAATGTCCTCTCACCGGCTCTGTAGTCTCCGCTGAACAGTGTGAGATCCGCCAGCAGCACACCCACAAGTGTCACTCTGGAAAAGTCATGTCCCTTGACTATCATCTGGGTTCCTATGAGTATGTCCGCATCGCCTCTTCCGAAGCTCTCAAGTATCTGCTCATGAGAATTCTTCTTCGAGGTCGTATCCCTGTCCATCCTTAAGGTCCTGGCCTCCGGGAACAACCTGCGTACCTCCTGCTCGACCTTCTCGGTTCCGACTCCATAGCCTCCTATGAGCTTTGAACCGCACGCCGGACATTTGTCCGGCTCCGGCATTCTGAATCCGCAGTAGTGGCACACAAGCACGCCCTTCTGTGTATTATTTCCAGAGTGCAGTGCCATGGACACGTCACAGTGCGGGCATTTCACTGCCTCTCCGCAGCTCCTGCAGGATACAAAGCTGTTATATCCCCGCTTGTTGATGAACAGCATGATCTGTTCCCGCTTGCTGAGCCTGTCCGCTATATCATTTGCAAGCTCGTCGCTTATTATGGATCTGTTGCCCCGGTGGAGTTCATCCCTGAGATCCACTATGCTTGTCTCTGCCATGGCTCTGCCCTCAACACGGCTGTCCATGGTCCACAGCCTGTACTCACCCGCCAGTGCACGCTTGTAGCTCTCCACAGAAGGAGTTGCGGAACCGAGTATGACACTCGCCCCCTCAAGCCTTGCACGTTCTATGGCAGTCTCCCTTGCGTGATATTTTGGCGGGCTGTCACTCTTATAGCTGCTCTCATGCTCCTCATCTATTATTATAAGTCCCAGCTTCTCAAATGGGGTAAACAGCGCAGACCTCGGGCCTATCACCACATCCACATCGCCCTTCCTTGCGCGCTCAAACTGATCATACTTCTCCCCGCTGCTGAGCTTTGAGTTGACCATGGTCACACGGTTACCAAAGTATCTGGAGAAATATGTCAGTGTCTGATACGTGAGTGCTATCTCAGGTATCAGCACGATCGCCTGTCTGCCCGCGCGGACGACTTCACGGATACACCTCACATACACCTCAGTCTTGCCGCTTCCCGTCACGCCATGAAGAAGATATGTCCTGTGTATACCCTGATCTGCATCACTTACGAAATCATCGACTATCCTCTGCTGGTCACTGTTAAGCTCTATATCAGGAGCCTCAAATGCCTGCTGCCTCACCGCGTCAGACACCACATCCCGGTATCTGCTGTCCTCAACGATACGAACGACACCTTCGTCCTCCATGGCCTTAACCGCCTGATATGACACATTCAAAGTCCCGGTGGCCTCCGTCATTGGGAGCTCATGTCTCACCATAAGCTCGCGGAGGAGCCTGAGCTTTGCCCTGGCATTCTTCTTCATATATCTGTATTCCCATGTGTCCACATCCTCGCATGAAAGGACAACATATCTGACCACCACGGACTTAACCGTTTTTTTCACCGGCATCACCGTCTGGATGGCATTTATCATGGTGGAGCCGTAGTTCTCCTTTATCCACGCCGCAAGGGCAAGGAGCCTTCCCGGAGCTGCCACGCCGTCCTCGCACAGAGAATCTATAGACTTTATCCTGCTCTCATCATATTCCGTGGAATCCGATATCCCTATGACATAGCCTTTTCTCAGATTATTTCCCTTGCCAAATGGAATGTTGACCTGACTTCCTATCTGTATCCTGCCGGCAATATCGTCAGGAATAGCATATTGAAATGTTCTGTCTATCGCCTCATGGGATATATCAATTATCACATCTGCGTACAATCCCCGCATTTTTCTCCTCCAATATCTGCCGTATCATTTCTCTCTCGTCCATTTGTGTCCTGCGTCCCTCTATATCCTGATATGTCTCATGGCCTTTGCCGGCCAGAAGGACTATATCATCCCTGTCCGAAATCTCCAGAGCGTATCTTATAGCATCCAGACGGCTGCATATCTTTACATATTCTCCTCCGCCCTCGAGAACCCCGGTCTCAATATCCGTCATTATCGCCTCCGGGGATTCAAACCTCGGGTTATCACTTGTTATGACCGTCATATCAGCCAGCCTGCCCGACACAAATCCCATGCCTTTTCTGCGCCCGGCTGATCTGTTGCCGCCGCATCCGAACAGACATATAAGCCTCTTCGGCCTGTACTGTCTGAGGGTGGTCAGTACATTTTCCAGGCTCACGGCATTGTGGGCATAATCGATGAATATCCTTGCGTATCCCGGAATCTCCACCGGCTCGAGTCTGCCCCTCACCTTCATATCCGACTGCGAATCCTGCATTACCTCCATCGGTATCCCGATGATCCCGCAAGTGGTTACCGCAGCAAGAGAATTGTACACATTGAACTCTCCCGGTATGCCAACAGTCATGTAAGTGCTCTCCCCGTCCGTTCTCTCACACTCATAGCCTATCCCCATAACTCTATGGAGAATGAGCCTGTGTATTGCTCCCGCCATACACACATTGCCATCCCCGGCTGCAGTGTGATTCCTCACACCATAATATACCACTTCAGCCCCTGCATTCACAGCCTCGGCAGCAATACACCCAGAATACATGTCATCTGCATTTATCACCGCAGTCTTACACTTTGAGAACAGGCTTCTCTTCCATCTCCCATACTCGGCAAATGTGCGGTGTTCATTCCGCCCAATGTGATCCGGAGCAAGATTTGTATATACGCATATATCAAATTCTACCCCTGACACACGGCCGTGCATAAGCCCCTGTGACGATACCTCCATGACGCAGTATTCCGCACCATTTGCCACCATGTCTGCAAGCTTGCGATGGAGATATATCGTTCCCGGAGTGGTGTTCACAGATGGTATCTTCCGGATACAGTCATCGATCTCTATGGTTCCCACAAGACCGGTTCTACGCCCCCATCTGTCCAGCATAGACTTTATCATACATGCGACCGTGGTCTTTCCCTTTGTCCCGGTCACACCTATAACCTTCATACTTCGTGACGGAAAATTCCAGAAATTATTACATATCATTCCTATACCGTAGCGATAGTCATACAGTCTCACGATCAGTACACCATCGGTATCCCCCCAGCGTCCGGCTGACCGCTCCGCAGGTATGCCGATATCATCTGTCACGACTATACACGCTGCGCCCCTTGCCACGGCATCATCTATATAGCGATGTCCATCTGTTCTCGCACCTCTCCGGCACACAAAAAGAGTTCCCTGTGTGACATCTCTGGAATCATCTGCCAGATCCGTAATCTGACAGTCAATGTCCCCTGCCAGGATCTCATAGACCGTGCCTTTTAGAACATCTGACGCTCTCATGATACACCTCCCGTCGACATATTCCTGTTTATTTAGAATATGCCACATCCGGCACAGTTGTGTATCAGAAAAATAGGAGGCTGTGCTAAAAGCTCCAACCTCCATTCTTCTCACTTACCGCTATATATTCCGGTCTGTTAATCCTCGTCTGCTCCGACGATCTTTACCTTTCCATGGTAAACTTCATCTACAGCGATGGATAATGGCTTCTTCTTTGGGTCTGCTGCCACCATAGGCTCCTGACCATCAATGATCTCTCTTGCTCTCTTTGCTGTTGCAAGAACGATTGAATATCTGCTGTTTACTACAGGCTGCTCACCTGGCTCAACCTCTGCATTTACTACTGACATTAAGTCTGTGTATGATGGATGTAACATGATATTATATCCCCTTTCTTATATGATTATTGAAATATTCTTCTAAACTGCTGTCCACTGTTATCCAGTCTAATTTATCAGAGTTTCTTTATCTCTGCAAGCTCTTCTTTTATTCCGGCTATATATCCAAGCTGATTATCTCTTCTGCAGCCATAGCTTCTGATGACTGAATCCACGGTGTGTATACACTCGTCCAGATCATCGTTGACTATGATGTAGTCGTACTTGTCCATGTCCTCAGCTTCCTCTGTGGCCTTTCGGAGTCTCTTGATTATGGTCTCCTCCGACTCTGTTCCTCTTCCTGCCAGTCTGCTCTTAAGCTCGCTTATGCTTGGAGCTGATATAAATATGAGAAGCGCATCAGGGAACTGCTTCTTGACATTGAGTGCACCCATGACCTCTATCTCGAGTATGACGTCCTTGCCATCAGCAAGCTTCTCCTCAACATACTTCTTTGGAGTTCCATAATAATTCTCTACATACTGTGTCCACTCGATAAATCCGCCGTAGTCAATGAGATTCTCAAAATCCTTGCGATCCATGAAATAATACTCTCTTCCATCGACCTCACCCTCTCTCGGTGATCTTGTCGTCGCCGACACTGAAAGGTTATATCCAAAATCCGACACAAGTCTCTTGACAACTGTGCCCTTTCCAACTCCTGAAAAACCGGATATGACTATGAGCGATCCACGCTTTGTATTCTTATCTGCCATCATCATTACCTCTAAAAATTATGTATTCTATTCCAGATTCTGTATCTGCTCTCTGACCTTCTCTATGTCAGTCTTGAGCTGTATCGCCTTGTCTGACACATCAAGTGAATTGGCCTTTGAAAGTATCGTGTTCGCCTCTCTGTTCATCTCCTGTGCGATGAAGTCCAGCTTCCTGCCAACGCTTCCGCCATCCTCCAGAATCTTCTTCGTGCTGCTGATATGGCTCTTAAGCCTTACAGTCTCCTCGTCCACACATATCTTGTCCGCATATATAACGACCTCTGTGGCGATCCTGTTCTCATCTATAACAGGATTGTCAAGAACCTCTGTGATCTTGTCCGTGAGCTTGCGCCTGTACTCCTCCACAAGTTCAGGTGATATCTCCTCTATATAATCAACGGCAGCTCTCATTCCGTCAAGCTTGTCGATCATGTCCTTCTTAAGGTTCTCTCCCTCTGTTATCCTCGACTGCACGAACATCTTCGCAGCCTCGTCAAGGGATGTCTCTATTATCTTCCACAGCTCATCCTGGTCGACCGCCTGCTCCTCAACCGTGAACACGTCAGGGAAGCCTCCAAGCTGTGCAGGTGTTATGCTGTTCTCAATTCCAAAATCCTTGGACATCTCCTCGAAATATCCCATGTACTTCTCGGCAACGTCCTTGTTGTACTTCAGCTTGACATTGTCATCCGAGAAATCCTCGTATGTGATGAACACGTCAACCTTTCCTCTCTCAATATATTTTTTGAGATATGTTCTTATGTTTGTCTCAAAGAAACTTATCTTCTTTGGGAGCTTTATATTGATGTCGCAGAATCTGTGATTGACTGACTTCATCTCTACAACTATCTTGTATGCATCAGTCACCCTCTCGCTGCGGCCAAATCCTGTCATGCTTTTTACCATATCTGTCTCCTAATATTCCCAGGTTATATGTTGTTTTCAATTACCTGATAACAGATAATATATTATACTTCACACCTGTTTAAAAATCAAATTATTTATTGTACTTCCTCTATTCCCGCAATCCTCGGTTCTGCAATCATCGAGTAATTCGTATGATATATTACAAATCCAGGCTTTGCCCCCGCAGGCTTTTTGATATTTCTGCGCTCGGTATAGTCTATCTCCACCTTCGGTGCCGTCCTTCCAGACGAATAATACGCTGCAAGTCTTGCCGCCTCCTCATATGTAGAATCAGGAAGTTCTCCCGCACCCTCAAGTCTCACTATGACATGGGAACCCGGCATCTTCTTAGCATGGAACCACATATCCCCACCATTTGCGAATTTAAATGTGAGCTCATCGTTCTGGATATTATTCTTGCCCACATACATATGAAATCCATCGCTGGATATGTAGTGCAGCGGTTTTGACTTTGCCCTTTTCCTGTCGCCCTTGCGTCCGTAATGTCCCTTTACATATCCGCAGGCTACGAGCTCCTCCTTGACCTGTGCCAGTGAATTCTCATCTATCGCCATATCAAGGAACGTCTGTACCGACTGAAGATGCTCCAGCTCACTCTTCGTCTCGACAGTGAGCTGTGTAAGTGCCTCATAAGTCCTCTTGAGCTTGTTGTATCTCGCAAAATATCTCTTGGAGTTGTCCATAACAGATATGGTCTTGTCAAGCGGGATCTTTATCATCTCGTTAGTATAGTAGTTGAGAGCCTCAAAACTGTCCGCTCCCTGTTCTATATTGTAACCATATGTGTTGATCAGTTCTCCGTACACACGGTACTTTTCCCTGGATTCAGTGTCCTTTAACTGAGCGAGCTGCAGGTCGTACTTCTTGCTCGTTCTCTCAATGGCATTCGAGACGATCTTTCTGAGATCCGATGACTTCTGTCTTATCCTTGTGACCGCACTCTTTCTGTAGAAATACTCATCAAGCACCTTTGAAATGTCATCCCTTGATTCTATGGTCTTGTCGCTGTACATCGACAGATGCACCGACGAGAACTCCACTGGAGTGTAACCGTCCAGTATGATCTCAGGAGTATAGTTCCCGTTCCTTATATCAGATACTATCCCGGCAAATTCATCATAAAGCCTTGCGACATCCGCCTCGCTCATGCTGTCCACAGGCATGTTGCCGTCAAGTCCTGCCCTGTAGGTTATCTCACTCGCCACAACCGGTGAAAATCCGGTTATGTTCTGGTATATCGCCTTTATGATATTCGTAGGGCTCGAGCTCACACGCTCTATGAAGTCCCCGCGCTCTATCTCAAGCGGGGATACCTTTCCTCCCGCCGGAGGATACTCATAAGTCCTGCCCGGAAGAACCTCCCTCACTGAGCTCACCATATGGGATATATGCTTTATGCTGTCGATGATGACATTCTCATCCGTGGCAAATATGATATTGCTGTGCTTACCCATGATCTCTATGATGAGTTTCTTTCTCTTTAGATCTCCAAGCTCGTCCAGATGCTCGATGACCATGACAACTATTCTCTCAAAGCCCGGCTGATACACATCAACTATCCTTCCGTTGTTGATATGCTTCCTGAGGAGCATACAGAAATTCGGCGCTGTCATAGGATTCTCCTTGGCGGACTGCTGAAAGTATATAAGCGGGAGGCTTGCATCCGCAGACATAAGCAGCCTGTAATTCTCCCTGTTATTCTTTATTACTATGTTGAGCTCGTCCTTCTCCGGCTGATATATCTTATATATCCTTCCGTCGATGAGTTTCTCCTTCATGTCTCTTACCACATTGGATATCACTATTCCGTCAAACGCCATATCTGTCTCTCCTATATCCCTGAAAAAAGGCAGAAAATGCAAATTCATTCTCTGCCTCTTCCATATCTACTACCACATTACTGCTATCCTGATCCTACAGTGAATTGTAGAGATCCTTATATATATTCGCTGAGTTATACCATGAGTAATCCTGTCTCATGCCACGCTCCTGGATTCCATACCATGCCTCTTTGTTGTTATAGTACACTTCCTTTGCATAGTTTATGGCATTGAGGAGCTCATATGCATCATAATTAGCAAATGAGAATCCTGTTCCTGTACCCTCGAACTGATTATAAGCCTCAACAGTATCTGCAAGACCACCTGTCTCTCTTACTACTGGAACTGTGCCATATCTGAGTGCCATGAGCTGTGTGAGTCCACATGGCTCAAATCTTGAAGGCACGAGCATCACATCGCAGCCTGCATACATCTTATGAGATCTCTCATCTGAATAATAGATGTTCGCTGATACCTTTGCAGGATGTATTCCCTGATAATACTTGAACATGTTCTCGTACTTGCCGTCACCGGTTCCGAGGACGATGAACTGTACTCCGTCACAGCATATATCGTTCATGATCCTGTCAACCAGATCAAGACCCTTCTGGTCTGTGAGTCTGGATATGATTCCTATTACAAACTGATTCTCATCCTGAGGAAGTCCACATTCCTTCTGCAGTTCGATCTTGTTGATCTTCTTGAGCTGTCTGAAGTTATCCACGCTGTAGTTCTTATATACCTGTGGATCTGTTGCAGGATTCCATACCTCGTAATCTATACCGTTGACAATGCCCCAGAGTGACTGCCATCTGGCACTTAAGAGCCCGTCAAGTCCCTCTCCATAATATGGAGTCTGTATCTCCTTGGCATATGTGTTACTTACCGTTGTTATCTTATCTGCATATACAAGTCCGCCCTTAAGCATGGAAGCATCCTTCTGGATCTCCAGCTTGTCCGGTGTAAATACATAATCAGGGAGTCCTGAATACTCCTGAATGGTCTTTATATCCCACTTGCCCTGGAACTGGAGATTATGAATAGTCATAACAGACTTCATGCTTGTATAGAACATATCTCCTGCAAACAGAGTCTTGAGATATACAGGCACAAGTCCTGCCTGCCAGTCATGACAGTGAAGTATATCCGGCTGGAAACCGATCGATGGAAGGATCGAAAGCGCTGCCTTTGAGAAATAACAGAACTTCTCGATATCCCACTTTACATCACCATAAGGTGTAAATCCGTTAAAGTAATACTCGTTATCTATGAAATATACCTTGACACCCTCATACTCCAGATACATAACGCCAACATAATCATTCTTGTAACCGATGTCCATATAAAAATGCGTTATATACTGCATCTTCTCCCTGTACTTGTTCGGAATACAGAGATAATTCGGCATGATGACTCTCACATCATACTCGTTCTTATCAAATATCTTTGGCAGTGTTCCAACTACATCCGCAAGACCACCCGTCTTTATAAATGGCACACACTCTGATGCTATATATGCAACCTTCTTCATCAAATAAACCCTCCATAACATTTAGACATTAAATCCTTGTACATTATATCACACGGGTATCCATAATTCAATAAATCAGTGTATCTATATTGTTGCATTTGCCACATTCCGCTGATATACTTTTAGCATGCAGCCGCACGCAGATACGGCTGGATCACAATCCAGAAAACAGGAGATTTTCAATGTTAGACATCACCATCACCGAGACCAGGGACTTCGTGAAGAAGCTTCTGATGGACAATACATTTGACCGTTTTCTCGCCATGGAGGCATTTGTAAAAAGCGGGATAACATACAGCTTTGACGGAAGGGTAAACAAGGATTTCTATGACAAGGAGGAGCTGGAGCTCATGGCTTCCACATCCTACGCCTCATGGGAGTCCATAAAACCACATGTATATAATGTTATAAGAGGAAAGAAGCTGCCACTGAGCTTCAAGATAGTGCTCGTGCTCTCCCAGCCGGACATCATGGATATGCTTGAGAAGAACCATCTCACCATACCTGTATCTGATGTGGCAAATCTCACCTTGAACGTCTACTATGACGGCATGAGCATACAACTCACATCCATGGCGACCCAGAACATATTCACCATGGATAAGACCCTTGAGCATGTGTGGGATGCGGAGATCAGGGATTTCCTGAAGACTGCCGGAATATATTTCACCGAAAGCTGATTTTTTGAAGAAATTTAATATGATTTTTGAAGATCCGGCACCTCATCTGATGCCGGATTTTTTTACGCGCCGCCCCTGTTAGCACTCATTTTGTCTGAGTGCTAATTTTTTCTTGACTTTAGTTCCCAGCTGATTTATCATACCTTTTAGCCTGATGTGTCAGTGTACATTTCTATTAAGATTGAACACAGATCGGGGATGACACATCTTTCATTGAAAACCATTATATTTTAAGGAGATGTATACAATTATGAAGAACGGAAATTTATCGATCAACAGTGAAAACATTTTCCCTGTCATCAAGAAGTGGCTGTATTCAGACCACGATATATTTGTCAGGGAGCTTATATCAAACGGCTGTGATGCCGTGACAAAGCTTAAGAAGCTGTCTCTCATGGGCGAATTTGACGAGCCTGATGAGCCATATCGTATAGATGTGACCACAAGTGCCAACGACAAGACCATCACATTTACCGATAACGGTATCGGTATGACTGAGGAGGAGGTTGAGAAATATATCAACCAGATCGCTTTCTCAGGAGCCGAGGCATTCCTTGAGCAGTACAAGGACAAGGCAACAGAGGAACAGATCATCGGCCACTTCGGACTGGGCTTCTACTCCGCATTCATGGTTGCCGACAAGGTCACCATCGAGACAAAGTCATACAAGGACGGCGAGGACGCTGTATACTGGGAGTGCGAGGACGGCCTTGAATACTCCATGAAGAAGTGCATTAAGGCTGACCGAGGTACTACCATCACCCTTTATCTGAACGAGGACAGCTATGAATTTGCAAATGAATACAGGATCAAGGAGGTCATCGACAAGTATTGTTCGTTCATGCCTGTTGAGATCTACTACACCAACGCAGACGAGCCACAGGAAGATCCTAAGGATGCTACTGTAGACGTGGATGCAAAGGAAGTCAGCGACACAGCAGATAATGCTGAGGACAGCAAGGGCCCAGACGCAGACGATACAAAGGCCGAGGAGAAGAAGCCTGAAGCTCCTAAGCCACTCAACACCACTACCCCACTGTGGGCAAAGCATCCAAACGACTGCACCGACGAGGAATACAAGGAGTTCTACAGAAAGGTATTCCACGACTACAAGGAGCCTCTGTTCTGGATACACCTGAACATGGACTACCCATTCAACCTGAAAGGTATCCTGTACTTCCCTAAGATCAATACACAGTATGACAACCTTGAGGGAACGATCAAGCTGTACAACAACCAGGTATTCGTCGCCGACAATATCAAGGAAGTAATTCCTGAGTTCCTCATGCTCTTAAAGGGATGTATCGACTGTCCTGATCTTCCACTGAACGTATCACGTAGTGCGCTTCAGAATGACGGATTTGTCAAGAAGATCTCAGACTACATCACCAAGAAGGTTGCAGACAAGCTGTCCGGCATGTACAAGACACACAGAGAGGACTACGAGAAGTACTGGGATGACATCAACCCATTTATCAAGTTTGGTTGTCTGAAGGATCTCAAGTTTCTCGACAAGATGAAGGACTTCTGTATATACAAGAATCTCGAGGGCAAATATATAACTCTCCCTGAGTATCTTGAGGCAGGAAAGGAAAAGTATGAGAACAAGGTATTCTATGTAACCGATGAGCAGGCTCAGTCACAGTACATCAATATGTTCAAGGCTGAGGGCATGGACGCGCTGATCATGACACAGACCATCGACAGCCCATTCATCACACTGCTTGAGCAGAAGAATGAGAATGTTCACTTCTACAGAATAGACGCTGAGCTCTCTGACAACTTTGTCGGCGAGGAGCTCTCCGAGGAGACTGCAAAGGAATACAAGGATAAGCTCACAGCTACATTTGAGAAGGCTCTCGACATGAAGAACCTGAATGTAAAGGTTGAATCCCTGAAGGATGAGAATACATCTTCTATCCTCACCCAGCCTGAGGAGACAAGACGTATGCAGGAAATGATGAAGATGTACGGCATGGCCGGTATGGATCCATCAATGTTCGGTCAAGGCGAGGGAGAGACACTCATCCTGAACAGCAACAACAAGCTTGTTAAATACGTTCTGGACAACCCTGACAGCGACAACACAGCTACGATCTGCTGCCAGTTATATGATCTGGCCGTACTTGCCAACCGTCCACTGTCAGCAGAGGCAATGACCAAGTTCATCGCAAGAAGCAACGAGATCCTTGGAATACTTACAAAGTAATATAATCTGTCTGCCGGTTTACGGCAGCAGATCTTAATGGATAACTAACACAACAAAAAGCAGCAGCCCGATATGTCTTTGATAGCATATCAGGCTGCTGCTCTTTTATTCTATTCCACTCCCTAGTGGGCAAGTATCTCCACTCCATGTTCTGTCATAACCAGTGTGTACTCCCACTGTGCCGATGGTGAGCCATCCTCCGTGTAGATAGTCCAGCCGTCATCTGCATCCTGATATACATCAGGGCCGCCCATGTTGATCATAGGCTCAATGGTAAACACCATTCCCGGAGCAAGCACATAATCCTTGCCAGGCTGTCCTATATGACTTACATAAGGCTCCTCATGAATTGCAAGACCTACTCCATGGCCGCCTATCTCACGGACAACCGAATAGCCCTGCTCCTGTGCAAATTTGTTGATGGCATATCCTATATCTCCTATGGTCACATATGGCTTGCTGCACACCTCAACACCTATATCAAGAGCCTTCTTTGTATCCTCTACAAGCTTCTTCCATGCGGGATCAACATTTCCCAGCATGAACATTCTTGATGAGTCTCCGAAATATCCCTTGTACTCTGTTGTACAGTCGATATTAACTATATCTCCATCCTGGAGAATAATGTCATCACTTGGAATGCCGTGGCATACCACATCATTTACCGATATACACACACTCTTAGGATATCCCTCATATCCAAGACATGCAGGAATAGCGTCTATGGACTTTGTATAGTTATAGATAAGGTCATCCAGCTCTCTGGTAGACACTCCTATCTTGACAAATGGAGTTATGTAGTCGAGCACAGATGTGTTGACCTTTGAAGCCTCCCTGATTCCCTCGATCTGCTCTGCGTTCTTGATCATCGCATGTGTAGGGATCTTGAATCCTCTGTTCTTCATATCCTCAAGCTTATCGTCAAGAGCCAGGTGACAGGCCTTGTATTTCTTACCACTTCCGCACCAGCACATATCATTTCTACCAAGTTTCATAATTAACCTCTTTCTTTATTGCATAATATTTTCATTACATACCTATGGTATTAGCCACAAATACTATAATACGTTTTTGAGAATAATTCCACATTTTAATATGATAAATATTGTCAATTATCCTCGTCTATCCCCAGATACCTGGCAACATATGTATAATACCCCGACTCTGTTATGTTGTCAGCTGCTGTAAATTTATCCGCGACATATAGCTGCATCGCAATGAAGCTGTCATCCGATATCTCCGCACCCGTGTGGGATGTCAGCGTGTCCGTGACTGCGTTATATTCAAATGCATCCGTTATAAAGCTTCTGTCCGGGAACAGCACCAGGCCTGTACTGTCTGACAGGATATCCCTTCCTATGATGAGCCTCGAATCATAATCCGCTTCCATGAGATTGAGCATGGTCGGCAGGATATCTATACTGCTGCACACCTTGTCAACTCTCACCGGCTTCTCCATCGACGCCGACCATATGACAAGTCTGCTCCTGTACGCATCAAGACTGTTTCCAAAGTTCTCCCCTGCCAGTTCGTCCACAACGTCCATATTGTCATACGGTACATGATCCCCCGCCAGGACGATAACAGTATTGTCCAGCAGCCCCTTCTTCTCAAGTCTCTTCATCATATATTCAAGCATCTTTTCCATTTCGTACTGGGATGCCAGATATGCCTTTGTCGTATCCAGGACATAGTTAAGGTTACTGACCACAGCCTTGTTCTTCTCCGCCATGGCATTTGCCGCACCGTATCCATATGGCACATGACCGCTGACCGTCAGGTAGTACAGGTGGAACGGCTGCGTCTCTGTATACTTGTCAAATGTCTCCTCCATCATGACAAGATCCGACTGAGGCCACATGTCCTGCCCGTTCTCGTCAGTCTGGTACTCAAGCCCATTACCGCTGGCTATCCACTCGTATCCCAGCGCCGTATGGGTGATATTCCTGTCATAATATGTATAGTCGTTGTCATGGAATCCGTAACAGCTATAGCCGAGTCTCTTGAGCGTATTCGCCATGGAAAACAGCATGCCATTCTCATTGTCGGCAGCCCTGCACATACTGAGGTATGAACCGTTCTTAGTCGGGCTTCCCATCAGGTTTGCATACTCTCCGCCTAATGTTGAACCATACCATAGCGGCTGATAGTAATTTTCAAAGACAAAGCCCTCGTCCGCAAGTTTTGACAGTGTAGGGAACAGACCGGAATCAAGCGCATAGCCTGAGAACCCCTCCGCAGTTATCCATATGACATTATAGCCCTCGAACATACCTGTATATTCATTCTTATTTGTCGGGGGTATATTTGCAAAATATTCGCTGAGCGATGAAACCGCATCATTTCCCGCAAGGTCATTTATGGCATCAAAATCCAGATCCAGGACATTCGGGGATGTGTCGATCACAACCTCCTCTGTAGTCGCTTCCGCGACATCCACCGTCTCGGTGGTAATCTCCTGCATCGTTGTGCTCTCTGTGGAGGCAAGTGAGTCGATATCGACCTCACCACCCGAGGCAAAGTTTATCCTGCTCTGTGCTGAGCTCTTGCCTGCGATACCCTCTCTGACATCCACCACAAAACTCTCCATGACGCCGAGCTTTTCAACAGAGAGATCAACCGATGTATATTCCTTGTATAAATTGTACGGACTGTACACATCCGAGGCCACAGCCCACATCACAAACAGTGTTGTGGCATACACCAGAGCTGTTCCGGCGGCACCTATGAGGTTCACCCACCACCTTCTCCTGTCAAATGCCATAAATGTCCATATGCACACGATCATTATGAGCACCGGGACAGCCAGAAGAATAACGTCCACTATCTGTGCCTTTATATTGGATATGACCGTGTCCGCATTGTCCACAGCCTGATTTCCGAATTTTATGGTTCCAATAACAGACAGATAGTTGTTGAAGACCGAATGATATACGTACTGGGCGATGAAGATCACACCCGTAAACAACGTGAACAGCGTTGCAAGTATCTTATTGATGACCGGCGGAAAAAATCCTGTCAGCACGCTGAACACGCCTCCAACCACCACCACAAATGCTATTATAGCGGCTATGTTCCCATCATCCAGGCTGAAATTCATGCCGTGAAACAGCAATTCATAATACAAGATCAACACAGTGAACAGTATCCACCCCGACCATTTTCTGAAATATTCTCTTACATCCCCAAACATCGCCTTAAAAAACTTTATCATACGTTGGAATCTCCCATATAAACAAAAAAAATAAAGATATGGCCCTTAACTCCATATCTTTATTTTATATAATATTTTAAGACTTTTTACAATATTTTAAGATATATTATATCTACTTTACACCGTACTGATCATAGTAAGCGTCGATAGCGGCCTTAAGGGTGTCATCTATGATAACTCTTCCCTTATACTCTCTGTTGTAAAGATGCTCCACTACCTCTGCCATTGTTACGATAGCTGTTGTCTTGATTCCGTAGTTCTCCTCGATCTCTGTCAGCGCACTCTTCTCGCCCTGGCCTCTCTCCATTCTGTCTACTGAAACCACAAGACCCATGACATCCACGTCGCCCTGTGCCTTGATGATAGGAAGTGTCTCCTGAATAGATGTTCCGGCTGTTGTGACATCCTCGATGATGACAACCTTATCGCCATCCTCTATAGGACTTCCAAGGAGTATTCCCTTGTCGCCGTGATCCTTTACCTCTTTTCTGTTTGAGCAATACTTGATGTCCTCATCGTACATCTCTGCTATGGACATAGTTGTCGCAACTGTGAGAGGTATTCCCTTGTATGCAGGACCAAATAACACATCAAAGTCCAGACCAAACTCTGCATTTATAGCCTCAGCATAATACTCGCCAAGTCTCTTTAGCTGGGCACCTGTTCTGTAAAAGCCTGTATTGACAAAAAATGGTGTCTTTCTTCCACTCTTTGTAACGAAATCTCCAAACTTGAGTACGTTACAGTCAATCATAAATTCGATAAATTCCTGCTTATATGCTTCCATTTTAATAAAACCTCCTGTATTTACAGGGGTTCCGGGGAACCCCTTATTCTCAAAATAGCCTTACTACACACTTACTACACACTTTTGAGCTTACACAGCCTTTTCCATCTTCATCATCTCTGTAAACAGTGTATCCTCTGTCACATGACAATACAAATCCATTGTCATCTGCAAGGAGCCATGTCCGAGAATCTTCTGTAATGTCTTTGGCTGCATTCCGTTCTCAATTGCTCTGGTTGCAAAAGTATGTCTTAAGCAATGTGGTGAAAACATCTCATAGTCAGGATGCTCTTTTCGAATCCGGTTTACAATGGCACCGATTGCCTCCTGCACTATGAACTGTTGTGTAGGTCTGTTGTTTTTCGTAACAAACACCAAGTCCCTGTACTGTTCCTCTGTTTCGATTCCCTTAAAGAGAATCTTCTGTTTTTGAATGCGCTGTCGTTTCAATGCCTCCAACGCCCTCGTGGTTAATGGAATCGTTCGTCTTCCATTCTTGGTCTTTGCATCATGCATCTCAAAAATGTACTTACCATCTTTTTGAAAATAGCACAATGTGTGACGCACATACAGTACCTTCTTGTCAAAATCAATGTCCTTCCACTGAACACCACAAAGCTCTCCAATACGCATTCCGGTTTCTATGGCAAGCACAAACAGATTATAGTAGAAACTACTCTGTGCCTCACCTAAAAACAACTCTGCTTCACTTACTGTCAGTACACGTCTTTCCTTCTTATCTTCCTTGGAAATCACCGTGTTTAATTGCTTTGCAACATTTTTTGTAAGTAAATCAGAGTCGATTGCTTTTTCCAGCATATCCACCGGAATCTTTTTCGTGTTCTTTCTGGCATTATCAGAAACAAGCTCATTGAGTGCATTCTGCATGATAATCAGGTTCAATGATGTCAGCTTACGCCACCCAAGCTCCTTCTGTATCCGCTTATAATGTGTGGCATAGGATTCCCTAGTGGAATTCCTGCAATTCTTCTTACAGGTATTCATCCAAATCTCATACCACTCATCAAGGGTTACATCCTTGGTGACAACATTCAGTGCCTTCTCATCCTCATACTGTTCCTCACGCATCCTTTTACGAAGTTCATTCAGATTGCTTGCGTATATGGTCTGCGTCTTGCCGAAACGATTCACAAATCGTCCCTGATAAAGTCCATCACTCTTTCTCTGTGTAATGCCTTTACCAAGTTCTTTACCTTTTATGGATTTACCCATATCTGCCTCCTTCCAGCGTGTATATACGTTGAAAGGAACCATCAGTCTATCCAATTGTAGCATATACACACTTAATTTTCAATTAGTTTCATGGTTATTTAATAAATTCATTGTCTTTTTATGAATCAAATTTCCTAGCATCCAATCTGATTCAAAAGCCATTCATCCAGCTTGCCCTTGTGAGCATACAGTCTGTTTCCGATGCGAACCGCGAATACATCAGCATTTTCAGCCAACAACTCACGTGCCTTTGTCTGACCAATCCCCAAATAAGAGCAAAACTCTTTTACAGTCAATAAAGCCTTATCCTTCATTCTTCTACCTCCTCAAAATCCTATTTCTAAGCCAAACACAAATAAATTTCTGTTTTTTCTCCAAAAATATAGAACATTTGTTTGTGTCATATTATAATGGTTATGCGCATACCATTTCTTTTCAAAAGTAATCGTTTCTTATCAAAAACTATTACTCTCTCACTTATAGGAGATTTAGAAGGGGTTTTGCGGAAGTGTTTTTAAAAAAAGTTGCAAAAAATTTTAAATATGTATATACAAGGCAGGTTTTACGGATAAATGAACATTAGAAAACATCAGGAATTGATGGACTTCTGGGAATATTCTCATAACTTCGACAGCGAAGACGGAGCCTTTTCCATAGATGAGGATATTACCTTTGAGGCATCCCAGCAGGAATTACAAATTGAATTAGAGCATTTTAATGAAATGGATTTGGAACAGGAATTACATCCCATAAAAGATGATAATTTCCAGCCGAAGGATGAGCACCCCAATAAGACCATGTTAAAAAAGGAGCTTCGTGCCATTGCTTTAAAGCGACTGGAGGACGGTGCCCGCACTGTTTCGGATTTTGAGGAAGTGATAAGGGAATGGGACCTATTAGATTCCAACAGAGAACGCAAGGAGCGATATCACGAAATCGGCAGAGAAAACCTAGACAGCAAGAAGGATGTGGCACCACTTGCCATTGTTATCCCGGCTCCCATCAATCATGCTTACTGGCGACAGCTTATGAAAGGGGACTATATAGACATTATCTCTAACTGTCCTTTTGAGATGCACAACTCCCTTTCCGATGAGGACTATTCCAAGATTATTTATGACTTAAAGGACGACCATAAGGAGTTGATATACTTCCTATATCTTAGAGATTTCACTACCAGTCAGCTTGCTGCTTTACGTAATCAGAGCGACAGAAATATCCGTGGTGTCCGCTCTACTATTCTTGGTCAGATTGAGAAAAAGGTTCTTATGATACTGGTGGACAGGCAGGGAGAGGATTTTCCTTCTACCAATGGTAATCTTACCATGGAAGAACTGGACTTCCTATTAAGACATGAAGAAGAGATCCCGGCTACTATGGAAAAACTGGATAAAGAAAAGCTGGCTCTACTAAAGGAAATCGGTGTAGTGGTAAGAAGAATTGCCAGAGAACAGGAAAACCAGGCAAAGGAAGAAACCAAGAAACGCAAGAAAAATAATCGATCGGATCGTAAAAAAAAAGTTTAAATATGCATACAGACGTGCTATGATAGTAATAGTTTTTGCACAGAAAGGAATTACTATGAAGAATATCTTTCAGAAATCCAGTTCCAACTGGGTGAAATATGATAAATACGAATGGCGAACAGCCGCAAACGGAAAGTGTTATATTACACCTTCTGCGGATGCCAAGCCATCCATCTACAATCCTATCAAGGATTATGAGAAGCTGGTGCTGACCGCAATTAACATCGGTACTACTGCCATGAACAAGGCAAGTGAAGTTGAATTAAAAGAAGCCATTATGAGCTTTGTATCCGAATACGGTATGCTGGGACTAATGACTGCCCTGCCTACCACACCGGATTTTATTACATATGAGGCAGTCTATCTGCCAAAGAATCATTTTATCAAGGAAGGAAGCATCTCTACAGAGAAGTATCTGTCCTACTTTTTCCCTTTTGACAAGATTGATTTTCGCAAGAAAAGTGTGGAATCAAGTTGGAGTACTGACTGCGTAGAGATGATTGCTTTAATTATGACCATGAAGAATAAGCCGCAGGCTGTTATGATGAGTTTTCAGAATGAATATGCCGAGCCCTATGAATGGCTTGTGGAAGTATTCCGTGACTGGGCATTTACCTTCTTCTCCAGCTTTCTTTATTATCTGGACTACGACAGACTGGATAAGAATGAACGTAACCTATACCGTCAGGGAATGGCTGCTTTCGGCGGTGTGGCACCTACCTACCGCATAGAATTGCGGGAACGCCCTACCATTGTCTGGGACTTCAATTCCTTATTGTTATGTGTACAGATGATGTTTTCCTTTATGCTGACGGATGAAAACTCCACCATGAAGGTATGTAAGCACTGCGGCAAAGCATTTGTTGCCACCAGACCGAATATGGAATTCTGCTCACCACAGTGTAAAAACCAATACAATGTGTATAAAAGCAGAGCCAAAAAGAACGATACACCAACATAGGAGGACTGCGTATATGAATCATTCCAATATTATTATGTACACAACCGAAGACGGTTTGACGAAAATAGAAACTACCTTTGAGGATGATACTGTGTGGCTTTCCATTGACCAAATGGCAGAGCTGTTTCAGCGTGACAAATCAACGATATCACGTCACATCAAAAATATTTTTGAAGAGGGAGAATTACAGCGCATTTCAGTTGTTGCAAATTTTGCAACAACTGCCGCCGACGGAAAAACCTACAATGTCGATTACTACAATCTCGATGTAATCATCTCCGTAGGCTATCGTGTAAAATCCCACCGTGGTACACAGTTCCGTATCTGGGCTATGAGAATATTAAAAGAATACATGAAAAAAGGATTTGCATTAGATGATGACCGCTTAAAAAGACTTGGCGGCGGCAATTACTTTGACGAATTGCTTGCCCGTATCAGAGACATCCGCTCCTCTGAAAAGGTATTTTGGAGAAAAGTTCTGGAAATCTATGCTACCAGCATCGATTACGATCCTAGTGCAGAAAGCTCCATCCTATTCTTTAAGCAGGTGCAGAATAAGATGCACTGGGCAGCACACAAGCACACAGCTGCAGAAGTTATTTACCAGCGTGCCGATGCTGAAAAAGATAATATGGGACTTACCTCATGGGCTAGTGACACCATCCGTCGCCCCGATGTAGAAATTGCAAAAAACTATCTTACCCAGCAGGAATTGGATGCTTTAAACAAGATAGTTACAGCCTATCTCGATATCGCCGAGGTACACGCTCTCAATCAGGAACCAATGTATATGAAGGACTGGCTGGAAACCATTGACGATTACCTGAAAATGACCCGCCGTGATATTCTTACCAGTAGCGGTCACATCAGCCACAAGCAGGCACTTGATAAGGCTCATGCCGAATACACCAAGTACAAGAACCGCTTGGAAAACACCATTTCCCCAGTTGAACAGGACTTTATCAAAAGCATTGGTACATTGGAAGAGATTGCAGATTCCGACAAGAAATAAATACCCAAAAATACTTCAGGCGGGCCTAAACAGCCCGCTTGCAACAAAATCAACTTCTTGGATTTCCTAAATCAAATTTAGCAATCGCTTCATCCAAGATTCCGCTCCATTCAGCCAATCCGCATTCATTAAATTTCTGAATCTCGGAATTAATCACGTCTAACAACATTTCCAGCTTTATTTGGTTCCGGATTAGGCTTTGAATATAACCAATGGTTTATAAAAACAGATTTTTCACTCATCTTATTTCTCATGCTCCTATGTTTTATCTCATCTCGGCACACACCATTTCACCCTTAGAATTTACATCCACATCTATCTCATGTCCACCAAATACATAACCATCATCGTATCCTACAGTATAAGAGCCATTCTGATTCACAAATATATATTTCATTCGACCCTTTAATGCGTCTGCAAATTCTTCCGGTGTAGAAAAATGAATTTCGCATTCATCTTCATATTCTTCCACGCACTCCAATGCAGCATCATACAGATCCTCATCAGATGCAATATACGATCTAAACACCTCATCCTTTGAAGCAATATGCTCTGCAAAATCTCTGGCAACAGTCAAAGGCTTTTTCCAAGTTGCCTTACTGTCCCACTCTACCTCAATATAAATTGTGATGTCATTACCTGCAAAATCATACTTACCTTCAAACAGACCTTCCGATTTTTCTAACACTAATTTCCCCAGCACCTCATCCTCTAAGACAATTGGTGCCAGATACTTTTCCTGATTTTTATCAAGCTTTGTTCCGGATGCATTTTCTTCCAAAACCTCTCTGATGTACAGAAATGCAAGTTCTCCGAAGTAACTATACTGTAATCTTCCTGCCACCTTATAAATGACACCCTCTTTAAATCTGTTAAAATATCCGCTGTTTTTCTCCTGTGCATCATGTTCCTCGTTAGGTATAGGCCATGTCATAACCTTTATCTTCTTCACCATACTGGCAGCGTTTATATCATAGATTGCAACAGCAGAACGTGTAATAATATAATACTTGTGACTCTTGTCCCATCTGGACGAGTCACCTTTTCCAACAAGAACGTAATATATGCTCTCCTCACCCTCAAATTTATTATCTTCCTGATAGATTTCATGTATATCCATAGTCGCTCCTCCACAATAATCAAATCTATTTATGCCGTTGTACACCAAAATATATAATAAAACATTTCCTTTGTTTCTATAACCCAAGCATTGTCAAAATCTGTTATAGTACCTGTTAAGGTTTTTATGGGTTCTCCTATTTCAAAGGATACTTTTCGATTCATTCCCTCAATAATTTCATGTAGCCATTTTACAACATCGTCTGTAGCATCTACAAAAACACAGTTTTTATATTCTTCAGCATCACAAGAAAAATCATTCTTTATCTGATAGTCCAAAGCTTTTTGAATAAATTCATCAATGCTTGATGTTTCATTTTTTCCTGCAACTACTATACATAAAGTCTGTTCTGAAACCTCGCAATTAAAGGCAAGATTACCAAATTCTATTCCGAACATTTAATCACTCCAATCCATAAATCACAACACTGCAACATACCCAACCTGTAGTTCCTTACAATAAATCGGAGGCGATATATTTCGAATCGCATAGTGCAGACATATCAAGCGCTAGCGCTTTTGCAACTGCTGTCAGCACAATATCAGTAGCACCGGTATATGTATATCTGTCTTCCGCTAATGACTCATAATACTTTACAAGCTTTCTGTGATGCTTGTCCTTTACAGTGTTCAAATGCCTTAAAAACAAGTCAGTTCTTTCTGCATCAGGAGCATTGTAAACATCTACAATCCCTCCATTTTCTTTACTAAAATCTCCGAAATACCCCTTATCCCTATAATAAAAACCTTTGGAAGAATAACACTTTCCTTCAAAATATAAATTACGGATAATATCCAGACGAATATCTATGTATTTTTCTTCAACCATTTTTGTTTTAATAAAATCCACTTGCTCAGAATCAACATCAAACAAATATGCTAATGAGAGTAAATTAGCCACATCGTCATATGTTAGGTTCCCTTCACAGTACAGAACCTTCTGTTTATCATTTTCTATATATTCCAAAACATCATGCTTTATCTCATCAATTTCATACCCCAATTGATATTTAATCAAAATAACAGATAATAGCTTTAAGCCTATTGCAATATGAAGTCTTGAGGCATTCTCTTGGTTAAGATTATCTTTATATCGATTAATTCTTTTTTCAAGATTTTCTAATTCTTTCTGATAGTATTCCTTTGACTTAAAATCATCTTTTATTCTATTCATAATTTTATCCCTTCATTCCGACTAATAAATTTTTCTTAATACTCTCCCGGACATACTTCTATTCCCAACGAATATTTTACCTCATTCAATAGCTCTTCCTCAGTTAAGTTATACGGAAAAGGCTCTGCATCCTCCATAGCATTATTCATAAGTTCATCATATGTTCCATACTCTATCACAATAAATGGTTTATCCGAAAAACAAACTTCATCCACTCTATAATACTGTCCATTATACTCAAAAGTCGGTCTGACAGAACTGTTTTTCACAGCATCATTTCCTCTTCCGTCAAGAAATGACACCACAAACCGTATTGCGGCTCCGTAAAATCATATTGCAATGATTTCTCCCAATCCTTTGCATTCAAAAGCGTTAAAATATTCTTATCTTCTCCATTTGTTCGGTATGTGCTGCAGCGACACTTCATGCCATGAAATTCTACAATCATTTTTTTACATCCTTACTATTTTTTGTTCAACCATATTACTCAATTTTTAGCCTCTACCAAAATATAAAACTTATATTCCTCGTTCTCAATCCACATGGAAGTCTTTGTAATTTGCACATTTAAAGGGCACTGGTCATCAAATACCGTATAACATTTCGTTCCCGAGCCCTGATATACAGCCTCTCCGTAATATTCCTTTTTCATATATGTAAGCTTCAGCTTTAATGCTTTATCAAAAGTAGACCATGCATTCGAATCATTTTTCAGATATAACTCCTTGCACCTTTCTGCTTCCATTACCATATCCGAAAAATTCAACAGCTCGATTTCTGTATTTTTATCTATTTTTAATTTTGTCTTCTTAAAGCCATTTATCACCTTTACCTTTGGAACAGATGGCACTTTTGCTTCTACTTCTGCTTCAAAAGAAACGTTTTCTCCACATTCCTCATTCCAAAACACATTCGCCTGACCGGACCATTTTACCTTAATCAAATGCTGCGTAACATCTAAAATATCAATTTTTCCTGATGTGACATCCTCGTGCTCTAACACATACAAAGTTCCTGCCTCTTCGCCCTTGTTATTATAAGCCTCATTCCATTCAAAGCTTTTTCCTATTAATTTATTTGGTTCTTTTACTCCGATATGAAAACCATTATTATGATACAATCTAATGGTTCTAAGCTCATAATCCAAATCTTCACCCTCATAGCTTCCGTCTATATCCAGAAACATGATTAATGATTTGTTATCTTCTGACATCTCAAAACCTACATTAGCAGCAGTGATTTTATATTCATAATTATTCAGTTTCAAATACATATCGATTCCTCCCGGCATTGTGTTGCTAAATTTCTAATTTTTCATTTTGAGATAAAATGTACTCCACTGGATTTTTGCAAAACCGATTTGCTCTTGATTTTTTCATAACCTCAATTATCTCTTCCATTCGTGGTGAGTAAATCTTATCTCCCACAAGAAACATTGCACCGATTTCTTGTACATATTCAATCAATGAAATTAAGTTGTTTTTCGTAAGACTTCGCAAATCCAATCGACAGCTTATTTCATCTAATATGTTATCAATGTATATGAACTCTATACACGTTTCATCCGATTTTCCATACTGGATAATATCTTTTGACCAACTATCTTCCGGTTCAAGAAACTTAAGATTATGCGGTGGTTGAGGTACACCTTTCCACGAAATCATTTAATCACGACTTAATCTATCAAAATTTAATCTTGTTGATACAATATTGCATTGAAACTGCCATATCGCCATGTTAAATCCACCCACTATCATCTATGTTATAAACATAGAATTAAAACATTCTCTCTGTATCCGTCAAGTAAACATCCTCTCCATACATACGGATAAGTTGTGCATCTTCCTCCATTAATGCCTCCACCAGCATGCGGACATTAGCCTCTGTAAGTTTTTCAACAAAAATAAACGGCGATCCGGGTTTAAGGAATGGCACATTATCTTTTTTCATAAGATTCTCCCTTCGTATATGAGTCTCACCTTATACTTTTCATGAAATAATTATCCAATAGCCTTCTAATATAGGATGGTGTCACAGGTACTTCCGAATCAAACGGTGGATATTCCAGATTTATCTTCTTATCTTCTGACAAAATGTGAATTCTTAATCTTCCATTATCATCAGCACGCACAAACCAATAGAATATATTTCCTTCATATTCTATTTTTCTTTTCCCTTTCTTTGCAACCATACTCAAAACCACCAATCCTATTAAACCATTTTTTTAATTTCTCCATACCAGCTCATCAGCTCTGACACAGGTGATATTCCACTCTTGGTATAGTTGTCATAACGATAGGATGCATCGAATTTATGCGTAGCAACATCAAATTCCAGCTTATATTCATTGGGACATTTTTGTTGATAACTATCACACAATTCAACCAGCTTATTAATATCTTTTGTTCCAATTGATAAAAACTCGTCAGAAGCTTCATCATCAGCAAAATTCCCCGCGGGTATAACATCGTTTCCTTTCACGAAAATGGCATTAAACATTTTCTGTGATGTATCTTGGTAAATGTAGATATATATTTTATCAACATTTCCGTTTGTATACTCCATACATAGAGATACAAACTCCGCCTGTAAATCAGTAAACGCGTCTTCAAAACCTTTCATCACAATTTTCTCCTTTATCCACGTATTTTCTCCAGTTCAAATTTTAAAACACAATCTCTCCAAGGTCCGGATAGCCCTTCTTAAGCACATCCATATTCCTTTTTAGCAGCGATAGTTTATCCGGCTGATTACTCTTAAAATAATCCGTAATAACTTGAAGTAGTGAAAGAATTTCCTCTCTTCGGTATGTGGATTGTGATATAGTCGCTATGGCGTAATAATATCCTTCCACCGGCTCCACTTTATTCTTCCCATCAGAGAACGGATACCTATTTTCTTCCAATGCTTTCATAATCACATCTACGATTCCACATCCTCTGAAAAAGGTAACATTCTCTGGTAGTCCTTTAATTTGATTAGCGCATGACTAAAAGAAGCTATCTTCTTACAATACTTCCAGATCTTTTCCTTATTGGTGTCGTCTGTATGAGACATAAGGATATAGGTCATAGGCTTTGTAATTATCATTTTTCTTTTGTCATCAAATATACCCTGTGCCTGTAATTCTTTAAATGATAACATTTCAAATGTATGTATAACCTCTCTCATTTCCTCTATTGTAGGCGCTGTATCCTTCATTGTATTTACCTCCGTTTTAGGCTATTTATAGCACTTTTAAAGCTTCTATCATTAATCACTCAACTTCATGTAATCATCTACTGGAATTCCACCCATGCAGATGATTCGTACATCATCCCATCTTTCTTTTAATGATTTTCCTCTATAAATTGTTGCATTCACTAATTCATCTGCTGTTAAAAATTCCGTTCCATTAGGAATATCACACAATCCAGCCCAGTAGGGTTTATCGTACTGTGGAAGGCAACCTATATAGTGTTCTGGTTCACTTATTTCATCAACAAAATAGAAGGATGTTTCATTCATAATTTTGCCTTTTCTCAATTCTGCCAAGAAATAGTTAAAATCTACAGTATTCAAATTATATTCTGTATGGTCCATATACTATATCCTCATAATAAACAATCATCACCGACGGCAACAAAATCAAAACCAAATCAGATGGATAACAAAAATCCGACCACTTTGTACAAAAAAGATTAATTGGCAATTGTAAACCATTTTCACAGTCATAATATATCAATATCTTGTCCACATTTAATTCACTAAAAAATGTTTCAAAAGCTTCTCTGGTTTTATCTTCATTCTCTCCCCACTGGCAATCTTTAATTAATACTGGAGCGCTATGATGAACTATATCGTTTATGTATGCACTCTCTTGAAATATTTCCTTTTCACAAATCCGAATCCATTCCTTCTCTACTTCATCCTTGGATATAACACTTATTGTAGATAGTTCCTGTTTAGATAACACTGCATATTTTTCATCGCTAAATCTCCAATAATATTTGAAATCTTCAATACTCAAATAATCACCTACTTTTTCTGCAATTCCCTTAACTCATCAAAGGAATAATCCCTATAATTTTCACCCGGCTCCAGAATAGAATTTGTCGTTGCCGGAATCACCTTTAGCAATTCATTCACATCAATATCTTTCGGAAACGGAACAATATCCCCGTGTTCATTTTCGTCCTTATGTGCACAGAAGATAAATTCTCCAGTCTCCCAATTGATAGCAAATGTGTTCATATTTCCAACAGCATCCATATCCATCAGTTCTTCATGATTTGCTATAAAATTTTCATATATAAATTCATATAATGCATCCTTATCGATTTTAATGATTCTACATTCATTGTCCTTCATCTGTCACACCTCACAACAGTTTTTGAAATCTGCATATTATATCCACTCTCCATAAAACCATATATTCGATTTCGTATAATAGTCTTCATCATTGAGTTCTTCTATATATCCAATCTCAGGCAACTTTGTCATGATTCCTCTTTCTTTCGCAAAGGAACGCTTATCATCCACTCTCGTCCATATCTGATAAGGTCCTTTCCTGTCCCAAAAGGAATTATAATACTCCTCATCATAGAAAATAATAATCTGGGATTCCCGTACATCCGGATAGGTTATAGCTGCTACTACCTTACAAAATGGTAAATCCTTCGGCTTGTTACCGATAATTTCCTCGGTCTTTTCAAGCCATTTCTTACAAAATGCAGTCTTAATCTTACCAGAGGTTTTAGGTTTCGAAAGCCATGGTCCGCATGGTACGTGAAAATGCTCGTATGAATCCTCTGTATCTTTGAAGGGCAAATCATTTGCATTTTTAAATGGATCTATTTTATCCATCCATCTTAACAGTCTTTTAAATTTTCTCTGATGTCCTCTGGATTTGCTTCGAATCATATATATTGACATTTTGCTTTCCCTTCTGTATCTTATCTGGCGCCATCCATCCACGAACCATATGCCTGACTTTCAATGTATTTTAAATTCAGCTTTTCATATTCCTCTATGGCATCACACAATCCCCTGTCGTAAGATTTACACAGCATCATTACATTATCATTTTGATAATAATCTGTATTTATGCGTACTTTCAGCCTGGTTTCCTTGGGATTATAATAGATGACATATTTCTTATCGCAATACTCCGGTGCAATGGTTTGACCTTCTGTAAGTATATTTTCCAGCTGTAACTTAATATAATTTCCCATATCAATCCCCCTAAGGCCGTCCCTGCTCCACAATCATCTCTACATTTTCAAACACATCCACAAACACCTGCTTTGCTCTTTCCAAAAGCTTATGACATACCTCCGGTTCCTGAAACAAAAAGCTTACACGCAACTCTATTCTTTTTACATCAGGATATTTTTCTTCATATTGTTTGGAATCTATGTACCAAATATAATTATTGAGTTTCTCCTGCAACAACAATAAATGTCGATTCATATCTGACCAGTCCATTCCATCTGCAAGAAGAAGTATCAAACTTGAAGTTTCCTGTTCATACGCCAAGCCATCTATGGTATCTGTATTTTCAACGTTCAGCTTATTATTGTTATTCTCTAACTCCATATCATCACCTATTCCATTATTTTCCGTATTTCCTCTGCATTTTCTTTCAAATAGCGATATTCACTTTTATCCGCCAAATCCAAATATTTTTCAAGTTCAGCCGAATGAATAATATGCAACACATGAAGTACCACAATCTTTTGGTACTCTGATGCATAAGCATCATCCTTATATTTATCTCTCCACCAAAAATCTATTGCATACTCCTCGGCTTTGTCCGGGTAAATATAAGCTAAGGATTGCAAAGCAAGACGCTGTGTATACTCATTATCAACCTGCAAAAAATCGAATATCAGCTCCCTTATTTCATCCTTACCATTACAATCCTTCAGACTCTCTGCGAATTGCCACTTTGCATTTATGTAATCAGTAGACAACACTTTCTTGCATAATAATTCGTACCACTCAGGATAATCTAATAACATTGCTACAATACGGCTACATTCGTTATCCCTTGCAATCCCAAATAAAATATCATCAAGCATCTGCTTCGAAGCTTCATCACAGGACGTGGTCTTAATTATATCAAATATAACATCACACATATCGTCAAATTCATTTAAGTCAATCTCCCATTCCCCATTGTCGCGACTTTCGCTCCAATCCGGATAGTCTTTATTCGCTCTTTTTATAAATTTGGCAATACACTTATGCAATTTTCTTTCATAATTATCAAACATATCTTACCTACCAATCAATAGCTTTATAACACATACAACTACGCTACTTGTACAACCTACACTTTACCATGTTCAGGAGGTTCATTCCACTTATATTTTCTATATTTTTTATTAAAGGGCGAACTGTAAATTACAACAATTCGCCCACAACATAACAATATAGCAAATATTACGTTTTAATAATTACTACCTTGTTTCTCTACTCTTCTGTACGCTGATACTTCTCGAATCATCTCTTACACCATAGTATTTCTTACGATACTGATATTCAGCCATAAATTCATCATACACAGTCATCTTATAACGGATACTATTCATCTTCTCTCTCGTATATCCCATACGCTGACAGTAAGCATTATATTCTGCTGTATAATCATCTGTAGGCACAGGTAGAAGCGAAGCACGTTCTTCCATAGACAGCTTAGTATAATCAATCGTTTCCGGAAAAACCTCTGTATCTTCTGATACTTTTTCTTCTGTCTCAGGAATTTCAACATCTGCTTCCTCTGATACTACAATAGCCAGTAGCTCGTCTATTGAAGCAGTCTGAATAGCTGCGATCTTAGAATCCTCTACAGTCTCAGAAATCTGCTCTTGTATTGCTTTCTCTGCGTCCTTCACTTCCGCAAATTCCTCATAAGACATAATATCTTCCTTTGCCATCTCCAAAGTCACATCTGCTGTATCTTGGTATTTGATATCTTCCAAATAATCCATATACTCCCACTTCCACTTATGGGTAGAACTGGAAAGCTGGCTTAACACCATATCCCAAAGTTCTACTGCTCTGGCAGCTTTTTCATGATACAGTTCTACTGCCTGCTGTCGCTCAAACTCATCTTTGGTCATAACCGGTGCTGTAAGCTCCCCTTCCATGAATCCGGCTGCATCATTTACATTTATAAACTGTGATTGCAGATAATCCACATAGTCTTTATTCCAGTCCTCTCTTGCAAGCTCTTCACTACAATAATCCTGACAAATACGATTTCTGTCAAATGCCAGTTTTCTTTTCCGCGCAAGAAGCTCTCTCTGCTTCTGCTCCTCCTGTAGCTGTTTCTCCTTCCTTGCAGCCTCTTCTCTGGCAAGTGCCTCTGCTTTTACCCTTGCTACTTCCTCAGCAATGCGACGGGCTTCTTTTTCCGCATTACGCTCTGCCACAACCTTTGCAATTCTTTCTACAAGGTCAGCTTTGCCATAACCTTCTCCCAGCTTATTTCCTCGAATACCCTGCTTCATACCCGACGTGGAAAATGTCACTGTTTTATTCGTAACACGAATCTTCCAGTTATACATAAATTGCAGACATTCAACCATTTGCTCAAAGGAATCCACGAAAGGCAACAGCTTGTCTATGGTATCCCGAATCAATTCTCTGTTAGAAGTGACACCAACACCGTCCTTGGCATTCTGATTCATCAGATTCTTTTCCACCCAGTAGTTGTCCGTGTGCTTCTTAGCAAGCAAATCTACCTGTCCTAAACCCAGTCGGATACACTTCTCCATTACCCACTTTTTTGCATGGAACATCATCTTCCCGGTGCTTTTGTGCTTACAGCCCAGCTTCCATTCACAGGGTTTCTCATGCCACCTGCTCTGCTTTCCGGCATACTTTCTGACAGAATTGATAACCATGTGAACGTGCATATTCTGACTGCCATTGTGACCATCCGGATGAACTGCCACCACTGCCTGATGCCCCGGTGCGAATACCGAAAGCCATTGCTTGCCAAATTCCAACGCCTGCTCTATGGTAATGGGATCATTTGGCTCAAAGCTGATGATATAGTGATGCGCCTTTACATCCTTTACGGAATTATTCTTGCCATACAGACGATTGACCTCGATACATTCTGCACCAAAGCTGTCCACATCACAGTTCACACCTACAATCAGATAATTCTCACGCTCTTGTATTCTGCCTTTTTCATCCAACACAGGCTTGTTGGTATATTCATCAAACTGGCAGGTAAGATACTCCACCGCCGAAGAATAAAATCGGTTCTTTACTGAGATATGCTTCAAAATCGCCATTAACCTTCACCATCCTCTCCACTTTTGCGCCTACGCTTCTTTCCACAGGCAACATCCTCCAATGCAGGAAGTATTTTAAATTTCAAATCCAACAGCTCCCTTATGGCTTCCTTCAGTTCATAATAAATGCTGTAAAAATCTCCGCCACCATTTAAGTGCTTTGCTATCTGGTTCAGGTTGGAACCAATCTTGCCCAGCTGCATGGAATACTCCTTCAGCAGACTGGTATCACCATAACAAGGAAGCTTTCTTCCTAATGCACACCGTCTGATATATTCCGAGGTGCTAAGCCCGGTCTTTCTTGCCTTCGCTTCAATCTCTTCCTTATCCTCTGCCGAAATACGCATGGACATCAGAACCATATTCTCTTTCTTTTTATCTGTATTTCTCATAAATTCCTCCATTCCGATACACAAAAAAGCAGGTAAATAAATACCTGCTCCCTCGTACCTACAAAATATAAATTTTTAATTGCTACTCCAATAGAATAATTAAACTGCCGGATACGTCAGAAGATTTTCCCCGATGCAGATTCTGCATCTCCCCTCCCGTGCATAGCCTCGCTCCCCTAAGGTCGCTCACCAATGCGCTCGTTGCACTCACGGATATTTCCTTTAGCAGTCTGTTGCGGCTCGTTATAATTCGCTAGCCGAATATATGGAAATGTGTCATACACCTGTCTTACAGAAATCTGCTAATCACATTTCTCATAAGAAATCCTGCTATAGCCTCCGCATCATTTTCCTTAAGAAATCCTTCTTTCGCTGATGCGTGCCGACCTAAGTCGGCATGGGCTCCGGATACGTCGCATAAGGTAGAGCAAGTTCCGCCCTGTATATACACGGGCAGGAACTTGTTGGGGATTTGACATCCCCAAGCCCTAGCTTTTTCGCCTTATGGACATAAAAATAAAGCCTGCAAGCAGACTTTATTTTTTGCCAAAGGCTTGGCTGGCTTCGTAAGAATTTCGTATCACAGCTTTTCCCATAGAAAAAGAACTGTCTTACAGATAAGGTCATTTCCTCATACAAGGCACCTTTTTGTAAGACAGTCCGTCATACTGTGATTTTTCATTTTCTTACTCATCATCCATATCAAACAGACTTCCAAGCATATCTTTTGTGGCACTATCCATAGCATTGGAAGTATCTGCGGCAAGTTCATTATCGGGAACCGTTGGCTCCGGCACATTAGCTGCTACAGCAGAAGGCATTACATTCGGTACAGCAACTGTCATACCATTAGGAACTGCACCAGACATCGGCAACGTAGCCATAGGAACAACTCCCATATTCATCTGCTGAGCCATTGCTCCCAGAACTCCGGCAAACATATTGTTAGCCATATTCTGTGAGGACTCCTGCACCACCTTGGTAAATTCCTCTGCCATGCTTTTGATTGCCTGCTCCATCCATTCTGTGGTTTCCTTTTCCCGAATGCCCCTTTGCTCACTTTCCATAGCAGAAAACAATGCCTGCTTGATAAGCTCTGTCTGATTCAGATATCCCGGCTGGCTGGATTTTGCCTCCAGCCACGCAAGGATTTTTCTGTCACTTTCACATTTCGGATTCAACCGAAAAGATATTGCATTTCCCATAAAAGCCTCCTATCCCAGATTTTCTGCAAGATAACGGTAGCCGATGGCATTGGCTTTCACATCCGTTACATACTGGATGTTTCTGCCCTGCGCTCTGCCAAAACGCTTCATCACACAGGCGCCACCGCCCACATACACAATATTCTCATGCATTAAATCCACCTTAATCTCCCGAAGCTTCGCTTCCACCTCGTCTGCATACTGCTGTAAGCCCTTCTCAATAAAAGGGATAAAGTCAGCATTTACATTGGACTGCTTTCCACGGATAACATCAACAATGTCATCCTCCGGCATTTCACACTTTAACTTGGGAAGGGCTTCCTTTTTGATACGCTCAATGGTGGTAATCAGTCCAAGCTCATAAGTACAGGCATCCTTATCCATAGGGATTCTGTCACGGACGCTTAATATATCCAAGGTCCAGGAGCCCAAGTCCACACATCTGAGTCTGTCCATATCTCCCATACGGTTCGCAATAGCTGCATAACACTGGGCATAAATCTTTACCTTATCCATGAAGAAAGAATAATGCACTCCCTCAAAGGTAAAAGAAATACGCTCCTTATGCCACAGATAATCACGAAACTCCTTACGCTCCGCACCAAACAAGGTCAGAGGCACACCTGCATATAATTCCACATGAGAAGCCGCTGTCTTACCCTGATACTGCAATTCCTTGGCAATCCCTGCAAGGGTCAGCAGAAAATAGTTCTCATTCTCTGTCTTGGTTGCCTGCTTTCCAAGTCTGCCCTGTCCTACGATATACTTTTTCCCTTTATACTCCAAAAGTCCGTTCTTGGTAAGAGGCTCATAATCCACCGGAACTATAGAAGTCTCCATAAAAGTATGCTCGCCCTTAATGGAACTCCAGCCATGATCCAGTGCAATTTTAACAGGTGCCATAGTTGTTTCAGTCATAAATAAATTTTCTCTCATAAAATCCTCTCTTTCTCCGGCATAATAACCGGTCTGCATAATATTTTTGTTTTGTGTTGCAGTCGCTCCTGCATTAGTGATACTTGTAAACAATCTCTCCATAAATAACCTCCTCCGCAAGCTGTTTTGCCTGCTCTCTTATTTTCCACATTACCATAGTGGAATGTGCATCCTTTGGCTTATGCTTCACCAGATACTTCTCTACAATCCTATCTAACATCTCATAAGCCTCCTCATTTACTTCCTTTGCCCTAATCAGAAGCTGACCCAGCCTAATATGATGACGATACCTGTCAGGGTGGTTTTCCTTCATATAACAAATCCACAGATGACCGTATTTTCCGATATCGGCGGCTGCTACAACCGAAGCCGTATCGGATTTCGTATCAGTATCATCCATACCGATATTCGGATACAAAATACCATCCACCTCTGTATAAGTACCTCCCAGCTTCTCAAACAATGAAATTTCATTACTCATAATCTTAACTCTCCTTCCATAATCCATTTGAATTTTTGATAATAAAAAAAGCCCACATACCTGCATTTCTACAAGTACATGGACTTATACTTTTATCATCCTCATCTGATGATTCCTATTCGTTTGTACTACACACTTTACTACACACTTTTTATGATAAACTACACACTTTTACGATAAGTTACGATACTTTTGCGATTTCTGTAAAAGTGCTGTAAGCCTTGTAAATACGGCGTTTTTCGAGGTTTGGGAGAGTCTTCAAAACAGGACAGCCAAGAATTCGATAAATTCCTTCTTGTACTGTTCCATGTCTCTGCGAATCCTCCTGTTTTCAGGCTTTTTTGCCCTTTTTCCTACACATACTACCATAATCCATATAAAGATTCAATTATTTATTGGTGTACGGCTGTGATATGCCTCTTTCCCTGCATATCTCCACATACTTTTCTTTCTCCAGCGGCCTGCTGCACAGATACCCCTGTATACAAGCCAGTCCCATGCTGCTGAGCGCATCCGCCTGATCCTCGGTCTCCACACCCTCAGCTATACAGAACATTCCCAGTTCATTGCACATGTTTATGAGATGACACATAACCGTGCGATCCACCGGATTGACAGTTACGTCATTTATCATGCTCTTGTCGAACTTGATAATGTCAAATCCCATATGGGCAAGCATGGCGACATTTGAGTATTTTGTTCCAAAATCGTCCATCGCTATGCGGAATCCAAGCTCATGTATATTGTTTGATATGTTCACCAGTGTATCATGCTCCTGCTCGCTGACCGATTCGGTTATCTCTATCTCGACCACATCATGCGGTATTCCGTACCTGTCAACCACTGCTGCTATCTGCTTGGCCACATTGCTCTCTATAAGCGACATTCTGGAAAAGTTACAGGATACCGGGATGTATGGCATTCCCTCTTCATGCCATTTTGCCAGATCTCTGCACACATTCTCAAGCACGTAAAAATCCACATATTTTACAGTCCTGCTCTTCTCAAGCCTGTCGATAACATCCGCTAAGTCATCATTTCCGGAATATCTTACAAGGGCCTCTGCCCCACATATCTTTCCTGACGGATACAGCATCTTCGGCTGATAAAGGACATAGAACAGTCCTTCCTCAAGTTCCTTCTTCACCATATCCTTTTTCAGCGTATTCCACTTCACCGAATGACAGTCCTGCTGTTCATACCAACGCTGTTTCTCAGAATACAGGAGATTTGCCGCATGATCCTCCATCCTGCGGACGTCAATGTTATAGTCTGTCCAGACATACCCGCAACATGCCGTGAACTCACCGTAGAGCAGGTTTTCCCGCAGTCTTGATGCATATACGTTAAACTTCAACTGCTCAATGTTCTCGCATATGATGATAAAGCTGTCATAACCCATGCGGAACACCCTTTCGTCCGGAAACGTCTTCCTTATCCTGCCGACAAGCTGCAGGATCACATCGTCCGCATAATCCGGACCGAACATCTCCGCGATGCCCCTTATCTCATTGATATCCACAGCCACAAGTCCAATACTGCTCAGATTCTTTCTGCCTCTTATATAGTCTATGTAACTGTTCCTGTTAAAGCATTTTGTCTGCTTATCGTGGGTGAACTCAAACTGCTGGTCCTCCTTCAGATGTCTCTGATATATCTCACTTCCGATAAAAGCAGCGAAGTTCTTCATGAGTCTTATGTTTCCATTGTGCTTCTCCGGATTGAACACAAATACCCTGCCGAGCAGTTCATCGTCCACTATGATCGGAACCGCATACAGTGACCATATCCTGCTGTCACTCAGCATCCGTGCAAATTCTGTTTCAGGATTCCTTAATGGATGGGAACGGTCCACTATGAGAACCTCGTCCCTGAGGACTTCCTTCTCCAGTTCATCCCTCATTTTCTGTGTGACAAGAGCCTTCAGACCATCCTCTATCGACTCCTCATCTGATGATTTCCAGTAATAAAGCTCCCCTGTGCCATCCTGTCCATACTCCACAAGGCAGGCGTTCTTGGAATTGTAGAAAGTTCCCATCACCTCGAGCAGACTGGTATATTTCTCCTCACTGCTCTGCTTTGAAGTTATATTCGCCATGAAATTGACAAGGGCATCCTCTATGTCATAGCTGTCCGCCAGAACCTGTGTTGTCTTATCTATGTCAGACACGTCAACTGCAATCTCAAGCCGGCTCTTTCTTCCGTGCCAGTCAACTATCTTATCCTTCACCACATACAGTCCCTTTGCCTTGCTGTTGTAGTGATTCCATACATAACTCTGTCCGGGAACCAGTATCTCATTAGAACAAAATGGGCACTGGTCATCACCGCCCTGGGTTATCTCAAAGCACTTTTTACCCTTGTAAGAATCGTCGTTCTCCGCAATTCCAAGGCTTCTCTTCGCCGCCTTGTTGAGGAAATACATCTCGTGGGTCTTCATGTCCGCAACATATGCTATATGAGATATCTCATCCAGCATAAGACCTTCGTCATCATTGTAGGCATATCCGCTGTGATGCGAATCACATGAATGCATATCCGCTGAGTCGGCATAGTCACAGTAACGGTTCTTGCCGCCCCTCTTTGCTGCGTACAACGCCTGATCCGACTCACTGTATAGAAGGTCAAAATCTATACCACCCTCTATCCTGTGGATACTTATTCCCATCGACATAGTATGCGGCAGACTGCAATTGATCGTGGTGAGTCTGGTCTGTATATTCTCAGCCAGCTTATACACGTCCTCTCTTCTGTCGACTATCGGGATAAACAGTGCAAATTCATCGCCGCCCAGTCGTCCTGAGAATCCTCCGGCTGCCGACGCAACCTCCTCCAGCGTCACTGCAACATCACACAGAAGATCATCTCCCGCATAATGTCCAAATGCGTCATTTATATGCTTAAAGTCATCTATATCCATAATATAAAAAGCGCACAGTTCACCCGAGAAAGACTCTAGCATATCCGTAATCTTGTGCTGAAATGTGACATGATTGTAAAGTCCCGTCAGAGAATCCCTCTCCGCCCTGAGCTGAAGCTCCTGACTTCTTATCTTCTCATCGTTTATGGAGTAATATTTGCCGAATATCTTGCGGACCTTCTTCTTGGAATCCCTGAGAGGAACAAAGAGCACTCTGTACCACTCACATTTGCCTCCTCCATTCATATCAAGGCGCAGATCACCCATCAGCCTGTCACAGTTGGTTCCATCCTTGTCAAGAAGCTTTCTGAACATGCCTGTCACGGCATCTCTGTCGTCAGAGTGTACTATCCTGTTCGTATCGATATCCTTATAAAAATTCTCATATTTCATGGTGGTGACCATCTCACCATCCACGACCTTCTCATTTATCAGAGTATCCGTCAGGACATCGTACACGATTATGGACTCTCCGCTTCCCTGAAGTATCAGCCTGAGCATCTCAGACTGCGCCTTGTTCTCCAGCTCCGCCTCCATCTTGCTTGTCACATCGATAAACACCGCACACAATGCGATGATTCCATTTTTTATGGACATGACAGAAAGACAGACCTGTATCCAGAAATATCCACCGGTATTCACGTCCGTAAAGCGGATGTCACGCACCGTGGTCTTGTTACTCGTTATGGTCTCCAGGATCTGCTTCTTAAGCACAGACCGATCCTCTGGAATGGCCAGCATCACGTAGTCACTGGCATATCCACTCATCTGATCCTCGGTCACATTGAACAGCTTGTAAAAGCTTTTGCTCATGTACCTGACAGCCGGCTTATTCCCGTGAAGTTCAAATATACCCACGCCGCCTGCCAGATTGTCCAGAGCCTTCTCCAGCATCCTTGCATGGTCAGATATCTCCTCGCTGAGCTCTTCATTTCTGCCAAGTGCCTCATCCAGTTCCATGCGGAGTTTTTGTGCATATTTTTCAATATCTATGTTATCTTCCATAACCCAACACCCCTTAAAACTCTTACAGAAGACTTATATCGTTCTATTTTACACAGCCTATCAGCTCATGGATATCGCTGATGGAATTCTTCTTCATATACTCCTCAATACCCTTTATGATCTCCACTGTCGCATAAGGATTGTGGAAGTTCGCCGTTCCAACTGCCACCGCACTTGCGCCGACCATGATCATCTCAAGGGCATCCTCCGTGGTAGCCACACCGCCCATTCCGATGATAGGAAGCTTTATTGCATTTGCCACCTGGTATACCATTCTGACTGCTATCGGATGGATAGCAGGGCCTGACACACCTGCAGTCTTATTCGCCACTGCAAATGTTCTTCTGTTAACATCTATCTTCATACCTGTCAGTGTATTGATGAGTGATACCGCATCAGCACCGCCAGCCTCTGCAGCTCTGGCCATCTCTGTTATGTCTGTGACATTCGGACTCAGCTTCATGATGATAGGCTGCTTTGCCGCTGCCTTGACTGCCTTTGTTATATCGTAGAGCGCATCCGGCTGCTGGCCAAATGCGATTCCGCCCTCTTTTACATTCGGACATGACACGTTGATCTCAAGCAGATCCACATCACAATCGCCAAGCTTCTCAACGCAGTCAACATAGTCCTCCTTGGACTTTCCACACACGTTTACGATGATCTTTGTATCATAATCCCTGAGGAATGGTATATCTCTCTTCTTGAACACATCGATTCCAGGATTCTGAAGTCCTATGGCGTTCATCATGCCGCCGTAAGTCTCAGCTATACGTGGAGTTGGATTGCCCGGCCATGGAATATTTGCCACCCCCTTGGTGGTCACTGCTCCGAGCTGTGACAGATCCACGAACTCACTGTACTCCATACCTGATCCAAATGTTCCTGACGCCACCGTTATAGGATTCTTGAGGGTAACTCCCGCTATATCAACTGACATATTGATCTTATCTGACATTACAGCTCCACCTCCTCAGCATAGAATACAGGGCCATCCTTGCATATTCTCCTATTGTGCACCTGTGAGTGCTCATCTATCTCCTTTGTCTTGCATACGCAGGCAAGACATGCGCCCACGCCGCACGCCATCTTCTCCTCCATGGATATCTGGCACTCGATGCCCTTCTCCATGGCGTATGCCTTGATTCCCCGAAGCATAGGAGTAGGGCCACACGCATATATGACAGCGCCGTCCACGCCGTATTCCTTTATGGCATCTATTACGTTGCCCTTCACACCGTGCTGTCCATCCTCAGATGACATATACACCTGTGCGTATGGCTCAAATTCCTCGTTCAGGAATATCTCATCCCTGTAGCCGAGCACGACTGACTTCTCACAGTCCAGCTCCTTTGCAAGCTGTAACATAGGTGGGATTCCTATTCCACCGCCTATAAGTATTGCCTTCTTATCCGACTTCATGAAGCCGTTGCCGAGAGGCCCCAATATATCGACCGTATCTCCAGCCGCAAGCTGTGAAAATTCCTTTGTTCCAAATCCAACCACTCTGTATACAAGGCGGAGTGTTCCCGCCTCCCTGTCTATCCCGCAGAGGCTGATAGGTCTCGGGAGCATCTTGCTGCCATCATGAGTATATACAGACACGAACTGTCCTGCTATAGCCTGTGAAGCTATCTCTGGAGCTTCAAGCACCAGACTGTATACGTCAGTGGCAAGAGTCTCCTGGCTGACCACCTTTGCTGTCATCTTAAGTTTGCCCATAGTCTTCCTCCATCATCATTCTATTATCAGTGTCCGGGGACAAGCCTCGTCCACCGGACACCTTTCTGCTTAATTATGCGTCAAGTGCGCCGTTGATATCCTCGATCATGTCTACAACCGCCTGTCTTGAAGCGTCAGCGTAGTTCTCAGCTCCAAACTGTGCATACTTGTCCTGCTTGTAAGCAGCTATGATTCCTCTTGATGAGTTGACGATCGCACCGAGTCTGTCCTCATTGAAGTAGTGTACAAGGTCTGCAGCCTTACCGCCCTGTGCTCCGTAACCCGGAACAAGAATAAAGGACTTTGGCATGACCTTTCTGAGCACCTTGCCCATCTCAGGGTATGTGGCACCGACAACAGCTCCAACTGCTGAGTAACCGGACTCGCCTATGACATCACTGCCCCACTTGTCAACCATATCTCCGACTATCTCATAGAGTGGACGTCCATCCACAAGTCTGTCCTGGAACTCACCTGATGATGGATTGGATGTCTTGACGAGAACGAATATACCCTTGTTCTCCTCCTTGCACACATCCACAAATGGCTTGATTCCGTCTGTTCCAAGATACGGGTTTACTGTGATGAAATCCTCATCAAATCCAGCATATGTCTTGCTTCCCACCTGTACCTTTCCGATATGACCAACCGCATATGCTGTTGATGTTGAACCTATATCGCCTCTTTTTATATCTCCGATAACGACAAGTCCCTTCTCCTTGCAATAGTCAACTGTCTTCTTGAATGCCTTGAGTCCCTCGATTCCGAACTGCTCATACATGGCTATCTGTGGCTTAACTGCAGGTATAAGATCATATGTAGCGTCAACTATTCCCTTGTTGAACTGCCATATAGCCTCACCAGCACCCTCAAGTGTCTCGCCATACTCTGCAAATGCAGCTTTCTGGATATGCTCCGGTACATAGTTGAGCATTGGATCAAGTCCAACTACTATAGGTGCATTTGTCTTCTGGATATTCTTTACTAACTCGTCTATCATGATATTTTCTCCTTAAAAATTATTTTTTCTCTAAAACTGTTCCTCGTCACAGGCATAGCTTCCGAGGATCGTAAACTCCTCCGTCTCGTTCATGAGCTGGAACACTAAAGCCTGTATATCCTTCTTCAGTAAATTGGCAGACAGCTCCACATAGAATCTGTAATTCCAATGCTCCTGCCTGTTTGGTGCCGAGTGTATCTCTGTGAGGTTCACCCCGTAATCAGAGATCATGGACAGTATGCTGCTGAGACTTCCGCTCTTATTCTTACATACGAACATCACCTTCAGCCTGTTGTGGTTCTCCTCCACTATGAGGTGGTCTGAAAATGTGACAACCTTCTTGTTGTGTCCATTCTCATTTACAATGTTACATCTGTATATATACAGCTTGTTGTTGGTGAGCACCTCGTGAAGTGCATCCGAAACTCCGTAGCTTATGTCCTCAAGTATTCCCATTCCGGCGTCTACCTTGCCAGTCTTTATGAGCTCATACACCTCATCGTATGAGTCCACCGCAATGACCTTGTCCCTCGAGCATCCCTGACAAATGTACAGCTCCGGCTTTATCATCGCCACCGCATCTATGTCAGGCTCCTTCACATCATACTCCACATCTAGGCAGTTCCTGAGCTCCAGAGTCCTTCCATACTGGTACTTTCTGCTTATCTCCATGATTCTCTTGATAAGCGCCGTGTACTCCATCTTGATGTTATCATCCACATCCCCTGTGAGATTGGATATGATGGTCTCCTCGCGGTCTGGCTTATATATGTCATCCTCGGTCTCTGCCTTGACCTGAGCAACATTGTCCGCAAGAACCATTCTCTCCTTGAAGAGCTGCTTGATCTCCTTGTCGACCCGATCTATGTTCTTTCTAACATCTGCTAATGTCATTCTGCATCCTCCAGTCAGCATCGGTAATGTGATGCTCATAGTCTTTTTTAATATACCATCTGCCCCACTCTAATTCAAGGCTGCCAATACTAAATGCGCTCTAAAAAGGCCACAGGAAAAGGAACATAACCGCTGCCACCAGCACTATCCCTATCACAAAGCCCATTATTATCCTTCCCCTTGTGCTCTTTGATCCCCATATAATAAGAAGAGCTGCCAATGCGCCGCATATATCTATAAGCACATCCGTGCCCCTGCCTGCCCTGTCAGCGACAAAGAGCTGATGAATCTCATCGGAGCACGCATAGACAAATGTTATCACAACTGACCATATATACACGCCAGCCGAAGTCATCCTTCCGCCGGCCTTTCTGACCGCCAGGGCCAGCAGAGCCAGAAGGATTCCATATTCCGTCATGTGTGCACCCTTTCTGACCATGATCTCCACCACTCCCGTCATCCTGTCAACCACGGGCGCGGAATCATTTCTCACCTTCTGGAACAAACCCACTATAAAGTCTGTCATGGGGTTGCTCACCGCCGACGAGTCATCTCCTGTTCTGGACGACATGTAAAATATGAATATCATCCACAGCACTGCCGGAATTATATATATGTACTTTTTCTCATTCTTTTTTGTTTTCTTTGCCATAAAATCACCACCATGAATGAGTATACCATAAAAAATGTCTAATTTTTTTTGATTTTGCCTTTTTTACTTGAAATATTAGTTTTTTACCTGTACTGTAGAAAAGTGAGGTATTTAAGTGGTTATGTATAATTCATAACAAATAAAAAAAGTGAGGTAACATTATGGCAAGAACAAGAAAAAAGGGGAATCCCATCGTATCAGCAGTTGTTTTCGGTATATTCGGAATAGTTCTTTTATTCCTGGGTATACGAACATTTATCGGTTTACACGGAAAGCTTCTAAACGTTACTACATGTGACGAATCGGAAGTTAAACCGGGAGTGTATGTGGAGGGAACACTCACCTACGGATACGGAGCTTACATTGAGAAGACTACAACGTACAATCACGTGGTCACCAAGACCGACGGATACTACTATCTCGTTGATATCTGCGACAAGAATGAAGACGGCTCAAAAAGAGACACATCCAAGTGGATCGGAATATCGATCTCCAAGAGTGATGACGCCAAATTTGACGCGATCTCATCTGCTGACGATGCAGAACCAGTCTACATAACAGGAGTCATCCGCAAGAACAGCGACAAGGTGCAGGGCTTCCTTGACGACTACATCACCAAGTATGTCGACGCATACGCACAATATTATGGATACACTCCTACAAGTGAGGACTATGCGACCGCAAAGGCAGAAGCTTTTCCTTACTATATAGAGATGGTTGACTCTTCAGATTACATATTCAAGCTTGTCCTCGGAGCTGTATTCCTACTGGCAGCAGTGATCATGATCCTGAAGGCAACAAGAAGCAAGAACACCATCAGCGCATCTGCACAGCCAGCAGGCACAGGTTACTATGACGGTACAGGCGATTTCAACGGCGTGTACACTCCGGGCAGCACAGGCAGCCCAAATAACGGCAGCTATACACAGCAGTATGGCAGTACAGACAGTGACAGCTATACACAGCAGTACGGCACTACAAACAGTGGCAGCTACGGCACTGCAGAACAGACACAGGCACCGCAGACGTCTTACAGTGATCCGTTCTACTCACAGCAGCCGGCAGCTTCAGAGCAGGATGCCCACGCATCTAATCCTTATACAGCAACAAGCTCAACTACATCTTCCTCTTCCTTCAGTCTCAAGAAAGATGAGTAACAATTAAATAGCACACATAAATCTAAAAAAGGTATATACGGATCGCAGCCTGACTGCTTTCCGCATATACCTTTTTTAGATTTATGTGTAAGACTGACTATCCTTATGAATAATCTTTACCTTCTTCTTACTTACCGAAGTATCTGTCAAGAAGTCCCTTGAGAGCCTTGCCGTGTCTTGCCTCGTCTCTTGCCATCTCATGAACTGTATCATGGATCGCATCCAGATTGTTCTTCTTAGCGCACTTTGCAAGATCTACCTTTCCTGCTGTTGCACCGAACTCGCAGTCAACTCTCCATGCAAGATTCTTCTCTGTTGAAGCTGTCATGTTCTGCTCAAGGTCTGATCCAAGCATCTCTGCGAACTTAGCTGCATGCTCAGCCTCCTCGTACGCTGCCTTCTCCCAGTAGAGACCGATCTCAGGATAGCCCTCGCGATGTGCTACACGAGCCATGCAGAGATACATTCCAACCTCTGAGCACTCTCCCTCGAAGTTAGCCTTGAGCTGCTCGTAGATATACTTCTTGTCCTCATCGCTTATCTCTGGATTGTTCTTAACTGTCTCAGCATATACGCCAAACTCATGCTCTGCTGCAAGTGTGAGCTCTCCCTCTACCTTCTTGAACTTATCTGCTCCTGCGTGACAGATAGGACACTCTGCTGGTGCCTGCTCTCCCTCATAGATATAACCGCATACTGTACATACAAACTTTGCCATAATTTAATTCTCCTTTTCTCTTTTAAATAATCTAATCAATATCCATCATTGATTGTTAAAATATATTCTGTCTTCTTTGTTGATGTTTATTTATCAACTATGTCTTATTATACCTATTTTTTGATCAAAGTCAACCCCTATTGGGAATGATTCTTAATTATTTTTTTAGTAGGTTGTTGATTATATATACAAGACTTGTAAATTATATACATTACATTATTGAGATTACATCCTGTTAAGGTCCAATATAAATAGAAAAAGAGGATCGATACATTCATATATCAATCCTCTTATACTCTTCTGTATATTCTCTATATGTCGCTATATAGCATCATTATCCGGCTAGCTCTGTCCCAGCATTATCTTCTTGAGAAGATATTCATATCCCGTGATAGGTATAGGCTTGCTGTAGTAATAACCCTGAATGTAGTGGCATCCCCACTCTCTCAGGTATTCCTTCTGCTCAAATGTCTCAACACCCTCCGCAAGACTTCTGATTCCCAGATGCCTTGACATGGTAAGGATATCCTGTGTCATGAGCATGTCCTTGTTGTTCGGCTCGCCGGTGGCTATTCCGTCAATAAAGCTCTTGTCTATCTTGATTATATCCAGCGGCATATCCTTAAGAAGTGCCATACTGGAGTATCCTGTTCCAAAATCGTCCATGGATATCTTGAAGCCCTCAGCCTTCAGATCCTTGAGCACCTTTATCAGATACTGCACGTCAGCGAAATCTGCACTCTCAGTTATCTCAAAGTCTATAAGCGAGTGATCCACTCCGTATTCATCGACTATATCACACAGTATATATATAAGATCCGGTCTCGATATCTGGTGTCTCGAGAGGTTACAGGATATCGGGTAGAGCGGGTAGCCAAGCTCCTTCCACTCCTTGAACTTCTTGCACACCTGTCTCAGCACATATCTGTCTATGATGTCTATAGTTCCGTCAGTCTCAAACTGCGGCACGAAATACTTCGGCAAGAGAATATCTCCGCCCTTGTAGAACCATCTTATCAGAGCCTCAGCACCGGTCAGGGTGTCGTTCTGTGGATTGTACTTCGGCTGAAGATATACCATGAGATCCTCATTCTCTATGGCATCCGGAAGCTCCAGCTTGTACTGCTGTGCCATGATGTATTCCTTCTTCATCTCCGATGTGTATATCTTTATCTCATTTACATTGGTCTTGATACACTGGAGGTGTGCCATCTGCGCCATGTCCTCAATGCGCATTGACATGCTGAGTTTCTCGAATTCATCATAGAATACGATACCACAGCTATAGAATATCTTATACTTCCTGTTCGACGGAAGCTGTCCTATCTCCTCAAAGAATGTATATAGCCGGTTCATTATCTCATCCTCCGGCATATACTTTATAATCATGGCAAAATCGTCACTCTCACACTTTGCAGAGTACAATATCCAGTCCTGCTTGGTCATAGCGTCACATATATATCTGAACAGATCCTTCGCCACCTCACGACCCATAACGTTGTTGATGAGCCTGAAGCCCTTTATGTCGAATCTGGCAAATATAAACTGATCCAGTCCTATATATTCACACTGCTCAAGCTTCTCCTTGAGCCATGTCCAGTTGTAATGTCCGGTGGCAGGCTCCCTGTATGCTATCTCATAGAGATCTCTCTTACTCATGTTGTCAAGAGTCAGCATCTCCTCCGTCTTGGTCTTCTTGGACCATACCGGAATCTCCACGCACAGACTGTCTGCGCTCTCCATGTAACATATATATGGAAGCTTGTGGTTAGAAACAATGTGCAGCTTCTCCGTCTCTATATACAACTTGGCATATGAATACGCCATGGTCATGAGTCTCGGTATATCCTCTATCAGAGATATATCAAATCCCTTTATATCCACAACGTCGAATCCCGGAACCGTGATGCTCACACAGTTCTGAGGAACCACCTCCATATCACTGTATCCTATCTCCACTCCTCCACACAAACGCGAATATCCGGCGTCCATCATCTTCTCAGGCATATAAAACAAAGCCCTGTTTGCCAGCGGCCTGTATATGTTGCTAAAGCACTTGTACCAGTCATAGCCATTCTCCTGACAAAAATCGTCAAATCCCTCTGACTCTCTGGACCTCAGCACGTAAAGTTTTCTCTTTGGTTTGTATGCCTTTGACCATTGATGTTCCATAATATATCAATTACCTCTGTTCTGCCCTAAGGCCATAGTATTGCATTTTTCAACCTTTTTCATTCTATCACAGATCCATCATTTGGGCTATACTTATTATTTTTTTGTTCTGGAAAATAAATGGTTAAGTTTCGATTTTTTTCGTTGAATTTTTACCATATATTTGTTAGCATAGATAAGGTTTTTCAATTATAATTAATAGGAGGCAAAAACGATGAAAAACAGGTTATTTCTAGGTCTCGGCACAGTCATCTCAGTTCTTGGGCTGTCACAGGTAAGTGCCCTGGCGGCAGACAGCGAATCCGGTACTGAAACACTCGGTGCTACGCTTCCACTTACATGGTGTATACCATTTGTGTGTATGCTTCTGTGCATAGCTGTTATGCCCCTTATCGCCGGTGAGTGGTGGGAAAAGCACAAACAGTGGGCTGTTGCAGGCTGGTCTCTTTTATTTTTAATTCCATTTGCCATATTCCATGGCTTTGGTACGATGGGCGAACAATTGCTCGAGGTAATGATCGGTGACTATCTCACCTTCATTGTATTGCTTTTTGCCCTGTTCTGTGTGGCAGGCAATATATCTCTTGAAGGCGACCTGGTGGGAACACCGAAACTCAATGTTCTGCTTCTACTGATAGGTACTCTGCTGTCAAGCTGGATCGGTACTACCGGTGCAAGTATGCTGATGATCAGACCTATCATAAAGGCAAATAAATGGAGACGAAGAAAGGTTCAGATCATTGTATTCTTCATCTTCCTCGTTTCAAATATTGGTGGCTGTCTCACCCCTGTCGGTGATCCTCCACTTCTGATGGGATTCATGAATGGTGTTGACTTCTTCTGGAGTCTCAGACTTGCAAAGGTCATGGTTGTCAATCTCATCATCCTGCTGACTGTATTCTTCTTTCTCGACACAAGAGCATACAAGAAGGATATCGCAGACGGCAGACAGAAGCCGGTATTCGATGCAGATACGAAAAAGCCAGTCAAACTTAAAGGTGCTCACAACATTATATTCCTTATAATGATCGTAGGTGCAGTTATACTCAGCGGAGTTCTTCCTATGAAGTTCCCTGCATTTGCAAAGGGTATCAATTTCTGTGAGGGCGTAACACTCTCATGGGCTGCTATCATCGAGATTGTGATCATGCTAGCAGCGGCTTTCCTCTCATTCAAGACAACGAGCAAGAAAGTCCGTAAGGCCAACAACTTTACATGGGATGCTATACAGGAGGTTGCCATACTGTTCATAGGTATATTCATCACTATGATCCCTGCACTCCTGATCCTCAAGGCACGTGGTTCTGAGCTCGGACTTACACATCCGGCACAGTTCTTCTGGACGACAGGACTTTTATCAAGCTTCCTTGACAATACACCTACCTACCTTGTATTCTTCACCACCGCTGCTTCAAGTGGATTTACAGAGGGTATAAGCACTGCTATGGGTGTAGTTCCTCAGGTCATGCTGATGGCTATCTCCTGCGGTGCCGTATTCATGGGAGCCAACACTTATATAGGAAACGCACCTAACTTTATGGTACGTTCAATAGCCGAAGAAAATGGTATCAAGATGCCTTCATTTGTAGGCTACCTCGTATGGTCAGTTTCTATTCTTGTACCTACATTCTTCATAGACACATTATTATTCTTCTTGTAATCTAAGGGGGTTTTTAATATGAACGAATATGTTGTAAAAGGTGATAATAAACTTACGGTCGGCATTGGCTGGGATGCCAAGAAGGTCGACCTCAAGAAAAAGATTAAGATTGCCATAGACAATATCATGAGCGCTACATCCGAGGACACATATGACCTCAACCTTGCAGCGATCGTTGAGCACAATGACGGCTCTGATCCCGAACTGGTATTCTGGGGTCACAAGTACAGCAGAAGCGATTCTGTAGTCCTGAAGGGCGATGACAGAACAGGACAGAAGGAAGGTATCGACGAGGAGATGCGCATCTACCTCGACAGAGGTGCGAACGTTGGAAGGATCATCCTCTTCCTCTACATCTACAACGGCAACCTTCACAAGCAATGCCTGGCAGAGGTGGACAACGTATTTGCACTGATCAAATGTAAGCATACCGAAAAGGTATATGTACGTGAGGACGCAATATTCAAGGCATGTGAGGATGCCAAGCACAACAACTGCTATGTATTCGGTGAAGTTCTCCACAACGGAGACGAGTGGGTTGTAAGAGAGAGATCCCAGTTCCTCCCATACGACAAGTCCGAGGATATATTTGAGTATTACACATCAAGACATTATGTTCCTGAAGATGACGACTAATATTTAACATGGCGAAAAGCCCCAGTCTCCGGTTTATTTGCACCGGAGACTGGGGCTTTCTTTATTATGATCTATAATTCTATATTACACTACTTTATATAATCCTCTATAGTCTTTGAAGCTCTGTATCTGGAGAAGTTAAAGCTTCTGATATAGCCCTTGTCATCATTCTCCTCAAGCATCTTCTCAAGCCTCTCTCCCACCGTGTCGTCTCTCCAGTAGTAGGTGTCCTCGCTATATTTCGACATCACTTCCTCCATGACCATTTCGGGCGTAATGTCTTTTGTCCTGAAATAATCGATCAGATATGGAACTCCGTCATTACCTATATCCATCACATACTCAAGATCTATCTTCTTTCCACTGTGCGCCTGACTGATATTGTACCTCGTTATCACTGCGCCAGGTCTGATAAATGCATACAGCGTGAACATCACCAAAACCGTCATAAATATGTATCTAAACAGCGGCATATTTCTCCAGAACAGGCTTATGATAACACCGAGCATCACTATAGACGTGACTATCAGCGCCCATATGGTATTTATTCTGAGGTATGTAAGATCATATTCCGCAATGTACATGGACAGCCTCACAGCTGATGAGGCAATCATTATATATGTACATATGCACATCATGAGCAGTGACACGTTGAGCACCAGACTCTTTCTGAATATAGCACTAAATATCAGCACCATACACACATTTACAACCGCTACAAAGAGCAGCTGGAAGAAGCCCTGTCTTGCATACTCTGCGTATGTCATATCGTCCGGAAGTCCTGCACTGTTCATGAACAGATACACTATCTGAACAACGGCAAATATCAGATAAAAAGCTGTGAGCACTATCGTTATAGTTATACCTGTCACTGCATTGTACTGCCCCTCCTTCGGAGCATTTGCACCGAGATCTCTGCGGCCCGCCTTGACAATAAATCCATATACAAACAGGAATATCACAGCGGCAAACAGAACTATCTTCACTATATCCCACGAGAAGAACAGTTTGCCAAATATGTCCTTTATGACCTTTGCAAACACAGGATCTGCCGAAGACAGCAGATTGAGCACGATCACCAGTATCGGAAGTGCTATCACACATCCAAGAAGTATGTACATCAGCTTGGAATTTCTCTTTTTGCCGGTTATCTCACGCTCCGCCTTTCTATCGGCAAATGGCATGTTTACATACCCTATCGATCCAAAGAACATCTCGAAAAATGAGAATATTCCCTTGAATATCCCATGCTTTTCAGTGTCATTGAAGTATGTCATAACCGCATACATCTCTGTAACGATTATTCCCACATTACATCCAAATATGATATATCCCTCGTCTGTGAGACTCAGGGCAACCGACATCATGAACACAAGAATATAATATGGGATCAGTATACTCTGTTTCGACAACGCAGCTCCAGTGGTCATGGCCTCACGGTCTGCACCAATGTTCTTCTCATATCGTACCATGCATGTACTGATAAACACTATTGATACTATCGAAAGCACAGCCGACAATATACTCGACCAGTTGCTGTACAGACATGCCGCACATATGATCGCATATACCAGTACCGGAATACCAAACATCCTGAATCTGTTCGGAGACACCGCAGGATTTCTCCTCTGCGGCGGTCTGGCATTCATATTCATATAACCCTGAGGTGGCGGCGGGGGCATCCCCGGGCCTCCATTCATGTTCATATACCCTTGCGGTGGCGGCGGGGGCATCCCCGGGCCTCCATTCATTCCATTGTTAATATTCTGTTCGTTCATCCCAAACCCTCCATTTTTTCACCTTGAACCACTTTGAGCTACTCTACAAGTGCCATCTCATCAAGCCCCACGATCCTGTCCATACACACCGGTGCTGTCAGCCTGTAGGCAAAACTTGCAGACTCGAACAGGCAGTATAATTTGCCATTATACGAATATATCTGCTCCAGCTTCTGCGGGAGCTTAACCACCTGTCTCGGTGTCTCTGTTCCGTAATTCACACTGGACAGCTTGCCTGTATCTGTATCGTATACCTCTATCCTGGATTCATCTATACCATAGGATATAGAGAATATTATCTCATTTTTGTACACCTGAAGCCCCTGCACCCTTCCTGGTATATAGAAAGCCTCGTCCTCCTCCGAGGATATGGCGGTGCCGCCATTTACGATCTCGTAGCTGGCTGCCATGCTGTAGCTGTTCTTATCCTTTCGCCAGTAGCCCGCATATATATGTCCGTCATATATCGTGATAAATGACGTTGCAGGGAACATGACGCTACATGTGTTTCTGTATTTTATCGGCTTTCCCTGAGCCACATCGTATTTCTCTATGGAGTCCAGCGTAAGACATGATATGGATGCCTTCCTGCTCCTGTCCTCATCCTCATCGATCATGTACGAGGAAACCCACAGCACATTATTCTTCGTATCATACGCAAGTCCTCCGGCATGTGTCGTGTCCTTGAGAACCAGTGTTTTAATATATTGCCCGGTCTGTGTATCAAGAACAAATATCACAGATTTGTGTTTCTTCGTCTTGCAGTAAGCACTGACAAATGTATACTCCTTCGTAACTGCCAGCCCCTGTGGCGTCATGGACGTGCAGTTCTCTATCTTCCTCGACTCACTGCCTATCGTATCAGCATACGCAAGTCCCGGAATGATCATCATGCCATAATCGGTATCCCTGTTCTGGGCATACATACCCATATGATAGAATTCCGGTTCAGTCGACATCTCCCATATCTGCGAAAAATTCGACTTGTTGTCAACCGCATAGGTGCTGGTTCCGGAATCATTTCCCGATATCTCGAAGTTTCTGCAGTACACTCCGCCATACAGCCATATCACGCAGATTCCCCCGACATAGCACCATGCAAATATCTTCACAAGTATCCTTCTCGACTGGACCGTCGACAAAAGTGCCGCCATGACCATCTGACTGATAATCGTTATAAGCATCATGGCATTTGTCAGCATATCTCCATGGCTGACTATCTGAAGCGGTACGCCTATCATCATAATCCAGTAGGCCTTCTGTTTCACCTTAATTCTTATTACACCATTCCAGCCTTCCCGCTTCATGCCCCACACCTGCAGTGACTGCCATACAACCACAAGGCCATATACGATGCACGCCACAAGCAGAAGCTGCCTGAGCACAGCAACAGCCGTTATCTCAAGGGCCTCACCATTTCTGTAAAATGCCATATAGTACACACCCTGTGCGAGCTGCCATATCCTCCACGCCATCATGGCGAACATCGCAAGCGCTGCAACAAATGCAAATGTGTTGGTAGCAGTTCTTCGTCTGACACCCTCACGATGTTCCTTCATCTGTTTGCGCAGACGTTTCTTTGCCCTTCCCAGCTCCTTTATGTGCTTTTTACACTTTCTGATCCTTCTGCGTTTATAGAACAGCACCTTGTACGGTGCGCGTCTGTTCTTCAGCTCTTCATATTCTTCCCTAAGTCTGTCATACCGTTCCGACTCCTCATGAAGATCCGTTCTGGTCGCCCTGAGTGCAGAACGACACATAACGTATCCCTCAAGATCTATCTGTGCCTGTTCTTTCAGCTTTTCAGCCTGAAGTTGAAGCTTCTCTTCTCTGTTCAATTTCTTAGCCCTGTCTGTCATGAAAATCCGCTCCTGTCCATCAGCCTCTTTACTCAAAGTACCGTTTTATTTTGTCCTCCACCAAATTCGAACCGATCACAATTATGATCTCCTGCCCGTTCTCTATAGGTCTCACCTCGGTCTTTTTTACCGTGGCGTTGAGCTCTATCCATCCGGTGTCATTTACAGGGAGAAAACCCTTGATTCTAAAGACATCTCCGCATTCCTTATCCGCAAATATATCCCTGACTATCGTCTCAAGCCGCTCCTGAGGCATGACCTTATTCATGATATATACCGAGTTAAACACATCACTTTGTTTGAACCATAATTTTACATAGTCGTTTAATTTGTATCCGGTTGACATAAAACCTTCAAAGTCATCATCCGTGAAATCATCCCAGTTCTTCTCCAGAACATCATCGCCGAACTGACGCTTACACTGAAATTCGGTGAGCACTTCATTGATATATTCTATTGTGCTCCTCTTCTCATCCTCCGATGCATCCTGAACCTTGCTCATCACCAGAGTTCCACAGTTCGCAACCTCAGACGCAAGCACATATCTGGACTGTCTGCTCATATCCCGGTCAAGTCCGGCATCGACTATGGAAATGATGCTTCCCACCTCATACCATCTGTCAAGTGGCTCCTCGTGGAGGACGTCAAAGAATTCATCCACATCAAATATTCCGGACGGTTCAACAATGACTCTGTCATAGCCGCTCATCCCCATCGCTATGAGCTTTGTCTTGAACCTTCTCTTGTGACAGTCCTCGCCGCAGCCACCTGCCACCATCTCAGCATGACAGTTCTCGCCCATCACATCCTGAAGAAGCATCATGTCCACGTTGACTGCACCATAATCATTTTCAAGGATTCCGACATTATATCCTTTGCCAACAAGGTAGCTCACATACTTCTTAATAAATGTCGTCTTGCCTGAGCCCAGAAAGCCCGTTATCAAATCTATCTTTACCATATGTCCACTCTCCTTATTATCTACGCGCGTTACCAGCTTGATCTCACATGAAATCCGCTGTCATTCTCCAGAGGTATCTCCCTGACATCCATATCCTCTATAAATATATATCTGTCATTTCTGAGAACTGCTATCACCTTGTCTATAGCCTCAGGCAGCCCCTGAGCCTCCATCTCAACAGAATCATCATATCTGTTGCACACCCAGCCGGTGACTCCGTACATGGATGCAGCATAGCTCGCCCTGTATCTGAAGCCAACGCCCTGCACTCTTCCTCTGAATGTATAATGTCGTCTTATCTTGTCCATATCTATATGTCCCATCTCTGTTATGATCTTCTCATATCTTACATTTTATATCCTGCTGCCCGCATCTTACACATCATGTTCAGCATCGTACTTTTCTGCGTCATACACGATATTTCCGCCACAGATTGTATAGTGAACCTTTCCCGGGAGAGTCCATCCGGCAAATGGACTGTTGGATGCCTTTGACGCAAAGCTGTTCACTGTCCACTGCTCATTCTCGCCAAATATGACTATATCCGCAGGAGCTCCCTCCGCTATCTTGCCCGGTTCCATGCGGTAAAATTCTGCAGGATTCCTGCTCATTAGTTCCATGAGCTTCATGAGTGAGATATATCCAGGCTGTACAAGGGAATATATTCCAAGGGCAAGAGATGTCTCAAGCCCTGTTATTCCACTTGGCGCCTTGTCAAGCGGTCTCGCCTTCTCCTCACTGCTGTGCGGGGCGTGATCCGTCACTATCATATCTATTGTGCCATCCTGTATTCCCTCTATGATCTGTCTTCTGTCTTTCTCGGTTCTGAGTGGAGGATTCATACGCGCCATGGTTCCGTACTTCAGCACAGCATCCTCTATAAGGGTGAAATGATGTGGAGTTGCCTCCGCATGTACGTCCGCTCCAAGCTTCTTTGCAGTTCTCACTATATCCACGGAATTGCCTGAGCTTATATGCTGTATGCACACTGATGCACCTGTGTGAAGTGCAAGGACGCAGTCCCTTGCAACCATAATATCCTCCGCTGTGCGGGATGCACCGCCGTATCCAAGCTTTTCTGATACTTTTCCCTGATTCACTCCCGGCTGTACAATGAACAGCGGATCCTCTTCATGAAGACTCACCGGAAGATCAAGATCCCTTGCCTTCTCCATAGCCTCAAGAAGAAGCTTCTCATCCATGATTGGGATTCCGTCATCAGTAAATCCTGCTGCACCTGCAGCCGCAAGACTGTCCATGTCCACGAGTTCCTTGCCAGCAAGGCCCTTTGTGACTGTGGCTGTCTGAACTACATGTATTCCGGTCTTTGCACCTTTATCCTGTATATACTTGAGAGTCTCAAGGTTATCCACCGCCGGCTTTGTATTCGCCATACATACCACCATCGTGAAGCCTCCTCTTGCAGCGGCGGCGGCACCTGTCTCGATGTCTTCCTTGTACGTAAATCCCGGATCGCGGAAGTGTACATGTGTGTCTACCAGTCCCGGTGCAACTACAAGTCCATCTGCATCGATGACCTCCGCACCCTCTGCCTCCAGATCGTATCCTGTCTTAACTATATGATTGCCGTCGATGAGCACATCCATGACCTCGTCTGTATGGGTGACCGGATCAATGACTCTTCCATTCTTTATCAATAACATTTGCCTGTTCTCCTCTATATAAATATTTTATTACTGTCTGTATGTGTTCTGCGGATCATACTGTGATGACTGACCGTAATGTGGCGGCTGACCGTAGCCGCTATACTGATTATTCTGCTGTGACTGCCGGCCATACTGGGTCTGCTGGCTGTAGCCATTCTGCTGATCGTACCGCTGTGACTGACCATAGCCACTTGACGGCTGATTGTACTGTCCTGGCTGTTGAGTATAGCTGCCCGGCTGGTTGTACTGCCCCGGCCGCTGACCGTAACCATTCTGCTGACCATACCGAGGCTGCCGGCCATAGCCACTCTGCTGATTATTGTACTGATTCGTCTGGCCGTATGCATTTGGCTGGAAGGTGTTCTGCCACTTGCCATATACATTTGGCTGATTGTACTGCATGTTCTGTCCGTACATATTTGGCTGATTATATCCACACATAGGTATATATCTGAAGTTATACGGATTCACCCATATAGGATTTACCGCTATGATATGATCGTTCTTTGCCGCATGGGATATGAGCAGGAACATCAAAACCACAGACAGGATCAGAACGAGTATGCACAGGATCACGCTGGTGTCATCAATCGACAACACAAAATCATACAGTCCGTGTATTCCCATGGTGCTAAAATACGCTATCAGCATATTGCCTGCGGCACCCTCGCCCTTGTTCGCATTCTCTCTCGCCTTTGAGTAGAAATATCCCATGATAACGCCGCATGAGCAGTGAAGTGGGATTGCTGTCACAGCCCTCAGGATTCCGAGTCCTATTCCACCCTGGAATACATACAGGATATTCTCCAGTGTTGCAAATCCGAGCGACGAGCACACGCCATATATAACGCCGTCATAGCTGTGATCAAAGTTCTTATTTTTCCATGTAAGTATTAACATTCCAAGGAATTTGCCCAGTTCCTCGATCATCGCCACTATAAAGAAGCAGTTGACCAGCTCATAAACCGCCGTTCCGGATTCCAATCCCATGTAGTATAACAATACGCCCCCAACCAGCTCCACGACTACTGCCGGTATCGTGCTGACAGCTCCCAGAACCGCAAGCCATACTAGCAGGCTCATTGGATCCCTGCTATTCTTATTTCTTCTGACTACAAATAACAGCAGTAACACCGAAGGTAATACTGCAAGTCTCAATGCAAATGCACTCATCCTTTACTCTCCCTGATATTTTCTTCCGTATAAATATATATACATATTAAAGATACCATTTTTAGCGTGAATCCACAATAAGCAGAGGCCTTTACCGACATTTTATTTCATTAATTAACTTTAATTTAGCCTAAATACAACTCAAGGCAGGTCATTCCATTTCAGAAGACCTGCCTTGAACCAATTTTCAAATGTATTCAGTTACGACTTACTGTGTGACATCAATATCTCCGCTACTAGTCTCGATATTGCACTTTCCATCTGCTCCCTCAACCGAGTCCGGTACATTTACATCACCGCTGGATGTCTTTGTATTGTATTCATACTTCATCTCTGAGCCAATGCCGATCGATACATCCCCACTGGTTGTCACGACATTGATCTCAGAAGCATCACATTCTCTAATCATTACGTCACCACTTGACGCACGACCGTTTATACATTTTGCCTTTATACTGCCAGATGTGATATTGCCACTGGAGGTCTTCAGATCAATATTATCCATCACCACATCACCAAGACTTACGTCACCACTGTTTGCTGATATTCTTGTATCCTTTGACGATACACTGTCAAGCTTAATGTCACCACTGCTGGTCGCCACCGTCAGAGCATCTGCATTTACCCCCTTTACGATCACATCGCCGCTGGCGGCCTCTATATCGATATTGCCTATTGCCAGATAATATTCCATATCCACGTCACCACTGCTGGTCACAATCTTCAGATCATCGTACTCCGTACCAGCCAGATACACCGTCACGGACGGCCATGCTCCAGAATACACACCAATGGAAATGTTAAATGCTGCGTTCCTGCTGTCGTCTGCGGTTATCCTGAGCACACCATCTGATATATCTACATGATGCGTCAGATTCTCACTGTCATAATACTCCACATAACTTGTATCTCCACTCGCCTTCTTCACGGCAACATCCACATCTGATGCACTTTTTACATCAATTGCAGTGAATTTATCTTTTATATCAACAGTCTTCTTTACGTAATTAACCGGCTCCGATGTCATGTGTGCCAGATTCACAGTCACATTTGGCCATCTGAATCCATTTACAGCAAGTGCTGAGATCACAGTGATAATGCCTGCCACGATCATGACCGATGCAACAATAACAGCTTTCTTTGTTCTACTCATGACTATTTCTCCTTTACAAACATTCTCTTTATACCATTCACACTGGCCTTGCAGACCTTAAATATACCAACCGTAACAGGCTTAACCGATACAACAAACAATATCGCTATACCAACTCCTATGAGTGCTGCTCCGAGCATGAGAACTGCTGTGTAAGGGCTGTGGGCCACGAACAGAGGTATGGTACATATCAATCCGCCTATTCCCGCAACCACAAAGCTGAGCACTACCGCATAGAATGATATAAGAAGTGCAAATGCAACTATCCAAAGTGTCAGCAGCAATACCGCCGCCGTCATGAGAAGCGGTATCCACACCGGAGAGCCCAGAACTATGAGTACAACCTCCCATGCCTTGAGCTCGTGCTTCGGCTTGATCTTCTCCTTCACAAGCTTTGTAAGCGGCATATCTTCAAGTATCTGCTCCACTGCTGCATCAGGTGATCCCATATCTGCCACAGCCTCCTCCTCGGAAAGGCCGTCCTCCACGCGGTCATCTATCATCTCGCTATAGTAATCCATAAACCTGTTCACATCATCAGCCGGCATCGCACTGATCCTGCTTCTTATCGACTCAAGATATTCCTGTTTGTTCATCTCTGACTTCCTCCTTCACAATAAATCTGTATATGGATTCCAGTTCCTTCCACTCTTCCTTGAACTCTTCTATCCTGGCTCTTCCGGCATCCGTAATATGATAATACTTTCTGAGTCTTCCGTTGTGCTCCACGGAATGAACCGTGAGCAGCGCTCCCGCCTCAAGTCTTCTGAGGATAGGATAGAGTGTGGACTCTGATATCGTCACATACGGCTTCATATCTTTGATGATCTGATATCCATAGGAATCCTCGTCCTTGATGGCCGCAAGCACACACACGTCGAGCATCCCTCTCTTCAATTGTATATCCATCGCTATACCTCCTTACGCAGTATACTATACGTCGCATAGTATAATATGTCAAGTAGTATTTTCAGCACTCTACAAAAAGGAACAACAATGGGGTCAGGCACCTTTTACATAGATTTTACATTAATGTATATGAAACATAACAAACAGGGCGGGACATCTCACCAATGGGATGTCCCGCCCTGCTTACAAATTATATTCTGCTATATCTTAATCTGACACATGATATGTTTTCCATTATAGTATGTCGATGACATACTCCTTGCTGAACGAATGGCCAGCCTCAAGACTGTTTGAATACTCACGGTCCGCCAGATCTCCGTCATATCCCTCGCGGTCACACCTGCCAAACCAAGGCTCTATGCAGACAAATGGCGCATGTTTCTTTGCAGGAGACCATATGCCTATCTGCGGCACATCAAATCTCAACTGCAAAACCGGCGCATCAGATGAGTTCCTTAATGTAATCGTATTTATACCCTTACCATCCATGATCAGGGCATCCTCATCAAACATCTCATCACGCAGCTTTAAGACTCCATCTGTCAGTCTATGCGTAACTGTTCTATCTCCAAGAACTCCATTTGCTGTCAAAAGACCACATTCAATCTCGTTCTTACCTGTGTGCATATCCAGAGAATAACCGCCGATGCCTCCCTCACATGCAAATGCAGGATGGGCACCGATAGAAAAATGAATCGTGTCAGTTCCCTCATTCACAACGGTCCACATAACATGTACAGATGAACCTTCAAGTCTATATCCTATACAAAGACTGAAATCAAACGGATAGCTCTTCTGCCATGTATCATTCTTCTCAAGCACAAACAGCAGTGTATCACCAGTCTGGCCACCCACTACAAACTCGCTGTCCCTTGCAAATCCGTGCTGAGGTATATTCTCATAAACCACCCCGTTATGTCTGTAACGCTGTCCTTCAAGCTTTCCCACAAATGGAAACAGCACAGGAGAAACTCTTCCCCAATACTCAGCATCACCGCACCACATGTATTCTCTGTCTGTCTCGATACTCTTCAGGCTCACAAGCTCTGCACCGTGAGTATTCACCTTTATAGCGATCTTATCATTTTTTAATTCAACAATACCCATCATGTCCTCCTATACTCCAGCCAGTCTGGCTGATCATAATTTGCAAATAATATTATACACTTTTATAACATTATAACACAGGTACAAAAAAATACGGTCGCTTAATGAACTAATAAGCAACCGTATTTTATATAATTAAGCAATAGTCGCTGTCGGGGTTCCAAGTATCACATGAAGCCCCTTCTCCTTTGCCTTGCTGATGACATGATCGAAGAACGAAAAGTCATACTGCCCCTCCGTTTTTTCCATGATATGCCATGCAAACTCCGCTATACGGATGACATTGCATCCAAGCTCTACGATATTGTCCATATCCTCATCGATCATGGATATATCCCACTGCTCTGGATAATAATCCACACCTCGTTATCCAAGCGCGATCATTCTGTTGATGCAGCGGGAAGCTCCCTCCATCACCTCATCAGAAAGAACTATCTCTTCGCCACCTGTGCCCTTTAATACATTCAATATGTCAACCAGGGTAGTAAGCTTCATATTATGGCACATCAGCTTTGAAGAAATTGGATAGAACATTTTGTCAGGGCACTCATACTGAAGATGCTCCACAATACTGTGCTCTGTACCGATGATAAATTCTTTTTTCTCTGACTTTCTGGCATATGCCATAATTCCTGTGGTTGAACCTACATAATCAGCCTCTGCAACTACATCCGGCCTGCACTCAGGATGGACAAGAAGTTCCGCATGTGGATGTAACTCTTTTGCCTTCAAAGCATCATCTAGGGTAACCGCAAGATGTCTAGGACATCCGCCGTTAAAAAATGCAAATTCCTTTTCCGGCATCTGCTTTTGAACATAGTTTCCAAGATTCGGATCTGGAATAAAAAGAATCTTGTCGTTATCAAGCTTGCTGCAGATCTGCACTGCTGATGAGGATGTCACACATACATCACAGGCAGTTTTCAATTCAGAAGTCGTATTTATATAGGCGACAACCGCATATCCCGGATACTTCTTCTTCATCTCATCCAGAGTTTCAAGGTTCATCTGCTCAGCCATCGGACATCCGGCTTCAGGATTAGGCAGGTACACATTCTTATCAGGGGACAATATCTTACATGTCTCCGCCATAAAACGCACACCACACATTATTATATTTTTGCGGGAATCCTTGCTCGCCTCAACGCTAAGTCCATATGAATCTCCCATATAATCTGCAACTTCAAGAATCTCATGTCCCTGATAAGCATGTGCCAGTATGCAGAAATCTTTCTCTTTCTTCAGTCTGATTATCTCTCCCTGTATCTCTTTTATCGTCATTTTATTCTCTCCAAATCATTTTATGTTATTTCTCCCACTCCTGCCACGGAACAAGGAAGCCTGTCTCATCAAGTTTCTGCTCTATGTTGTCCAGGATCTCTTCACTTGGAGCCTCTATCAGATGGTAATGATATCCGTTCGTAGCATTTCCAAGCAGGGACGACTGGCTGTTTTCCAATTTTTTCATAAATTTTGCCACGTCGTATCTGGAAGCAATATTCATCTTTGCAGTAACACGATTGTACACCGTATGACTTATACTTACATTCTTTACAACACCGCCATAATCAACTATGATCGTGAGTTCTTCCTCAGTCCTGTCATAACCGTGTTTTACTTTAAACTCTCTCTGACATTTTGATTCATTCTTGTATATATAACCCCTGTTAGTTGCAATTATGCCATCATCAGCCGCCCTGATCACTGCAATGTCCTGCACTATTATCTGTCTACTGACATCGAATTCTGACGCAAGCTTATTTGCCGGAACAGGGACATCTGAATTCTTCACAATGTCAAGTATCCTTTCCCTTCTCTCTTTTGCCTTCACTTTATTCCTCCGCATGAAGATTTTTCATCGATATATCCATTATAGGTGAACTGTGTGTAAGCGCACCGCTTGATATATAATCCACTCCCAATGATACCAGTCTCTCTATGTTCTCTTTTGTAACATTGCCTGAACATTCTGTCTCCGCACGTCCATCGATCAAATCGATCGCAGCCCTCATCTGATCCGTTGTCATATTGTCAAGCATAATGATATCGGCTCCCGCTTCAACAGCCTCTTTTACCTGATCCAGTGTCTCAACTTCAACCTCTATCTTGCGGACAAATGGTGCGTACTCCTTTGCCATTCTCACTGCATTGGTTATACTTCCCGCAGCGCCTATATGATTATCCTTAAGTAATACTCCATCCGACAAATTGTATCTGTGATTGCTGCCTCCGCCGACTCTGACTGCATACTTCTCAAATATACGGCAATTAGGCGTGGTCTTTCTGGTATCCAGCAGAGTAGTCTTGCTTCCTTTAAGAAGTTCTGCAACCTCATGGGTATATGTAGCTATACCACTCATACGCTGCAGGTAATTAAGCGCAACCCTCTCTCCAGAGAGAAGAACCCTGATATCACCAGTCACAATTCCCATAAGCTGGCCAGCCTTCACCTCATCGCCATCTTTGCAGAAGAACTCAACCTCAGTGCTGTCATCTAAGAGTGTAAATACTCTTGCATATACATCAAGTCCTGCAATGATTCCATCCTGCTTGCATATCAGGTCTACTTTTCCTTTCTGTGCCTTTGGCATCACCGCATTTGTGGATACATCCTCACTTGTGATATCCTCCTGTAAAGCCATCATTATAAGCTTGTCCGCATTCAATTTCATTGTTATCTGATTCATTCTCAGCCTCTTCTTTCCGTTTCTGTCAAAACTATATTCTTATATTCTCTAAACAAACCATCTATATCTTCATATTCAGACAGATCTATATTCTCTTCTCCGCAGCCTCTGTGCTCTCTGCTGAACATGATATCATCTGCCGCTCTCTGTGCAAATACAAGCGACTCAAGTAACGAATTGCTTGCCAGTCTGTTTCTGCCATGCACTCCATTACATCCAGCTTCTCCTACCGCATACAATCCTTCCATGGATGTCCTTCCGGCGAGATCTGCCTTCACTCCGCCCATGTGGTAATGCTGAGCCGGCACAACCGGTATCGGTTCAACAAGCACATCATATCCTTCATCCTTGCACTGCTTGTATATATGTGGAAAATGCTGCAAGATCACATCTCTTCCAAGCGGTCTCAGATCTTCCCACACATGCTCCGTTCCATCTATCTCCATCTGTTTCCATATTGCATGGCTGACTACATCACGAGGCTGCAGTTCATCTGTAAACCTTTCGCCCGCCTTGTTTAGAAGCCATGCGCCTTCGCCTCTCACAGATTCAGATATCAGAAACCTTCTTCCTTTATTCCGGCTAAACAGTGTCGTCGGGTGAATCTGTACATAATTCAGATTCTCTACCTCTACACCATGTTTTAAGGCAATTGCTATGGCATCACCTGTTATATGGGCAAAATTCGTTGAGTTCTTATATATACCTCCGATTCCACCACACGCCAATACAACATTGTTGGATCTAAGTATGCTTATATTCTTGGCCTCATCAGCTATAACCACTCCACCACAGGCATTGTCATTGCAGATGATGTCGAGCATAGTCGTATACTCATATATCTCGATATTAGATTTCTTCTTTGCACATTCCAGCAAAGTGGATGTAATCTCTTTGCCGGTAATATCCTCGTGGAACAATATTCTGGGCTGGCTATGAGCTCCCTCCTTGGTGAAGGCAAGCTTTCCGCTCTCATCTCTCTCAAATCTGACTCCAAGCCTTATCAATTCTCTGATAACAAGATTCGATGATCTGATCATAAGATCGACTGTCTTTTTATTGTTCTCATAATGGCCGGCTCTCATGGTGTCTTCAAAATAATCTTCGTAATCTTCCTCACCCCGCAGCATACATATGCCGCCCTGGGCCAAAAAAGAGTCGGACTCATCAGCCCGCCTTTTTGTGATAATACAGACCTTTTTTGTCTCTGGAAAATTCAACGCACAGAACAAACCTGCAGCGCCAGTTCCCACAATAATAACATCATATACAGTGTTCATCATTTCTCCTCTTCAAGTAGGCATCATATTATTCTTTATAACCTGACTTGCATATAAACATAACATATGTAAACACATATGTAAAGATATATGTAATGTTATGTGTAAACTTTTGATGTAAAGTTTTGAATTGGAGTTTTCTGTACACCGTCTCTACTTTAAGACTTTCTTTATCTGTTTCTCTGTAGCTATCGGGTAAATATCATCCATATGCTTCACTATCCTCTTCCACGATTCCTCAGGACTCTCACCATATGCGGACGTCACATGATCATATCCCCACAGCTTCTCCGGCATGGAATACACAGCCACATTCCAGCCGTATTCCGCCCCCCTTTTGTTCACCCGCTTTCTAAAATCGCATGCACACAGATAAGTCTGCATCTGAAGCTGTGTCATCGTACCCTCAAAGCCCTTCTCACCGTCCTTGCCAAATCCGGCAAGTTTCTTGATATCAAATGAGAACAGCGCTGTATCATACATACTCTCCAGTTTTTCTGCTGCAAATTCCGCATCGCTCTCCTCATCTATCCTGTCATCCATGAACAGATCCATGATCTTCTTCTGTCTGAATGATGCAAGCTCATCATCCCATCTGGCATCGAAATCATATCCAGCTCTTCTATAATTTGCAAAATACGGGAACCATTTCTTTGAGATAAATCCCGCCTTATTGTGGAAAAATTTGCCGTATGCGATATCGCCTCTTCTGGCTATGATCTCGCGCCACACCCAAGGATCCCTCTGCGCATCCTCACTCCACCAGTATTTCTCCGTGGTTCGCTCTTCCACCGAAAATCCAGGTATCTCATTCCGGAAAAGAGGCAGAAATCCCACTTTCTCTATATATCCGATAAGTTCATCCACCGTGTGCAGGCACTCCGGATCATCCTCCGAAACTCCATACATGATCCATGTTCCGTCTTTTGATTCCATAAACTCTCCTAAATTATTCGCCCCTCAAGGTGATCCATCTCATGGAGCACTATCTGGGCTATATATCCGTTGAACTTCATACGCTTTTTTGCAAATGATGCATCCTGAAACTCTACTTCTATGTCTCTATACCTTGTCACCTTTCTCGTGCCGTCCAGAGACAGACATCCCTCCTCTGTCTCGTAAGCCCCCGACTTTGACAGGAGTACCGGATTCAGCATGACAACATTGGCAAATCCCATACTGACGATGATTATCCTCTTCTTATATCCGATCATGTTGCCCGCCATGCCGACGCATCTCGCCTGATTTGCCGCTAATGTGTCCTGCATATCTGCTATGATTCCCGCATCCATAGTCGTCATCGGAGATGACTTCTGGCTGAGAAACATCTGATCTCTTACTATCTGTTTTACCATGGTCTATTACCTTTCCTTATCTACTCACCATTCTTCACGTACAGGAATAATTTCGACTTGAGCAGCTTCTTCGGCGTTGCCGAGATCTCGCATATCTCCTCGTATATGCGGTTGCACACGATAAAATACGCAGCCAGGGCAGTCAGCACATTCTTCTGATTTGCGCTCTGGAAATTGTACTTCCCTGTCTTCTCATTCTTCTCGCTTCTGGCATGTTTTACCAGATTATAGTCATTCCACCAATCCGCGATCCTGCCATCCATAAATGCGCTGAACGGCTTCAGCTCGATATCCTCAAATGTGTCTATCGTCCTCACAGCATCAAGCCTGATAGCCGGGAATTTCCTAAGTACAGGAGTAAGCCTGTCATGTATATTGTACTTCTTCCTGTAGTCGTCCTCCTCTACCATCTTGCAATATATCTCAATCAGAGAATCAATATTACTGCATATGTTCAGGAACATATTTATGTATCTGCTTGAAAATGTCGGGAAGTTACTCTTGTGAATATCCACATACTCCGAACTGATCCTGACATCCTTCTCAATGATCTGATACTGCTTCCAGAAAATGTTCAAAAATTCCTTCTCAGTTATGACAACTCTGGTCTTCCTCACCAAAACATTTACCCACAAATGTCCCTGGCCTATCCTGTCAAGTCTGACATCCTGACTCGTCCATACATCCTCAAGCGATGCGCCTGAAACTAACGCCACCATATCGCAGACCCTGGCCTCAGTATAATTGACAAATGTCCTTCCATCATCCCTCGTCCGTTCACTCTTGCCGTACTTCCACGAAGCATACAATACTCCGCCGACTTTGAGCGCCTTCATCGCCTTCTCAAGGATCTTGTGCATATCACTCTTGGCAACATGAAGCAGCGAAGCACACGCCCACACAGCGTCAAATTCATTCTCATAATTCATGTCCTCAATACGCATATGCACAGCCGCTTTGCCTGTAAGCTCCTGAGTTTTCCTGCACATAGCCTCAGACGCGTCCAGAGACACAACCTTATATCCCTTGTCCAGAAAATACTTGCTGTCACGGCCACTGCCACAGCCAAGATCAAGTATCCTGCAGCCCGGCTTGAGATTTTCCTCAAAGCGCTTGTAAATATCCGACATGTCTGCATTTCTGGTTATCTCGGAATATCTGTCAGCATGTGTGTTGTAGTATTCTATTGTTCTGTTTGTATTTTTATCATCCATTAAAATCTAACCTCTTCCGGTTCATGTGTGGTGAGAGTTCGAATCCCCCTCCACTTTCATATGTATCTACAGATTATTTGCCTTTCGCAGCAGCTTCTCAAAAGACTCCGCAAATCTCTGATCATCCTCTTCTGTCCTCTTCCTCGGCCCTTTGATATGATTCCTGCTCGATGCCCTTCTCGCTTTTTTGTTCAGATGCCTCTCCATAAGCATCTGATCGATATTCTCATTTGTATACCACTTTCCCGATTGGTGTATCGCAAATGCACCTTTTCCCAGTGCCATCGCAGCCACGCCATAATCCTGAGTAACAACTATATCACCTCTATGGCAAATGCTTATCAGCTTGTAATCCACCGCATCCGCTCCGGCACCGACTACTACAACCTCACTGTAATCAGATGTGAGGACATGGTTCGTATCGCATAGAAGCGTTACTGGGATGTTGTATTTTGTTGCTATGTCTTCAACTATATCAATCACCGGACACGCGTCAGCATCAACAAATATCTTCATTGACCTAGTCCTTTCTCGTGCTGTCTCTACAGCAACGACTTTAATTTAGACGCCTCCTCTTCTGTAAGTGTCACACCCTTACCCATCTTCTCATGCTCCGGTGCCCACTCTCTGATATCATACTTTGGTGTGCCACCGTTCCACGATATCTTATTAAGTTCTTTAGTCCATCCCTTTGCACTTTCCGAGATCACTCCTATGTGCTCCACTATTTCGTATTTAAAATCTGCCATTTTCTATGTATCTCCTTTATTCTTTAAAGATAAAGCCCGTCACAACTCTTTGTTTGATGTGATGGGCCGTTGTTAATCATTATACCTGTTTTTATGAGGCTTTTCAATGATGCTATATCCTCAGAGACGTGGGATTACAATTATTGGAGCGAAGAAAACAATTCTTGATCTATCATGTCCATTGACTTCATCTTTGACAACCACTCATCTGGTATACCTTCAAGTCCATACATGATTCCCGCAAGTCCCCCGGCTACCGCTGCCGTAGTATCTGTATCGCTGCCCAGATTCACCGCCTTGAGCACACAATCCCTGTAGTTATCCGTCGTAAGCAGGCACCACATAGCCGCCACAAATGTATCAACCACATACCCTGAAGATCCCATGCCATCACTTCTCAACACATTTTCAATACCGATAGCTCCCGACAACTTTGAATTGCCCGGCACATGTCTCTTTATCGACTCTGCAAGTGACACACCATTTACAAGATCAATGGCAATCCTGACATAACACACACAGGCAAGCTTTGACAAGCTGTGTGCATGTGTTATAGCTGACACAGCCTCTATCTCCGCGTCCGTTATCCCTTCAACAAATGCCAATGGAATGATCCTCATAAGCGAACCATTGCCATTGGACCACTCGTCATCACAACCTCTTCCAGATCTGATAGCCGCAGCGCACGTATTTCCGCAGTCAAACACTTCTCCAAACGGTGTATATGCGCCTTCTTTTAGCCATCTGCGGAATCTGTCTCTGATATCATCCACGTCAACTCTGCCACATGCTTTGATACTGGCGCAAGTGGCAAGCGCCATACTGGTATCATCCGACCAGGTTCCCTCTGGCTGATTGTGCGTACCGTAGCCTATCATATCTGTACATTCAAATGCGCCCCTGAATTTAAATTCATACGGAACGCCCAACGCATCACCTACGGCAAGGCCGTAGATGGCGGATTTTAAAGTGTTTGTCTTGTCATTCATATCGCTTTCTCCCATCATATATCATCATTGTTTTTTTGTACTTTATCACGTCAATATATCCTACAGTGGTAAGTGCTGCGGTTAACAAATAATGTCATTATTCTATAAATTTACATTACTCTATCTACATAAGATTACTCAACACTAACAGCTAGACGTGTCGCAAACGCATCTACAATAGTAGAAATTATTTAAGGTTACTCAACTTGGACGAAGTACATGAAGTTGTTAGTATCTACAACAGTAGAAATTATTTAAGGTTACTCAACGTTGGTAGCTTATCTATATCCTTAGAATCTACAACAGTAGAAATTATTTAAGGTTACTCAACCCGAGATTAACAGAATGTCAACAGATGATCATCTACAACAGTAGAAATTATTTAAGGTTACTCAACTTTCTCGACCGGGCTTCAATCTTGGCAATCTACAACAGTAGAAATTATTTAAGGTTACTCAACGAATTATGGGCTGATACTTGGAAAGAATCTACAACAGTAGAAATTATTTAAGGTTACTCAACTTCCCACCGAACGAACACCCGAACCCGAATCTACAACAGTAGAAATTATTTAAGGTTACTCAACATGATATCCATGATTTACACCTCTCAAATCTACAACAGTAGAAATTATTTAAGGTTACTCAACATAATTACATGCTATGGAAGGGAGGTGATCTACAACAGTAGAAATTATTTAAGGTTACTCAACACATCTCATCGACTGCTTTGGGCAGTTATCTACAACAGTAGAAATTATTTAAGGTTACTCAACGCGCGAGCGACGATGCAGGTTGGTGGATCTACAACAGTAGAAATTATTTAAGGTTACTCAACATACCGTCAGAGAGGAGTTCCAGTCGGATCTACAACAGTAGAAATTATTTAAGGTTACTCAACGACCTTGCCAATCCAGTGCGATCCATATCTACAACAGTAGAAATTATTTAAGGTTACTCAACACATTACTTATAGTGATAGGTTCCTCTATCTACAACAGTAGAAATTATTTAAGGTTACTCAACATTAATGGGTAAAAGTGGAAATGTCAATCTACAACAGTAGAAATTATTTAAGGTTACTCAACGCGCAAGATATACGTGGACACTATCAATCTACAACAGTAGAAATTATTTAAGGTTACTCAACACATTTTGAGTATTGCCCAATGACATTATCTACAACAGTAGAAATTATTTAAGGTTACTCAACCTTATAGTCCATCGTGTTAGTTGTGTATCTACAACAGTAGAAATTATTTAAGGTTACTCAACTAGTGACCGGGCGCAGAATACTTTTATATCTACAACAGTAGAAATTATTTAAGGTTACTCAACCTACAGACAAAGACAGTTCAGTCATTATCTACAACAGTAGAAATTATTTAAGGTTACTCAACATAATCCTACATTACATCACCACACTTATCTACAACAGTAGAAATTATTTAAGGTTACTCAACATACCAAGATAGCCACAGCTATCACTATCTACAACAGTAGAAATTATTTAAGGTTACTCAACCAGAACAGGGTTCTCAGGCTTGTGGTATCTACAACAGTAGAAATTATTTAAGGTTACTCAACTCCAAATTGGTGTTTGTGCACAATTTTTTTGTTTTATAACCACTATATACATTCTTTTTTTGTTTGTTATGTTCATATCTGTTGAGTAACCCCTTAATTTTTCCTCAGAAAGACTGAGGTTTGCATTACTGAATAACTATAAAATTCTTCTCGTCATTCTTGGCATAACCAAATCTTAACACCTCACAACTCGATGACATCTTAAATATAATGACACTGTCCTCTTGTGTGAAGTTTTTTTCAAATCTATTAGTTATATCAGTAACTATGTTATCTATTATACGCTGACTGTTATCAATTTCAAATACTGAATATTGTAATCTATGTCCAAACCTAGATAAATATTTGGAAAATTTTGTTCTCAATTTATCATCTGATATATCATAACTCACAACGATCATATATACGCCTCCCCTGTTGAACATTTCACTTCTAATGTAATTCAAAAGTCGGTAATTGTTCCACACTTTTCCTTTTCATAAAAAATCTATAGTACCTTTGTATATATAAGAAGATATCATCCTTATAATCAAGTATTGCCGCCATGATAAACTGTATATACGACGCATTGTTTTTCATTTTCAAACACCATCTGGTACCATACAATTCAAAATCATCCATTTTACATTGACCTAGATTTATCGCCTTTCTTATTGCATAATCCACGATTGGTCTCATTGGTTCCATTAAATCACATACCAGTGATTTTCTCATATAAAAACACCTGTGAAAAACTCCATAATATGTGTCAAATCCATATACCTGAAGCATCGCATCTACGATATTAAAAAGCATAGTATATCCAATATCTAGTGTAACATTTAAGTAATCACTCTTTATACGAGGTTTTCTGCCATTCCAGGATACATTATCAAACATTCTTGGGAAATATACTTTTGCAGCATTTCCCTCTATTCCCATAACACACAAATAATCCATATCACTATCCAAAGAATTGGCAAGATTATCCAATATTGATATTCCTTCATTTAGATAATCATTCCTATTTCTTATCTTCTTTAAGGCCACAGACTGATTTGCTATCTTGTTCTTTTCAATCATCGTACCTATTTCCTTGCCGTTATACTTATATTGATTTGTTCTTAACAGCGTATTACCCTCCATTCTGGCTCCCATAACTTCATAAACCTTAAAGCTTGTAGTCATTAGGCATATTGAAAACCCGAATTTCTTACTTCGCTGTATAAGCCCACTAGTTATAGATACATTTCCAACTATGCAAAGCATGAATAGTCTGTAACAAGTGGACTGATATTTTATCTTGCCATTTTTATCTTTTACTACAATGTTATCATTGAAAAATGTAAGTTTATCCCCATCCTTGGGAATCAAAAAAATAATTTGTTTCTTATTAAAGTCATTTGCATTCAGCACTTTCAGTCACCTCTACTCACCGACCTATCGCATGCATCTTCATATATACAATTTGCACATTTCTGAGAATTTTCTTGGACAAACTTATCCATATCAAAAGCTCTCATATCCGAAATCAACTGTTCAAACCTATTCTTCATATCTTTATCATTTTCAGGTAAATCAATATTATAATTTTTGTTATCATCTATGCTGTGGATTCGTAATGAATCCACAGCATATCCCATATCTATCATTGAATAATACTGTCCGTACAACTGAAATACATATCCATCATAGATTCTGCTAACATGCTTCTTTCTCTCCACGAGCATCTTTTTTCTCGAATCATACATATCTATTTTTCCAACCAAACGATATTTATCCGAGTACACATCCAAACCTGTGACAATATCTTTTCGTGTTGAATATTTCCCCGTATCAACAGATTCATGAGCTTTAGTTCCATTTAGCTGTGACTTTGTTTGAAACGTAAGTACATCAGCCCCTCCATAAAGCCCATGAAAATATATTGACACAGGACAAAATATAAAATCATTAAGATTCGATATCAATATTATATCATCCATTCACTAGAACCTTCTGTTCTGTATAAAATCAAACCACTTGTAATTAGTGATTGCCAACAGTTTCCTATCGAACTTCTCGCCTTCCTTCCAGTATTTCTTTACTGTCAACACATCATATAAGCCCTTTAGAGCAATGCAATACGCTCCATTTGCATCAGCATCCTTAGGAAGCTCTGTTCCATCTGCACGAATATAACTATCAGTAGTGAAGAATACTCCTTCTTCGTCCATAACCGGAGATATGATTTTATCATACTCTTTTTCTGTCCCATCATACTTTTCAGACTTACTATTACGAAGCTGAACTGCAAATCTAATAATATCAAACAATTCACCTACAAACTTTTTCTGTATAGGAGATTCCAACTCATTGATATCCCCAATCAAGTTATGACCATCTGCATATTCTATATTCGTATCTTCAAACAGTTTCCTTATTCTTGCTTCGATATCTATAATCTCATCTTTCCAGCCATAAGATCCACGTTCCTTTTTAATACGATCACCCTGAATAAATATAGTCCAGCTAGTTTTTGCAAGAGTTGTATGATGAGTCCTAAAATTGCCATAATCAAATGCAATCTCAAACTTATTCCTTGATGCATCATACCTTATACAATCAAGCTTATTGATAAAGTCAAGTCTGGCTTCAGCATTGGAATAGGCCTTGAAGTCAAACACATCCACAAATCCCGTCACAGGGTCTATCTTTGACGTATACGCTGCCGGGACATAGAAGATAATGCCACACTGGCTGCCCAGCTCGCTCAAATTATCAGGTACATATGTGAGCTGATAACCCTTGAGCAATCCTCCAGGTTCATCTACTGCACGACTCTTATCTACTAAATATGCCAGCTTATTTATCAACATGGTCTCAAACTTCTGGTAAACCTGACGTTCAACTTTGAAACGGCCTCTCTTAAATCCGTAATTCAGATCCTCCATGACTATGATCGCATTATACTTCAATACGAGCTTCGATATCTCATGGATAACCTGTGACAGATAACCCTCTTTTATCTCCTTTATCTTTCCTATTTCCTTCCAACTCTTTCTAGCTTCATTTCTGTACTTTTCCTTATTCACAAGTTTACCCTTGTAATCATGTCGTCTAATTACATTTTTAGATGATTCGTGATTTTCAACTATATTAAATGATTTCTGCTCAACAATTCTGCCCCTACTATCAATCACTGATACATATAGAAGATTTCTCTCTCCCCTATCTATTCCGATCACATGGAGATCATCATTTTCTGCTATGAATTTTAAGACTTTTTCATTCACGTTATTCCTGTTATCAGCCTTGAAATTGATAGTAATAGGCAGATGAATGAAGAATTTATCTTCTGTATATCTACGATCCTTAACTATATCCATGGTGGCTGCGTAGTGTGATACTTTATCCTTATACTTGGAGGCTTCCTCCGAGAGCTGTCCTACTCCACCCTCTGACCAATACTTTACCAGTTCCATGTAACATTGATCAGGCAACGACTCAATGACCTCTATTTCACCTTGACCATTCTCAGTTTTTTCTGTTGTTTTGTATGTTTTATTGACTAGTACCGAGCCCTTCTTATGACCTCTTTTATGCTGAATACTTGACTTTCGGAAGAACAATTCGGCTTCACCATTGAGCTTTATGACAACGTCACTAAGATTCTCCTCACTGAATATATTCTTCAGAAACATTGTATGAAGATTCTGCATTCCCTTACTATTCGGAGCAAAGTCTTTATTATAAATCTGAAATAAATATATCTGACCATCTCGGTCCATCTGGTTAATATCATCTTCGCTAATATAGGACCATTCTATCTTATATCCCTGTCTCTCTACATCCTTGTAAAACGCTGATATATCATTGTATGTTTCTGTAGCGGCAAATTTAAAATTAAAGATCTGGTAGTTTGGATAGGAATCAATGCATTCTTTATAGTAGTCTATCAACTTATGACAAAACTCCAAATCAAAATTCGGCGATGATTTTAGATGTTTATTCTGGTTATATCCATACATTATTTCATCTGGTATTCCATGCGATTTTTTCCAAGCGTTTGAGCTAATAAATACATGTGGCAATGTCTTACTTGCTCCTGGGAGCAGATAATAATTCATCTTCTTGTAGTCTGTATCACTTCTACGCCTGTCCTCTCCTGCCATAATATCTTTTGAAGGTTTATTGCCAACATTTAAAATTGCCAGGTAGATCTTTTCATCGCGCAAGAGAACAACGACATTGTTGTCAAACTCCTTCGACTTTGACCATCCATTTGCAAGAGTTGGGGAGCCGAAATTTAGCTTTATCTTATCCTGACTATATGGTTTCTGCGTAACGTAATTCCTCACTTTATTATAAAGAGGTACTATATCAGACAAATCGTAATATATCTCATCAAGCTCCGAATAGAACTCCATATCTCTATCAACAAACTCGTCAACCATAAAATCCTTGGCCCAATGATAGATACTCATGTAAGTATCAAGATACTCCTTAATCTCATTTATCATCTGCTCATTCTGAATCATCTTGACTGAATCATCCATGTCAAAGGTTTTATAATTAAAATCAACTAATATCTCTGTTATTCCTGCAACATACTCTGTTGCCTCATGTTCCAGACACATTCCATCCATTTTATAATACATATCCACAAGTTTCTTCAAATCAAGCAGACTACAACTCTTTATTTTTTTAATTTCTGTTTGTATCTTTGCATCTTTTTTGTCATCTTTACCGCGAACAGCGCCAGAAAAATAATTATACATGCTTGAAGCAATCACATCCCACTTATGATCTATGTATTTAGATACGCTTTCAAAAGCTTTAGAGGATACATATATTCTTTCCATATCATATCCCGTAACCTCCTGACTTAAAGTTCTAAGTCGATTCAAAATATCTTTTTCTTCGAGAATAGTACTAAAAGAATTGATCGCATCTATAACCTCACCATCAGTCTGGAACCCAACGGGAATCTCGAACCCCGATTCCGACCGGCATAAAATCTGTTTGTGTAATCTCTCCATTTTGAACTTTGATCTGGATATCTTTTTGTTCTGGCAGAATTGATTCATATGTTGATTGATGACGCCACATATATTGTTATACCGATCAATATCCTTCTGACATATAAACTCACCGTAACAAGCTCCTGTGAATACATCCTCCAGTGACATATTCTGCAAGTAAGCACTAGCATCTTCCGCAATTTCCGCTACCTCATCACCAGCAATCTCTGCGATTCGATTAAAAGCAGTAATATTCTCCATATGAATTCGTGCATTCTCGTTGACGATTCTATACGGAATTGCTGACGCAATATTCGTATCGCTAAAGATATTTTTTCTGCTGGCCCAGAAATCAATAAAATAACCCGCAAATCCATAAAATACTTTTACAGCCTCTATTCTGGAAGCTGCATCGTCATATTTATCAACGATATACTCTGGCAAGATCTTACTTATCATATCTGCTTTTAGCATATCCTTGTATATAGGATCCGAAGAGAAAATCTTCCCTATTTCTTTACGGATAGACTCCTGTATTTTATCCAATTCCTTGGAAGTTTTATCATTCTTATCCAGCTTTACCTTCTTCATTATATCGAACAGCTGCTCCCAATTTATCCCCTGTAAAGCATCTAGCTTTCTGTCAATGAAGTCACGGTAAAAATCATCCATCATTTCCTTTACGGTATACTGGTTTTCGGCCTTAACCGCATCTTCTGCGATGATTCCATACTCTATTATATGTTTCCTGGTGTACTCACTTCCCACTCTAAGTTCATTTCGTAAAGTTTTACTCACTGAGTTGCCTCCAATGAATGGTGCTAGCGAATTATTTGTATTGTTATTCATCGTTTCTACCTCGCTTTCTCTTAATTTTATTTTTTTGATGTTTATATCGTAACACAGCTTGTGTATAATGTCAATTTAAGTATAAATGTAATTTTTTATTTTTTCAAATAAAAGAAAAACGCGATATATCGCGTCATCTTTTTACATTTATACTATCTACAAAAGTAGAAATTATAATGAGTTTTACCATTCGTGTATCGTACCAAAACTCACAATACATTCTACTTTCATAATTACATATATGTCAATCAATACTTTGCACTATATGTAAATTTTTGACCACCCATTCCAGCACCCCCAAAAAATCAACAACATTTACTCATGTTGCACCTCCTGTTTTTTTAACAGATCATCCAAGCGCAGTAACATTTTCAACAGATTCCCATTTTCGACCTCCACTGCAATATTTCCATCACAAAAAATACTCCACCTTCTGATGGTGGTGTATTCCACTCGATTTTTCGTATTTACACAACATTTCTATAAACTTCCACAGCATTTTCTCATCTGTTGATGCCAATAGTAAGTCATCTGTATTATCAAACATAAGGTGATATATTTCCTGTCCCACCGCAAACATTGAATCATCTAATACAGCAAAGTAAACCTTCATATCCACTAAGAAATCAAGAGAATCAGCAACTGCTCTTAGTGCCACCTGCCCATAACCCTTCATTTGTAGCATTGACCACGCAATCAACATCTAACTTCGTTACTCCTGTTTTTACAATATGTATGTGTTCCATATAGGCTGACTTTCCTTACATACTTAAAGTTTCTATCGCGAAAGGTCCACGTGATTAGCTGAATTGATCATTTCCGGTGCCACATTCTCGGTGTTATTTATCTATTGGTCTTGTGAATTTGCACTTCGGATATGCGCTACATCCCCAGAATGCGCCATATTTGCCATTTCGCTTCACAAGATCACTGCCACAAAACGGACACTTTGTCTTGATATTTTCAATATGCTGTTTCTTTTCAGCGGTGCTCTTATTGGTCAGATTTGTCAGCTTGTCCTTCATCGCCACTATCTCATCATGAGTATACTTAACTGACATACCGTTAAGCTGAGATCGTAATCTATTAAGCATATGTGGTCTACGCACTATTATAACATCCGATGTATCTGGCGGTACTTTCTTCAATGTACACCTCTCAGAAAATACTATGTACGACATAAATTCTGACACTGGCTTTCCCAGATATTCTGCCAACGCCTTTATATGTGTCCTGTTCTGCTTTATTGGATTATAAAACTTATGTTTCTCCCCATTCGGAAAGCTCTGTGTCCAGTTCAACTGATTGCAATCGCCAAATATCCACCCGCTGTAATTCTTACTCTCAATTACAAATATGCCCTTCTCATGTATCATCAACATATCTATTTCCGTAGTCTTGCTGCCTGTCGGAACATAAACATTCTTGAGGACAACAAGATCACCAGCTATGTTGTCATGTGTAAGTGCATATTCTGTTAAATACTCACCGTACTGCCCTACATTTCTGTAATGTAGGAGTGAGGTTATTATGCCTGGCTGCTCGCCTTTTAGTATTTCAAATAATCCCATATTAACCTACCAATTATAAAACTAACAATCCTTCCTCTTGAAACATATTTATACATTCTTCTCTAGTTAACTCATTCTTGGTATATTTATCATACATTTTTAATAAAATATATGACTCTATTATTAAACTACCATTTCTTTTTGCCAAATTTATTTGTTGTTCATGCACATTTTCTCTCTCGGTTACAGGCTTGTTTTTCTGGTGATTCATTATGAGAATAGCCGATATATCGTTTTCAGTAAATTCTGGATGTTCTTCTAAAAATGATTGATAGTGAACATCCAACTGTGAAACATTTTCATTTTTTACATTATGATTTACTCCTTTTATTTCTCCTATATAAATATGTCCCCCTATATCAAAAAGGAAATCTTCTTTTTTCTTGTCCACAAACTCTGACAAGTCACACCCTAACATATTCTGTAATATTTCGAACACAACCTCAACAAGATCATCTCCAGATGTATACAAAATAGATTTAAAATGCATGTTATTATCAAGTTTACCCTGAGCCACCTTAATTACTTGATTCAATTCTGCTATTTCATTTTTTTTATTTGCAATCAAATCTCTTTGTACATCATCGTCAAACATCGGTATTTCTTTAATCCAATCTGGCGCGCTATCTTTCTGCTCAATTAAATGTAATTCTCGCAAAAGACAAAGCATATCATCTTTTTCTAACATCTCTAATGTTGTAGCGTATCCAATGTTATGCAATCGAACTACTGTTGACTTATTACTTTTTTTAGATTTTAAAATGCCATCATTCACTTGAAAATAAAATGCTGCCTTATATTCTTTGTTTCCAATTTTAGTCAATGTGTTTTCATAATTCAGTCTCATAACACCTAAAATATTACATAAATCATTCAATATTTGACTACTTAATTCGTCTAACATGTCTTTTAATTCAGAATTATTGAAATAACCATGACCACGAATATGATCATAGTAATAATAATATGTACAATTTTGAGGCAATACTATAAGTATTTGGGTATTATGCATATAATTTATCATGACACCCAAATTTTTCAAATCATTACTACAATTAACCTTATTTATAGTTTTGCTCTTGCTTTCCCATATTTCTTTATCAGTCAACATAATTATGTTTATATCAAATTCATCCAGCGATCTAGGTGTGGATATCTTACTTAATACAACATTATTATCTTTAAAATTTTTTTCAGTTCCACTATATGTAATTATCTGTATTCTCTCTTTCATGTATTCTCCTTGTTAACAACATTTTTCGGATATATTATTTCAATAAAATCCTCAAAAAAATGAACGCACTCGATATC